>Ga0209050_1000538_pt1 | contig 62826 bp, 47 predicted proteins | sample Araplavi_mTSA_r2_FD_184276 | JGI IMG/M metagenome (GOLD analysis project Ga0209050, IMG submission 184276) | Arabidopsis root microbial communities from North Carolina, USA - plate scrape MF_Cvi_mTSA_r2 (SPAdes) (version 2) | ecosystem: Host-associated > Plants > Roots > Endosphere | place: USA... | reverse complement strand
TCGGCGACGAAAGGTGAAGACATAAGTCGGTGAGATGAAGGTGGGCGGGGACGCGCTAGTTCTGGGTCGGGAAGATGCCGAAGAGCGAAATGATGAACGAGACGCAGAGGTAAGGCATCATGTTCTCATGCGGCTGATTGCCTCCGACCGGCTGAATCATCGTATTTACCAGTGCGGACGAGCCAGTGGGGTTCTCGTTGATGTACGGGAACCCGGTGGTCACCTTGGCCAGGATCGAATCCTGGGGTGACGAGGTCGTACCCGGGTTGGTGGAGGCGAGCACCGCGTGATTGTGAATCGGGATTTGCTGAACGTTCAGAGTCACCGATTCCACGCCGGCCATTTCGCCGATTTGATAATTTTGGCTGATGCCCGGGCCCTGGCCCTGGTGAATGGGTACCCGGCCATTCAGATTGGGAATACCGAAGGTTTCCTGACCGTCGCCGCCGTAGGTGGTGCCGATCAAATTGAAGAGGGTATCGTTCTCGGAAATAGGCATCAACTGCCCCGAACACATAGCCCAGCCCGCGGGCGCAAAACTGCCCCCAAACATACGAATCTCGCCGATAAACGGTGACGACATAAATAGAAAAGGTAGGTAACTAGAAGAGAGGAACGGTTAATTCTGGGACGGGAAGGCGCCCTGCAGAGCGATGATGAAATTCAAGACGAGGTAAGGCTGCAGGTTGGTGTGCGGCTGGGAGCCGCCCACATTCGTCACCGAAAGCGGGTTGAGCGTCGTCGGCGCCGTGAAAGCGGCGTACCCCTGCGCCGGGTTGGTGGCGCCCAGGATGTTGCCGGCTGGGCTGGGCGGCGAGGTATTCGCCGTCAGGGAAGTGGCCTGCATAAAGTGATTGTGCGCCGGCATCTCCGAAATGGTGATCGTATGCGCCTCCTGACCGCTGGCCTGCCCCTGGACAAAACCCGCGCCCATGTGAATCGGAGTACGGCCGCGTAGATCGGGCAGGGCGAACGTAGTCTGGCCATTGCCGCCATAGGTCGTACCGAGCAGCGAGAAGAGGGCCTGGTTCTGATTGATCGGCAGGAACTGACCATTGCAGAACGCCCAGCCTTTTGGTGAGTAGTTCCAGCTGATGATCTTGATTTCGCTCATGAAGGGCGTGCCCATAGATATTTACGGTAGTGAGTTGGTGGCGGTGTGAGGCGGAAAAGAAGGGGTGGGAGGAAGGAGTCGGAGTGTTTTAAAAAGAAAAACTCAGCAGACCGGACCAAAAACAGGGGGAAACCAGGCCGGGACGGCGTTGGTTTTTTCGGGTGCTCTACTCATTCCGCTCGGGTTCACGAGAAGAGGGATAGGAGAAAAGGCCGGAAATTGGCCAGCACAAACTTCAAACGAATGCAAAAATTTTCGCAGGAGAAAAAACAGCTTGGCCAGCGCGTCCGAAGCCGCTCTAGGGTGCCGGCATGCTGGCCCTCGCAACTGTCACCCACGCGGATTTCGAACCGACCCTGAATCAGACCTATCAAGTCACGGCCGGGAATGGCACGTTCCCCTTCGATCTGGTCGATATCCGGACGCTCCCGCGTACCGCACCGACGGCGAAACGGGATCCTTTTGCGCTGATTTTCCGCTCCAGCCGGCCACTCGGAATTCCGCAGGGAATTTACCGGGTTGAACACGAGGCGACCGGACCGCTGGAGGTCTTCCTCGTGCAGACGGCGCCGACGGATGTCGAAGTGGTGTTTACCTAAAATCCAGCCCGGAGGCTTGAGAGCCGGCTCTTCGGAGCCTGGTCTCGTCTCCGGCCCTGCCGGCGCGGGGGCCCTCCAATTGGCGAACCCCGAAAACCGGCCCTAATTTCCAGCGCCGGACAGCACGGACTGGGACCGGAGCTGGTCGAAGCGGCTGCCTTCCAGAAGCCAGGTGGTGACTTCGCTGCTCGGCTCGGAGCCGGCAAGGACGGCGATCCAGACGGCGGGATTCGGCGCGAGATCGCGGCCGAGCTGGGCCTTGGCCGCGCGGATGGCGGGGCCGACTTCGACATCGAGGGTGGAGCCGAGACTGGTGGCGACGAGGCGCGAGCGCAAAAGGCCGATGAAATCAGCCAGCGGCAGCTCTTCGACGAGAGTCGTGAGCTGGCCAAAAAGGACGCGGGTGATGGCTTCCGCAGTGACCGGATTGGCCCCGCTGCGGGCCAACAGCTGGGCTTTGTAGCGGCGGAAACCGGGGCTCAGCGTGAGGCCGAGCTGGCGGGCTTCGACGAGGGCGCCAAGCAGCTCGGAAAAGGCGGCGGCCAGGGTGGACGCACGGCCGCGGAGGCGCAGGGACTTGCTGCGGCGCACCTGGAGCGGGTCGCTCACCTTTTCGTTGGCCGGATCGTAGGTGAGGGATTCGTGCTCGAAGGAAACGCGGCCGTCGGAGAGTTCGCTGAGCTTTTGCGCAAAAAGCTCCGGCGTCAGGAGTTCCACGGCGACTTCGAGGCCGCTGAGGACGAAAAAGATTTTGTTTCCGCTGGAGTAGATGCCAGCAAACCCGGAGTTACGGACGGCTTGCGGAAGGACATCGAGATCAGCCACCTGGGCGATCCAATTCGCGGTGACCGACGCCTTCCCTTCGAGGCGAGCGAGGACCGTAAGACCGACGAGCCGGTAATCCGAGGCGAAGGTTTGCAACCAGGCGAGCACGGCTTGATCCTGAGCGGCGAGCTCGAGGCGGGCCTGCTGGGTCAGCGACTTGGAAGCCCCAAAAAGCGATCCTCCAAAGCAAGCAGCCATCGCAGCCAAACCGGAACGCTGCAAGAAGGCACGGCGGTAGAGAGTGGTCGATGAAAGCGCGACCGGCGCTTTTGAGGATTCTTTCACGATATAATTTTGAGGAGTTTCACGTATAACCTAAGATTCAGCGAATCCTATGCCGGATTTGTAAAAGTTCCCTTGCCCATCGGGGCAGGTGTCTTGAATAGGTGACATGCTCGAAGACCGACTGCGCGACTGGCTGGCCCACGATCTCGAGGAGATCGGGCGGACTTTCATGCCGTTCGGCAAATACGGGCCGGATCATTTTCCACCGCGCGGAGTGCCGCTGTACGATCTGCCGGTGGAGTATTTACTTTGGTTTTCGCGCAAGGGATTCCCCCAGGGCCGATTGGGGGATTTGCTGCGGATCTTGCACCAACTGAAGACAGACGGATGCGATGAGGTGTTCGATGAGTTCCGGCGAAAGCGCGGGGGGCGGACAAGTCTGCGGGAGAAGTAGCTTTTCGTGGCTCACGCAGCCCCCTGCTTGAGATGAAAAAGTTCACCTGCGCCAAGGCGCAGGCATGCTTCGCCTCACGCAGAGGGCTGCGTGAGCCACGGACTGACAGCGGGGCCGCCGTTGGAGTACAGGCTTTCGCCTGCTCGTGGCTGTGGGAGAAACTCCACCGCCTTTCCGCAGGCTGGAGCTTGTATTGTCGCCCATGTGGCCATGCGACCTGCCTTCGGTAGTCCCAACAAAAAAATCGGGACGGAAGGCCCCCACTGGACCTCCCGCCCCGAAGAGCTTTTTAGATTCGAGAAAGGCGGCGGACTACTTTTTGTCGTCGGGCTTCTTTTCGCCGGGTTTGTCGCCACCCTCGCCGGGCTTGCCGCCGCCTTCACCCCGGCGGCCGCCGGGGCCTTCCTGGCGGCGTTTTTCCATTTCGGCTTTATACTTTTCCTTCTGCTCGGGGGTCAGGACGGCTTCGACCTTCTCCCGCTGAGCGTTGAAGAGTTCGCGCATTTTGTCGCGGCGCTGATCTTCCGGCAGGGCGCGGATTTCCTCCATTTTCGGGCGGCTCTCCTCGAAAATGGCCTTGAGTTTGTCCTGCTGCTCCTGGCTCAGGCCGAGGGTCTCGGTCATGCGCTTGATGCGTTCCTCGGGGTTCATGCGGCCACCGCCGGGACCGCCCGGGCCACCAGGGCCACGACCGGGGCCACCGCCGCCTTCGCGTTTCGGCGGTTCGGGTTTCGGGTCCTGCGCGTGCAGAGCGAGCGGGGCAACCGCCAGGGCGGTGAGGGAGAGGGCGAGAATGAGCTTTTTCATCGTGGGAACGTGAACCCCGAGCCGCGGTGGCGGTTGCGCGGCCGCTGCACAAAAATTTTTCTCCCTTGAGTGGATGCGGCACCGCGCCCACCTTCGCGCCCCTTTCCCGCCAACCTTTTATTTATGAGCACGCCCAAAGAAACTCCGCTGATGGAAAAGATCGTCTCGCTGTGCAAGCGGCGCGGTTTCATCTTCCAATCCTCCGAGATCTACGGCGGCATCAATGGTTTCTGGGACTACGGCCCACTCGGTGCCGAGCTGAAGCGCAACCTGCGCGACACGTGGTGGCGCGCGATGACGCGGGAGCGGGAAGATGTCGTCGGCCTCGATGCGACGATCATCATGCACCCGTCGATCTGGAAGGCTTCGGGCCACGTGGACACGTTCAGCGATCCGATGAGCGACTGTCTTGTGACGAAGAAGCGCTTCCGCTCGGATCACGTCGATCCGCAGAGCGGGGTCGTTTATACGTGGACCGGCGCGAAGGGTGAAGATGGCACGGAGAACAACGATTCCTTCAGCGTGCTGCTCGCGCAGGGCAAGCCGGCGGAGAGCGCGCGCAAAGTGGGCGTGCAGTTTTACGCGAACCGCGGCCTGACGAATCCGGAGCTGCTCGGCGAGACCACCGCGAAGGTGGAAAACTCGCGCGGGTTCAATCCGGAGAATGGCGCGCAGCTGACGGAGCCGAAGCCGTTCAACCTGATGTTCCATACTTTCGTCGGCGCGACGGCGACCGATGCGGACAAGGCGTATCTGCGGCCGGAAACGGCGCAGGCGATCTTCGCGCAGTTCAAGAACGTGGTGGATTCGTCGCGGCAGAAAGTGCCGTTCGGCATTTGCCAGATCGGCAAGGCGTTTCGCAATGAAGTGACGCCGCGCAACTTCACCTTCCGCTCGCGTGAGTTCGAGCAGATGGAGCTCGAGTTTTTCATCAAGCCGGACGAAGCGATCGAAGCCGTGTGCGGCAGTGTCGCGCAGTGGAGTGAAACCGCCGATCTTTCGGTGCCGCAGGATAACTGGGGCTGGGATCTGTGGCATCGCTACTGGGTCAAGGAACGGACCGCTTATTATGCCGGCATCGGCCTGGGCGCGGACGTGCTCGATTACCACTGGCAGACGAAAGAAGAACTCGCGCACTACGCTCGGGCTTGCGTGGACATCCTGTTCAAATTCCCGTTTGGCACGGAGGAGCTGGAAGGCATCGCGGCGCGTGGGGACTTCGATCTTTCGCAGCATCAAAAGCACAGCAAGAAGCCGCAGGAAGTCTTCGACGAAGACGTGAAGAAGGCTTTTGCCGCGTGGACGGAAGAGCAGAAGACTGCACTCATCGCGCGCAAAAAGGCGGAGAACGCGGCCAAGGGAGACAAGGCGCAGCCCGAGGCGGAGATCGACGCGTGGTGCGACAAGCTCTTCAAGGGCTTCTTCGTGCCGCACGTGATCGAGCCGTCGGCGGGTCTCGACCGCCTCGCGCTCGCGGTGCTCGCGAATGCGTACACGGAAATCGAGAAGCCGGACACGAAGGGCGTCGTGGAGAAGTTTACGATCATGCGCCTGCACCCGCGCATCGCCCCGGTGAAAGTCGGCGTCTTCCCGCTGCTAAAAAACAAACCCGAGCTCGTGGCTAAAGCGCGTGAAGTCTACGATCTGCTCAAAAAGCATCTGGCAGCCTTCTACGATGAAGGCGGCGCGATCGGCAAACGCTACGCCCGCCAGGACGAAGCCGGCACACCGTTCTGCCTGACGATCGATTTCGAAACCCTCGGCGAAAAAGGCGAGGAGCTGAAAGACACCGTGACCCTGCGCCATCGGGACGATGGCAGCCAGGAACGGGTGAAGATCAGCGAGCTGCTGGGCAGGTTGCTGCCGCTGGTGCAGTAATTGCCGGGCGTTTTCGCCAGCGGCTCCTGCTTTTCAGGTACCGGCTGCCCGTAGTCCTCGATCTGCGGGCAGTTGCGATCCGATCATCGATACGGAGCGAGGTTCGGCGGGCTATTGCGGTTGGCCGGGCGCTTTTGCGGGGCGACTTCCCGTTTAGCCGGCACTTTCGTTTCTCTTTCGGCGATGGGATCAGGGAGACTGGTCGCCTTGGGAAGCGGCGGAATCACCCGCTCATTCACCAGCTGCTGTTGAATCAAGCGCGAGGCCTTTTCAATGCCCCCCTCGGCGGCGGCGAGCGCCTTCCGCAGCTGCTCATCGGACATCTGCGATAATTCGGTAGTCGGACCTGCCGCTAAAAATTGCACAATCAGCCCGGCCATGGGGTCGGCCGGATTCTGAAAAGAGTTGACCCAGCCATTCATCTGTTGAGTTCTCTGATGAAGCTCCTGATAGGCCCGCTTCGCCTCCGATGATTCTACTGAGGGGAGCCGCAGTTCACCCAATACTGCGATGAAGGTCTGCTGCTGCCGTTCGACCAGTGATTTGGCCGCGGTCAATTGCGACTCAAGGGAGGAGCTCGCCGTCTTCTGCTGCTCCAGCTCCGTGGTGACCTTGGTCAGTTCGGCATTGTGACTCACTTGCTGAACATCTCTTGCGTTTTCCAGCCCAAGCACCTTCAGCTCCAGTTGGCGCACTGCCTCCTTCAAGCCGTCCCTCTGAGCTTCAGCGACTCGCAGATTGGTGGTCGCCGTCGCCGCTTCCTTCGTCGCGGTCTCCGTGTCCTTCTGAGCAAGCTTTACCCTTTCGTCGTAGGAAGCCAATTGGCGGGTAGCCAAAAACATCCCGACGGAAACCATCACGGCGAGAACACCGGGAACGGAGATGGTCCAGAACCTAAGGCTTCGATGCAAAGGTTTGGCAATGTCGTCGGCTTCCAGGAGTGACTTCCGCGCTTCCGCCCGAAGTTTTTCGATCGAAGCTCTTTTTTCATCGCAGCTGAGCGATTCGAGTTCCGTTGGGACCGTTTCCGTGACCTGAGAAGAGTCGTTCGCACTCACGGGCTGGACCGGTCGCACACCTCGATGACTTCGTCAACGAGTCGGCAGGGGGCATCTTCCTGGATCGCAATCACCTCGCCGATTTTTTGATCGGCACTATCACTATGATAGCTAATTGCAATGTGAGCGCAGGATCGAGCCCCGTTGACTGAATGAAAGCATAGCGTTGCCGCCTCCCGGAAAAGCAATGAGCCGGGCGCTGATTTGAGTCCAACCATCGCGCCCCCTATCAAACTTCATTGGATTCGAGCCACTCGATACGCCGCACCAGTTTGGTGCGGCGGTCTTCGTTGGGGTTGGGGTAGAGGATGGGGTACCAGGCGGTGATGACGGCGGCGCGGGCGACGAGGTTTTGCTGGAGCGCGAGTTCGTTTACGGGGCCGTAGGCTTCGAGGATGGCATTCACGGCGGCGTGGTCTTCGTCGAGGATTTGGGCGTTCCAGATGAGGGAGGCGATGTCCCATTCGATGGGGCCGGTGAAGGCGTCTTCCCAATCGGTCCAGAGGAGGCCGCGGGTGGTGTGCATGAGGTTGCCCATATGAGCGTCGCCGTGCAACGGCTGGGCGGGAAGATGGCGCAGGGCTTCGAGGGAAGTCGTCAGCCGGTCGTGGAGCATGCGCAGGGTTGTGGCGGGGAAGACTTCGCGAGTTTCGAGGATGGCGATCGTTTCGGTGATGATGCCGAGGACGGGCAATTCGCCGGTGAAGGTGCGGAGGATTTCGTGGCACTGGCGCAGGGTGCGGCCGACTTCGGCAGGAGCGGGTTCGGCGGGGATGCGGGTGACGAATTCCCAGAAATTCATGGGATAGCCGAGATGCTCGTGCGGGCCGGGCGGGAGGTCGGGGTGGAGCGGGATGACCGGGGCGTGGTGCGCGGTGAGGTGCTGGGCGATAGCGTTTTCGCGGGCGAACCACGCGGTGCCCTGGCGGGGGCCGTCGGAATCCTGGACGACACGGGCGACGAGGGTTTCGGTGAGGCGGAGGACGAGGGTGCTGCCATCCTGCAAGATGTCGCAGCGGTCGGCGGTGATGCCGTGAGCGGCGGCGGTTTCGAGCGCGGCGCGGATGGGTGGGCGGTGAGTGGTCATGAAATTGGGTAGGCGGGGTGCGCGGGGCGACAGCGTGCTTGCGGTTCGCACCGTCATCCAAAATTTAAGAATCAGGATTTCGCACGGAGCTCACGGAGGACATGGAGGGGGGGACAAACGGCTTTTCCCTCCGTGTCCTCCGCGAGCTCCGTGCGAACCCAACCGACCCCGATTACTTGATGATCCGGCGGCGGTAGTGGCGGACTTCGAAGTCGGGGGTCTTTAGGGGGATATCGACCTGGGTGAAGGCGTCTTCGAAGACGGGGAAGAAGGCGTCGCCGCCTTCGACTTCGCGGAAGACGAGGGTGAGGTAGACTTCGTCGCAGCGCGGGAGGAGGCGTTCGTAGATCTGGCCGCCGCCGACGACGAAGAGCTGGCGCTGGGGCTTCGCCTGTTCGTAGGCGGTGGCGAGTTTGTCGACATCGCGCACGAGCCAGACATCGCGCTCGGTGAGGCGGTCGAAACCGAGCTGGTACGGACGGCCGAGGCGGGGGCGCCAGTTGCCGACAAAAGCGGGGGCGAACTTTTCGGCTTTGGAAAGCTGCCGTGGATGGCGGGAGACGATGATGTTCGTGCGGTTCGGCAGGGGGCGGCCGATGCTTTCAAACGTCTTCCGCCCCATGAGGACGAAGTGGCCGGTGGTGAGGCGCTTGAACCATTTGAAGTCCTCGGGCAGGTGCCAGGGAATCTGGCCGTTCGCACCAATCACGCGATTGAGGGACATGGCGGCGACGGCGATCATTTGGCCCACGGGTCAGACGGCGATGGGGGCTTTGATCGCGGGGTGCGGGTCGTAGCCTTCGATGACGATGTCTTCGTAGCGGAAGCCGGTGATTTCGCGGACGTCGGGATTCAGCCGCAGGGTCGGCAGCGGGCGGGGTTCGCGGGTGAGTTGCTCACGGGCTTGCTCGACGTGGTTCGCGTAGAGATGGAGGTCGCCGAAGGTGTGGACGAAGTCACGAACCTGGAGGTCGCAGACCTGGGCGACCATGTGGGTGAGGAGGGCGTAGCTGGCGAGGTTAAACGGCACGCCGAGAAAGAGATCGGCGCTGCGCTGGTAGAGCTGGCAGGAGAGTTCGCCGTCGCAGACGTAGAACTGAAAGAGCGCGTGGCAGGGCGGCAGAGCCATGCCGCCGATCTCGCCGGGATTCCACGCGCAGACGATGTGGCGGCGGGAATCGGGGTTCTTTCGCAGCGAGTCGATGACCTGGGCGATTTGATCGACGGAGTGGCCGTCAGGCGTGCGCCAGTCGCGCCATTGGGCACCATAGACCCGGCCGAGATTGCCTTCGGCGTCGGCCCATTCGTCCCAAATGGTGACGCCGTTTTCGCGGAGATAGGAAATATTCGTGTCGCCTTTGAGGAACCAAAGCAGCTCGTGAAAGATCGAGCGGGTGTGGAGCTTTTTGGTGGTGAGGAGAGGGAACCCGGCGGTGAGATCGTAACGAACCTGCGCCCCAAAAATGGAGTAAGTGCCTGTGCCCGTGCGGTCGGCTTTGTAGCGGCCGTGTTCGAGCACTTCGCGGAGCAGGTTCAGGTAAGGCGTCACGCCGCATGGTTGGCTCCGGATCGGGCGGAACGCGAACCCGAATTTCATATCCTAAAGTTTCCGCTGGCAGTTGCCATCCTGCCGGCATGGTTCCAGCGTAGTAGTAGACAAAAGGATCGTTATGCCGCCAAGCCAACTGCGCTCTGTGCTCGAACGCCTCGCCTATGTGGTGTGGGCGGGGATGACTGCGATTTCACTGGGGGCGACGATGTTGAGCCCGTGGTTTCCCTGGCCGGAACAGGGGTTGCCGATTGCGCTGTATGGCTTTGGTGGATTTGCGCTTTCGCGGCTGCTGCATCAGATCGGGCACGAGCACTGGCACTTCACGGAACACGAGGAGAATTTCGAGGTGCTGGCGTCGCCGGGCGATGATGTGATGGATCGGGTGCACGAACAGCGGGCGGATGATTTGCGGCGGCTTTTCCACGAGTGGGACGATCTCGATGCGCGGCGGGCGCGGGGCGATGAGACGGCGGATGTCTGGCAGGTGCACGCGCTGCGGCGGGAGACGCAGACGTTGCTGCGGGCGGATCCGGCGTTGCGGTTTGAGTTTGATCAGGAGATCGCGCGGCATCCGGGGCTGGGGGATTTTTGAGGGGGGGGCTTGGTAGCTCTGGGTGGACACGCGAGTCGCCGCGAACACTGTGTGAACGGAAATAGCGATGGGCGGTTTCCCTCTCGGCTCATAGAGCCGACGCTACACGGGCTGCGGACCGACCCGCCGATCTGAAAATCCCGGTGCTTGTCTCCTGTTCGGCGAGTCGCCGAACAGCGCACCCGAGTCGGGTGCTCCACCCAGAAACAGCAGGCGCCGCGCGTTTCGAGATGGTGTGCTTGGATTGGTGGCAGCGTGGCTAGGGCTGGGTGGAACGGGCCGCTGGCCCGTCGTTTCCGGCGGCTCGCCGGAAACTTTTCTGCGCGGAGCGCAGCCTGTGATGAGGCAAATATTTGTGCCGAGGGCTGGAGCTCGCGCTCCAGTGGGGCTGCCGCTGGGGCGGCAGGAAGGTCCGAGGCGGGCCGCCTCGGACAACGGGCCAGCGGCCCGTTCCACCCGGCGCTGGGGCGGCATCGCAACGCGATGCCCTCCATCAGCTGCAAAAAGCAAAAGCCGCCGGCCTGACTTCTCAGGCGGCGGCTTTGCGGGAGTGGGTGAGCTACGGGGAGCTACCGTGCTGGATTACAGCGTGCGGCAGAACTCTTCGAAACGGTCGAGGCCCTTCTTGATGATATCGAGGCTGGTGGCGTAGCTGAAGCGGATGGTGCCGTCGTGACCGAAGGCCACCCCGGGGACCACGGCGACGTGATGCTTGCTGAGCAGGCGATCGGCGAAGTTCGTGGAGCTGAGACCGAGCTGGCTGATATTGGCGAGGACGTAGAAGGCGCCCTGCGGAGCGACGACGCTGACGCGATCGATCCCCTTGAGGCGGCCGACCATGTACTGGCGGCGCATCTCGAATTCGGCACGCATGTCTTCCACCGGAGCCTGGTCGCCCTTGAGCGCCGCGAGGCCGCCCTTCTGGGCGAAGCTGCACGGGTTCGAGGTGGAGTGGCTCTGGATGGCGTCGATGGCCTTGGCAATGTGCTCGGGGGCACCGAGGTAGCCGAGGCGCCAACCGGTCATGGAGTAGGCCTTGGAGAAGCCATTGACCGTGATGGTGAGGTTGTAGATCTCCTGGGACAGCGAAGCCGTGCTGACGTGCTTCACGCCATCGTAGGTGAGCTTCTCGTAGATTTCGTCGCTGAGGATGAGGATGTCTTCCCCGGCGGCGACTTCGGCGATGGCCGCAAGTTCGTCCTTGGAGTAGACGGCGCCGGTCGGGTTGCCGGGGCTGTTGATGATGACCATCTTGGTCCGCGGGGTCATCGCGTCCTGGAATTCATCCGGGGTCATCTTCCAGCCGTTTTCTTCCTTGGTCTGCACGAAGACCGGATCGCCGCCGGCGAGGCGGACCATTTCCGGATACGAGAGCCAGTAAGGCGACGGGATGATGACTTCATCGCCGGGCTGCACGGTGGCGAGGATGGCGTTGTAGCAGGAGTGCTTGGCGCCGCTGCTGACGATGATCTGCGAGGGCTTGTAGTCGAGGCCATTGTCGGCCTGGAACTTCTCGGAGATGGCCTGGCGCAGCTCAGGGGTGCCGCTCGAGGGCGTGTATTTGGTGAAACCCTGTTCAATGGCGGCCTGGGCGGCGACCTTGATGTGCTCGGGCGTATCGAAGTCGGGCTCGCCGGCCCCGAAACCGCAGACGTCGATGCCTTCGGCTTTCATCGCCTTGGCTTTGCTGTCGATGGAAAGCGTCAGGGACGGGGTGAGGATGGTGGCGCGTTCTGCAAGCATGGGCGTGGTTTGGTTCAGAGTTTGGATGGGAAGGTTTGTGCGAAAGAGGCCGGTTGTCGCGTTACTTTTTCGGCGAATACCAGGCTTCGATCAGCGGCTTGAAGTTGTTTTCGGTGATCTGGACAATCCCCATTTCGCGAACGGCGTTTTCCGGCGCGTCGCTGGCATGGGCGGCATTGACCATGATGGTGGAGCCAAATTCGCGGCGGATGGTGCCGGGAGGCGCCTTGCTCGGATCGGTCGGCCCGAGGACTTCGCGAATTTTGCGGACGGCATCGATACCCTGGTAGCAGAGGGCGATGCACTTCTCGGTGCCGGGTTCGTGCCGGCGCTCGGCGGGGCACTGGCTGGGCTTGAGGCCGCTCATGAAAGAGACGATCTGCTCCCAGTTTTCGCGACCGACGATCGGGCCGTAGAGGTCGCCAAACTTGGCTTCGATTTCCGGGCTGATCGGCAGGCCGAATTCGCCTTCGACGAGCTTCTTGATCGTCTCGCCAGTGCGGCCGCGGAGCTTGTCCTGGAGCACTTCGAGTACGGGGCCGTAGAACTCCTCGGCCTGGGCCACGCTCATGCGGTGGACCTTGCAGGCGATGATGTAGAGGCCGGTGCGGGAGAAGAGATCGATGACGCCGCCGGGACGGGCGTTCGGGAAGCGGAAGTTGTCCGGCTTGATCAGGACGAGGGTCTTTTCGACGTTGGCGCCGGTGGGGAATTCCACAGCGCTGTCGAGCAGGCCGCCGTCGCGGTCGGAGTATTCGGCCCAGAGCTTGAGGTCGCTTTCGGCGCTCACGGCATCCTGCGGGGCGAGGACGGCGGGCTCGAAGTAGACGACGTTTTCATGCGCATCGACGGTGTAATCGCCGTAGGTGTCGCGGATGGTCTCGCCGCTGGTGCGCTCATTGACGATGTGGCCGACGGCGGCGCGGATCTTGGCGACGGCGTCCTCGCCCTTGAAGACGAGGAGCATGACGCGGGGCTTGGTGCCCTTGCTCGAAGGCCCGAACTTCTCCAGCACGTACTTGCGGATGAGTTCCTGGGTGGCCTTGTGGCGGAGTTCCGCGTCGTCGTTGACGATCTGGGCCGAGTAGCGCTCCACGAGCTCCTGGCTCGGGGCAAACATGCGGGCAGCCACGAGATCGAGGCCCGTCCGCGAGATCAGCCGCGCGAGGATGCCGCCGGTGCGGCTTTTGCGCAGGGTATGCGGGGTGACGAGCACATAGGAGAGTTCTTCGGCCATAAATTTGCAGCAAGGTGGCCCGCGAGGAGCGCCACGAGGCCGTTAAAAAATTCGGTCGCGGTTCGCCAGCCCCGCAGGCCGGAAGGTGGTATCAGGAAACAGGTTTAAGGTTTCAGTGCGGGGGCGCGCAGCATGGGCGGGCTATTGGGAGCGTCAACCGATTTCTCCCAGTGGATGGCATTCAGGTGGCGCTTTGTCGCAGAGGGCCGCGACCCGGTTGGTGGCCGGTTGGAGGGTTCGATGGGGATCGATCGTGAGCTTTCGGCGCAGGTGGACGCTTGCCGCCGGGCGCGGGAGGTCTAAGCACAAGTCATGCAGATTCATCTGAGTCCCCGCCATGTCCGCCTGACCGCCGCCCTGCATTCCCATGCGGCCGGTATTGTTGCATCCCTCGAGGATTACACGGAGCTTTTTGCCGCCCACCTGGTATTGTTCCACGATGAAGCGGCGAAGCCGGAGCATCGTTTCGGAGTCAAAGCGCATATCGCGGTGCGCGGGAAGGATGTGCACGGCGAGACGACCGCGGAGAATATTCACGCGGCGCTGGATATGGTCGGCGACAAACTGGCCCGCCAGCTGCGCAAACGGAAGACCCGCCTGACCGACAAGACCCGGAGTAAAGTGGCCCGGGCCCGGGAAACGGTGAAGCGGGGGCCCCGGTAGGAGCCGAAGCCTTAGAGCGGAAAGTGGATTGCGCGCGCCGCTGGAGCGGCGCAATCTTCCGGGCAATGAATACCCCGCTCACTCAGCGGCTGCTGGCGCGCACGGCCGGCCGCCTGTACCTGGCCCGGTTGGGCGGGGCGTTTTATCGGAGCGGGCTGATCGCCGCCGGGGTGGTGGTGCTGGCTTTGGTCGCGGCGCGTTTACTGGCGCTGCTTTCGCCGCACTGGGTCGTGCAGGGAATGTGGGTGCCGGCAGTGCTGGCGGTGGCGGCGGCTCTACTGATCACGCGGAAGCCTTCGGCGAAAGAAACGGCGCGGGTGCTCGATACGCGCACGGGGAGCAAGGAACTCTTTTTGACCACGGCGCTGCTGGCGGATTCGACGGGAAATAATTTCAGCCCGATCGTGGTGGAGCAGGCAGAACAACGGGCCAGTGCGGTGCAGCCGCAGCAGGTGGTGCCGTTTTCGTGGCAGCGCGGGACGCGGGATTTGCTCGGGGCGGCGGCTTTGGTCGCGGCACTGACGCTATGGCTGCCGCAGCTCGATCCTTTCAAACAGCAGGCGGAACGCGACCGGACGGCGAAGCAGGAAAAGCAGCTGGAGCAGACGAAGAAGGCGACGGCGATGCGGGCCGAGCAGCTCGCGCAGCAGGACGCCAAGGAAAACGACAAGGTGAAGCAGGCGCTGGCGGCGCTGGAAAAGACTTACAAGGAAGCCAAACCGCAGGAGCGGCAGGCGAACCTGCAAAAGCTGGGCGAACATCAGAAACAGATCGGCGAGCTGTGGCGGCAGGCGGCCAATCAGCAGCGCAATGATGCGCAGGATCAAGGGGCGCAGAAGTTTGGCCAGGCGAATCCGCGCCAGGCGCAGGAGTGGAAAGAACAGCTGAAGAAAGGCGACGCGAGCGGGATGAAGAAGGAGATGGAGGCGATCCGCACCGAGATGCAAAAGATTGCGCAGATGTCCGAGGGGGCGGAGAAACGCGCGGCGCAGGAGAATCTGGCGCAGCGGATGAATCAGCTCAGCGAGGGCACGAAGCAGACGGCGAGTTCACCGCAGATGCAGGCGGCTTTGCAGCGGGCGATGGAACAGATGGACCTGTCGAAGACGGGCTCGATGTCGAAGGAAGCGCTTCAGGCCGCACAGGAGAGCATGCAGCTGAGCCAGCAGGAGGCAGATCAACTGGCGCAGGCGATGCAGAATCAGCAGTCGCTCGAGGATGCGCTGCAGAGTTTGCAGAATGCGAAGCAGCTCGCGGATCAGGGCAAGCTCGATGGGCAGCAGGGTGGCGAGGGCGCCAAGTCCATGGCGGAGTACGCGGCGATGTACCAAAAGATGTGCCAGAACTCGGGCGAAGGCGGTCAGCCCGGCATGGGCGGAATGGGGAAACAAAAGGGGCAGGGTTTTGGCGGGAAAGCGGAGGAGAACGACGAAGCGGAGACGGGGTTCAAGCGCGAGCGCAGTCCGACGCAACTCGCGGCGGGGCAGACTTTGCTGCAATGGAAGACCCAGGAGACCGGGCCGACCGGGGCGCGGACGGAGGAGTACAAAGCCGCCGTGCAGCAGGTGAAGCAGGGGGTCAGCGAGGCGATTGCGGCGGAGCAGGTGCCGCCGGGGTATCATCAGGCGATTCAGAAGTATTTCGACACGCTCCCGGCGAAATGACGGGGGAGCGATTTGTGAGTTTCGGCCGGGTGGAAAACCGTGGCTGGCAGGCGAGCCTTTTTCGGGTGGAGCATGCGACCCGCATGCTGTTCGCGGCGACTCGCCGCGAATACCGTGAAACGGTGGCTGCAAGCCGAAGGTCTTTTTCGAAAGCCCGGTTTTCGTCTCCTGTTCGGCGAGTCGCCGAACAGCGCACGCGAGTCGCGTGCTCCACCCATTGCTCCCTGGCCCCGCGCCAACTCGATTTTCGGTTCAATTGATCCTCCCTGCTTTCTCCCGCTCTTCGCGCGGTTTTATCCGCGACCGTACGCTTGTTGTTCTCGGCCTTTTGGTGGTGCTCATTCTCACCGGGTGGCGGATTTCCAATTTGCAGAAAGCAGTCGTCGTCTACTGCGCACACGATGCGGTGTTTGCGGAGGAGATTCTCCACGGGTTTGAGACGCAGACGGGGATCAAGGTCACGACGAAGTACGACACCGAGGCGACGAAATCGCTGGGGCTGGTGGAGCTGTTGCTCGCGGAAAAAGCGGCGCCGCGGTGCGATGTATTTTGGAATAACGAACTGCTCGGGACGACGGATCTCGCGGAGAAAGGATTGCTCGCGCCGCATCAGGGACCGGGCTGGGAACGCATTCCAAAGACGATGAAAGATCCGGAAGGGCGCTGGACGGGATTTGCGGCGCGGCTCCGGGTGCAGATTTTGCGCACGGGCGGAGAAGGCGCGGCGCCGGATCTGGCGGCGCTGAACGATCCGGCCAGCCAGGCGGATTTGTCGCGAGCGGCAATCGCCAAGCCGCTCTACGGCACGACCCTCACACACTACACGGTGCTGTGGAATCGCTGGGGGGCGGACGCGGTGAAGGCGTGGCATCGCGGTACACGCGAACGCGGATTGCGCGAGGTGAATGGCAATGGCGCGGTGAAGGACATGGTGGCCAGCGGCATTTGCCGGCAGGGCTTCACCGATACCGATGATTTCTTTGCGGCGAAGGATGCCTTTCTGCCGGTGACGATGCAGCCGGTGCAACTGGCGGATGGCGCCACGATCGCGATTCCCAACACGGTGGCCCTGATCAAAGGCGCACGGCACGAAATCGCGGCGCGGCTGCTGATCGACTATCTGCTTTCCGCCGAGACAGAGCTGGCGCTGGCGAAATCCAAATCGCGGCAGATTCCGCTCGGGCCGGTGGATGAAGCGCAGTTGCCAGCGGAGGTGCGCGAGCTGCGTGGCTGGGCGGAAAAGAGTGTGCCGCTGACCGAACTCGGCGCGGCGCGGGCGGAATGCCTCGCGTGGCTCAAGTCGATCTACACGGAGTGAACTTCGCCGGGCAGGTCTTTCTCGATGCCTTGATCAGTGCCGCGGTCGCCTTCGTGGTGAGCGTTTTCGGCTGGGTGCTCGGCGGGCAAAACCGGCGCTCGACGCTGGCCACGGTGTTGCTCGTCGCTCCCCTGCTCACACCGCCGCTGCTGATCAGCTATGCGGGGGCGCCGCTGGCATTGCCGCTCGTAGGCTCCAGCTGGCTGCTGGTTTTTCACGCGGTGCTGCTGGTGTTGAAGCTCGCGCCGCTCGCGATTCTCGCGCACGATTTCTTTCCCCCACCGGTGAGTGCGGAGGCGATCTACTGCGCGCGGTTGCTGCCGCCGCAGCGGACCTTCGATCGGGTGCGATTTTTCTTTCACCAGCTCGGGCCGACGCCGTGGACGATTTTCGGGCTGATTTTCCTGCTCGCGTTCACGGATTTCGAGCTGGCTTCGCTGCTCTCGCTCAAGCGCTGGACGGTGATGCTCTTCGACGCGCATACGGGCGGGCTGGCGCCGGGGGAATCGCTCCGGCGCATGGCGCTGCCGGGCGGGATCGACCTGGCCGTGCTGGGGGTGCTGGCGTGGTTGTTCACGCGGCATCGCGGGTTGCCGCCGGGGCCGGGAATCGATCGAAGGAAGCCGCTCTGGCCGGTGGTGATTCTGGCAGCACTGATCCCGGGGCTGCCGATCGGGCGCATTTTCTGGCTGGCAGTGCCGGGGTTTTCATCCCTCGGGCGGCAGCCGGTACTGGCAGTGGATTTGCTCACCAGCCTCGGCCTCGCGACGGCGGCAGCGGGCACGGCCTGGCTGCTGACGCGGCGGCCGCAGCAGCCCTGGGCGAAGGTGCTCTGGAGTCTGCCGGGGTTGCTCGGCGGGCTGGTGCTTTCGCTAACCTTGGTGGCGCTGCTGCAATGGCCGCTCGCACAATTCGGGCCGGACATTGGCTGGGGGGCGGTGCGTTTTGTGCGCGACAGTCCCCTGCCCCTGATTTTTGCGGAGGCGCTGCTGCTGGTGCCGATCGCGCTGCTGCTGCGGAGCCTGCTGGCGGCGCAACGTTCGCCGGAAGCGCTCCACCTGGCGCGCATGGCGGGCAGCCGGCGGCTGCTGTGGGATCTCGCCGTGCAACCGCGGGCGGCGGCGCTCGCGCTGCTTTTCATCCTCGCTTTCAGCGAACTCACAGCGGCGACGATTCTCGCGCCGGTGGGGTTTACGCCGGCTTTTGCGCGGCTGCACAATCTCGCGCACTACGGCCAGACCGCGGTGCTTTCCGCCATGCTCCTAGCTGCCATCGCCGCGCCGGGAGTGCTTCTCGCGTTGACCCTCGGGGGCGCCCGCCTCTATGCACGACGGGATGCCCGCTGACGCTCCGCTCTGGACGCTCGACCACGTCTGCCTCGGCGCGGAACGCTTGCGCGACATCTCGCTGGCTATTCCGCCGGGGGTGTCGGCCGTGCTCGGATGGTCCGGCGCGGGGAAAACGTCGCTGCTGAATGTACTGGTGGGTTTCGAGAAGCCGGCACGGGGGATTTTCGATGGGCCGCGGTCGTACTACTGGTCGCCGCAGAATCACGGGTTGTGGCCGCACTGCACAGCGCGCGAACATCTGACGCTCGTGCATGCAACCAAGGCGCGCTGCGAGGAATTGCTCGGCGTATTCGACCTCGCCGATCGAGCGGCGGCGCGTCCGCATGAACTGAGCGAAGGCGAACGCGCGCGGCTCACCGTAGCGCGAGCTTTGGCCGCACCGGCGAAAGTGCTCGTACTCGACGAACCGCTCGCGCATGTCGATCCAGCCCGGCTGGGGAAATACTGGAGCGTAATCCGGCAGAATCTCGCGACGGAAAATCGGTCGCTGGTTTTTTCGACGCATCAGCCCGAAGTGGTGCTGAGCGAAGCGCAGTATGTGATCTGCCTGCGCGCGGGTGGAGTGCTGCACGCGGGCCCGGTCACGGAGACCTACACAAATCCGCCCAATCGCGAGGTGATGGAATGCCTCGGACCGGGCAATTGGCTCACGCCGGAGGAAGCCGATCTCTGGCTCGATGAACCGATCGATTTCGCGCGCTGTTATCGGCCCGAGCAGATCGAGATCAAATCCGCGCATCTCAGCCACGTGGTAGTGCGGCAGGCGCAATTCCGCGGCTCGGTCGCCGAGGTGGAGCTGCGCCACGTGAATGAGGCAATCAGCCGGACGTTTTTGCATCGGCCCACCGGGCCGCACCTGCAGCCGGGCATGCCGGCAATCATCCGTCTCCGCGAATGAAACGGATGCTGCTTTCGCTGGTGCTCGCGGTGAGTGCGCTGCTTTCCGGATGTTCGCGCGAGACTCCGCGCGCGCTGGAAATTCGCGATTGGCGCGCGTGGCAGCTACCGCCGGAGGGGCCTTCGTTGCCGACGCCGCGCTCGCTGACCATCGGCCCGCACGATGAACTCGCGGTGCTGGATACAGCAGGGCGCATCATCGTTTACGACGCGGCGGGTACCCTGCAAAAGCAGTGGCACATGCTCGATGTCAAGGTCGGCAAACCGGAAGGAATCGTGATCCTGCGCGACGGGCGCACCGTGGTCTGCGACACGCACTATTTCCGGATCGTGTATTTCGACGAACACGGAAACTGGCTGCGCAATTTCGGACGCAAGGGTGAAGGACACGGCGAATTCATCTATCCAGTAGGCATCTGCAAAGACCCGCAGGAGAACCTCTATGTCTGCGAATACGGCGGGCACGACCGGGTGCAAAAATTCAGCCGCGAAGGTGAGTACCTGCTGGAGTTTGGCAGCTTCGGCACGGGGCCGGGGCAATTCCAGCGGCCCAGCGGGCTGACCTGGCACGAGGGCAAAGTGTACGTGGCCGACGCGATCAACAACCGCGTGCTGATTTTCAGCGACCAGGGGAAATACCTCGGCGATCTCGGCTCCCCCACCCCGCCGGCCTTTGGCCTGCCCTACGACATCGCGGAGGGGCCGGACGGCATCTTTAATATCATCGAATATGGAGCTGGCCGTTTGTCGCGCATGACGCCGGCGGGAAAACTCATCGGGCAGCTCGGCCGCACGGGACCGGGCGAGGGGCAATTTGCGACGCCGTGGGGCATCACCGTGGATTCGAAGGGACGGATTTTCGTGGCGGATACGACCAATCGGCGGCTGGCGCGTTTCTCCCTAAAATAGAAATCCGGCGAAGGGCGGGAACGTGACGAATAAGTGACATTCGTCTCAGGTTTGCATCGGAGGAGTAACACTCCTGCTGCGGCGTCGGTGCGGACTGGCGGGGAAATCCTGATTCAGGCAGGGCACTCGGACACGCACTCACCATGTCCCATCGAGCCGCCAAGAAACCCCGGCGTCCGGGTTTCCTACCTGGAGGCTACCGCGAGGCCCTTTATGCCCTGCTCACGCTCCTGGCGTGGACGGGTCTGGCGCACGATGGATTGCATGAACAAATCGGCCGGCTGACCGCGTCGATCGCGGAACAGCCGAACGACGCGAGCCTGCATTTTCGCCTGGCGGAGACTTACTGCCAGCACGTGGAGAGTGAATCGGCGCTCAAAGAACTCGCCGAAACGGACCGGCTGGCGCCGGGGAAATTTCCGACCGATCTGCTGCGCGGAGATGCGCTGCTCCAGGCGGGCAAAGCGGCGGAGTCGCGCGCCGCACTGGAGCGCGTGCTCGCCGCACAGCCGGAACATCCGCGGGCCCGTCTACTGCATGCACGCGCAGCGGAACTCGCAGGCGACAGCAAAGCGGCGCTCGATGACTATCGTTTTGCGCTGGAGCGGAGCAATCCGCCCGATCCGGATCTGCTGGTGGAAGCGGTGACGGCGTTTTCCTTTCACGGGCGCGAAGACGAAGCGCTGGCAACGCTGGATCGCGGGATCGAAAAGCTCGGCCCGATCCCGGCGCTGGTGATACGGGCGCTCGATCTCGATCTGAAGGCGAAGCGCTTCGACGCAGCGCTCGCGCGGGTGGATCGCGTGCAAGCCCGCGCGCCGCGGCCGGAGCCGTGGATGGCGACGCGGGCGCGGATTCTCACCCAGGCGAGCCGAACCACGGAAGCCCGCGCGGCGTGGCAAGCGCTGCTCGATCGCATGGCCGGTCTGCCTCCGCTGGAGCGCGGTTCCCACGCGCTCAGCGTGCTGGCGGAACAGGCGCGCGAGGCGTGCGCCGCGCTCGACTCCCTTTCTTCTCCCACCAATCCCAACGCACCGCCCGTCCCTTCAACCCAACCATGAATAAGACCCTATTCACCGGCCTGCTGAGCTTGCTCGCACTGGCCGGCCTCGGCTACGGCCAGGCGAGCCTGACCAGCTCGCCGTACACGCAAAACTTCGACTCCATGGGCACCGCCGGCACGGCCGCGCCCACCGGCTGGACGGCCATCGGCACTCTCGGTGGTTCCAATACGACCTGGGCTTCGTCCATCCCGGTCACCGGCACCCAATCGGCGGCGACCGCGGGCACGCCGAACGCGACGTTGGTGGTCAATTCGACCGCGGCTTCCGGCGGGTTCAGCAGCAATACGCAGGGATATAACATCGCGCTGGCCGCTTCGACTGCGGATCGCGCGCTCGGCACTTCGCCGACGAGCGGCGCGGGGAACATCCTCCAGCTCACGATCACGAACAACACGGGCGTGTCGCTCAACTCGCTCGAGGTGGGCTACGACATCCGGCGGTTTACCACCGTCACTACCGACAACGAACTCCCGGGCTATCGTCTCTTCTACAGCCTCAATGGCGGGACTTCGTGGACGAGTGTTTCCGCGCTCGATCCGGTGCTCTCCGGCGGTACGGTGAATGCGCCGAGCGCCCTGGGGGTGACGACGGTGGCGCCGACGCTGGTCACCCTCTCCAGCGCGCTGGCCAATGGCTCGCAGATTCGTTTCCGCTGGATCGACGACAATGCGGTGCAGACTTCGCCCGACCAGATCCTCGGACTCGACAATGTAACGATCCGCGTGCCGCAGGTCCCGCCGACGGTGGCGCTGACCGCACCGACCGCGGGCGCGAGTTTCACGCTACCGAATCCCATTTCCCTGACCGCGGCGGCCAGCGATAGCGATGGCACGGTGGCCAAGGTCGAGTTCTTCCAGGGCAGCACCAAGCTCGGTGAAGACACGAGTGACCCATACGAATTTACGTGGAGCGGGATGCTTTCGGGCAACTACACGCTGACGGCGAAGGCGACGGACAACGCAGGGGCGAGCACAACTTCGGCGCCGGTATCGATTACGGTGACGAATCCGAGCAATGCGGCTCCGAGCGTGGCCTTGACCTCTCCGGCCGATGACGCGCACGTGCCGGCTTCCACGATCACGCTCGCAGCGACAGCGGTGGATACCGACGGCGCGGCGACGAAGGTCGAGTTTTTCCAGGGCAGCACGAAGCTCGGCGAAGATACGAGTGCGCCGTTTGAATTCACGTGGACCAATGTGCCGGTGGGCGACTACACGCTGACGGCGAAGGCGACGGACAACGATGGCGCCGTGACGACCTCGACGGCGGTGACGGTGCATGCGGTGGCGTTCACCGATCTCACCCGCATCGATCGCGGGGCGACGTGGAAGTATCTCGACAACGGCACGGACCAGGGTACGGCGTGGAAGGAAACGGCGTTCGACGATTCGACCTGGGCCTCGGGTCCGGCGAAGCTGGGTTATCAGGACGGTGCGGTGACCGTGTTGCGCGAAGGGCCGGACGGGCAGACCAGCACGAGCAAATTCATCGCCTACTACTTCCGGCGGACGTTTACGGTCGCGGATGCCTCGAAGGTTCTCGGCCTGAAGACGAACCTGCTCCGCGATGACGGCGCGGTGATCTACATCAACGGGGTTGAAGTCGGCCGGAGCAACATGCCGGCGGGGGCGGTGAATTATCTCACGCAGTCCTCAACGATCGTGAGCAACGCCGATGAGATGACGTACTTCCCGCTCGCGCTGCTGACTTCCTCGCTCGTGACGGGCGACAACGTGATCGCCGTGTCGCTGCACCAGCGCGACAACACGAGCTCGGACCTCGGTTTCGATCTCGACCTGATCACGACGGTGGAAGGCCGCAATGCGCTGCCGACGGTTCAGATCACCAGCCCAGCGAACAACGCGACCTTCTTCACCGGCGGCGATGTGCCGATCACAGCGACGGCGCAGGAAACCGATGGAACCGTGGCCAAGGTGGAGTTCTTCCAGGGTTCGACCAAACTCGGCGAAGACACGACGGCGCCGTATGAATTCACATGGACGGGCGTGACGGCGGGTACTTACAGTCTCACGGCGAAAGCGACGGATGCGGAAGGCGCTTCTTCGACTTCGGATCCAGTGAGCATCTCGGTAACGGCAGGGCCTTCGGGCACGCTGACGCGCGGGCCGTATCTGCAAAAAGCGGGGACGACGCGGATGACGATTCGCTGGCGCAGCAGTGGCAGCATCGCGGGCCGGGTGCGGTACGGGACGAATGCGGCGAACCTCGACCAGAGCGCGACGGAAAGCGCGGCGGGGACGGAGCACGAGATCGAACTCACGGGCCTGAACGCGAACACGACGTACTATTACGACGTCGGCTCGGCGGTCGATGTGCTCGCGAGCGGCTCGGACTACACCTTTACAACTTCGCCCGTGATCGGGACGCCGGCGAATACCCGAATCTGGGTGCTGGGTGATGCAGGCACGGCGAACTCGAGCCAGACCGCAGTGCGCGATGCCTTCTACACGTGGACGGGCAGTCGCAATCCGAACCTCGTGCTGGAGCTGGGCGACAATGCCTACAACACCGGGACGGACACGGAATTCCAGGGCGCGGTGTTCAACATGTACACGACTATGCTGCGTAAGGTGCCGTTCTGGTCGTGCCTGGGCAATCACGAGACAGCGCAGGCGACGGCATTCGTGGATACCTATCCGTACTTCCAGATCTACACCTTCCCGACGGCGGGTGAATGCGGCGGCGTGGCTTCGGGGACGGAGCATTACTATTCGTGGGACTACGGCAATATTCACTTCATCAGCCTCGACTCGATGACGGCGAGCCGCGCGACGAACGGCGCGATGGCGGCCTGGCTGCAAAACGATCTCGCGAGCACCACGGCGACGTGGATCATCGTGCTCTTCCACCACCCGCCGTACACAAAGGGTTCGCACAACTCGGACACGGAAATGGAGCTGATTCAGATGCGGCAGAACATCCTGCCGATCCTCGAAGCGGGTGGCGTGGACATGGTGCTCTGCGGCCACAGCCATTGCTACGAGCGCAGTTACCTGCTCGACGGGCACTACGGCACTTCGACCACGATCACCTCCGGGATGAAACTCAACGCGGGCGACGGCCGCCCGGCGGGGAATGGTGCTTACAAAAAGCCGCTGACCGGTGTGCGCACGCACAAAGGCGCGGTGTATGCGGTGGCGGGTTCGTCGGGGCAGATCAGCGGCGGTTCGCTGAATCACCCGGCGCACTTCATCTCGCTGAACAACCTCGGTTCGCTGGTGCTCGACATCAATGGCGCGACGCTGAGCGCGACCTTCGTGCGTGAGACCGGCGCGATGCCGGATACCTTCACGATCCAGAAGGAAGACCCGGACACGACGGCTCCGACGATCACCACCCTGCCTGCGGATCGCACGCTGGTGGCGGGCGGAACGGGCACGGCGGTGCTGCCGAATCTCGTGCCGGAAGTCGTCGCCGCGGACAACGTGGGCGTGACCAGCATCACGCAAAGCCCGGTCGCGGGCAGCACGCTGAACGTCGGCGTGAACAACGTGACGATCACGGTGAAGGACGCGGCGAATAATACGACCACGGGCGTGGTCCACATCACGGTGGCGGATCAGACCGCACCGCTGATCGGCACGCTGCCGATGGATCGCACGATCAATGCCGGTGCGACCGGCACCGCCTCGCTGCCCGACTTGCGCGGGGAAGTTTCCGCGACGGATAACGTCGGGGTGACGCTCGTCACCCAATCGCCGGCGCCGGGTACGGTTCTCCCGATCGGGGATACGGACGTGACGATCACGGTGGCGGATGCCGCGGCGAATTCCGCTTCGGGGATCGTTCACATCACCGTCGTTGATCGAACGGCGCCGACGATCGACCATCCGCCGGCGGGGCTCACCTTCGCTCTGGGTACGACAAGTACGGTTCCCCTGCCCGATCTGCGGGGGAGCGTTTCCGCGACCGACAACGTCGGGGTGACCAGCGTGACGCAATCGCCGGCGCCGGGCACGGGGCTTCCGCTGGGCGTGACGACCGTGACGTTCACGGCTTCGGATGCCGCGGGGAATTCGGTTTCGACCTCGGTGGATCTCATCGTCGTCGATCAGGCAGTCCCAACGATCAATGCGCCGACGGGTAATTTCACCCCGCTCACGCTGCTCGCTCCGGCTCCGCTGCCAGACTACACCGCGCAGGCGGTGACGACGGACAACGTGGCAGTGACCAGCGTGACGCAGTCGCCCGCACCGGGTACGGCGACGACGCCGGGGCCGCTGCTGATCACGCTTACGGCGCACGATGCGGCGAACAATACCGCGGTCCTCAGCTTCACGGTGACCGTGAATGTGGCGGAACCGGGAACGCTGAGCTTTGTCTCCGACGGGCACACCTTCAATCCGGTGAACAACGCCGGGCAACCGAACCTGCTCCCGATCGTGATCAAACGCACGAGCGGCGGAGACGGCAGCGTGGCGGTGGAAGTGTCCGGCGGAGTGCCGGCGACCGCGCTGAGCGGGTACAGGAACTATGTCTATGGCACGGACTACCAGTTCGAGCCGGAATCGGCGCCCGGTCGAGCGTCGGCTACTTTCGCCGATGGTGAAAACAGCGCGACGGTGCAGGTGCGCCTGAAGAGCACAGCGGTAGCGGGGAAGGGCCGCTTCACGCTGGGCCTCGGGGCCACGACGGGTGGCGCCGCGATTGGTACGCCGGCGGGCACGCTAGTGACGATCATTGCGAAAGACACGACGTTGCCGACTCTGGCACTGACCTCGCCGACGACCTCGTCGGTCCCGGCCAGCTTTGACGTGGTCGGCACGGTGAAGGAAAACCTCGGCCTCGATTCGCTGACGGTGAAACTCAACGGCGTCGCCCAGACGCTGACGGTGAATCCGCTCGATGCCTTCGTGAGCAACACGCCGCTGACCTTCAACGCCACCGGCCTCGCGGCGGAAAATGGCAGCAACTCCATCGTGGTCGAAGCGGTCGATACGAGCGGCAACAAAAAGACGGTGAGCAAGACGGTGACCTATACGAACAGCCGTCCGGAACTCGCCGGCACGTACAGCGCGATCGGCATCCCGAAAGGCACGCCGACCAGCGACAATGCGGGGCTGCTCACGATCAGCGTGACACCGACGGGCACCTTCTCCGGCAAGGCGATGCTGAGCGGAGCGAGCATCCCGGTGAGCGGGTTGCTGAACAACACCGGGGCGGCGCGGTTCAAGCCCAGCCTCGGGCTTTCGCTCGACCTGATCGACAAGACGGAATTCGACACGTACCTCGGGGCGCTCGCCTTTTCGGTGACGGCAGCGGACGGCCTGCACGGCACGCTTTCCACGCAGGCCACCGGGGGCGAAGTGCTCGCGGATTTCGCGGGGAAAGTGGCATCGTTCAGCAAGACCAATCCGGTCCCGGAAGCGCTGCTGAATCAGCCCACCACGGGCACGCCGACGAAGGGTGTCTACACGCTGACCTTCACCTCGAAGGCGCAGACGCCACCCATCGCGCCGAACCTCGCGCCGCAGGGTACGGGTATCGCGACGCTGACGCTGAGCAATACTGGCAGCGTCTCGGTGGCGGGCTGGCTGGCCGACGGCACGAAGTACAGCGCGGCAGCCAAGCTGCGCTTCGACCGCACGCTGCCGCTCTTCAGTGTGCTTTACAAAAAGCTCGGGTACTTCGAAGGCGAACTGACCTTCGACGACCTCGCGAATAGCGATGTGGCGGGCACGGACTTCCTCTGGCTGCGGCCGGGGCTGCCACGCGCGGCGTTTTATCCGCAGGGCTGGCCAAACGGGCTGAAGATCGATGCGATCGGCACGAAATACGCGAAGCCGGGCTCGCTCGACTTCGGCCAGGGGGCGGCAAATCCGGTGAGCGGCAATACGGCGCTGACCTTCGACGCGGGGCTGCTGAATCAGCCGCTGGTGCGGTTGGTGTCGATCGATCCGCTCAGCGGTTCGGTGAAGCTGCTTCCGGCGAATGGCACTGGGTTCAAGCTGAGCCTGGCGCCGGCGACCGGCCTGTTCAGCGGCACCTTTGTCCACACCGATGGCAAGCTCGATACCTACCGCGGGGTGCTGCTCCACAAGGGCACGAACCAGGGTGGCACGGGCTTCTTCCTGAGCACGCCGGTGGCGGCTTGGGGCGCGAGCGGTGAAAGCGGCAGCGTGACGCTGGAGCAGAAGCCGTAAGCGAACCGGAAGGGATCCACTCTCTCACTCAAAAGCCGGCGGCAACCCCGCCGGCTTTTTTGTGCTCTCACGATGCGTCGCGCTCGAAAAGAATCTTCAACGTGCGATCCGGATTTTCGAGGAACGCCCGCGTGATTTGGTAATGCTCGGTCTCCTCGTAAGCGACCTGGCGAATTCCCTCGGGCGCAAACTGATAGATGCGGGCCTCCGGGTAGGCCATGAGGATGGGCGAGTGCGTGGCGATGACGAATTGGGAACCGTTTACGATCAGATCGTGAAAGCGGGAGAGCGCCGAAAGTTGCCGCTGCGGAGAAAGCGCGGCTTCCGGTTCATCGAGCAGATAAAGCCCGTTGTTCCCAAACCGATTGCGGAGCAAAGCGAGGAAGGATTCGCCGTGGGACTGTTCGTGCAGGGATTTTCCGCCGTACGAATCGATCACGGGAGGAGCGAATGCTGGCTCTGAGTCGAGGCGCTCGATTTCGGTCGCAACGTTAAAGAAGCTCTCAGCCCGCAAAAAGAAACCGGTCTGCGGGCGTTTGATACCGCGGGCGATGCGGAGATAGCGATGCAGCTCCGAATGCGAACCGCGCGTAGAAAACAAAAAATTGCGAGTGCCGCCTTCGGGATTGAAACCGAGCCCGACGGCGATCGCCTCGAGCAGCGTAGATTTGCCCGATCCATTCTCTCCGACCAGGATCGTCATCTTGGGGTGGAACTCAAGGCACTCCAGACCGCACACTGCCGGGAGATTGAAGGGGTAACGATCGAACGATTCGACCTTGTCGCGGTTCAATGTCACCTGCCGGACGAAATGCGTGCCGATCATCGTCTCCCTGCTACGCTACCCGGCCGCCACCGCAAGAGCTGCTGGTCAATTCTACGGCCGCAATTGGGCGCGGAGGCTGTCGCCTTCGCTGGTCATTTCCAGGCGGATGGGGGCGCCGTGGCGGGCGTCGCCGAGTTCGACTTCCACGGGCACTTCGGCGGGGCCGCTTTCGCCGGAGCGGAGGCCGGCTTCGGCGAGGGCTTCGCGCCAAGCGGGGCCATCGAGGGAGAGCTCGAAGTTCATGGTCTCGTCGAGCAGCACGCCCTGGGCGTTGCCGCCGAGCACGGTGAAGCGCACGCCTTCGCCGGTGGCGTGGAGGGCATCGGCAAAGGTGAGCGGCACGCGGCGTTTGCCGATGGAAACGGCGAGGGTGTTGCGCTGGGGGAAAAAGCCGCGGTAGATCGAGACGGTGCCATTAAGCGCGATTTTCGCGGGCTCGGTGGATTCCGGGCCGAATTCGAGGGCGGCTTCGGCTTTGGTCCAGCGCAGGCTGGCCGCGGTTTCGGGCAGGCCGAGGAAGGGGTGCGGCGGAACCGGGGCGGTTTTCGGCAGCACCTGGAAATTGGCAAACATGCCGCCCATCATGTGATCGGAGACATGGCAGTGGAGCATCCACGTGCCGAGGTTATCGGCAGTTTGGTCGACGACTTTGGTTTCGCCCGGGAGCAGGGAGACGACGTCGACGAATTTGCCGGACTCGTCGCGGACGCGGGCGCCGTGCCAGTGGGCGGTGTGGAGGCCGTCCTCCTCGCCGAGGCCGCCGAGATACCAGCGGACGCGCTCGCCTTCGCGCATCTCCAGGCCGGGGAGGTTGCCATAGAGCAGGCCGTTGATGCTGTGGCGGGCATAGAGTTCACCCAGCTCGAGCGTCTCCACGAAGGTGCGCGGGATCATCGGCTTGGGCAGATCCGCGTAGGCGTACTCGAGGGCTTCGTCTTCGGGCGTTTCGTTGAAGATGTAGAAGAGCGCGGGGATCTCGCGATCGACGTCGATGGGGGTGCCGTCGGGGCGCGCGCGGGCGGGATCGGTGACGACGATGAAGCCGGCGAGGCCGAGATTGATCTCTTCGTCGTCCTTGCAGTGGGAGTGGTAGAGCCAGCACTTCGAACTCGGCTCGTTCGGGCCGGGACCGCTGGCGGCGTCGATCTGCCAGACATAGGTAAAGGTCGCACCGGGGCCGACCGCGGAACCGAGGCCAGGGCCAGGCTGGGAATAGGCGCCCTCGCTGCCCTTGTCGTAACGCACCCCATGCGGGTGCATGCTGAGGGGTTCGCCGCTGTGGTTGCGGAAAGTCACGGCGAGGTACTCGCCCACCACGCCGCGCAGCACCGGGCCGACGATACCCATGCGAGGGGCATCCATCACCCGCTGGGTGAAGGTGGCGTCGGTGTACTCGACGTAGCGCACCTTGGCGGAGGAGGGATGTTCGAGCAGCCCAGGCGGAAGCGGGATGGGCTTTGAAACATTCACGCCGAGCGGCACCCAGGTCCAGAGCACGGGCTCGGCGGCGATGTAGTAGTGGCGGGTCTTTTCCGGGGGGGGCACCTGACCGTAGATCTTGCCGCCGGGATCGGGCTGGCCTGCCGAGACGGTCTCCTTGATGCCGTAGATCTGGCACCAGGGACAAGCGAGGGCCGCCGCCCCGGTGAGCAGCAACAGCCCGAGGACAGCAGGCAAACGCGATTTCATTTCGAGCCGAGGGAAGCACGCCCCGGCACACCACGCGAGGCGGCGGAGTGTGACAATCCGGCGTCGTTTTACGGATCGTCGACAGAATGGATTTGCCCGGGATTGCTCTGCACTTGCCCCAAATTGCAGTACAAACCGGCGACAATTTTTAGCAAACTGTGAGAAGCGCGGGCCCGAGCATCCGAGCCAACGTGAGGAATGTTAAGATTAACGCTGGCGGGGCGACCCCGCCTCGCGGCACTGCTCACTCTCGGCGTGCTGACGGCTTCAGCCTGCGCTCAAACCACGCTCACCAAACTTTTCGACTTCGGCGGCACCATCGGCGGGGCCACCGATCCGTACAGCGCGCCCGTGCTGATTGGGAACGAGCTGTGGTTCACGACGAATGCGGGTGGCGAAAACGACTTCGGCACGATCTCGAAATTCAATCTCGGGACGAACACCTTAACCTCGGTGTTCAGCATGGATACGACAGGCAACTCGCCCTTCAGCACCCTGACCCAAGTGGGCGACCAGCTCTTCTACACCACTTCGCGTGGCGGCACGGGGGATCGCGGCACGATCAGTGTGTGGAATACGACCACGTCGACCAACACCGTGCTCTTCAATTCCCCGCAGCTCGGCAACGCGCAGAACCTGCCGTATACCTTCCACGGTGGCGTGACGTACCTCGACAACGGCGACGGCACCGCGGACTTGTATGCGCTGCATCAATCCGGCGGCAGTTCGGCCTCGGGCGGCGGGGTGATCAAACTCACGCTGGACCTGACCACGATGAACGCCACCTCGACGTTGCTGGCGTCTTTCCCGACCGATGCAACGCATGGCCGCCAGCCCTTCGAGGGATTCACCAAGGTGGGCGACAAACTCTACTTCACCACTCAGGTCGGCGGACCAACTCTCACCGGCGTTTATCCCAATGGCGCCGGCGCGATCGGGGTGGTGGATACGACGACGGATTCGGTGAACTCCGCATACGCGTTCATCAACGGCGGCGACGGTTCCACGGCCCTGCCGCAGAACGATCTGACCTACGATGCGGCGAATAACGTGATGTATTTCACGACCAACGGCACGGCATCGCAGCCCGGCGCGCTGCTGAAGCTGAGCCTCACGGACGGTAGCATCACCACACTCTATGAGCTGACGGGAGGAAGTGCTTCGGGGCCGTTTCCCGATGGGCGCTTCGCGACCAGCTCGATCGCGCTGGTCGAAAACAAGCTATTCTTCACCACGATCCAGGGCGGCTCGGTGAATGGCGGGACGATTAACATGTTCGACCTGACCACGAACACGTTCGTCAAACTTTACGATCTCGATTCGGCGACGGCGGACAATCCGGGCGGCGAAGCGCGCGGCGGTTTCCTGCCCGTGCAGAATCAGATCACCGGGGAGTGGGACCTGTATCTATTGACCAAGCAGGGCGGCAAATTTGACCAGGGCACCGTGCTCAAACTGCACGTGATCCCGGAGCCGCACACCGCCACGCTCGGCCTGCTGGGACTCGGCCTGCTCGCCACCAACAGCCGCCGGCGCCCGCAAGCGTGAAGACGGCGGCGAAATTCAGATCGGCGAAGGGGTTTTCCCTGTTGGAGCTGGCCGTCGTCATGGTCATCGTGGTGCTGCTCACGGTGCTGGTGATCGGGCTGATTCGCAATGCGCTCGAAGGAGGGTACGAAGCCAAATCGAGCCAGCAGGCGCGGCAGATCGTGGCGGCGGTGATCGCCGATTCGTCGGATCGCGGCACTTTTTACACCCGGGAAGACGTCGGTTACTCGTCGTATCGCAGTGTCGAGGATCCCTTGGGCTTGCCGGCGGTGCTCCGGCGTAGTGGATACCTGAAAAATCGGGACGTGTGGTGGGCGCCGGGCACCCGGCCGGCGCTGAAAAAGTACGGTAATGCGTATGCCTGGAACCGGAATGATAGCGTCTGCGGGAAATCCGTCGTAGCCATGCCGGATCCCACATCCATCGCCATCTTTTGGAATAACTATTGTTATACCCTGCCCTCGATCACCAACGTGAGTGAACCGACCACCGGTGGACCGCGCGTCGCTTCGCAGGGTTATTGGCTCTATCCTTACCGCAGTAACAAAGCGGCAAATTTTGCCTATGCCGATGGGCATGTCGCGCTGGTGTACAAGGCCGAGAAAGCGACACCCACCCCGGCAGGGGGGAGCGTCAGCACCGGTCCAAACACCAGCAGCGCTTCGGGGGGTACCGGTTCGCCGACAGGCAACGGCAGCGGGATCGACAACAGCGGTACCGTCAGTGGATCCCCGGTGACCACGCCCATCCCGCTTCGGTGAGGCCATTTGTTTCAACGATCCTGCTGAGTCTGGCCGGCGTGGCGCCGGTTGTGGCCCAGGAAAGCCCGGAGGCCTTGGCTGAACCCGCGCCCGCGACCCCCAGCCGCGGGGCACTGCCCGCGCGGCCGATGCTGACCCCGGGTGAGTACTTCGATCTCGCGGCGCATTTGCGGCGGGCGTACACCAAACCTGCGGCGCAATGGCCGGAGCCAACGCTGGATGCCGGAGTTGCGCATCGCGAACTGGCGGCGGCCCCACCACCCCGCTTTCCCGCCGATCGGCCCAATACGCCAGCCAAACTGCAGCTCGGGCAGATGCTATTTTTCGATCCGCGGCTTTCAGGCAGCGAACAGATCGCCTGTGCAAGCTGCCACGATCCCGATCTCGGCTGGACCGACGGACGCACGGTGGCCTTCGGCGATCGGCGCCGCCCGCTGCACCGCAATGCGATGACCCTACTCAATGCCGGAGCGGGCGACGTGTTCTTTTGGGATGGACGGGCGGACTCACTTGAGGCACAGGCGCGGCAGGTGATCCGAAATCCGGACGAGATGCGGGGTTCGGAAACCGAGATCGCGGAACGCCTCGGCGCACAGCCCGACTATCGCAAACGTTTCGCCGAGGCGTTTGGTGACGAGACGATCAATCTCCAGCGCGTGAGCGAAGCGATCGCCACTTTTGAGCGAACCATCGTGAGCCGGCGCAATGCGTTTGATCGTTTTCTGGAAGGCGACAGCCAGGCGCTGACCGATTCGGCGATTCGGGGGCTGCACCTTTTCCGCACCACGGCGCGCTGCCTGAATTGTCACAATGGGCCCACGCTGAGCGATGGAGCATTTCACAATCTGGGGCTGAGCTTCTATGGCCGCAGCCTGCAGGATCTCGGACGCTACGATCTCACGCAGGAAGCACCGGACGTGGGCGCATTCAAGACGCCGACTCTGCGCAACATCACGCGCACCGCGCCTTACATGCACAACGGGCTGTTCGATCTCGATGGGGTGCTGCGGTTGTACAATGTGGGGATGCCGTCGCTGCGCCGGACTGCGGCACAGAAAGACGATCCGCTCTTTCCGACGAAGGACAAGTTGCTGCAGCCGCTCGCGCTGAATCAGCAGGATCTGACCGACCTGAAAGCGTTTCTCGAGAGCCTGACGGAGACGCCGGTGCGTATTCGCCCGCCGGCGCTGCCGGGGTTGGGCGACTAGGCGATCGAGAGAGATCGAGTCTGGCGCCCCTTCAGGGCGCATGCTCAGAAACCGAAGGAACCCAGGGCCGTTGGCCCTAGACTATGCTCTCGCGGACCTTTGGTCCGCAACCCTGCAACCCTGGATAGCAGACCAGAAAGCAGCTACTTCGCCGTCAGGGTGACGGTGCCGGCGCCGCTCGTGAATTTCAACAGGCCGGCTCCCTTGTTTTGGTGCTGGAGGAGGACGCCGGAGAATTTCCGGACCGTGCCGTTTTCCGTGGGGTTGCGGAGGGAGCCGGTGAAGCTGCCGTTCCTGGGGTTCACCTTGAAGGTGACGGCGGGTTTCACCTTCGGGGTGCGGCTGCGCGCGGTTCGTTCAGCGAGGCTCGAAGCGGATGCGCCTTCCGCAAAAGTGAGGGATTTTTCACTCAGACCGCTCAGGGAACCGTCCAAAATGATATCGCCCTCGAGATCGCTAAACTGAATTTCGAGGCCGGCGAGTTCGGTCGAATAGTTGAGGATTTCGTTTTCGCCGGGCGCCAACTGCAGGCGCGAGCCGACCACATCCACATCGGTATCGAACCCACCCTCGAAGACACCGGAGGTCCGGGGCGCTTTGTACCAGCGCAGTGCGCCGGTGCTTTCGTTTTGTCCGGCGCCCGGGAACTGAATGGTTCCGTAAATCCGATCGCGCGGAGCGGTACCGGCCGTGACGTAGATTTCCGCCGTCCCGCCGGTCCGAAGCTGGGTGCCGAAGCTGAAGGCCTGGCCATCGCCAATCTTGCCCGAGAAGACGACCCGGCCGCGGTTACTCACGCGACCCACGACGTAGCCATTGCCCAGCGCCATCGCCGGATCGCTCGGCGGCAACGCCATCGTGTAAGATCCCGATTCCGGGGCATTGTTCGGATAGATCAAGGCATAGCCCGGGCTGAGCGCGTATTCTTTGCCCTCCACCTCGAGAAAGCCCGCCACCTGGACACCCAAAGGCGCGAGGCTCTGCCCCAGAAACAATCTCAGCGAAGAAGCTCCATTTCGATCGATTTCCGCCGTGGCGCCGCCATCGGTCGAGAAGCGGGCGCGAACCGGATAGCGCGCGCCAAAATAAGTCATCACGCCGGTAAACGTCCCGCTGGCGGTCACATTGATCGCCACCGAACCCACGGCGCGATCTTCTCCTTCGTCCACCACGGTCAGGACGTAGTGGCCAATCCCGGTCTTGCGGAAATTCGTCACCCGGACCTGCGCGGTCGTCGAAGCGCCATATTCATCCGTGACAGTGTAGGTAAAGGTGTCCTCGGTCTGGAAGGTGTGGTCGGGGGTGTAAACGAGCACGCCATTCACATCCAAAGAAACCGAACCATGGCTGGGTACACCGATGGAAGTGATGGCGGCCGGTTCGCCGTCCGGATCGCTAAAATAGGGATAGATGAAGGCGGGCTGAGTCCCGTCCGTGCTGCCGCAGACATTCTCCGCCACAGGGCTCAAATTCAAAGCCGTCGTGAACGTGGTATCCTCGCCATAAAACGTCCCGGCCCACGTTTTGATCGCCATCCGGCAGTGGTAGGTGGTACCCCGGTCCAGACTGCCAAAGCCGAGCCGGAGCCGGCGGGGGAGCACTCCGGTGTCGCCGGCGTTGATGACTTGAATCCGATTGGAAGTGCGGCCGCCATAGCTCGTCGAGAGGCCGAACTCGATGAACACATCGCCATTGGTGATGACGTAGTCGTTCGGCGTGAAGACACAATTGACGGAAGCCGCAACGGACGTGACGTCGATCGATTCGATCGCCATCACCGGCGGAGGCGGCAGCGGAGTCACGGCTAGCGAATACGGCGCGGAATCCGTCGATTCACCGGAATTGTCGTAGGCCCGGGCGAGCAGCGTATGGTCGCCGGCCGGGGGCCGGTTGGAGAGGTAGGCGACGAATTTATTGAACGTGCCGCTCGAGGGGCTGTACGAGGTACCGGCCAGCGATCCATCGATGTAGAATTCCACCCGCCCGATGTTCCCGTCGGTGTCCGCTGCGGTGGCCATGACCTTCAGATTCTGGGCCGGGCCCCAGCTCGCTCCACCCGAGGGAGTGGAAATGGAAACGGTCGGCGGCGCAGCCAAAGCGACCAGGGGAAGAAACAGTCCGACAGTGAGGGCCATGAAGTTCCGCATAGGAGGAGAAGGAGGTGCGGGGTTTTACGCCAGCGCCGGCTTTCATCAAGTGAGGTTGCCAAGTTGTTACGACATCGTGGGTTGGCGCGGGAACCGGCAGCATTTGGCACCGGGGCACTTGTGGTGGCGCGGGATTTCGGCTCCTACTTGAGGCGGAGTGAAACTGCTCGCGGCCATCCAACGCCTTTTGACCTCAGTGCTGCCCCCGCCCAGGCGAGCGGTGACCTGGCGTTCTGCCGTGCCGCTGGTGGTGTTTCTGGCAGTTTTTGGGGCCGCAGTGGCGGGGCTGGAGGGGACGGGGACGCTACGGTTCACGCGGCCGGTGGCGTTTTGGTTTCTCTTCGTGACGCCTTGGTTTTGGTGGCTGCATCTGGCCGGAGGAGCGGGACTCGCGGGAGCCCGGGCGCAGGCGGCGCTGCTGGTGCGGCTGGCGATCGTGGGAGTCTTTGTGCTGCTGCTGGCGGAGCCGCGGGCGGTGCGGAAATCGGACACGCTCTCGGTCGTCTACGCGCTCGATATTTCGGACTCCATGGGGGACAAGGTGAGCGATCAGGCGCTTTCGTGGATCATGCAGACGGTGCAGAAAAAGCCGGAGAAGGACGAGGCCGGGCTGGTGGTCTTTGGGCGGGATGCGGCGGTGGAGCTGCCGCCGCGGTCGACGTTTCCGTTTGAGACGATCAATTCGCGAGTGGCGAAGGATGGGTCGGATTTAAGCAAAGGCCTGGGACTGGCGGCCGCGATGCTGCCGGAGGGAAACCAGGGCCGCGTGGTGCTGGTGAGCGATGGCAATGAAACCGACGGCACGGTGACGGCGATGCTCGATGATTTGAAATCGCGCGGGATCGCGGTGGATGTGCTGCCGATCGGCTTCGACTACCACAAGGAGGTGTGGCTCGAACGGCTGGATCTGCCGCGCGTCGTGAAGCAGGGCGAGACATACGAGGCGGCGGTGCTGCTGAACTCCCTCGCGGCGGGTACCGGCACGCTGCGGCTGCAGGAAAACGGGAAGACGATCTTTGAGCAGCCGGTGACGTATACGGCGGGGCGGAATCGCTACGCGCTGCCGCTGTATCTGCGCGAGGCGGGCTACTACGAATACATCGCGACGATCGAGCCGGCGCCGGGCGAAGACGGCTGGAAGGACAACAATGTGGCCGTGGGCGATCTTTTCCTGCGTGGCGAGGGCAAGGTGCTGGTGGTGACGGATGCGCGCGGAGATGCGCGGGATTGGGAACCGCTGGTGGCGGCACTGAAAGCGAGCGAGCGCATCGTGCAGGTGCGCATGGCGTATGAATTCCCGCGCGATGCGCTGTCGCTGCTGCCGTACGATCTCGTGGTTTTTCCAAACGTGCCGGCGGATGCCTTTGATCCGCAGCAGCTGCAGAGTTTGCGGGATGCGGTGTATCACCAGGGGACGGGTTTTGTGATGCTCGGTGGGCCGAATAGCTATGGGCCGGGCGGATATCATCGCAGCGCGGTGGAGGAGATTCTGCCGGTGACGATGGACACGACGCAGAAGAAGGTGCTGCCGAAGGGCGCGCTGGGGATCATTCTCCACACATGCGAATTTGCCGAGGGAAACACATGGGCGAAACGCATCGCGAAGGAAGCGGTGCGGGTGCTCGGGGCGCAGGATGAAGTGGGGCTGCTCGATTTCGAGTGGGGGCCCAATACCACCGACGGCATGCGCTGGGTCTTTCCGCTGACGCCGGCGGGGCAGTACGAAAAACTCGCGGTAGCGATCAATAGCGCGGAGCCGGGCGACATGCCGGCCTTTGAGCCGGGCATGGTGCTGGCGCTGTATGCGCTCAAAGCCAGCAACGCGAGCGCGAAGCATCTGATCATCATCTCCGATGGCGATCCCTCGCCGCCGACGCCGCAGACGCTGCAGGCTTACATCGATGCGAAGATCACGATCTCCACGGTGGCGATCAATCCGCACGGCGGGCAGACGGTGGAGGTGATGGAACGCACGGCCAACCTGACCGGTGGACGGTACTATTTCCCGCAGGATCCGGCGCAGCTCCCGAGTATTTTCATCAAGGAAGCGAAGACGCTGAAGCGGTCGATGCTGCAGAACCGGAGGTTCACGCCGACGGTGGAGTTTCCTTCACCCGTCATGAAAGGGCTCGATGCGCTGCCGGAGCTGCGCGGGCTGGTGCTGACGACGATCAAGCCCCGCGCGACGCTGGTGCTCAAAGCGCCGCCGGAGAAGCCGGAGGAGGCCGAGCAGATCGATCCGGTTCTAGCGACGTGGCGCTTTGGCCTGGGCACCTCAGCGGCGTGGACGAGCGACCTCGCCAAATCGTGGGGCACGGATTGGGTCGACTGGGAGAAGTACAATGCCTTTGTGAAGCAGCTCGCGCAGGAAGTGTCGCGGGTGGAGAAGAAGAGCGACCTGCATTTGCGCGCCTTTTCCACGGGCGGCCAAGGGATGATCACGATCGAAGACTATGCGAAGGAAGACACGTTCCTCGATCTCGCGGCGCGGGTAAATGGGCCGCGCGGGGAGTCGGTCTCGGTACCGCTGAAGCAGGTCGCGCCGCGGCGTTACCAGGCAACTTTTCCGCTCTGGGGGAAGGGTCGGTATCAAGTGCTCGCGGCGGGTACGGGCAGTGGCAGCGGCGGAAAGGAACGCAGCGAGCAGGCGCTGGGCGGATTCGCGGTGCCGTACTCGGCGGAGTATCTGAAATTTCGCAGCGATCCGATTTTGCTGAAACAGATCGCGGAGCGCACGGGCGGGCGGTTGCTCAGCGCGGCGGATCTCGACCTTTTTCATCCGGCGCGCACGGTCCGGGAAAGCACGCGGCCGGTCTTCGATTGGTTCCTGCTCGCGCTGTGCCTGCTGATCCCGCTCGATGTGGGCGTGCGCCGGATTCAGCTCGATTGGGCCGCGGTGCTGGGCTGGTTCCGCCCGCGCCGCAATGAAACGAGCACGGAAACGATGGGCGCGCTGCTGGAGCGAAAAAAACAGGTGAAGGAGCAAATGGCGGAGCGTCCGCCGGCGCTGCCGACACAGGCAGTGAAGCCGGGGACGGTGCCACGTCCAGCGCCCAAAGCGACACCGCCAACCAAGCCTGCGGCGCCGGAGAAGCCGGAGGATCCCAATGCGCCGCAATCGACGACCGAACGGCTGCTGGCGCGGAAGCGCAAACGGCATCAGGACGATCCGCCCGCTTAAACGATGGAACCCTGGAAAGTCCAAGCGATCTTGGCGGCGATTTTTGCGGGGCTGACTTCAGTGCTGGCGAAGGCGGGGATGAAGAACCTCGGGCCGGATCTGAGCCTGGCGGTGCGAACGAGCCTGGTTTTCACGATCGTGTCGATCAATGCGCTGATCTGGACGGGACTGCGGCCGTTGCCCGCGCTCAAGGCGGCGGCGCCGCGCGACCTCATGCTGCTGGCGCTGTCGGGGCTGACGACTTCGATTTCGTGGATCTTTTACTACCGGGCGATGAAGACGGGGACGGTGACTTTTGTCTCGCTGGTGGATAAGGGGAGCATCGTAGTGACGCTGCTGCTTTCGTGGCTGGTGCTGCGCGAGGATTTCAGCCGGCAGACGCTGATCGGGGCGGGGCTGATTCTGGCGGGGATCGTGGTGCTGAACTGGAGGACCTAGGACCCATCAGACCTATGGGTCCGATGTTTTAAAACAGCGCGAGGAATTCTTCGGCGGCACGGCCGGGGGGGCGCTGGTGCATCCAGATGGCGACGATGGCACGGCGGGGGGCGGGGGCGGCGAGGGAACGGTAGACGGGGGCGCCGGGCTCCGCTTTTTCGCGACAGGCCATTTTGGGGACGAAGGAGATGCCGGCGCCGGCGAGGACGAGGGCTTGCAGGGTTTCGATCTGGGCGCTGCGGCAGGAGATCTGAGGCTGGAAATCGCGCTGATTGCAGAAGCGCATGACCTGGTCGCCGAGGCAGTGGCCTTCCTTCATGAGGATGAAGGTTTCGGCTTCGAGATCTTCGCTGGTGATGCGGCGCTGGCGGGTGAGGCGATGCTGTGGCGGGAGGGCGAGCAGGAGTTCCTCGGTGAAGAGCTCGCGGGTGGCGAAACGCGCGTCGTCGATGGGCAGGCTGGCGATGGCGAAATCAGCCTCGCAGGCGGCGACGATCTGCATGAGGCGCGCGGTGGTGTCTTCGTGAATGACGAGTTTTACGCCGGGAAATTTCTCGCGGAACTTCGTCACGACCGGCGCGAGCACGTAAGGGGCGATGGTGGGCAGGACGCCGATGCTGAGCGTGCCGTGTTCGAGGGCGCGCATTTGCAGGGCTTCGCGCTGGGCGGCGTCGACTTCATCGAGGATGCGGGCGGCGCGTTGGAGGAAACGTTCGCCCGCCGGGGTGAGCCGGGTCTGGCGTTTGAGGCGGTCGAAGAGGCGTTCGCCCAACTCGTCCTCCAGCTTTTGCACCTGCTGGCTGAGCGAGGGCTGGGAGACGTGGCATTGCTCGGCGGCGCGGGAGAAATTGCCGGTGCGGGCGATGGCCACGACGTAGCGGAGCTGATGGAGTTCCATAGGCGACGCCTATGATGACCACAGGAAACCGGTATTTCAACAATCGCAGGCCAGGAGGAAGGTGGCGGTGAATTTGACCCTTTCAGGAGAGTGGTGTGGAACCGCGCCCACGGGAGTGAAATCTCGCTTCCGTGGGCCGCGGCATTTCCGTAGCGTGCGCGTCTTATGTCTCGTCCCGACGGCCGCGCGCCGGATCAACTTCGCCCGATTTCTTTCACCCCGAACTTTGCCCCGCATGCGACCGGGTCCGTGCTGGCGGCGTTTGGCAATACGCGCGTGATTTGCAGCGCGATGGTGGAGGAGGAAGTGCCGCGCTGGATGAAGGTGCAGAACGTCTCGGGCGGTTGGGTGACGGCGGAGTACTCGATGCTCCCCTACTCCACCCTGGAGCGGAAGGCGCGCGACTCAAGCAAGGGCCGGATCGATGGCCGCAGCGTGGAAATTCAGCGCCTGATCGGGCGCTCACTCCGCGCGGTGATCGACCTCGATATGCTCGGCTCGCGCACGATTTGCGTCGACTGCGATGTGCTCCAGGCCGATGGCGGCACGCGGACGGCGGCGATCACCGGGGCGTGTGTGGCGGTGGCGCTGGCCGGCAAAAAGCTGGTCGCGGAGAAGAAGATCAAAGCGGTGCCGATCAAGAGTTACGTCGCGGCGGTGAGCGTGGGGATCAGCAAAGGCGGCGCGGTGCTGGACCTGAACTACCTCGAAGACAAGGATGCCGCGGTGGACATGAACATCGTGATGACCGACGACGGGCGCTTCGTGGAAGTGCAGGGTTCCGGCGAAGAGAATACCTTCACCGATGTGGAGCTGGCCCAGATGCTCGGCCTGGCGCGCAAAGGGATCGCAGAGCTGATCGGCGCCCAGCACGCGGTGGTCGAGGCGGCGGGGTAGAAGAAGTAACCCGTAGGCAGTAATCAGTGTTCAGTAGGTAGACACTGATTACTGAATACTGATCACTGTTTACTTCTCCTTACCGTGGGAGGCCGGCGGGGCGGTCGCTGAGTTTCGGGGGAGGAGTGGCGCCGGCGACGGGGGCGGCGCGGCGGGTGGCGCCGACGATTTCGAGGCCGCCGCTGCTGTCGCGGCGGAGGAAAGGTTTCAGCTTCGGCGCGTCGTAGGTCCACTGGCCAAAGACTTCCCCGTTGATGCCGATCTGCGTGAGAGTGTAGGTCTTCGGGCCGACGAGCTGGAGGACGTGCAGCGTATTTGTGGTATCGAGCTTCGCGTCCGGTTTGGAGCCATCGAGCAGATGGCCGAGCCGGTAGCAGCCGAACACGGCACCGGAGGCGGGGTCGGTGATCCGGCAGTAGAGATACTGGTGCGCGGTACCGATGGCATTGAGGAGGGTGAACTCGTGCATTTCACCGGCTCGCGGCATGGTTTCGGGCACACCGGCGACTTGTTTCCAGAGCATCTGCCCTTCGCTGATGTCGAGGTTCGCGATCCGGGAGGAGAAGAACTTGTTGTACTCCTTGCAGTAGACGTCCGCACGGACCCGGTAGAAACCGAGTTCCCCGATCGGGTAGAGGGTCACGAGATTGACCTGTCGCTTGAGCGTCTCGCCGAGCTTCAGGAAGAGCGGGTCGAGATGGTAGTTGGGATCCCGCGGCGAGATGATGGTCTCTTTATCGCCGTGCTGAACGGTGAAGCCGAACCACGGGGCGGTGCCGTCTTCGAGGGTCAGGTCGCGACCCGCCAGATTGGTGATGCTGACGGTCACCAGGATCGGCTCGTAGCGGATGTAATTTCGCCGCTGAACCTCGATATTCACGCTGATTTGCGCGTGACTGGCGGCGGTGAGAGCCACCAGCAACAAGGCGAAGAGAGAGAGGAAACGGCGCATGACGAAATGGGGGGTGAGTAAAGGTGCGGGGTGGAAATTACTCCACGTCCGCCGGCGCGTTGCGGCTGATCGTACGGAAGCCGATCCATTCCTCACTCTTGCCGGGCGGGATGTCGGAGACCTTTTTGTCGATGGTCGTCGGGGGCTTGGCAAACGAACCACCCTTGAGGATCGGGAACTGTTTGTCCTTGGTCCAGGTGGAGGTCCATTCGGCGACATTGCCGCCCATGCCGATCACGCCAAACGGGCTCTTGTCGCCGGTCTTGGCGTCGACTTCGCCCCAGAAGTTGTAGCCGTCGGTCCCGCCCTTGGCGGCGGGGTTGTCGGGGTTGTGGTCGACGTTGGTATTCGAGCGGGTCTCGTCGAATTCATTGCCCCACGGATATTTGTAACCCTTGTCTCCGGCGGCGGCGACTTCCCACTCTTCTTCGGTGGGCAGATCGCGCTCGGTGCCGGTCTGCTTGCCGAGCCACTTCGCGTAGGCGTAGGCGTCCCACCAGGTGATGGTGAGGGCCGGGCAGTTCAGATCGATCGGCACACTGTGCGCGGGTTTGTTCACCTTGGCGCGGCCGTAATAAATGTCCCAGTACTCGGGTTTGAGTTCGAGCGCCGGCGGCATCTTCGGGTGGCGGAACTCGCGCTCTTCAGTCGGGTGCTGGGTGAGGTATTCGAGGAACCGATTGTACTGCGCGATGGTGACCTCGTATTTATCGATCCAGAAATCGTTCTCGATACTGGCGGTCTTGCCACCGGGGAGCTTGTACTTGCCGGCGGGGATCTTGACCGTGGCCTGGATTTTCCGCTCGTTGGTGAAGACGAACTTTTTCAGCACCACCGCCACGAGGACGCCGAAGAGCACCACGAAGATGGAGGTATTGATGATGAACGAACGGCGCTGGGCTTTGCGCGCAGCCTCGACGGCGCGCAGGGCGGCGTCATCCTGCGCGCTGAGGCGGGCGGCGGCGACGGGGACGACCTTCGGCTCGAGCGCTTTCGCGGCCTGGACGACCTGGCCCCACGCATTCAAGCCACTGGCGGGCGATTGCTGCAGCCGGGCGATGACGGTCTGCAAGCCGGGCGAAAGCTCGTGCACGTGACAGACCGAAGTGATCAGGCGTCCGAGGGTCTGGAGCTCCTGGGGCACGGTCTGGTGTTCGTCCGCGATCTGCACCGCGATGTTGGCCAGACGGGCGCTTCCATCGTGGGTGACGAAGACGCGGGTGGCATCGAGCGGGCGGTGCGGCAGGTTCTGGGTATTGAGGTAGATGAAACCTTCCGCGACGGTCTTGATGACCTTGAGGATCGTGGGCTCGGGGAGCACCACGCCACTGGCGGCGATTTCAGCGAGGCTTTGGCCATCGACGTATTCACGCGCAAAGAAAAAGCGGCCGTCGGCTTCGCCGGCTTCGTACACCGCCAAAATCGAGGGGTGCTGCACGTGAGCCTTGGCCCGGGCGTCGGCGATGAAGCGGCCCTTGATCGCGTCGTCCTGGGCGCGCTCGGGGTCGAGCACTTTCAGTCCGACCGGGCGATTGATGGAAATCTGGACCGCGGCGTAAGCGGAACCGAGGCGGCCTTCGCCAAGGTAACTGACGATCTGGTAAGCGCCGAGGGTCTGGCCCATGAGGCTTTCCCCGGCGCCCGGCGGGGGCGGAGGCACGGGAGCGGGCACCGGCGGGACCGGAGCCGCGGGCTTCGCTACGGGAGCCGGAGCGGCAGGTTTGACGATCGGGGAAGTAACATTCGCGGCGACGATGTGACCGGAAGCTCCAGGGGCTTTCGCTACGGGCACCGCCTTGACTACGGGTTGCGCGGAGGGCGTCGCTTTGACGGCCGGCTGGGCGACCGGGGTGGCCGCCGGGGCGGGCACGGCTTTGGCCACGGGCTGGGGCTGGGCCACCGGTTGCGCGGCAGGGACGGCCTTCGCGACCGGTTGGGCCGCCGGAACGGCTTTCACGGTGGGCGCGGCAGGCTGAGCCGCGGGCACCGCTTTGACGGCGGGTTGAGCCACGGGCTGAGCAGCAGGCACGGCTTTGACCACCGGCTGGGCGACGGGTTGCGCTGCGGGGACCGCTTTGACCGCGGGCTGGGCAGCGGGAACTGCTTTCACCACAGGCTGGGCGACCGGTTGAGCTGCGGGTACGGCTTTGACCACGGGCTGGGCAACGGGCTGCGCGGCCGGGGTCGCTTTGACGGTCGGCTGGCTGACCGGGGCAGCCTGGGCGGCGACGGCCGGTTGCGCCGCGGGCTGGCGACGCTGGAAAATCACGTCCGGAACGGCGGCGACGGCAGCGGCAGCGGCCTGGGTCCGGGGAGCTTTGGGAGCAGCGTCCGCGACGACGGCGGGCGCCGGAGCGAGCACGGCAAGCTCGGCCTGGACGGCGGCGAGCAGGGCCTGGGAATCAACCGGCTTTTGCAGCATGCGGTGATTGGCGGTCTGCTCGGGGTAATCCGAGAGATCGTACCCGCTCACAAAAATGGTCCGCACCTTCGGGTAACGGGAGATCATCTGATCGCGCAGGGTGAAGCCGTCCATCGGATCCATGACCACATCGGTGATCAGCAAATCGAGACCGCCCATGGCGGAAGCGTTTTCCAGCGCCTTGTCGCCCGACGTCGCCACGCGGACATCGTGTCCAGGGATGGTCTTGAGCGTAGCGAGCAGCGCCTGAATGACGCTCGTTTCATCATCGACGAGGAGAATTCTCATTTGTTGCTGGAGGAATTGGAATCGAGCGTCTGGGGCGCGGGGAATTTGGCGTTCAAAGCTTCCGGCTCAGCCCGGAGATCCTGGAGCTCGCCTTTGTAATAAACTCGGACGATGTAGCCGTAATAGTCGCGCTGCTCGGTCTTGCGGCCGCGAGCGAGCGGAGGCTGCTGGCTGTACTCGACCTCGAGCGTCTCGGCGTCGCCATTGGCCCAATCGATCGGGGCGCTGGCGAAGCGGTAGCTCACATCGGCACTGGTCTGCACGGGGTTCTTGCCGTCGACCAGATCGTAGAAGAGGACGTGGATATCGACATCCGCGACGCTGATCTTTTCGGAAGGCCGCGCTTTGACCGGCACACGCAACGCGAACCGGGTGCCGCCGGATTCCGGTTTGTCCTGCCGGATGATTTCGCCGATGCCGAGGGTGGCATCGGGCTTGAGTTTCGAGAGCGGTACATCCCGCTGCACCGCGGTGCCCTGCGCTCCTTGAGTCCCCTGGGTCCCCTGGGTCATCTGGACGGCGGCGATGGCCTGGGCCTGGCTCATCTTCATACGCGACTCCGCGGCGATATAGTAGGTGCCGGCGGCATCGCCCATGTCGAAAATGCGTTTCCACTGCTCGCCCGCTTTGTCCGCAAGGCCCATGCGCTCGAAGGTGACGGCGAGTTCGGCCATGGCTTCGGGGTTCTGCGTTTCCAGGGCCATGGCTTCGCGCAGCTTGACCAGCGCGGAGCCGGTATCGCCGCGGTCGCGGAGCTGTTTGCCCTGCTGGACGAGTTCCTGGTACCGCGTTTCCGGCGGCGCCTGGGGATTCAATTTCGCTGAGGAAACCGGCACGGGCTTCGGAGGCGGAGGAATGGGATCGGAAGTGGCCGCCGTGGTATTGCGCGACGACTCTTCAAAGGGATCGTGCGCATCCAGCGTGGCTGTCGAAGCGAGATCCCCGCCGGGCGATTCGGCCGTGGGGGTGGCCGAGGCGGCCAGGGCATTGGCGCGAGCCGGGCCGAGTTTGGCGCGCTCCGTCAGATCAGAAAAGCGATTCGTGAAGACCCAGCCGACGGCCCCGATCTGCGCGAGGGCAATGCAGCCAAGCAGGCTGATCGCGACGGTAAACGTGCGACCAACCGAAGGTCGGGCAATAGGCGAAACGGCGGCGGGCATCTGGGAACGAGCGGCGCAGGGTAGGAGTCCACAGCAGTGGTGTCAAACCACAGGGTTTTCAACCATCAAGGCGCCAGGACGCCTAGTATTTTACGCGAAATCCCGCATGGGCTGCCGATCCCGCCGGTCTTCAACACCAAGGCACCAAGGCACCAAGGGAACGAAAAGGTCGCACATTTAAAGCCCTCTCCCGGCCTTCACCGCCAGCTACCCCCTACCCCCGGGAGCGTTTTCCTGGTGTCTTGGTGGTTAAAAAAATTGCGCCCGCCTATTCGCGGAAGTTCTGGAAGGCGAGGCCGACGCCGAAGTCTTTACTCCGGCAGAAGGCGATGACTTCCTGGAGGTCGTCCCGTTTTTTGCCGCTGACCCGGATTTTCCGGTCTTCGAGGGCGCTCTGGACCTTGAAGGCCTGGGCTTTGATGGCTTTGACGATCTCCTTGGCTTTGTCGCCGTCGAGGCCCTGTTTGATGACGAAATCCTGAGTAGCGTGGCCGAGCGGCGAAATCGCGGGGGTCTTCTGGTCCACGTTGCGCAGGTCGACGTTTCGTTTGGCCAGCTTGTTGATGACGATTTCGCTGACGCCTTTCAGCCGGGAGGCGTCTTCGGCCTTCATCTCGATTTTGGTATCCTTGGCTTTCCACTCGATGGAGGCGGTGGAGCCTTTGAAATCGAAGCGTTGGGCCAACTCCTTGCGGGCCTGGTTGATGGCGTTGTCGATTTCCTGTTCGTCGACTTCGGAGACAATATCGAAACTGGGCATGGCGGGTGAAAGAAAGGGATGAAGGGAGGGATACCCTTTTCGCTAACACGCCCGCTCGGCGGCGCCAATTCTGTTTCCTGGGGTGAGGATGGGTGGAGCGGGCTGCTGGCCTGTTGGTCGAGGCGGCCCGCCTCGACCTCTTCTGCCGCCCTTGCGGCAGCCTTCTGGAGCGGAGCTCCAGCTTGATCAAAGCGATGCTTTCCTAGCGGCTGCGCTACTGCGCAGTGAGAGCGTTTCCGGCGAGCCGCCGGAAACAACGGGCCAGCGGCCCGTTCCACCCTGTGCTCCCCAGCTGAACGCGACTGAAGTAGCCAGGTTCTTCATGGAGCCACACCATGCGCTACTCGTACCGGAGCGCCTTGACGGGGTCGAGGCGGGCGGCGGTCCAGGCGGGGATCAAGGCGGCGAGAGCGCAAACCACAAAGGCGCTCACGCAGATGATGGTGACGTCCTTCGGCACGATCTCGGCGGGGATCTTCGAGAATTGGTAAATGCCGGGTGGAAAAATTTCGATACCGAGGGCGTTGGCGAGCCAGTCCTTGAATTCATTGCGCCAGCGAACCAGAGCCATGCCGAAGGCGAGGCCGGTGGCATTGCCGAAGAAGCCGACAATCATGCCCTGGGCGAGGAAGACCCAGACGATCTGCCCCGGGGTGGCCCCGAGCGCTTTCATGATGCCGATCTCGCGGCGCTTCTGCACGGTGACGGTGATGAGGGTATTCATCACACAAAAGGCAGCGACGATGACGATGAAGAAGAGGATGATGAACATCGTATTCCGCTCCATGCGCACGGCATCGAAGAGCTGTTTGTTCAGATCCATCCAGGAATAAATCATGGTACCGGACGGCAGGTGCGGCCTGATCGCCTGGGTGATCGGATCCAGAACATAGGGATCTTCGGTCTGGATCGACAGGCCGTGCACATCGTCGCCGAGACCGTAGAGTTCCTGCCCATTGTGCAACGGAGCGAGGACGTACTCGGCATCGTAGGTGTAGCGGCCGCTTTCGAAAATGCCGACGACTTCGAGCTCGGCGGGCAGGACCACTTCCTTCAACTCATCGAGCGCGCCTTTGTCGCTGGCGTCTTTCCGCACGCGCTCGATCAGACCCAAAATATCGCCGATATTGCGCGGGGCGTAGACGGTCAGTTTGTCGTGCAACCCGATGCCGAGGGTCTGGGCGAGGTCGATCCCAATGAGGCACTGATCGCTCTGCAGTTCCGAGGTTCCGCGTTTGCCGACCATCGTTTTCAGGTCGGCGATTTTCTGCTCCCGCTCGCTGTCGATACCGCGGATCTTCGGCGTCAAAATGCGGCCATTGAACTCGACGATGACGGGGCCCTGGACAAAGGGAGCGGTCGCCTTCACGCCGGGGACGTCGTGAATTTCCGCATCCAACTTGCGCCAGTCGCGGAGGATCTGGTCGTTGGTGAGGAGGAGATGCGCGTCGAAGCCCAGCACCTTGCGCTGGAGTTCGCGGTCGAAGCCAGTCATCACCGAAATGACGATGATGAGCACGGCGATGCCGAGGGTGACACCGAGCACGGAAATGACCGTGATGACGGAGACAAAAGTCCGCTTCGGCTGGAGATAGCGGAGCGCCAGGAAGAGGCTGAAAGGTTTCTTCACTGGAAAGAGGGAAGCAGCGGGGGCGGAGCCTTAGCGTCCGCGCCGGAGGAATTCGTTAAACGCGGCCACGGAACCGTCCGGGAAGATCATGAGCGCGCCATTGCCATGGCCGCCGTACACTTCGATGAGCCACGGCTGGGTGGGCCACTTGTACGGAGTCGACGGCTTCTCGTCGAAGTTCGTCGGCATGTACTGGAGCTCTTTTTTCTTCTTCTTGCTGAGATCGACGTGGTCCTGCTTGACGAGTTGGGCCTGGTTTTCGCGGGTGAGCGTGGGACACTGCCAGGTTTTCTCGTTGATCCCGACCCGGGCCAGCTCGTCCATCCACCACTGATCGTACTCGCTGCTGCCCAGCTTGTGCGGGCACTGGGGCCAGTGGCCGTACTGGGTGGTGTAGGAAGCGAGGCCCGTATAAAGATTGCGCAGGTTCTGCGTGCAGTAAGCGCGCTCGGACCGACGGCGAATCTGCTCGAAGGTGCCGATGATCAGCAAAGCCAGCACCGCGATGATGACGAGAACCGCCATCAGCTCGATCATGGTAAACCCAGAGCCAGAATGTCTGGCCCTGATCATGGACGTCGGCTGGCGCTTGATAACGAAAAACCCTTCAGCGGGGCGATTTTGCGCCGCTTTTCTGCTCGGCGTGACTTAGTTCGCCGCGAAGCTCGCCGAGGTCCGCGAACCGCGGATTTCGAAAGCGGTCGTCGCGCGGGTCGCCGTGGAGAGCACGCGAGCAGCCGCTTCGGCGTCGGTGATCGAAGGATCGTTGGCCTGGTTGTCGTTGTCGGCCGAACCACCGCTGGTGAGGGAGACCGTGCCGCCGTCGGCAATATTCGTCGTGGTGGTCGGGTTCGCGATGGAGGCGAACTGGCCTTCACCTTCGAAGGTGATCGAGACCGGGTAGCCCTTCATTTCCGCGGTGAACGCACCCTCGGCAGTGAAGCCAGAGAAAGCGGTGTCATCCGGGAAATTCACGTCGCCCGCGAAAATCGGGATATTGGTCGAGTTGTCCAGTTCCTGGGTTTCGAGCGTGTCGACGACGCCGTCGAGAGTACCGGCGATGCGCTGGCTCGAGGCATCGGCGATCGCGTCGCACGTGCCGGTGGCGAGGTAACCTTCGTGGAAAACCGAGAAACGACCGACCGGGCTCACCGTGGCGCCGGTGGTGGCGTTCTGCAGGGTCGCGTCGCTGACGCCGAACTGCACGATGCCGACCAGGTTTTTGCCCGTGATGACACCCGAGTAGCTACCGCTCGCCGTGGCACCCGAGGCGTGGCCGTTGTCGAACGGGCCGCCCGAGATCGCGAAAGCTGCCGGCGCTTGGAGGATGAGACTCGCGAGAACAACGGGAGCGAAAAATTGAAGAGTGCGGCTTTTCACGTTCGGTATGGCTGGGGTGTTGGTTGGAAAGTCGTTTGCCTTATCGCGTTGGACGCAGCGCGGCGTCAACGATTTTTATCAGGAACTCACGAGCCGCAGCCAAGGCTCGCGCCCGATGGCTGAGCTGGTTTTTCGTCTCAGCGGGCAGCTCGCCAAAAGTCCCGGCAAATCCTGCCGGGATAAAAAGCGCATCGTACCCAAAACCGCCCTCTCCCCGCTCACTGGCGACAATAGCCCCCTCGACCGCGCCATCGAAGGTGCCCAGGACCTTCCCTTCCCGGGCAATGGCCAGCACACACCGGAACCGGGCCGGACTGGGAAAAACGGTCAGCTCCTGCTTCAGGCGGGCTCGATTGTCGGCATCGCTGGCCTGCGGGCCGGCATACCGGGCCGAATACACGCCGGGCGCGCCGCCGAGAACATCGACCTCCAGGCCGCTGTCATCCGCGAGGACGAGGCCCGGGAAGAGCTGGGAACCGGCGATGGCCTTGATGGCGGCATTTTCGGCAAAAGTGGTGCCGGTTTCCTCGGGGGCCGGGATCTCCGGGTGGGCGGTGAGGTCTTCGACCACCCAATCCGGGCCGAGGATGGCTTGGATTTCCCCAGTCTTGTGGGCGTTCTTGGTGGCGACGAGGAGGCGGGCGGCGGATGGCACACCGCTTTTTAGTGCCTCACGGCGCAAGAACGAACAGTTTTTAGGATTACACCACCAAGGCACCAAGACACCAAGGGAAACAGAAGAAGTAGCCTTCGCATTGCCGAGCGTTTCGCTCGTTCTCCCGCCACCCGCCTCTTCCTCATCCTTGGTGTCTTGGTGCCTTGGTGGTGAAAATTTTCGTGCTCCTGAGGCCTTTGCATTCAAACCCGCGCCCTCCTTCCGTTGACTCCCCCGGGCACGTCGTCTTCACTCCACCCCCTTTCCGTTATGTCCACGCCCGAGCGCCGCAAACCGTTTCCTTTCGATCAATACGAACCCAAATGGCAGCGCACGTGGCTTGATCGTGCGACTTTCCATGTCCCGAATCCGGGCGAGCCGGGCTTCGATCCGACGCGGCCGAAATTTTACGTGCTCGATATGTTCCCCTACCCGAGCGGTTCGGGGCTGCACGTCGGCCACCCGGAGGGCTACACCGCCACGGACATTCTCGGCCGCACGAAAAAGCGCCAGGGTTTCAATGTGCTGCACCCGATGGGCTGGGACGCCTTTGGTCTCCCCGCCGAGCAGTACGCGATCAAGACCGGGCAGCATCCGCGGGTGACCACGGAGCAAAACGTCGCCACCTTCAAAGGCCAGCTCCAGCGCATCGGCTTCGGCTACGACTGGCAGCGCGAGGTGAATACCACGGACGTGAAGTACTTCCGCTGGACACAGTGGATCTTTGTCCAGCTGTACAATTCGTGGGTGAACCCGGCGACGGGCAAGGCCGAACCGATTTCGACCTATACCGGCGCCGATCCGGACAGCGTGCGCCTGGCCTACATCAGCGACGCGCCGGTGAACTGGTGCCCGGCCCTCGGCACGGTGCTGGCCAATGAAGAAGTCATCGACGGCAAATCCGAGCGCGGCGGTCATCCAGTCGAGCGGCGCCCGCTGCGCCAGTGGATGCTGCGGATCACGGCCTACGCCCAGCGCCTGATCGACGAACTCGATGGTCTCGACTGGCCCGAATCGATCAAGGCCCTGCAACGCAACTGGATCGGCCGGAGCGAAGGCGCGGAAGTCCACTTCAAGGTCGAGGGCGCCGATGGGCCGCAGATCACGGTTTTCACCACCCGCCCCGATACGCTCTACGGCGCTACTTATATGGTGCTCGCGCCGGAGCATCCGCTGGTCGATCGCATCACGACCGAGGAGCAGCTCGAGGAAGTCGAAGCCTACCGCGAAAAGACGGCGCGCAAATCCGATCTGGAACGCACCGAGCTGGCCAAGGAAAAGAGCGGCGTGTGGACGGGGGCGTTTGCGCTCAATCCGGTGAATGGCCAGAAGATCCCGATCTGGATCGCCGACTACGTGCTGCTCGGCTACGGCACGGGCGCGATCATGGCCGTGCCCGCACACGATGAACGCGACTGGGAATTTGCCCGCAAGTTTGCCCTGCCGATCCGCGAAGTGGTGAGCCCGACGCCGACGCTGGGCCTGGGTGGCGGCTCTTCCGTTTGCGAAGCCGAGCCGCTCGAGTGTTTGCCGGGCGAAGGCTACGCGATTCACAGTGGCCCGCTCGATGGCCTGCCGACCGCGGAAGCGAAGGCCGAAATCACCCGCCTGCTCGAAGCTCAGGGCCTCGGCAAAAAGACGGTGAACTACAAGCTGCGCGACTGGCTCTTCAGCCGGCAGCGCTACTGGGGCGAGCCTTTCCCGGTCATCTGGGAAAACGGCCAGCACCGTACTGTGGCCGAGTCCGAGCTGCCGGTCATTCCGCCGGATCTCGATGATTTCAAACCAACCGGGACGCCCGAGCCGCCGCTAAGCAAAGCGGAGGATTGGGTCCGCTACCGGCCGCATCACCACGAGCGCGGCGACGAAGGTACCGTGAAGACTTTCCCGCTGCCCTCGCTCGGCCTGGTCGAAGGCGCCGAGGTGGATGGCCCGATCATCACCCGCGAGACGAATACGATGCCGCAATGGGCGGGCAGCTGCTGGTACTACCTGCGCTACATCGACCCGGACAATACCGGGCGTTTTGTCGGCTCGGAAGCGGAACGCTACTGGATGGGTGGCGGCAAACCGGGCGGCGTCGACCTGTATGTCGGCGGCACCGAGCACGCCGTGCTGCACCTGCTGTATGCGCGTTTCTGGCACAAGGTGCTCTTCGATCTCGGCCACGTGAGCACGCCGGAGCCATTCCAGCGGCTGGTCAATCAAGGCCTCATCCTCGGCGAGAACGGCCAGAAGATGAGCAAGAGCCTCGGCAACGTGGTGAACCCCGACGACGTGATCCGTGAATACGGCGCCGATGCGCTGCGGCTGTATGAAATGTTCATGGGACCGCTGGAGCAGACCAAGCCCTGGTCGATGACCGGCGTGGAAGGCATCTTCCGTTTCCTCGCCCGCGTGTGGCGCCTCGTGATGGAGGAGAACCAGGCCGGCGAATGGGTCCGCAGTGCTGCGGTCCAGGATGTGGAAGTGCCAAAGGACATCGCCAAGGTCGTCGCCGCGACGATCAAGAAGGTGACCGAAGACGTGGAGGCGCTGGCGTTCAATACAGCCATCGCGCAGATGATGGTCTGCTGCAATGCGCTGACCCAGGCGCCGGTGCGTCCGATCGCGGCGGTGCGTTCGCTGCTCGCGGTGCTGAATCCTTTTGCACCGCACCTGACCGAGGAGCTGTGGTCGCTCCTGGGCGGCACCACGCTGCTGGCGGAGGAAACCTGGCCGACCTACGATCCGGCGCTACTGATCGAAGACGAGATCGAGCTGCCCGTGCAGGTGAATGGCAAGATCCGCGACAAGATCGTGGTGAAGAAAGACGCCACCCCGGCCGAGATCGAAACCCTCGCCAAAGCCGCGCCCAATGTCGCCGCACACCTCGAAGGCAAGACGATCAAGAAGATGGTCGTCGTGCCCGGGCGGCTGGTGAATATCGTCGTCGGGTAGATCTCCTTCTTTTGAGCAGCCCGGCATCATCCCACCGCCGCTGACACAGCGGCGGAAGGCTAGAGACGAGGCTACAGTGGGGCTCGTTCCAGTCAGCTGGACGATGCGCCCGTCTCAGCGGCCGCTTCTAATAAAACACCGGATTGGACCGTACCACCCGTGCGTTCGCTGGCGCCGGAGTGGCGTCCAGCCGGGCACCGCTACCGGATTTCCGGGTCTCAAACCAGTTCGGCGGCGTCGAGTTCATCCGGGCCAAATCCCGTTCCAAAGCCGCGACCGTCTGGAGCGCCCGATCGCGAGCCGCTTCCGCCGCCACCCGGGCGCCTGTTTCTTTGCGCACCTCCGCCCGCAGTCGGGCCACCTCTGCCGCTCGATTCAGGTCCTCGTAGACTGCCATCTGCTTGGTCTTTTCGCTGTTCTGATACAGCAAATCCCGATCACCGCCAAAAGCGCCAGATAAGCCGCCGCGGTCGTCAGATTGGATTCGGTTTGGTCGTTCATCGGCAATGCCTTCCGTTCGAGTTTGGGGTTACCAGCAAGGGCGATTGAAGAAGAAGAGCGGATCTATTGCGGTGGTGCGGGCGTGGGCTTCACCGGGCCATCCAGTTTGGCCGAACTTTCCTCCACCCGTTTTTCGATCCAGCTGACCGGTTTCGGGGTCGTGTGCGTCAGCCGCGCGATTTCATTATTCGCGTTCACCAATTGCCGGCGCGCTTCGTCGCGCTCCCGCAAGTACTGGGTTCGTTCGTCGGAAATTTTCTTCAGGCGGCTCGCTTCTTCCTCTTGTTGCGCCGCTTCCTGGATCCGGGCCAGGGACTGTCCTTTTTGGTAATTTTGAAAAGCGAGCACGGACACCGCACCGATGAGCAAAAGGAGGAGCAACGATTTCATCTACGCGGAGCAAAAAGCACAACCCCACCCGGATGGCAAGGCGACCTATCCAGCACGGCCCATTTGAAACATTTCGGCTCCTTAACTTGCGCTCAAATCCACAAAATTCACGGTAGCTGCAGAACCACCGTCGAGCACGAGACGAATCACATTGCGCCCGGGCCGTAGCGCGGTCGCCGGTACCGACCAGGCCAGGAGCTGTTCCGGCAGTCCGAGTAGTCCAGGATAGGGATTCGGATAGGGCTCCCGGCGATCCTCCGTGGGGGACAGTTCCAGCCCATTCAGCATCGCCTTCCACACTCCGGCGGTGAGGGCGGCCTCCCCCTGCAGTCGCAGGCGGCCTCCCTGCCTCCAACCACCCGTTGGTGGCGCCAGTTCGAGAGCAAATTCGGCCGGTTTTCCCGGTTCGATGTTTCGCGGGACCATGGTTGGTTTCGCGCCGGGGGCACGCCAGCCGGGGGCGAGGAACCAGTGCTGCGGGCGCTGCGCGAGAGCGGCGGGATCGCGCAAGGCGGGCAGGACATCGAAGGGCGGCTCGGAAAACGGGCCGCGCTCGCCGGAGCCGTGTTCGCGGTAGTAGGCGAAATTGAAGAGGCTCATCCCGTCGGCGCCCAGCGTGTAGGCTTGGTGCGCGGTGGTTTCGTATTGCTCGCGGGTGGTGCGGCGGAAGGGGAAGACGTCGTAGCCGGCCTGGAGTTTCGGGCCGTTCCAGGTGGAGTGGCACATCTCGAAATGGAGCGCAGCGGAGGCCGGGACTTGTTTGCGAATGAACCCGAGGTCGTGCTGCTGGGTGGTGAAGTAGTGCGCGGAGGCATTCACGATATCCACACCGGCGGTGACGAGCGCGGGCAGATCGAGCCCGAGGATGTCGAGGGCTTCGCGATAACACGGAATCCGAATGCCGAGCCAGCGATGCGTTCCGGATTTCGCACCGGTACGATTGAGCACGGCGCGTACGTCGGCGACGAAAGCGGTGATGATCAAGCAACGCTGCTCGCGCGTCGTTTCGTTCAGCCGGAAGAAGCTGTAGAAGCGCAGGAAATCGAGTTCGAGGCCGGCGAAGTCGTAGTTCTCGCAGAGTTCCTGGATGAGCGCGAATTTCTCCGCACGCACTTCCGGGATGGCCCAGTTCAGCACGATGTCTTTGGCGGAAGTGGAGCCGGGGACGATCCGGTACTCGGGGTGCTCGCAGTAGAATTTCGTGAGCGCCATCGCGGCGCTGCCAGACATCTTTTCGCCCTTCTTTTTGTCGGCGGTTTCCTTGTGGTGCGCGTCGTTGAGCCGGAAGGAAATGAAGGGGCTCTGGCCGCGCGCCCGGCAGCGATCGATGAAGGTGCGAACGAGGTCGCCGCCCTCGAGGGTGAACTGGGTGAACGGGTCGAGCTTGAGGCCGTAGCGTTCTTTCAGCCACGCGGCGTGCTCGGCGAGCGGGTACACTTTGCTCGGCCAGAGCGGCACGCTGCCGAGGCCAGGCTGGAGCAGGTGCACATCGACTCCCTTCCCGGCGACTTCATCGACCGTGGCCTCGAGCATCTCGCGGCGGAACGGTTCGCGCGCCCGGTGAAACGGGCTGGTGCACGAGAGGATATTCGTGAGGTCGTTGCTATAGAGCAGGCGGAACGGCGCCTTGGGCCGCGCCGGGGTCTGGGCGAGCGCGTGCGTGCCGAGCCAGGCGGCGGAGAGGCCGCCGAGAAACTGGCGCCGGGAGCGGAGGGCGGGGCTATTCGTAGGTGAACTGGGCAGTGGCACGCGTGGCTTGATCCGCGACGACCCTGACCCAATAGGCGGAAAATGCCGCCGGAAAGTCGTGCTCGATCGTCTGGCCGGCGGGCACGCTGAATTCGCGATAAGGCGCCCATTTCCCCGTGCCGGCGAAATCGACTTCGACGCGGACAGTCACCGGGGCTTGGGCGGCGTGGCTCAGGCGCAGGTGTTTTCGGTCGTAGCCGGTCATCAAATAGGCATCGGAAGGCGTGCCGGCTTGCACTTCGGTGTCCTGCCACGGGCCGCCGAGGCCGCGCGGTTTGCCAAACTGCCAGAGATCGTCCACGGCACCGAGCCAGAGGGCGGTTTTGCCGTCGTCGGAGCGGACAACGTGCGGATCGGTTTCGGCCCCGGCGCGCAGACCGGCGAGTACGAGCAGACCGCGGTACGAGGCGTAGTCTTTGATCCGGCGCAGGTGCGTGGCAATCGGGCGGATCTTCGCAAAGCCGCCGGCGTTTTCGGCGGGCAATTCGAAGAAAGTGCCGGCGCAATTGAACAGGTCGCGCTCGGTGCAGACTTCGCGGCAAATGCGCTCCTCGGCGGCGGGTTCGAAATTCGCGGCGCCGCGCGGGAAACGCCAGCGGTGGCCTTGCTCATCGGTGTAGAGCATCGAGGCGGCGTCCGCGGTGACGACGTCGCGCGGGACGGCGAAATTCGCGCGCAGCCATTCGGCGCCCTGCGGGTCTTCCACGCGGCGAAGTTTCGATTCCGCATCGAGGTCGTACAGGCCGCCGCCGGTGGCAAAACGCAGGGTGCGCAGATTTGCGCCGCGCACCGAAAGCAAACCGCCAGTGACTTCGCGATCTTCCGGCGTGGCGATACTGGCGAAAAGATCAGCGCTCTTCGCGGTGCGGCGATCTTCGTTGCTGAACTGGAAAAACGCGGTGGCTTGGGCGCAGTCCGCATTGGTTTTCACGCGCACCCAGGCGCCGGTTTCGGTCGCCGGAAAATCCACCCAGGTGGAGCCGAGGGCAGGCACGGTGACTTCACGGAGCGTCTGCCACTGGCCCTCACCGGCGCGGTCCACTTCGAAGGTGAAGGTGACGGCTTGCGCGGCGGTGTGCGCGAGGTGCACGCCGCGCCGTTCGTAGCCGGAGAAAAGATAGGGATCGGAGGGCACGCCGGCTTTCACCGCGTCGTCGAGCCACACAGCGCCGCGGCCGATCACGGGGCCGAGTTGATCGAGCTGCGCGGGGTTCACGAACCAGAGGTTCGATTGCGATTGGCCGGGGCCGGCGAGGTTGCCCTTGGCTTTGCGTTTATTCAGAAATTCGCTCTTCGCGGTGTCGTCGCAGCCGAAGACGAGGCGGTCCTGCCAGCGGCAGAAATCGCCGATGACTTTGAGATAATTCGAACGTGGAGCGATGCCGCCGGAATGCTTCGCGGAAAACGTTTTCGGGAACTTCCAGAAAGTCCCGTGCATGGTCATGAGCAGATCGTTTTCGCCGATATCGCGAATGCGGGGCCACTCGGTATTCCAACCGTGGGCGCCATCGTAGCTATGGCTGCCTTTCGGCAGGCGATAGGCGTGCCAGGTGCCGCCATCGAGGCACATCAAGATGAGCGAACGTGCATCCCAGCCGATGCTCCACACGGGATCGTTTTCCTGGCTGCCGTAGATGCCCCCGGGGCCGGTGATTTCGGTGAATTGATTGCGCCGGACGAGCTGCCAGGCACCGCTGCCCCGCCACTCGCCCAGCGCACCGCTCGGCGTTGTCGGATCGGTCAGCGCGGCTTTGCCGTACTCGCCGTTGTTCGCATAAATCACGCGACCCTGGCCGGTGTAGAGGCCTTTGCCGTGATAGCCAGGCAGCTCGGATTTTACCGTGGCCGGATGTTTCTCGTCCGTCTGGCCGGGCTTGGGCACATTGCTGTCCTTGATCAAGCCGGTGACTTCCAGCGTGTGCACATCCACCTCGTAGAGGGCCTCCTCCATGGTGGCGTAGTAGATCTTGTTTGCCGGGTCGGTGAGATGCCGCGCGCTGCCGGTGAGGCGGCCGGGCATGGCCTTGGGTGGAATCACGCGCACCTGGCCCTGGACATCGATCCAGTACGGGCCAATCGCGAGCTGGTTCGATTCGCGATGGATGAGCCGATTCGCCGGGGTGCCACCTACGCTTTCCGGACGCACGATCTGCCGGAGATCGGGCGTGATTTCGTAGAGCTTGTCGGACGATCCGAAAGGCAGGTGCGGGCCGTAGGTGATGGCCCAGAGCCGGTCCGCCCACGGCACCACGGCGCCCGTGCCGCATTCACCCTCGTCGTTGAACATCGCGAGGTGCGGATAGATACCGCTGAATTGCGCGGGGTCAGCCGCTTCGGTCGCAGGGACAACAAATGCGGCCAGCGCGGCGCCAAGGAGGAAGGGGAGCTTTCGCATGGTGTCCCAATCAGTCCGGCCCCCGCGCTTTTGGACAGGAAAACTTCGGAGGGGGATATTTTAGCGCTCGGGCGGAGTGCTCGCCGCCGGCTCGGGGGTGGCCTCGCCAATCTGCGCGTTGGTCCGCATTTCGGCGCCGTTGCGCAGCAACCCGATTTCGACGCGGGAACCCGACTCGACTTCGTTCAGGCGGGAACGAAGCATGGTCACATCCTTCACCGGGCGATTGTTGAAGCTGATGATGACATCATTCGCCCGGATATCGGCACGATTGGCGGGCGAGCCGGGGACCACGTTGGTAACGAGAGCGCCATCCCGGGATTCGGTCTTCAGGCGCCGCGCCTGCCCGGCGTTGAGGTTTTCCATGGTCACGCCGAGATAACTGCGCGTGATGCGGCCATACTTGATGACACTCTCGAGCGCGCGGCGGGCGACATTCGAAGGCACGGAAAAGCTGATCCCCAGCCAGCCACCATCGCCGGGGCGGGAATAGATGATGGTGTTGATGCCGATGACTTCGCCGCGGAGATTGATGAGCGGGCCGCCGGAATTGCCTTTGTTAATCGCGGCATCACTTTGCAGAAATTCCACGGTGGAATCGTCCACGGCGCGGCGGCTTTTCGCGCTGATGATGCCGGCGGTGACGGTTTCGCTGAGGCCAAAAGGATTGCCGATGGCGAAGACCAGCTGGCCCACGCGGACGCCATCGCTATTCGCAATCGGGAGCGGGTCGAGTTTCGGTGCGTCGATCTTCAGCACAGCGATATCGACGCTCGGGTCGGTGCCGAGCAGCCGGGCCGGGAAGGAACGTTCATCGGACAACTGCACCTCGATTTCCGTCATGCCCTCGATGACGTGATTGTTCGTCAGCACGTGGCCTTCCCGCGAGACAATGACGCCGGAGCCGAGCGAAGTCTCTACCTGCTGCGAACGCGGCCGGTTGTTGCCGGTGCGGAAAAGCAGATCGAGCGGATTGATGCGCGAAGGGCCCATCTGGGTGACGCGCTTCGAGGTAATGCTGACTACTGCGGGCAGGACACGCTCGACGAGTTTGGTGTATTCCTCATCGATCGCCGAGAGCCGCGGCACATCTGTTTCGCTCAGCTTCGGCCCTTCGGCCGGGGTGTAGACGGTCGGCTTCGGCGTGGTGACCGCTTCACTCGCGGTTTTGGCCGGCGCGACCAGCAGCTGCCCGAGACGGAAAGCGCCGGCGCCGAGGAGCAACAGGATGACGAGGAAGAAAGCTACGCGGCGCATGGAAATCAGCTGACCTGTGAAAGCACACTTCGCCGGCCTTCGGCGAGCAATTTGCGGAAGCGGGCATGCTCAGGCTGGGCCAGCTCCGGGTCGCGCTCGAAGATCAGGAAAGCGATGTTGCGGGCGAGTTTCATGATCTCGGCATCGGCAAAGAGATCGCCGATCTTCAACGGCGGCAGGCCACTTTGCGCGGTGCCAAGCAGGTCGCCCGGGCCGCGCAGGCGGAGGTCTTCCTCGGCGATGACAAAGCCATCGGTGGTGCCGGCAAAAATCGCGAGTTTGGCCTGGGCTTCTTCGTCGGCTTTTTTGCCGGTGAGCAGGATGCAGTAGCTCTTGTGCTCGCCGCGGCCGATACGCCCACGCAGCTGATGGAGCTGGGCCAGGCCGAAACGCTCGGCATTTTCGATGAGCATGAGCGAGGCATTTGGCACATCGATGCCGACTTCGATCACGGTGGTCGCGATGAGCGCGGTGGTTTCTCCGCGGCGGTAGCGCTCCATGATGGCGTCCTTTTCCTCCGGCGCGACGCGGCCGTGGAGCAGCTCGCATTTCCACGGGGCGAGGAATTCCTGCCAGCGCTTGAATTCCGCCGCGGCAGCTTTCGCTTCGAGTTTTTCGGATTCGTCGATGAGCGGATAGACGACGTAGGCCTGCCGCCCGGCTTCGAGGTGCTCGCGGATGAATTTCACCGCATCGGGCAGCTTGGTTTCCTCCCGAACCGCCGTGACGATTTTCCCGCGGCCCTTGGGCAATTCATCGAGCGTCGAAACATCGAGATCGCCGTAGAGGGTCATGGTGAGCGTGCGCGGGATGGGGGTGGCAGTCATCACGAGCACATCCGGGGCGGTCCCCTGCTCGCGCAGGCGGGCGCGCTGGAGCACGCCGAATTTGTGCTGCTCATCGATGACCGCCAGCCCAAGGCGGGTGAACCCGGCGCCTTCAAAAAGCAGCGCGTGGGTGCCGACGAGGAGGTGGGGCTCGGAGTCGGGGAGCGGGGGGCGGGTGGGTGTCGGGTTCTCTGGGTGGAGCACGCGACTCGCGTGCCCCTCGCGGCGACTCGCCGCGAGGATCTCGGTGCGCGTCGCGTCGGAATCACGCTCGCAGCCTGGGTACCAAACCCATCGATAATCGTCCTGCTCCGCCAAGGCTGAGTCACTCCACGGATTGCTCAAAATATAGTGGTACTTTTCCTGCAGATCCCGGTCGGAGCGGATGTAGCGGTCGAACCATTCCTTCTGCCAAAGTCCGCCGGTATCACCGTCCAGCTTGTTAATCTCGTGAGCGGTCCACGACTTGATGCTTTGGAGGATCTCGGCGAGGGAATAGAACTCTTGGGTACCGTCTTCGGCGGTTTCCTTGATCTGAGGCTGGATCAGAAAATGGACGTGATCAGGCATCACGCAGGCAGCGAAGAGATCGTAGCGGCGGTCCTTCCAGTAGAGGAGCGCTGACATGACCAAGTCGCGAGCGGCTTCGGAAAGGACTCGCGGGGCGGCGATATTGAAGGTGACCGCGTAGATGGCCCAAGGGCGCTCGAAGTGCGGGAGCCGGCCGCGGGAATAACGCGCACCGGATGCGGTCGGCGGGTCGCCGACCGCGGCACGCGAGTCGCGTGCTCCACCCGACGAGACACTTGCAGCCGCGCGGGCTTTTTCATTCGGGGGTGGAGCCTGGGCAAAAAGCGGCAGGGCTTCGCTGTCTTCGCGGCGGGAGCCGGTGCGGAGGCTGACGCGGAGGCCGAGGGGGTCGCAGAGGCGGCGGAGGTTGAGGTAGTGCTGCTCGGCGAGGATTTGCGTGGGGGCCATGAGGGCGGCCTGGAAACCGGCCTCGACGCAGAGGAGCATGGCGCTGAGGGCGACGAGGGTTTTGCCACTGCCGACGTCGCCGTGGAGGAGGCGGTTCATGGGGCGCGGGGTGAGCAGGTCGCGCCGGATTTCCTCGATCGCGCGCTGCTGGGCACCGGTAAGCGGGAAGGGAAGCGCGGCGTGCAGGCGGCGCATCAAATCGCCGGGGCCGCAGTGGGCGGCGCCAGGCTGGCCGGTGGTCTCGGCGCGTTTGGCGGCGACGACGAGTTGCAGGGCGAAGAACTCTTCGGCCGCGAGATGGCGGCGGGCTTGTTCCCGGGTTTCGGCGCTATCGGGGAAATGGATCTGGTGCAACGCCCAGGCGCGGGGACGCGGGTCGAGTTCGCGGGGGACCAGCGTTTCAACCGAGGCGTCGTTCAGCCGCGCCAGGACATCCCAAATCAGCCGCCGGATGACGCGCGGCGAGACGCCATCGGTAGCGCGATGGATCGGGGCGATGCGGTTGAGGTGCACGGAGACTTCGGCGTCGTCTTCGACCACCTCGAACTCCGGATGCGCGATGATGATCTGCGAGCCGCTGCGCTTGGGCTTGCCGTAGACGACGAGCCGCTGATCGTGGACCACGGCTTTTTCGACCCAGTGCGAATTGAACCAGCGGCAGGTGAGCGTGGTGCTCAGCGCGTGCGGCTCGGCTTCTTCGAGCACGACATCGAACATGCGCTGGCGCCCGCGGATGTGCCGGAGCTGGGTCTTGCGCACAAAACCGCAGACACACACGGGGTGCTCGGTTTCGCCGGTGGGGAAGTGGTCGAAGCGGGTGCGATCTTCGTAGCGCTTCGGGTAGTGCTGGAGGAGGCCGCCTACGGTGGTGAGTCCCATGCGGTCGAGGGCCCGCAATCGCGGCACCCCGACCCAGTCCAGTTCGGAGAGCGGGGTATCGAGCGTGAAGCGTGAGGCGGGTGCGGCCATGCGGTCTGCTCTCGTGGAAAGCCTGTGCGGCCCCCAGTGGCAAGCGTCGGGATAAAATATTTTCAAATCTCCGCCCCAGCTGGCAAGCATCCTGCATTAGGGAGCGCAACTTCAGTGCGTCAGCCGGAAAAATCTCGGGTCCGGCCCGCACGGTTTCCGCAATCATCATATGACTATTATTCCCCGAGTCCTTGCCGCCGCGTTGCTTGTTCAAGCGACGGCCGCGCCGCTCTCCGCTGAGACGTCGCGTTACGACCGCCAATCCGCTCGTGCTCTCACTTCGGATGAAGCTCCCCGTTTCGGCCCGCAGTCGGGCCGGTTCCGGTACGATTCACGCATGATCCGCGCGGCCGAGATCGCCTCCTCCCGGGCGAACCAGCACTCGACCAAGAAATGCTGGCGGTCGGTGAAAGACGCGCTGGTCGCGGCGAAGGCACTGCCGAGCCGCCCCGATACGATCTACGCCAAGCAGGCGGCCGGCGAACTCAGCGGCGAGTATGGCTTCAAGCGGCTCCCCGTGAAGGACCCGTATCGCGCCCCGTTGGGCTCCGTGCTGGTGTACGGCGGCCGCGGCGCCGGCCATGTGGAATTCCGCACGCGCTCGGGTTTCGTCAGCGATTTCATCTCGGCCAAGCCTTCCTCGCGGCCGCTGCTCGGCGTTTTTGTGAAGCCGGAGGCATAGCCGCCATGGGAGGACGCGTGCGCCTTCGCATCGTGCCCAATGCGAAGCGCAGCGAAATCGTCGGGCGCCATGGCGAGGCGATCAAAATCAAGGTCACCG
>Ga0209050_1000536_pt1 | contig 62968 bp, 54 predicted proteins | sample Araplavi_mTSA_r2_FD_184276 | JGI IMG/M metagenome (GOLD analysis project Ga0209050, IMG submission 184276) | Arabidopsis root microbial communities from North Carolina, USA - plate scrape MF_Cvi_mTSA_r2 (SPAdes) (version 2) | ecosystem: Host-associated > Plants > Roots > Endosphere | place: USA... | reverse complement strand
GTCCTTTGACGGCTTTTTCCAGGTCCGCATCGGCAAAAACGATGCCTGCGTTCTTGCCGCCCAGTTCCAGCGATACCGGGCGGATACCCTTGGCTGCGGCCTTCATGATGATCTCGCCCGTGCCGGTTTCACCGGTGAAGGTGACACCATTGACCTCTGGGTGAGCGGTGAGGAAGGCACCGGCCGAGTCACCGCCGAAACCATGCACCACGTTGTACACACCCGGTGGCACACCGGCTTCATTCATGACTTCGGCGAGCAGCGTGGCGGTGGCCGGGGTCTCTTCGGAGGGTTTGACCACGACAGTATTGCCACAGGCCAAGGCTGGCCCGACCTTCCAGGTCATCAGCAACAGCGGCAGATTCCATGGGCAAACAACGGCGATGACTCCACGCGGTGCTCGCACGCTGTAGTTCACCGCCTTGCCACCGTCAGGGGTGTCCATCACGAAGCTTTCAGTCGGCACATTCTTGATCAGGTCGGCGAACACCTTGAAGTTGGCCGCACCACGGGGAATGTCCAGATGTCCGGCTAGCGCGCGTGGTTTACCTGTATCGGCCACTTCGGCGGCTACAAACTCTTCATGGCGACGTTCGATGCCATCCGCCACCTTGTGCAACAGGGTCGTTCTCTGGGCAACGGTCATGCTGCCCCAGGGGCCTTTCAACGCATCGCGCGCAGCTCGCACGGCGGCGTCGACCTCAGCCTTGCCGGCTTCATGCACCAAGCCGATCAGGCTGTTGTCGGCTGGGTTTCGGTTCTCGAACGTACGGGCGCTACTCACCCATTCACCATTGATAAAATGGCGGAATTCTTTCGCAGGCATACAGTGTTCCTTCTTGTTTTAGAGTGTTTGAACGCTGGCTTCAGGGTCGCCCGCTGTCAGGTATTCCCACATGCGTTCGTAAATTCGGCCGCTGGTGACAGCCCGTCGCGCGCAGGCCTGTGGGTCGAGTACCGGCCCTTGGGTGGCAAGACCTGCGCTGTGCAGTTGCAACTCAATCCGCGCGGCGTCTTCCAGATACCAGGTCAGCGTCAACGCTTCGATCAGTGACGCGCCAACGACGATGGCGCCGTTGCCACGCATGACCAGCGCATTCCCCTGCCCTAATTGATTGGCCAAGGCGCTGGCTTGCTCGTCGCTGCGCAGCAGTTGCGGGTCGTCCCACAGCGGGATTGGCTGCTGAAAGTAGCTGCCCATGCCATGGCGCGGTTGAGGTGTGAGCCTTGCGCACGACAGGGTCATGACCTGGGCAGGCATGCTTCGGATCACGGCGTGGACGTCCGGGCGACGACGGTATATTTGCTGGTGGATACGAACCTCACCCAGCACGCCGTCGGGCAACTCACCATTGACCGGTACCACGACTCCTGACTCGCCCGGCTGGATCAAACCCATCGGTTGTGCGGCGCATACCAGAAAGTGCTCCTCATCCAGGCGCAGGCTGCAGTGCCCGTAGGCATGCACTAAACCAGCGCGGGCCAAGGCCCGCGCGGCCACGCGCACTTGCGATTGCTGATCGCGGCTGGGAGTTGGAAATTGACTCACGATTTGAACTCCGGAATGTCGGGCTTCGCACCCCACGCGCAGAATCCCGCACCCTCCGCCGGAAACTGCCGAGGTTGGTGGGTTGCATCATTTTCTGGAGAGATCAGGCTGACCCCTGTCGAGTATTCGTAGGTCATGCCGTCAGGTCCCTCGAAGTAGAGGAACATCGCGCCCGAGGTGGGGTGGCGGCCCGGACCAAAGAGGATGCGTATGCCCCGCTCAACCAGGAAGTAATAGGCACGCATCAAGTCATCGACGGACTCGACCTGGTGGTTGATGTGTTGCACACCGGGGTGGGACGAAGGGAACAAGGCGATCTTGTGATGGACCTCATCGATGCGCAGCAGCGGCGCCTCGCCAATTCGGTCACTGACCCTGGCGTTTGCCAGCTGAGTCCAGAACAGTTCATCACGCCGGGCATTCATGGTGCGCAAGCCAATGTGGCTGAAACCGGTGATACCGGCATCACGACTCGGAAAATAGCGTCGCCCGCTTGCCTGGGGACGCAAGACCAGCTCAATGTTGTTGCCGCTGGGATCTTTGAAGCGAATGAAGTCGTCGACATAGCGCACTTCAGCGTCTGCACGTGAGCCATGCTGTACGTTGAATTCATTACGCTCCAGCAAGACCGCTGCGTCTTCCAGGTCCTGTGCTGTTCTGACTTCGAACGCTGTTGTGGTTTCTTGCGGATCGCCCTCGTAATAGCAGAGCGTATGGTCTCGGCTGTCCGATCGGAAGTACACCGCGCCGTTGGCTTCTCGGGCAATCTGCAACCCAAGGATCTGAGTGGCATAACGACGTGCCTCGTCCAGATTTGCGGTGCCCAGCCGTATATACCGAATGTCATGCAGGTTGATCATGAGGGATGTCCTCTTATTTATTGTTGTCTGGGACTCATCTTCCCGTCGCCATATAAATAAAAGAAGCAAATATTAGTTATTCGCACTATCTGAAAAATTTATAGGCGTATAACCCTCTGCAGACAGTTTTTTGGGGCAAAAAAAATGCCCCGTATCCGTGGATACGAGGCATTGGAACCAACGAATCAGATCAACCGATGGCCTGCTTTCCAATGTCTGCAGTGCCTGCCTGCGTACTCACCTCGCAAACTGTTTTATTCCTTGGCATGGAGATCACAAACAATGCGGAGATGACGTAGAACCCGGCGCACACCATCAGTCCCGCCGCCAGACTATAAAAGCTGGCAATGCCACTGAGCAGCACGGGGGCAAAAGCCGCCAACCCTCGGCCCATGTTGAAACAGAAGCCCGCCCCCAGCGTTCGCACCCGAATGGGATACATCTCGCTGAAGTAAGAACCGAACAACCCTGCGAACACCATGAAAAATGCGTACCCCGCCCCTATCCAGATCAGCGATTGGGTCTGGGTGGTATAGACATAGACCAGCGCCATCATGGATGTCAGCAACAGCGATATGACAATCGTAAGCCGCTTGCCAATGCGATCGGCGATGAAGCCGAATACGTTCAGGCCAAAGAAATTCCCGAGATGGAGTACCGCCATAAAGCTGGTCATCGACGCCAGACTCAAGCCACGGTCTTGTATCAGGTAGGTGGGCAGCCACGTGCTGACGCCCCAGGAACCAAGCAACGCAAAGCTGGCTGCAAGAGACCCCAGCAGGGTGTAACGAAGTAGCTCAGGCGAAAAAATCTCGCTGACGGATATCCGCTGCGCAGTGGTGCCATGAGTATCGCGTTGAGCCTTCCAGGCCGGAGATTCCGGAATCAGGAAATACACATAAATAATCGGCAGTATCACCGAGGCGCCGGACACGAAAAACATCAAACGCCATTCCGGCAGCATGAACTTTGCCGCCAGGGCCGCGGCGATGGCGCCAACCGGGAAGGCACTGATCACGAAGGATATGGCTCTGGCGCGCTGCTTGGGCGGCCACGTTTCAACGATATAAGCCGAGAGGATCGTCCATACCCCGCCAAGCCCAAGGCCAGAGAGAAACCTCAGGCCCGCCATTACGTAGAGGTCATGAGCGAATGCAAATACACAGGTCAGCGCACCGAAGATCGCCAGCGATGCAATCAGAGCGTTGCGCCGGCCGAAGTTGTCGGAGTACCAGCCTGTGGCAACACCGCTCACACCAATCCCCAGCAATGTAGCGCTAGCCAGCGCCCCCACCTCATGGAGGCTGAAACCCAGATCCTGGCGGATAACGGGCAGCGCGAGCGTTAACAGAATGATCTCCATTGCATCAAAAAGGTAGGCGATAAATCCACCGATCAGTACGTGCCACTTGGATATTCCAGTCACGATTTCACCTGTTTCTATTTATTGGATAGTGATGTTCGTTCCAGGGACGCCACGTTGTTTATGGCTCCCCATGAAGGACGCAACGTTCAGAATCGGTAAACGGCCTGCAGCCAGATGCGATCACCTTCGGCTCGGTTCTCGACCAGCGTTTCGTGCTGCCATTTCATGACAAACCCGATTGCCGGGGTCTGGTATTTGATCGCGGGGCCGATTGCGGCGACTTGGCCTCGGTTACCGTCCAGGTAGGTCTGGCCATTTTTCTCATCATCGGTGAGCTGCTTGTACAGGTAGCCGTTCACGCCCACTTGCCATTCGCGAGTGATGTTGTAGCCGATGTTGTAGTCGGCGTTGAACTCACGGCCGGAGCGATAGTGAGTATCGGAGTTCTCGCCATTGATCATGTAGATGAGCTTGGCGCTCACCTCCAGGTTCTCCAGCGGATAGGCGGTAAAGGAATACCAAGGCCCGTAGGCCCATGTGTTTCGACCAGGGTTGAAAAGATGATCCTTGTCGTAGTCCCCGACGGGCACAAACACATCCAGACCGAGTAGCTGGTGGTACCGTGGCGAGCTCCACCCCAATACAAAAGGAACCACCGTCAGATCGCCGATGCCTTCTTGGTGGTCGCTGCGATGAACGCGACCACGAGGCGTATCGACATCAAAACTGATGTCACCCTTGATCAAGGGCAAGGCAAGGCGACTGGCCAGTTTGGCTCCCAATATCGTGAAGTCCTGATAGACATAATCCACTCGAATCGACAGTGCCTGAACATTAAGGTCGAAGTTGTGGATGCCTTGTTTCTTGTCGCCATCGCCGTCCAGCGTCTTGTTCGCACTGTAGTCGGACAAGTAGAAGAACTCGGTAAAGCCTGGCGGTGGCATCTTTCCCGCGCCGACCGTATTCACACCCAATGGGTATGAACTGCCGCCGCCCTCAGTTGCCTGGGCAAGCGGAACGCACAGAAGGCCGATGCAGAGGGTCCTGATCCAGGCGCTTGTCGCGCACTGGCTATGTGATCTTGGTGTGCTCATCTCATGTTCCATTGTTATTTTTGTATGACGGAGGAGAGTTTTTTTGCAGCTTTCAGTGCTGGCGTTAGTTAAAAGCGACTGGCAAATTTCAGGCGCAACGATGCACACCGTCATTTGTCCGGACGCTGCAAACAGTTGAGTTATTCAACGGCCGGGCATTGATTGCCCGGCCTTCAGCAAGGTGTTACCGAATAGTGGTTTCCAGCTCGCCGAGCCCTTCGATGCAGACTTTCAATACATCGCCGCGGTCCAGGAATGTGTGGCTTTCCATGCCCACGCCTGCCGGTGTACCCGTCAACAGAACATCACCGGGAAACAGATCGATGGTCTGGCTTAGATAGGAAATCTGCTCTGCAACGCCGTACATATGGTTGCGGGTATTGGAATCCTGTACCCACGCGCCGTTCCTCGACAGCTTGATATCCAGGTTCTCGGGATCTTTGACAAATTGTGCCGGCGTCAGGTACGGGCCCAGCGGGCAAGAACCCGTGAAGCATTTGTGGCCAATCCAGTCGAAGCGAAACGGCGAGCTGGGATCGACTTGCTCGCGACGCAGTCGATCACGCGCCGACAGGTCATTGGCGCAGGTGTAACCCGCCACGTAGTCGAGCGCCTCTTCAATAGAGACACGCGACGCTCGCTTGCCAATCACCACCGCCAACTCGGCTTCCCAATCGAGCATGCGGACACCTTCCGGAAAGTCCACCGCTTGCTTGTGGGCGACCAGACTGCCGCGGCCGGGCTTGATGAAATGCCAGGGAGCAATGCCCTCGCTGCGCGGATCCAGCGACAGTTTCATGTTGAACGCACGGGCCATGGCTTCGACATGGTCACGATAGTTTGCTCCCGCGCAATAGATCGTGCCTGGACGTTCCAGAAACGGAGCAAAGTGCAAAGTGGCAAGATCAAGCCGCTGCGACTCATAGAGCGCTGGCGCTTCAAACACTGCCACTGCAAGCTTTTGAAGCTGCGGATTGGTCGTCTCCCAGCTCTCAAGCAATGTATCGATGGAAGCTGTCGGCAACTCAAGGCCGGCCTTGGCCACAAGCTGACCAAGGTCATAGGCGTATTCGCCAACCAGGAGGCCGGTAGCGTTTGACTGGACATCCGTCCGATAGGTGAAAAGCTGATACTTCATGGGACCACCATCACAGGAGCGAAAAGCGTTGGTTGGAAAAACTGACGTGAAGCGTGAGGCCGCCTTCCATGAGCAGCCACTTGCGTACTTCTACGTCATAAACACCGTGGGCAATAAAGGGATCTGACTGGACAATGCGCAGCGCTTCGGCCTGATCCGCCGCACGCAGAACGCTCATACCCCCCAGCTCACCGGGAAAGGTCTGATCCGAGACAAAGGGCCCGGAAGCGAACAACTCGCCGCGCTGTTGCGCCAGAATCGCCCACTTCAAATGGGCGTCCAGTAGCTCTGGTACGCGGGTCAGGTCCCGTGGCGTACGCATGACCACGAACAGCGGCTTGTTCAACATCCCTGCCAGCAGTTCCTTGGTCGTAGAGCTATCACTCATCACGCGCCGCCTCGAAGTTTTGAATGAACGCTTCAGGCGGTGGATTGGTTGCCCACACGGCGATCAGGTCTGGCGGCGCCCCATCGATAGCCAGCCATTCGCTGTCATCTTCGGGAATGACATCGATGTCCCAGAAGTATTCGACCATGCTGTCCCAAGGGTCGCGGACGTAATGAAAGTAGTTGGAGCCGGCCACATGTCGTCCAAGGCCAAAAGCGCTTTCGTAGCCCAGGCTCATCAGGTGTTGAGCGCCCAATTCGATCTCATCAATACCCATCACCTCAAAACTGAGATGATGCAGACCGCTATGGCTGCTCTTGGCCAGGCCAAGTACATGGTGATCACCGCCACAGCCACACCGTAGAAAGGCGATCTTGTCCCCCGCGCGATCAGAGACTTTCATCCCTAGCACCCGGGTATAGAAATCAATCGAACGATCCACATCGGGGGTGAATTTGATCAAGTGACCCAAGCGCAACGGCGTCACTCGACGCAACTTCGAGGACGGTGTGCAGCCGCGCTGACCGATGCGGCGGTAACGACCCGGGGTGTTCGACTCTGGTGTCGGCAAAGGAGCTAACGGCATGGAGTCGGCGTCGGTTACGTGAACCCAATCGCCGGACGGATCACGAAACCACAACCCGTCTTGCCCGATATCAAACGGTGCCGGATGGATGACCACACCGTGGTAGCTGAGGCTTTCTCGAATAGTCTGCAAGCCCTCAGCATCGGTACCAAACGAGACATAACTCAGGCGCTTTGTGGTGCCGGGCATCAGTCGCACTTGATCCTGGGCGCGCCCTTTGCAGCGCAACACCAAATGCTCACCTGCCATGCGGGCTTCGAGCCCGACAGCTTCGTAGAAGGAGCGACCCACTTCCAGATCCGGAACAGTCACGCCTACGTGTTGTAGAGAACGAATCATCTTGGATGCTCCTACTTAGCGAATAGGGGAAAAGGGTGCGGCGCTCAACAGCTCAACCTGCTGGGCAACCACCAGATGACCGTTCTTACCAAGGAACGTACGCCATCTTGGATCGCTGGACAGCGCCGCGCGGCGTTGGGCTCGGTCCTCGTAGCTGGAATATCCCCACAACTGAATGACCCGATTGATGTCCCCCGTTTCCGGCTTGAAATACCCGATCAAATTGCCCAGTGCCTCGCCCTGAAGTGGCAGCCCCTCCTCCTCGTAAGCACGCAGGAATTCGTGCAGCGCGCCAGGCTTGAGTTGATAGGTACGTTGTTCAATCAGCATGTTGTTTTCTCTTTTTTGGAAGGTGCCTGGGAGTCGGCCTGGGAGTCGGCTTCGATCAACTTGATCACTGCCGAGATATCTTCTTCACCAATGCCTTCTTCGATAGCCCTTAGAAAGTAGGGCTTGGCGGCATTGAACAAAGGCGCGGCGCTACCGAGTTCCTCGGACAGCTCACTGGCCATGTCGATGTACTTTTCCAGCGTGGCGAAAGGTCCTGGCGCCGGTAGGAAATGACGATCAGCCATAATCGGTGCTCTTGCGCTGAACATCGTTGAGCCACCCGCACTTTGGCGTATCACCTCAACCACCTGCTGTGCGCTGAACCCTGCTTTAACACCAAGGTTCAGCGCCTCGGCTGCGGCCAGGGTGTGAATAGTCACCAGATAGTTGGCGATCAATTTCATCGCGACCGCGCACCCAAACCCACCGATGTGGAACTGGATGTCGGCGATCGCATCGAGCACAGGCTTGCAGTGCTCCACCAGGTCAGGGTCACCGCCCAGAAACAAGGAAGCCTTGCGTAGGGAAACCATGGATGGAGTACCACTGACCTCCGCTTCCAACACCCGTGCACCACGTTGTTCGATACGCTGAGCCATTCGTTGCTTGAAGGCTTTGTGATAGGTGCCGATCTCGATGAGCGTGTGCTGCGGCCCTATGGACTGAAGCAGGCCATCAGGCCCCTCCATGATTTCCATGTGGGCCACTTCGCTGGGCAGGCAAGTGAGGATGAAGTTTGATTGCGCCGCTACGGCGGCTGGGCTTTCGAGCGCGATGCCACCCTGACGGATGAAGGCCTCGCGATCTCGACGTCGGTAACCGACAACGCGAAATCCGGCCGCAAGCAGGTTGGTTGCGATAGGAAGGCCAAGCTGGCCGATTCCCACCATACCGATGGTTATCACAGGCATTATTCGCCTCTCTTGTTGTTGTTCTTTTACGCAAAGCTTGAAGCTCGGCTAGGCGCTAACCTAGGCGCAGCCGGGTTTGGGAGCAAACAGCCCAGGTTATGAATAAGTAGAAGCAAGCGTTATACAAAGGGGGGATGAAGTGGACTCGATGCCTCAGCCAGGATACTGGAAAGCAATGACGCACATGAGGAGGCAGCAATCGACCAAGAGCGACCGGTTAGGACGCGTGGTTTTGTTGGCGAGCGTGGTTGCTGTGTAGCTCACGCTGGTTCAGGTTTTACGTCCAGCGCAAGATCGGTTATGGCGCCCCTATAGCAGCCGCGAACCGCGGTATTCAGGGCAAATTCATCCAGGTCAATGCCTTCCTCATGAACAGTTAATCGTGAACTTGCAAAAACCTAGCATCTTGAAAAAACTTTATCTTTCAATGATCTAAATTGATCGTGAACATCTGACATGGCCCACTTGTTAAATCAGATGTTATTTTGAAATGGTCAACGTAGACCTTACATTTCACCACATCACAAGAGCCGACACCCGGCGGCATAAATTGACGTGGATCAACCGTGACACTTCGATGTGCTGTATGTTGAAAAATCAAACCCGCTAATCAGTACCGGAGATTCTCCATGTTCTGGTTTCGCCATCGTCAACCAACGTTCATACACCTCGCCATCGTGCTGTGGTTGTTAGCGTTTGGTGTGTCAGCGACCCAGGGATGTCTGGTACAGCCAAGCCATAATCCGGCTACAACACATGTCTCACTGAACACTGCGCAAGATCACGAGAGCCACGACGCCCATGCCCTGGGCTGCCTTCAGCACTGCGCCGATGCGGCGATAGCTGTAAGTCCTTCGCTCCATCTTCAAACATTTGATCTGTTCAGTTGGACGTTTCTGTTACTGATCCCTGCGTTGCTGATTTTGTTTCCCGCCAATCCCTCCGCTTTTGCCTTTCTTGCATTACGGCGCCCTGTACCGGCCAGACCACCTGCCCGCCTGATTTTCGTCCGTTTCAACGATTAATCCGACCTTTTGCGCGCCGATCTTCGGCGCATTGTCCGACTGCGCCAACCTGGTGCGGCCTGGTGTTACCTGAGTTGCCCTCACCCTTTGGAGATTGCCATGCATGCCTCACTGAAAATTATCCTCGCCACCCTGCTGATCAGCAGCCCACTCATCGCCTCGGCAGTCGACGAGCATCACCCTGAGCAAGGGCAGACCGCGCCCGGCCAGACGAGCGAAACAGCTACGCCGATGCCAAACAATGTCATGACCGAGCAAATGCAAAAAATGCAGGCTGCACACGACAAGGCAGTCGCAGCCAAGACCCCTGCCGAGCGACACGCCGCCATGCAGGAGAGCATGAAGACGATGAAGGACAGCATGGCCATGATGCATAAGAACTGTCATGGCATGGGCATGGACGGCAACAAAGACGGCATGGAGATGGGAATGATGAACATGATGATGAAAATGATGGATCAGCAATCGAGCATGATGAACATGCCGATGAGCAAGTGACGCGCACAAGCCTGTAGACAATGTAGCGACGGTTTACGATAGGTGGTCGCCATGATCGATCTGAACCATTTCACACCGCTGAGCGCTCTGATTGGCGGCCTGTTGATAGGCACTGCCGCTACCCTGTTCGTGCTGTTTAATGGGCGCATCGCCGGCATCAGTGGCATTGTCGGCGGTTTACTGCGCCCGTTGGCTGGTGATGTCGCGTGGCGCATAGCATTTGTACTGGGGCTGCTCATGGCTCCGCTGCTTTACCGCCTGAATGCACCACTGCCTACGTTGCAGATCGATGCCGGTTATCCGCTATTGATCGTCGCCGGCATATTGGTCGGCATTGGCACACGCTATGGGGCTGGCTGCACCAGCGGTCACGGCGTCTGCGGCCTGTCGCGCTTGTCGCCGCGTTCAGGGGTGGCGACTGCAGTGTTCATGAGTGCCGGGTTTGCCACCGTCTTTGTGGTTCGCCACCTTCTGGGATGGAATTGATCATGGCACTCTTCTTCGCTTGGATTTGCGGGCTCATATTTGGGGTCGGCTTGCTGGTTTCAGGCATGACAAATCCCGCCAAAGTGCTGGGGTTCCTGGATTTGACCGGGGCGTGGGACCCCTCGCTGGCATTCGTCATGGCCGGTGCCATTGCCGTGGCTACCCTGGGCTTTTGGGTGGCAAGAAAGCGAACGCGATCACTGCTTGGCTTGCCGATGAATCTGCCAACAGCTCGACACTTCGACCGACGCCTGATCATCGGCAGCCTGCTATTTGGGGTCGGTTGGGGATTGGCCGGGATTTGCCCGGGCCCCGCTCTGGTGCTGTTGGGCTCGGGCATTTTCAAGGGCGCGGTGTTTGTCGTGGCCATGCTGGCCGGCATGGCGCTATTCGAATGGTTTGAGCGACAAAACCGTCGTGGGTCGTCGGCTCTAATTTCCGTGGGTAAAGCCACCTGAATTTTACCTGGGAGGACGCACTGACCACGGCGAGAGTCAAAATAAAGTTGTTTCCATAAAAGATCGTTCAGACCACTGATCAGTAATATCTGTTTTTTGACGTGCTTCCGATATTCGGTCACAACTTTCGCGCGCCTCCGAGTCCTAACAAGCTGTTCGTCGATGGAATATTGGCGTGCGCCGCGATTTAGACTGATACGGAGTTAAGTTAATGATTTTCAACGTACAAAGTTTTGGCGCTAAAGGCGATGGGGTTACTGACGACACGGCCGCAATACAGAGTGCGATTGATGCCGCGGCTGTCGCTGGCGGTGGCCAGGTGTACATGCCGACCGGGACCTATATCGTTTCCGCAGGCGCGGAACCCTCTGACGGATGCCTGATGCTCAAGAGCAACGTCTACCTGTACGGCGACGGCATGGGCGTCACCAACGTCAAAGTGGCTGACGGTTCGGATACCAAGATCACGGGGGTTATTCGCTCCGCTTATGGCGAAGAAACCCACGACTTTGGTGTCAGCAACCTCACCATTGATGGCAATCGTGACAACACAACGGGCAAGATCGACGGTTGGTTCAACGGCTTCATTCCCGGCGTAGAAGGCTACGACTCCAACGTCACCCTCGACAGTGTCGAAATCAAGGATTGCTCCGGGTACGGTTTCGACCCCCACGAGCAGACCGTCAACATGGTCATCAAGAACAGCGTGTCCCACGGCAATGGCCTGGACGGCTTCGTCGCTGATTTTCTGAGCGACAGTACCTTTGAAAACAACATCGCCTACGACAACGACCGGCACGGTTTCAACGTCGTTACCAGTACCCACGACTTCACCCTGACCAATAACATTGCCTACAACAACGGTGGTAATGGCATCGTGGTGCAGCGCGGCAGCGAGGACATCCCCTCCCCCAGCAACATAACCATCACCGGTGGCGAGGTGTACGGCAACGGCGCCGAAGGGGTGCTGATCAAGATGTCCAGCGAGGTGACTGTCAGCGGCGTCGATATTCACGACAATGCCAGCGCCGGGGTTCGCATCTACGGCAGTAACCACGTTGAAATCATCGACAACACGCTCCATAACAATTCACTGGGCAGCCCCGTAGCGGAAATCATCATCCAGTCCTACGACGAAACCCTGGGCGTATCAGGCAAGTACTTCAACGGCAGCGACAACACCCTCCAGGGCAACATCATCAGCGGCAGCAATCTCTCGACCTACGGTGTTGCAGAACGCAATGAAGACGGCACGGATCGCAATGCCATCATCGGCAATACCATCAGTCACACCAGCAAGGGTGCCACGTTGATCTACGGTGAAGGCAGCTACGTCAGCGACACGGTGCCGATGACCACTGTGCAAGGTACGGCTGGCAACGACACCCTTTTGGGCAGCGCCGAAAGCGAGATTTTCTACGGCGGGGCCGGCAACGATACGATCAATGGCGGGGCCGGTGGCGACATTCTGGTGGGCGGTGCGGGCATCGACAAACTCACCGGTGGTACCGGCGCCGATACGTTCCGTTTCGCCGCTCAGTCCGACAGCTACCGCAATGCAAGCGCAAGCTTCGATGACACCGTGACCGACTTCGACGTCACCCAGGACAAGATCGACCTGGCCGGCCTGGGCTTCACCGGCCTGGGTAATGGCCGTGGTGGCACCCTGCAGGTCAGCTACAGCGCCAGCAACGACCGCACCTACATCAAGGACTACGATGCCGACGCCAGCGGCAATCGCTTCGAGTTGATTCTCTCGGGCAACCTTGCCAGCACCCTGACCGCCAGCAACTTCATTTTCAATCGGGTGGTCACCGGCACCAGCGCCAGCGACGCATTGCTGGGCAGCGATTCGGCCGACACTCTGCTCGGCCTCGCAGGAAACGACAATCTCAGTGGCGGCGCGGGCGACGACAAGCTCGACGGCGGCGCCGGGATGGACAGCCTCACCGGTGGCGCCGGGGCGGACACTTTTGTGTTCTCCAATCGCCTGGACAGTTACCGCAACTACAACACCGGCGGAGCCAACCTTAGCGACCTGATCACCGACTTCGATGTCAGCAACGACAAGATCGACCTGTCGGCCATCGGATTTACCGGCCTGGGGGATGGCAAGAACAACACCGTGTACCTTGTGCTCAACAGCACCGGCACCAAGACTTACATCAAGTCCTTGACCGCCGACGCCAATGGCAATCGTTTTGAGGTGACGCTGGCCGGCAACTACCTCGACAAACTGACCAGCGCCAACTTCGTCTTCGCCACGTCGTCACCAACCAACCAGGCGCCGGTGCTGGCCACGCCGCTGCCGGATCAGAACGCGACCGAAAGTACAGCGTTCAGTTACGTGGTCCCGGCCACCAGCTTCACCGATCCGGATAACGACAGCCTCAGCTACACCGCCAAGCTGGCCAATGGCAGCGCCCTGCCCGGTTGGCTGACATTCGATGCCGCCACTCGTACGTTCAGTGGCACACCCAGCGACACCGCGTCGGGCACCTACTCCATCCAGGTCACCGCCACCGATGGCAGCAACGCCACCGTCAGCGACAGCTTCACCCTCGCCGTGCAGGACGTACCCGCGGGCCCCACGGTGATCAATGGCACCCCGAACAACGACACGCTCACTGGCACCGCTGCCAACGAGCAACTGCAAGGTGGCGCAGGTAACGACACGCTCAATGGTGGCGCGGGCAACGACATCCTGATCGGAGGCACCGGGGTGGACAAGCTCACCGGCGGCGCGGGTGCCGATGTGTTCCGCTATACCTCGAAACTCGACAGTTACCGAACCAGTTCCACGAGCGTCAGCGACCAAATCCTCGATTTCGACGTGACCGCCGACAAGATCGATGTCTCGGCACTCGGCTACACGGCGCTGGGCAATGGTTTGAACGGTACGCTGCAACTGACCTACAGTGCGTCGACCAACCGTACTTACCTCAAGGATCTCACCGTCGACGCCAACGGCAATCGCTTTGAGTTGTCGATCGCGGGCAATCTGGTGAGCAGCCTGACGGCGAGTCATTTTGTCTTCGCCGACCAGAACACCCCAAGCAATGCGGCGCCCGTGGTGGCCATTCCCCTGCTCGACCAGAACGCCACCGAAAGCACGCCGTTCAATTACACCGTGACCCATGACAGTTTCACCGACGCCGACCAGGATGCGTTGGTCTATACCGCGACCCTCGCCGACGGAAGCGCCCTGCCCACCTGGCTGAGCTTCAATGCTACCAGCCTGACGTTCAGCGGCACGCCGATCGGCACTGCGGCCGGAAACTACAGCGTACTGGTCAAGGCCACCGATCCTTCAGGTGCCTCGGTCAGCGACAGCTTCGCCCTGACGGTGGCTGATGCGCCAGCCAGTACCTTCGTCGGCACCGATAATGCCGATACGCTCAACGGCACGGCAGGTGCTGACCTGATCCTGGGCAACGGTGGCAATGACACGATCAAGGCTGGCACCGGAGCAGACATCATCGACGGTGGTGCCGGACGCGACTCGCTGTATGGCGGCGATGGGGCTGACTCCTTCCGCTACACCAACGCGCTCGACAGTTACCGCGATTACGACGTCGGCGGCATCACTGCCACCGACACGATTTATGACTTCACTGCTGGCGTCGACAAGATCGATGTGTCGGGCCTGGGCTTTCTCGGTCTCGGCGATGGCAGCAATCACACGCTGTACATGACCCTCAACGCGGCCGGCGACAAGACCTACATCAAATCCGCCGACGCGGATGCCAATGGCAACCGTTTTGAGATCGCCCTCAACGGCAACTACCTCAACACCCTCACCGCCAGCGACTTCGTGTTTGGCGAGCGCGCCCAACAGGACATTCTCTACCTGCCCACGCTCGGTCAATCCAATGCGCGCCTGCTGCGCATGACAGAGGATGACGATCAGTCTGGCACCTCGATGCTGGTCAAAGACCTGGACCGCTACACCCCCTATGACGTACGCAGCCAGTTCACCGATGCCGACGGCAACGGCATCGACATCGCGGTGGGAGGTAGCACGGTCAACGGCCTGTCGACCCTGGGCGCCGAAGAGCTCAAGTTGTGCTGGTGGTTGACTGACACCAACCAACCAGGGCCTGCACTGTTGCGTGCCGTCGCGTTGCTGGGGGACCAGCTCGCCGAACTGCAATCGATCGATAACGTCACCATGGGCATCATTTGGGGCCAGGGCGAGGAAGCTGCCCAGGAGATCGCGCGTGCCACGGACAAAACCTCGGCGGCCGCTGCCTACAAGGACGCCACCCTGAAGGTGTTCGATTACCTGCATGCCCAGTTCGGCAACTTCAACGTGTACATCATGGAAACCGGCCACTATCAGGAGGATGCGGCACGTGCCCGGGGCTATTCCGAAGAAAAGATAGCCTCCATCGTCGAGGGCGTAGGCTATGTTCGCGCCGTCCAGGAAGCCATCGCCACCGAACGTGCCGACGTCAAGCTGGCGGTGGACTACACCGACCTGCCCTTGCGTTACGAAGTCGATCCGCTGGTGTATCCCGATGACGTCTGGCACCTGCACGAGGAATCGGCGGAAATCGTCGGCCAGCGCCTGGCCGACTACATCGCTGCAGACCTTGGCTTTCAAGGCAATCCGGACGACAACAATAGAGTTCAGGACATTTTCGACAACGCTCAGAACCAGGGCGGCATGATCTCCGGCACTGACCAGGCCGATACCCTGGTGGGCAGTTCGGGCAATGACACACTGGATGGCGACTTGGGCGCCGACTCCATGACCGGTGGCGATGGCAACGATATCTATCTGGTCGACAACGCGTCCGACAGCGTGGTGGAAACCAACCCCTCGGCGTCGCAGATCGATACGGTGCAGGCATCAGTCAGCTGGACCCTGGGCGCCAATCTCGAGAACCTCGTGCTCACCGGTGTCTCGGATATCGACGGCAGCGGTAACGCGCTGCGCAACTTCATCACCGGCAATGCCGCCGCCAACGTGCTCAATGGTGGCGCAGAGGCCGACAGCATGAGTGGTGGCGATGGCAACGACACTTACTATGTCGACAACGCCAACGACAGCGTGATCGAGACCCAAGGCAACGTGTTGCCCGGAGGGATCGACAGTGTGCACAGCAGTCTGGGGACCTATACCCTGGGCACGAATGTCGAGAATCTGTACATCGAGAGCCCGGGCGCCGCCAATGGCACGGGCAACGCGTTGGACAACACGCTGTTCGCCGCAGCCGGCAACAACGTGCTGGACGGGCGCGAGGGAAATGACACCGTGTCTTTTGAACGCGCTCTGTCCGGTGTCACCGCCAACCTCTCGACTTCAGTGCAACAAAACACCGGGGGATCGGGGCTCGACACCTTGAAATTCTTCGAAAACCTGACGGGAAGTGCCTACGCAGACAGTCTGTCGGGCAACAGCGCCGCGAACGTCCTGAACGGTGGTGCGGGCAATGACACGCTCGTGGGCGGTTCCGGCGATGATCGGTTGATCGGCGGTGCAGGCACCGACAATCTCACCGGTGGCACTGGCGCGGATACCTACGCATTTGGTGCGCTGTCGGACATGGGCGTCGGTGCTTCGCGTGATGTGCTCAACGGTTTCAAGAGCATCGAAGGCGATCATCTGGACTTCTCCGGCCTGGACGCCAACCCGTTGACCGGCACTGTCGATGCCTTCACCTTCATCGGCAGCAACGCTTTCGACCCTGCCAACGCCACCGGCCAAGTGCGCTTTGCCGAAGGCATTCTCTACGGCAGTGTCGACGCCGACGCCACCCCCGAGTTCGAATTCGCACTGCTGGGCGTCAAGGAGTTACACGCCAGCGATTTCACCGCCTGAGTCCAGGCCATAATTGGTAATAGCAAGCCTGCCCGCTCCTAACGTTTAAGGATTCTGTAGGAGCGAGCCTTGCTCGCGATGGACTCAAGAGCGCCGCGTTTAGTCAGTAAACACGCGGCATCGTTAACGACCATCGCGAGCAAGCTCGCTCCTACAGTGGAGCATTCTCGCTTTACTGAACAGCATTACGCTCCTACCGGAATGTGTGGCGTACTAAAAGACGAGGATAGCCACTCATTCTTCTTTGAAGGCTGCGAGCAAGCGTTCGCGCAAAGGTTTCATCAGGTAGTTCATCAAGGTACGCTCGCCCGTGACCACCGTGACATCGGCAAGCATGCCCGGCCGCACCGGCAGGCCGGCGGCCTGTAGCGACACAACGGTATCTGCGGGAATTTCGACCTTGGCGGAAAAGTACGGCTGGTGAGTCTGTTCATCGATCAACTGGTCCGCCGACACCGTAGTCACCGTCCCGGTGACAGTCGGGGTATCCACCCGTTGCAGCGCCGTGAAATGCACGTGCACCGGCAACCCCGGACGCAACTTGTTGGCCATCAACGGCTCGAAACGCGCGGTGATCGCCATCGGCGCATCCAGCGGCACCACCTGCATCAGCGTTTGTCCGGCCTGGGCAACGCCGCCAATCGTATGAATGTTCACGTCCATGACCTGTCCGGACACCGGCGCGCGGATCGTACCGTTTTCGACTTCAAACTCAAAGGCACTGATCTGATCGGCAAAAGCTGACGCCTCGGCGGAGACTTCACTGAGCTGGATTTCGGCATCGCGGCGAAATTCCTGCTGCGCCTGCAAGGCCTTGACCCGACCTTCATTGATCGACTGGCGAGTCCTGCCGGCATCACCTATCACGGAGGCAATCTGCCCGGCCAATTGGGCGGCGTTGCGCTCGGCCTCGAAGAGCTTGTTGCGCGGGACATAGCCCTCATGTGCCAAAACACGCAGGCCTTCCAGCTCCTGCTGCTGGAAGCGCATCTGCGTTTCGTAGTTGCGCTTGACGCCTTCATATCCGATCAGTTGCTGCTGCAATGCGGCGGTTTCGTGTTCGATGATCTGCAAGCGACTGGCCAATTCTGCACGCCGGGTCGCAAATAACTGGCTCTGCAAGGCCATGGCTGCCTTGAGCCGCGGCTCTTCAGCGTGCTCCAGCAAGTCAGGGGGCCATTGGATCTCGGCGGTGCCCAGGCGCTCGGCAATCAAGCGAGCCTCGACGCTGCGATCATTAAGCAATTTGCCCCGGGTCACGTCCAGTTGTGACTGCGCTTGCACCGTGTTGAGTTGCACCAGCAACTGGCCTTGGGTGACGCGGTCGCCATCACTGACCAGCAGTTTTTCCACCACGCCACCGACCAACGACTGCACCGCTTTGCGTTCGCCCGCCACTACTACGGTGCCACTGCCCACGACACCCTGATCGAGCGGCGCCAGGCAGGCCCAGAGCAGGAAGCCACCCAGTGCCAGGGCCAGGAAGCCCACGCCATATCTTGCCGCGCTGCCCGCGTCGGTATTGGCACCTGGCAGCGTGGGTTTATCACGTACGCTCGGTCGTTGTTCGCTGTACATCTGTGTGCCTGGGGTCAGATCATGCATCTTCGCCAGCCTCCTTGATCGCTACCGGTCTCGGCCCCGCAAGCAATGCCTTGAGCACCCGGTCCCGTGGACCGAATGCTTGTTGGGTGCCGTCCTTGAGCACGAGGATGTGGTCAACCACCGCCAGTACACTAGGCCGATGTGTAATCAGCACCACGGTGCTGCCAGCAGACTTGAGCGCACCGATCGCCTGGACCAGCGCCAGCTCTCCGGCTTCATCCAGATTGGAGTTCGGCTCATCGAGCACGATCAGCGAAGGGAGCCCATAGAGTGCACGGGCCAGGCCGAGGCGCTGTTTCTGCCCCCCGGACAATCCCAGCCCGCCGGGGCCCAACGGCGTGTCGTAACCTTTGGGGAGCCTCAGGATGATCTCGTGTATGCCAGCATGACGCCCCGCCACGATGATCTTGTGAGCGTCCTGCTCACCGAAGCGGGCAATATTGTCGGCCACCGTGCCGTCGAACAGCTCTATGTCCTGCGGCAAGTAGCCCAGGTGCGGGCCCAAGGCGTCGTGAGACCATTGGCTGATCTCGGCGTCATCGAGGCGCACTGACCCGCCCATGGCTGGCCAGACCCCGACCAGCGCCCTGGCCAGCGTTGACTTTCCACTGGCGCTGGGCCCGACAACGCCGAGCACGTCACCTTTGACCAAATTGAAATTGATCCCCCGCAGGATCGGTTGCGAGGCACCGGGCGGGCCGACATACAACTGCTCCACATGCACCGCGCCGGTGGGCGGCGGCAACGGCATGCGCAGGCGCTCGCCTGGATGCCGGACAAGGAGTTGGCTGAGGCGCTGGTAACTCTGGCGGCCGGAGTTGAATTGCTTCCACGAGCCGATGGCGATTTCCACGGGGGCCAGGGCGCGCCCCAATAGCAGCGACATGGCGATCATCATGCCCGCCGACAATTGGCCTTCGAGCACCAACAGCGCGCCGAGCCCCAGGGCCAGCGATTGCCCGCAAATGCGTACGAAACGAGTCATCGACGTGATGCGCGCGCTACGGTCACTGGCATGGGCCTGGGCCGCTACGATGCGCTGCTGCAGCAGACTCCAGCGCTGGCGCAATGGCCCGAGCATGCCCAGGGCCTGGATGACTTCGGCATTGTGGAACGTGCTGTTGAGATAAATCGACGACTGCACACCCAGCCGATTGGCTTCGTCCAGGCGTGTTCGAGTCGCCCATTCCCCCCACAGAGCCAGGCCGACCAGTATCAGGGCCAGCACCAGCGTCAGCACGCCAAACCATGGGTGAAAGATGAACGCTATCAGCAAAAAGATCGGCAACCATGGCGCATCGAGCAAGGCAATCAAGCCCTGGCCGGTGATCAACTGCCGCAGTGTCGCCAGATCGGTGAGCACCTGGGCCGGGTTGGCATCGTGCTCGCGAAGGCTGCGGGCGAAAGCGGCGTCGAAAAGCCGCTCGCCCAAGGCTTCGTCGAGCCCCGCGCTCATGCGAATCATCACCGCGCCACGCACCCACTCGATCAAGGCGCTGAACATGAACAACCCCAGCGCAATCAAAGTAAGCATGAACAAAGTGGTTTCGTTACGACTGGTAAGGACCCGGTCGTACACCTGCATCATGTAGAGCGACGGCACCAGCACCAACAGGTTAATCACGCCACTGAACAGTGCCAACGACCAAAACACCCGGCGGTAGCTTAATAACGCGGCGTCAATGTCATGACGCGGATCGAGAAAAAAACCCATAGAAAGTTGCTCGCTTAAGAAAGAGTCGGTCCAGGACGCAATCCATCGCGAGCGTTTGCCCAAGGGGAGAAACACTAAATGCAGTCTGACGTGCCGCTATCAGAGACGGTCCTCGTCGCTACAGGCGCCAATAACTGACAACGCGGCCTCGGGTTAGTGCCAGTTATGCAGATCGGGCTTTCAAGTGGGTGACGGGCGGGTATGTTGCACAACGGCAAGTTGGCATTGCGCGCCGCCATGGCAAGGGTAACCGGGCTGCCAGGCAATGCCTTCCCGCGCCAGGGCAATACTGCGACAGGTATCGCCATTGTTGCAGCGATCCGCGTGTTCGCCAGTCGACGCCCTATCAAGGAAGAGCTCTCCTTGCGATCAATACGAACAGCGACGTCGGTTGTTCACACTGATGTCCAACATTGGGTGTCGGGTTTCATTGGAACACTGCATTTTAAGGCATGGTGGTGTCTACGAACCCCGAGGCCATTGAATATGGCTGTCCTGCAAGTGAGAGCCACATTGGAATACTGCATGTGCCTGTGAGCCCTGCATCCACCTTACCTTGGTCGTTTCAGTGTCCACGGATATAGTGTTCCAGTTGCCGGATCAGGTCGGCCTGCTCGACGATGGCCTCTTTCACCAGATCACCAATCGACAGGAGGCCAATCAGTTGATCACCTTCCACCACCGGTAAATGACGCAGATGACTGTCGGTCATAACCATCATGCAACGCTCGATGCTCTGTTGACTGTCTGCCGTAACGACGGGCGCGCTCATGATGACCCGGACTGGAGTACCGACCGAAGATCGCCCCTGTAGGACGACCTTGCGCGCATAATCACGCTCGCTGATAACGCCAACCACCTGCCCATCCTCTATCACGGGTAGAGCACCTACATTCTTTTCAGCCATCATCTTCAGCGCTTCATACACCATCTGATCTGGCGCGATGCTATGTACCTGCTGGTTTTGCGTGACCTTCAGTTTCAGCAATTGTGCGGCTGTTTTCATGAACGGCTCCGAAGATAATTACGGATAAAAAACGCAAAAAAAACGCCTGAAACCCTTCGGTTCCAGGCGCCTTTGCCTGTTCTTTTGCAGTGTTAAAGCCTGAGATTCCTGTCTGAGGTACCAACCATATTCATGACCTGTTCAGTACATCGATCATCGTTGACCGAGGAGGAGTCCAGAGGAATATGCAGTAGGTAACCTGATGCAGGTCTTGCAGCCTTTGTGCCAGCCGGCAGCACAGACACTTCATCCTATGCGCAAGTGCAGGCTCCCGAGCTATAGGTGGTTATCACGGTAACCGCGATCCAGGCGAGTTTCTGTGGCTTGAGCAGGCATCCCGAGAAAGCGGATTGCCAAGGTCAGCAAATCGATGAGCTTTGGGCAATGGGAGGCGAAAGCCCACCGCGTCGCTTCCGACTGGTGCACTTTGTTTAGCGCAGTGCTTTACAACAGTGCATGGCCTGCTGACTCCACAAAGCTAGTGCCCATGATCGACTGGGCATGATCGCATCCAGAAGTTGGTGGGCCTGGTAGGTACTCTTTGATCGATGACAGCAAGCGAAACAGGGTCGTTGATCTTGTATAGGGCGGATCAGCCAGCAAGCATGGTGTGTTCAAAGTCAGGACGACATCGCAGACCACCACCTCAATGCTCTTTAACCTTCCTGATACGCAGCACGATCAACGCAAGAATACCAATCGCAAGCGGCGCCATGACCAGCATGGCCTCTCGCGGGGTCACCCCAAACCCAAGCAGGTGCACCCCTGAGTAACCCAGCTTGAGCAAGCTGAGCAGGTAGTAGGTAATGGCAATGATCGACAGCCCCTCCACTGCGCGCTGGATCTTGATCTGGGCATCGGCGCGGGCATTCAGGCTTTTCAGGATTTCCGAGTTCTGTTCCTCCATTTCGACCTGAACCCGTGCTTGTAACAGATCGCCCAGATTGGCCACGCTTTCGGCCAGGTGCTCCAGGCGCTGTTCGGTGGCGGTGCAGTATCTGACGGTAGGCTTGAAGCGGCGCTCGATAAATACGCCCAGGCGTTGGCAATCACCTACGTGACTTTCGCGCAGCTCACCCAAGCGTTCGAACACCAATTGCGCATAGGCTTGCGTGGCACTGAAGCGGTGCCGGGTTTTCGCAGCGCTGCTCACCACTTGCGCAGAGAGGTTGGAAATATCCGCAAGCAGGGCTTTCGCATTACTGCCGTCCGGGTCGGCGTTGCGTTCGGACAGGGTGACCAGGGTCTTGTCGAAAACATCGAGCTGCGCGCTCAAGTCCTTGGCCATGGTCAAGGATAACGAGGCCATCATCCTGTAGGTCTCGATTTCCAGCAGGCGGCGTATCATCCGGCCCTGGCGGTAGGCATTCAGGCGCCGGTTGACGAACAACATGTGGTTGTTGCCCTCCTCGCTCAGGCGAAAATCACTCCAGACCATGGCATCGCCACCGCCCACGCACGAACCGCTCGGATCCTTGAAGCCGTACCGGGACAGATCCAGGCCGGTCTCACCACGCACGACAATCTGCACCGAGTTGATCAGGGCCGGCAAATGCACTTCAACCTTTGACGCCAGCACCTCGGGCAGCGTTGTCCAGGACAAGTCGTCAGAGGATGAAGTGACCACCAGTGTCAGGGTGAAAAACTCGGCATGGCGCTCCCATTTCAGTGCATGGCCATCGAGTTGGGTAATGCCTTGGGCGGCATTCAGGTCGAGGGTGCCAAGGCAGCATTGTTCAAGGAATGCATTGCACGCCTGATCGCTGCCGAGGAAGGCCAGATGAAACACATGGGCCGGCTCATCGAAATACAGTGACGGGCGCGCGTGTAGTTCGTTGTGCAGGCTTTGTCGTAACGGGTGCATGTTGTATGGCCATGTTGGAGTTGTTTTTGCCGCTTGCGATGAATGCCCACCCGAGCCAGATGCCGAATCTTTCGGGGCATTATCGATGGCTGTTGAGGGTGGGACAGTTTGGCGAACTCATGAGTCACGGCCGGGTGACAAACCAATACCCTTGAATCAGCCATCGAATCCGCGATCAGCGCCCTGGCTGACTGGCGACAACGGCAATGACGCAATTATTTCAGCGTGGCAAACCTCGAGTATTTCATCAGCCAGAGAAGAATCATCCGGGCAGGCGCGCGACAACATAACCGCACCGATTGCATGCGCCAACATGTCGATCATTTTTGCCCGCACCCCATCCTGCGGTGCGTCTTGCCTCGCGTTGTACTTTTCTTCGAGCGCTGCCAGCGTGCTTTCTACCCCGCTGGCAAAGGTGGCTTTCAACTCATCTGATTGACGCGCAGCGTCTCCACAAAGGGCCGCCATGGTGCAACCGCTGCCCCTGCCGTCTCGGTGATCCCTCGACACATACAAATCGATGAACTCAGCAACGTCGAGACTTTCGGAACTGGTCAGCGAATGCGAAAGACTGTTCGCTGCCGCTTCAGCCATCAAATCAGCCTTGGAGCCGAAGTGCTTATAGAAACCGCCTTGCGTAAACCCGGCTGCTGCCATGAGTTCCGCCACCCCCACGCCATCGTAGCCACGCTCGCGAAACAGCTCTGAAGCCGTTTCAACGATGTGAGCTCTATTGGCGAGTGATTGCGCCTTGGTGATCTTCATTTCCTGCGCCTCTGTATCTCAAAGCAATGCCCTCATCATACTCTGATGTCGATCATAATCAAAAGCGTTGACAGTTTTGAGTGTGATCGACATCATAAATGTGCCGACGCGAATATTCCCTGGCACGGCGCATGTCGCCTCCACTAATCAACGAGTATGGAAACGAAATGAACGATAAGACGTTGTTTGAGCCGTACACGCTCGGCTCGCTGACACTTTCCAACAGAATCGTGATGGCTCCGCTGACGCGTAACCGTGCGGGAGCAGGCCTCGTCCCAAGCGAATTCGCTGCAACCTATTACAGCCAGAGAGCCTCTACAGGCCTGTTGATCTCCGAAGCCTCGCAGATCTCGCAGCAGGGACAGGGCTACCAGGATACGCCCGGTATCTACACGCAGGCGCAGATTGATGGCTGGCGCAAGGTCACCGATGCCGTCCACGCAAAAGGCGGACGAATTTTCCTGCAGTTGTGGCATGTCGGACGCGTATCGCACGTTGACCTTCAGGAGAACGGTGCCGCTCCGGTAGCACCTTCCGCCCTCCGTCCCGCAACCAAGGTGTTCGTCAAGAATAGCTTCGTGGATGTTTCAGAACCGCGAGCGCTCGATATCAGCGAGATTCCCGGGATCGTCAATGATTTTCGCCAAGCGGCGACAAACGCCATCGCTGCGGGATTCGATGGCGTAGAGATCCACGGCGCAAACGGCTATTTGCTGGATCAGTTCCTCAAGGACGGCTCCAACATTCGCACTGATGCCTACGGTGGCTCGGTTGAAAACCGTGCTCGCTTGCTGCTCGAAGTCAGTGCTGCCGTGGTGGACGAGATCGGTGCTGATCGAACGGGCGTTCGTATTTCCCCAGTGTCACCTGCCAACGGCGTTTCAAGCAGTGATCCGCAGCAGCAATTTGACTACGTGGTCGATCAGCTCGATGCCTTTGGCCTGGTTTACCTGCATGTGGTTGAAGGTGCCACGGGTGGGCCGCGCGACGTCGCCCCTTTCGATTTTGGCTCCCTGCGCCGACGCTTCAAAAACACCTACATCGCCAACAATGGCTACGACCTGAATCTGGCTACCTCGGCACTGAATGAAGACAAAGCCGACCTCATTGCTTTCGGGCGTCCGTTTGTTGGCAACCCTGATCTGGCAGAGCGACTAATGGCTGATGCGCCTTTATCCGCATTTGATCCAACGACGCTGTATGGCGGCGGTGCAGCGGGCTACATCGACTATCCGACGCTTGCCGAGTCCAGCTCCGCGCAGGGCTGAACAGTCGTAAAAACTGAATTGCTTATCGACAACCATTCAAGAGCATCCAATTATGAGCCTCCCTGAAACCGTACTCATCACCGGCGCCTCGACTGGCATTGGCGCCACTTACGCCGAGCGCTTCGCCCAACGCGGGCACAACCTGGTATTGGTTGCCCGAGACAAAAGCCGGTTGGACGCACTTTCCTCCCGGTTGCGTGATAAATATGACGTTTCCATTGACGTTATCCAGGCTGACCTGACTCAAACCGGTGATTTGACGACTGTCGAGGCCCGCCTGCGTGATGACGCCAATATCGGCATCCTTGTGAATAATGCGGGAGCCGCCCAATCCGGCAGCTTCGTAGAGCAATCCACAGACAGCGTTGCAAACCTGGTCGCGCTCAACACCACCGCACTGGTGCGACTCGCCAGCGCAATCGCTCCACGCCTGGCACAAGCCGGTAATGGCGCGATTATCAACATTGGCTCGGTCGTGGGACTGGCACCGGAGTTCGGGATGAGCGTATACGGCGCGACCAAGGCGTTTGTCCTGTTTCTGTCGCAGGGTCTGAGCCTTGAGCTCTCGCCAAAAGGCGTCTATGTGCAAGCTGTTCTCCCAGCGGCCACCCGCACGGAAATCTGGGAGCGTGCGGGCATCGATATCAATACCCTGAGCGAAGTGATGGGCGTGGACGAGCTGGTCGATGCTGCACTGGTCGGTTTTGATCGTCGCGAGCCGGTGACCATTCCGCCGTTACAAGACGCTGCCCGTTGGGATGCTCTGCAGGCTGCCCGCCAAGGTTTGCTTTCAGAGATTCGCCAGTCTGTAGTCGCCGAGCGTTATCAAGCGCAGGCGTGATTGTCACGCTGCAAGCGCTGATACGCATTCCTGGATGTAAAGGCGCTTGCTGCAGATTTTCTTGCACTCACTCATCCACCCCTCATCAGGGCACGGTGTGCACATGATCGTTGAAGCCACAAATCGTGACCTTGGATTGCCAGCGCAGTTCGTCTGCGCCGCGAACCAGCGTGTAACTGTCGAAGGAACAGTATTTGCCTACCGGGACTTGGGGCCGAGAGACGGGTTGCCGCTCGTTCTGTTGAATCATTGGGGCGCAGTCCTGGATAACTTCGACCCACGCATCGTCGATGGACTTGCCCGCACCCGGCGAATCATTGCCACTGACTATCGGGGAATCGGCGCCTCTGGTGGAAACGCCCCGTTGACCGTCAGCGAGATGGCGAACGATACCATCGCCCTGATCCGCGCTCTGGGATTGGACAAAGTCGACCTGCTGGGTTTTTCATTGGGTGGGTTCGTCACACAGGACATTGCGTTGAGAGCCCCAGAGCTGGTGCGCAAACTCATTCTGACCGGTACCGGGCCGGCGGGCGGCCAAGGTATCGACAAGGTGTGGTCAGTATCGTGGCCGTTGATGCTCAAGGGGCTCCTGACATTGCGCGACCCAAAGTTTTACCTCTTCTTCACCGCTACGGCCAATGGGCGAAAAGCTGCCAGGGATTTTTTAGTTCGCCTGAAGGAGCGTGAAAAAGACCGCGACAAAAAACCAGCGCCTGGCGCCTTCATGCGGCAACTGAAGGCGATTCACGCCTGGGGCCGGCAACCGCCACAGGATCTCGGCCATATCCAGATACCCACGCTGATCGTAAACGGTGATAACGACATCATGGTTCCCACTGTGAACTCTGCGGCGTTGGCAAACCGTATTCCAAATGCACAACTGATCATTTACCAGGATGCGGGTCATGGCGGGATCTTCCAATATCACGCTGATTTCGTGACGAGAGCGACGGCATTCTTGAATGGCTGAGCACCTTCGGCTCACCTTAAAGCAGCACGCTGGGTTGCGCATGCTGCCATCCCATTGAAACCATGAGAACTGAATCATGAAAGCTTTCTTGATCGACCGTTACGGCAAGCGTCATGGACGTATTGGCGAGGTAGCGGAACCTGAACCTGGAATCAACGACGTCCTGGTTAAAGTGCATGCCAGCAGCGTCAATGTCCTGGATTCGAAGATTGCCAAAGGTGAATTCAAGCTGATCCTGCCGTATTCATTCCCGTTGATTATGGGTAATGACCTGGCCGGCGTTGTGGTTCGCGTGGGGTCGGGCGTACACCACTTCAAGCCGGGTGACGAAGTCTATGCACGCCCACCCGAATCGCGCATTGGCACCTTCGCCGAGCTGATTGCGGTGGAGCAAAGTGCCCTGGCGCTCAAACCCAAAAATCTCACGATGGAACAAGCGGCTTCTCTTCCCTTGGTTGCGTTGACCGCCTGGCAGGTGCTGGTTGAAACAGCCCGGTTGAAAAAGGGGCAAAAAATCTTTATCCACGCGGGTTCCGGTGGCGTCGGCACAATTGCCATCCAGCTTGCAAAGCATCTGGGGGCATTCGTTGCCACGACGACCAGCACAAATAACGTGGATTGGGTCAAGGCGTTAGGAGCCGACGTCGTCATCGACTACAAGCAGCAAAATTTCGAAAACGTCTTGCGCGACTACGATGTCGTGTTGAACAGCCTCGGCCCTGTAGAGCTTGAAAAATCACTCAGCATTCTCAAGCCTGGTGGCCAGCTTATCTCCATCTCTGGGCCACCAACGGCAGAGTTCGCAAAAGAACAAAAGCTGTTCTGGGGATTGGGTTGGGTAATGCGTCTATTAAGCAGCGGCATACGCAGAAAAGCCCGCAAAAAGGACGTCAGATATGCGTTCGTGTTCATGCGTGCAAGCGGTGCTCAATTGGAGAAAATCACTGCGCTTGTCGAGTCCGGAGTTATCACGCCTGTGATCGACCGAGCTTTCCCTTTCGAGTCAACGGCTGAGGCATTGAGCCATGTCGAACGGGGCAGAGCCAAAGGCAAGGTGGTCATCAAGCTCATATGACTCCAGACCATGGCATCGCCACCCCCCACGCACGAACAGCTCGGATCCTTGAAGCCGTACCGGGACAGGTCGGGTGACATACCCCCGGATCGACAGTAGCGAAGCCCTGCCGTCCCTGGCAGGCACTTCTCACACCGATTCCGGTGTCGGTTCTGTTACTCGCATGCTTCAGCTCAGCTATGCCAGGGACATCTGCTCGGGATAGTCGCGCCGGGCCTGTTCGACTGAGATGTATTGGTTTTTTATATCATCCTGGATAGCGTCCAGGCTGCGGGCTTTTGCCGGCCCCCAACCACCGCCGTTGGCAGTGACCAGACGCAGCAAATCGCCTTTTTCAAGCGCCACGCGATTGGCTCGACTGAAGCGCTCGGTTGGCCCCCGTTCGCGAATGACTTCGGCATAATTGCACGAGCCTTCGTGACCTCCATCAATGCCCCACGGCGGGGTGATCCCGCGCCCGAAGAATGTCGACACCCAGGCTTTGGGCGACAGGATCCTGTAATCGAGCATCACCCCTCTTCCACCGCAGTAACGCCCCGCACCACCCTCTTCGTGATGAAAACCATAGCGCTCGACTAATACTTCATAACAACGCTCGGTCAACTCGACGGGAATATTGCTGGTTTCACCATTGCCCACACAGAACTGACCGCTCTCTCCGTCCTTGTCATGCCCGGCGCCCCAGCCGCCAACCAACGGCTGAACCATAAGGTACTCATCGTTGGTAATGGAGTTGCGCCCATTCAATACCATTGAGCACACGGAACCGAGCTGCCCTGCGATCAAGCGATCCGGCAGCACTTGAGCCAATGCGCGACGTATCACATCGGCCGCCGCTACCATTGACTCGAAGTAAGCAGACACCGGCGCCGGACGCTGAGCCGTGCAGATGGTGCCAGGCGGACAGATCACTTCGATTGGACGGAAACACCCGGCATTGGCCGCAATACCAGGTCGCACAACGCCCATGAACACTTCGCGTACCGCTGATTGCAGACCGCACAAGGTATTGTTGATCGGCCCTTGCGCTTGCAGGCTTGACCCAGTGAAATCGGCGACGAAACCACCCTCAGCGATCTCGACTTTGACCTTCACCGTGAATGGTCCGTTGCCCAGGCCGTCCTCGTCGATGACGTCCTCGGCATAAAAAACACCCTTGGGCAGGCTTGCAAACGCCGCCAGCGTCATCGCCTCGCCGTGCTCGAGCAACCGCTCGATGGCATCCAGGGTGGTTTCCTCGCCATACTTGGCCACGATCGACAACAACCGCCGCTCCCCCACGCGCAACGCCGCCGCGCAGGCATGCAGGTCACCCAGCGTCATGTCTGGCAGGCGGACGTTGGCAGCAATGATGTCCACCACGGCCTGATTGATCCGTCCACGGTCATAGATGCGTACGGTAGGAAACTGCAAGCCTTCCTGGTAAATCTCCGAGGCATCGGAGCTGAAGCTGCCAGGATCCTTGCCACCCACCTCCGTCCAGTGCGCCTTGTTGGCCGTCCAGGCGATCAGGCGCTCCTTATGGAAAACCGGCATGATCATCGACACATCCGAAAGATGCGTGCCACCTCCGCCGTAAGGGTCATTGGTGATGAACATGTCGCCCGGCAAAATATCGGTCAGCGGGAATTTCTCCATCACACTGCGCACGGCGCCATCGAGTGTGCCAATAAAGCCAGGAATGCCGTTGCCTTGGGAGATCAACTGTCCTGTCGCATCAGTCAGGCCAATGCCGTAATCCAGTGCTTCATAGATGATCGGGCTCATGCTGGTGCGTTTGAGGGCAATGAACATCTCTTCGCCAATAGCAACCAGGGCGTTCTTAATGATTTCGCGGGTAAATGGGTTGGCGTTGCTCATGCCGAAACCTCTTGGACGTTGATATGGATATGAAGGCCACCGTACGGGTCAACTTCAAGCCGATCGGCCGGACGAATGACGGTCGTGGTAGTCGCCTCTTCGATAATCGCCGGGCCATCGATCCGCATACCGCTGAGCAGTGCCGAGCGTTGGTACAGGGGCGTATTGACAGGTTGTTCAGGCTCGAACTCGACCCAGCGGCGCCCACTCAACGCAACTTCGGCGGTCGTCGAAGTACTCACACCGATGGGCGCCATGGGCGATTTGGGTACTTCGCCAAATGCCACCAGATGGAGGTTTACGACCTCGATCGGTAACTCCAGCCGGAAGGTGTAGGCCTGCTCGTGCTGCGTGTGAAAGCGCTCGAGTATCGACGACAGTTGCAGTTCATCGAGGGCGACTTTTACCGTGTGTTCCTGGCCGATATAGCGCGCGTCGATGTGCCATTCGAAACGGAGCTTCTCGCGCGACATACCGTCGTCGGCAAATTGTGTTTCGGCAGTGGCCTGAAGACTGGCAAAAGCCCTGGTCAGGCCAGGTAGTCCTTCGTCATCGAGCATTTGCAGGTGTGTCTGAATGTAGTCGCGACGAGAGTCGAGCATCAGCATGCCCCAGGCAGAAAATACCCCGGCGAATGGCGGAATGATGACTTTCGGAATCCCCAGCTCAGCGGCCAGTGCAGTGGCGTGAAGTGCGCCACCGCCACCGAAGGCCATGAGCGCGAAGTCGCGAGGATCATGGCCACGATTGACCGAAATCAGTTTGAGCGCGTTGACCATGTTGGCGTTGGCGATCTGCAACACACCATGAGCCAATAGCTTGGACGACACGCCAATCTGTTCTCCCAACTGTGCAAAAGCCCTCTCCACTCCCGCAACATCGGGTGTGATTTCGCCGCCGGCGAAGTCATCAGGATTGATCCGGCCAGTGTAGAGGTTGGCATCGGTGGTTGTGGGTGCCAGCCCACCGCGTCCATATGCGACCGGGCCTGGCGTGGAGCCTGCACTTTGCGGCCCCACACGCAGGCTGCCCGCCGCATCGACCCAGGCCAGGCTGCCACCGCCATTGCCGATTTCAACGATGTCCACGACAGCTGTCATGATCGGATAACCGGCACTGATCGCCGTTTTTTCGATCACGTAGTCGTTGCTGATGTCCACCTTGCCGTCATGGATCAAAGAACACTTGGCCGTTGTGCCGCCGATATCCAGCGCCAGCAACTGGTTTTCCCCGATCAACTGACCATAGGCCTGCGCCCCGAGGATGCCGCCAACCGGCCCGGACTCCACCAGGCTGATCGGATCCTGCTTGGCCGCATTGACCGGGGAAATACCGCCGTTGGACTTCATGATAAAGGGCGCCGATTGCAGCCCTTTATCTGTCAGGTGCTTCGACAGATTATCCAGATAGTCTCGGGTAGCCGGCATCACGTAAGCCGACAACACGGTGGTATTGGTGCGCTCATATTCACGCAGCGCACGGCTGACCTGATGCGAAGCGATGACGGCCACTTGTGGCCACAACTCGTGCACGGCAGCCATCAATTGCTGTTCATGCACAGGATTGCAATAAGCATGCAGCAGGCAGATGGCGATCGCTTCGACGCCCTCCCCGCGCAAGGTGTCGAGTATGGCTGGCAGGTTCTCAAGGTTCAGTGGGGTGACGACTTCACCGCGATAATTCAGGCGCTCACAGATTTCCAGACGCAGATGACGCGCAACGAAAGGCGGCGGCTTGCGGTAGTAGGTATTGAAAATATCCGGCGTATTGCCCCGGGCAATCTCCAGCACATCGCGAAATCCACGGGTGGTCAGCAAGGCGGTTTTGACGCCCTTGCGTTCGGTCAGCGTGTTGATCACCACGGTCGAGCCATGGGCGAAAAACTCGATGTCGGCGTAACTGACGCCGCTTTTGGCGACCGCATTGAGCAGTCCCTGTTCAAAGTTCGGCGGTGTAGTGTCGGCCTTGACCGCATTGATCACACCGTTTTCCAGGTAAACCAGGTCAGTAAAAGTGCCACCGATATCGGTAGCCACACGGATTGTCATAAGTCCTCCGGCAGTCACGTAAAAGCCGGCCAGCCGCAGGGCCGCCGGCTGATAATTCAAAAAGTGTGGGAAACGGTGAAGATCAGGCGTCCGTCATTACGCAAATACTCGCCACTGTTGTAGTAGCGACCCGACAAGTCGGTGTCGACCCAGCTCAGCTTTGTATTGACCGGGCCGAAACTGCGCTTGAGTGCGACTTCCCAGTTCGAGTATTCATGGGCGCCTGTCAGATCCGGCTGGCGAAAGTACTCACCAAAGGAGTGCCCGGCCAGGAACGTCAGATCGACTTGCAACGGCAGATTGAAGGTGTAATCGGCCGCCAAGTACTGGGACGACTGGGACGTACTGATCATGTCGTTGGAATAGTAGAAATACGTATTGAAGTTGCCGTAGCCGAGACTGAATCCAATTTCCGGATAGTTGATGTTGTAGTTGGTTGAAGGGAACGTGTAGTAGTAACCGATCACGCCATAACGCAATCCGTTTTCCAGTTGGCCGTTATAGCCACCGTAAAAGTCGATCTCGATGTTCGCGCCGTCGTCATAGGCGTTGCCACTTTCGTAGCTGTCGGTATTGGTCGCCCAAGCGCCGACAAACAAGCCGCTCTCGCCGGACCAGTCCAGGCTCATGCTCAATGCCGGATCGTTGCCGGAGTAACCGATACCACGAACCTGATACTCGGAGGTCAAGGCCAATGTGCTTGACACCTGCGCATGGGCTGCGCAACTGAACCCGAGTGCGGCCATCACGATGAGTCGGATGATATTCATTAAAACTGCTCCTGAACTTCTAAAGCTTTTTATGGGCGTTGCGGTTGGCAGAAAAAAGACGAGCCAGCCTGTCGAACACACGTTTGTCGTGTTCGCTTTACTAAAAACAGGCATGGCTTCGCCCTCCGGGTAAATCCCGGGTCAACGCGCTGGATGGGGAGTTATCGGTTTACGAGTGCGACGGCACTATCGTCGAAACAGGGGTCAATCGGTGGAGCACCAGGTACGCGACGAGGGCGACCAGTAGTGAGTCCAATGTGGGTTGCGATGTCAGCGTCCAGCCTTCAAAGGACGTCATCCAGGCGACTGCGCTGGCCAGCGCCCAACTGATCAGTGCCGGCCAGCCAAATGCGCAGGACTGTTTCAGTGCATCGATGTCATAGCGTTGTTGGCGTACCACAAAGAAGTCCGTGACATAGATACTCGCCAATGGCGGGATCACGATGCTCAAGGCCATGACGAAATCCAGGAAATGCGTCATGAACCCACCTACAGCCAGGCCAGTTGCCAGCACGCTCCCGCCCACTGTCAGCTTCCAGCTCACGGTCCGGCTGACAGTCGCCAGCGTGAGCGTCGCGGAATACAAATTCGCGGTGTTGGTGATCCAGGTGGAGAACACCAGTACGGCCAAGGCCGGCAGCAGTACACCCAGACTTGCCATGATCAGCATGATTTCGCTTTGGTCGGTGATGATCGACAACAAGCCACCGACGATAAGCACAAACGGAAAACCAGCGGCCATTCCAAGAATGGCAATCAAGGCATCTTTTTCAGTGCGTGCGTACCGGGTGAAATCAGGCATCAATACCGGTGTCAAAATCACCATGCCAATGGTACTGGCGATGGCCAGTGCCAGACTGTCACCCGAGCCCGGGAACCCGCCCAGTTGGCCGGGCGCTGCGCGCTGCAAGCCCAGGTACAATGCAAACAGCATGAACAGCGCCATAAGCGGCACCGAGTAAATCGACAGCCGATCCAGGCCTCGCAGCCCGTAGATGGCCATCAATGTCATCAGGATGCTGCCCCACACACAGTGCACCCATGCAGGCGTGACAATGCCCCAGGAGCTTTGCAACGCACTGGCCACTGTGCTGCCGAAGATATCCGCCGTGGCGGCATAGAACCCCAGTAAGGTCACCGCCATGGTCAGGTTGATCAACTTGGCGCCATGCCGGCCAAAGGAAAACTGCAGAATCATGTAGGTACTTAGTCGAGTCCGCACACCCACCATCGCGGTCAATGCGCAGAGTAAACCGAGCACGGCACAGACCCCGATGAAAATCAGCGAGGCCGTCGAGAATCCTGTTTTCCGGGTCACGTCGGCACCCAGCCAGAACACAGGCAAAGTCATCCCTATCCCAAAGGTAATCAACGCCAGGCCGGTTCCGGAAACCGTTTTGGACTGGGGCACGGGTCTGCGATCGTACCCGTCGGGAATCACGTTTTCTGTACTGTTCATGCTCGCCTCTATACTGGCAACGCCTGCTCTCCCACTATGAAGCAGGAGGCAAACCGACTATTAGAATTGTTTTGAGGCGCTCGCGAACGCTGGAAACATGTTGCCAGCCCCGCTGAAATCTAACTGCGCTTTTGCAGGGGTCAGGAAAAACATTCAACGGTTATTCAGCACGAAACTGCATGTTGTTCGGTAGTGTTTGCCGCATCAACCATGCTGCGACGTCCGGTTCCAGTGAGGGCGCCAATGCCCTCCGAACAGTCCGATGATACTCATCGAGCCACTGCGCTTCGGCCTGGCTCAGTAGTCCATGTTCGATCAGTTCAATGGCAAACGGCACCAGGGTGAGGACTTGAAACCCCAGGAACCCCGGATGCGTCTCGACCTCAACCACCTCATAGAGGTTCTCGATACGAATGCCAAGTTCATTGGGCAGGTAAACACCCGGCTCGATCGATGTCACCATCCCTGCTTGCAGTGGCACCGCGCTGGCGTGGGGGGCAATTCTGTGGGGCCCCTCGTGCACATGAAGATAGCTACCAACCCCGTGTCCGGTGCCATGGGCGTAGTCCAAGCCTTCGCGCCACATCACCTGCCGCGCAACGCTGTCCAGTTGCTGACCACTGGTTCCACTGGGGAACATGCAACCAGCCAGTGCGATATGGGCACGCAATACGGTGGTGTAAAGGTAACGCTGGCGCGCGGTCGGGGGGCTGCAGGCCAGCACCCGGGTCACGTCGGTCGTGCCCTGGGGATATTGGCCACCGGAATCGATCAATAGCAATTCACCGTGCTTGAGCTTTGCCGCACGTCCAGGCTTGGGCAAGTAATGGGGCTGAGCGCCATTGGCACCGGTGGCGGCGATGGTCTCGAAACTCGCGCCTTGATAATCGGGATGCCGAGAACGCCAGCCCTCAAGAGATTCGACGATCGACAATTCGCTTTGTCCGAGAAACCGCTCGCATTGGCAGTGGAACTCATACAGGAACCGGCACAGGGCCAGGCCATCGATACGATGTGCTTCACGACTGCCACGCAACTCGGCGGGTTGCTTGCAGGCCCGTTGTAACAGCAGAGGATTAGGTGCCTCAAAAAAGACACAATCGGCGGACTCGAATTGACGATAGACAGCCGCGGTGCACAGACGGCGATCAACCCAGATCCGTTGGCCATGCAGTTCGGCGATGGCTTGATCCAGGCATTGGGGTGAACGCACGGACACCGCAGTGGGCAGCCAGCCCTGAGGCAGTTGCAGGCGGTCGGCGTCGATGAACCAGTCAAGTCGGCCATCGACGTACAACAGGGCGTTGCTGAACGGCAATGGTGCGATATCGATATCCTGACCGCGCACGTTCAACAGCCACGCCAACATATCCGGCGCCGGCAGCCACAAGGCATCGCATTGCGAAGCGCGCAAGCTGGCAGTGAGGTGTTCGAGCTTGTCTTGTGCAGCCATACCGGCATGTTGCAGCCCCCAGGCAAGCACCGGGCTGTTCGGCGCCGCCGGGCGATTGCGCCAGCATTCAAGCACCGGATTGTCCAGCGACTCGTGCCAGTTGAATCCCGATTGCGTCGCCATGACCTGCCAGCGCGCGCATTCATCGACGCTATGCAGCCTGGAATCGCAGGCGATGGTTGCGCCGGCTTGCAACTGTCCGCGCAGCCAACTGAACAGGCTGCTGTCGTCCAGCATCAAGGTCTCGAACTGAGGGCATTCCTGGCAGGCCTGCTCGGTATAGCGACCATCGACCAGCAGCGCGGCGCGTTCTTGTGTCAGTACCGCCAGCCCTGCGCTGCCACTGAAACCCGTCAGCCAGTACAAGGCTTCGTCAGCCGGGGCCAGGTCTTCGTTGAGGTAAGCATCGCTGCGGGGAAGCAAAAACGCATCGTATCGACGCGTGGCCATTACCGCCCTTACATTCTCAGAGCGCCCCATCACACACCTCGCCGCTGACGATAGGCTCGCACGATGGCGATCTCGGCCTCGGGCGGCAAGTATTCCTGCGCCCCGGCACTGCTCCAGATTGCCTCAACCACCTCCATGCCCGCGCAGACTTGCCCGAACGCCGCAAAGCCCAGGCCATCCGGATGGCGAGCGCCACCATGATCGAAGTGCGGCTGATCGCCGATGCAGATAAAAAAATCACCTTCGGCAGTGTTGGCCTCGTCACGACCCAATGACACAGTGCCATGTCGATGGCTCAAACCGGTCTGCAGAGTGCTTTCGAGTTCGATCATGGGCAAGTTATTGGCTGCCAGGGGGCGCGTCCCCCCGTGCACGACACTGATGCGAACAGGATCTTCCGGTTGCTGATTGGACGGATTGACGATGCGGAAAATGCTGCTGCCGTCATAGCGACCACTGTCCACGTAGGCCAGGAAATTTGCGGTGGTCAGCGGTGCCTGCTGACCAAACAGCTCGAGTGTAAAGGCCCCCAGTGCCGTTTCCAGGGTGACGTACGCAGATGCAGACATGGCTGTTCTCTCCCTCAGGATAAAACCAGTATTGTCCGCAAAGACGGCGATGCAAAAGATTGAGATAGCCCGTGTGCATTGCACTTGCTGCGGGATGCGCGGGCATTTACCGCAGATTGTGCAGGTCGCTCGCCGTCACTCCCGCCAAATCAGATTCTCTAGTGGGTAGCCGGCAAACCACTTGGTTTTGTCGAGAATGATGTTGCTGCTGATTTTCAGGATGTTGGGGTTTTCATCCAGCAGCTGCTCACAGAGCGTGTTGAAATCGGTCACGGTGGAACAGGTGGCCAGGGCAATGTAGTCGAACTCGCCATCGACCTTCAGGCAGTCGACCAGTTCGCGACGCTTGGCAATGAAGCGCTCGAACTGAACACGCAGATGCCCCGCATGATCGCGCAGGCTGAACATGACATAGGCCATGACATTGATACAGATCGCATCGATGTCGATCGAGGCCATGTAGGCGCGAATGTAGCCGGCATCCTCCAGTGCCTTGGTCCTTTGCAGGCAGGCGCTGGGGGAGAGATTAATCTTCTCGGCCAACTCCAGATTGCTGATACGAGCATTGCTTTGCAGGTTTTCGAGGATTGCCCGGTTGATACGATCCAACTTTACTTTTTTCATGTCGCCTCTATACCAATCAACCATCACCCCCAGGATCCAGGGAATGCAGGTGCCCCGCCATCAGTCGCGTCATCATTGGCACCCTCCGCAAGTCCATCGCTCAAGAGTATTGATCACCGATCAAGTGGAGCACAGCGTTTTCTCCTCAGGTGTTGCAACGGCCTGCCTTGATCGGGACACCGTCCGAAGCGTGTTTGTCGACCTGCCATCGCTGCAGCCGGCAAACGAAACCATCGTCCGGGTTTCATCTACCCTGGGCGAGAAAGTCGCGCCAGATCTGGTGGCCGACATCGTCATATCGCTTGACCAGCTCGCGGAAGGAACGACGGTGCGCGGAGTCCACCAAAGGCTCAGGAAGCATCGGATCGAACACGATCTGGCGCATGGCCTGGTCCCCCAGCACATACGACTCACGGGCAGCGTCCTCAATCGGCATGCCGGCCAAGCGCGCCATCGACGCCTGCAGTGTGCGTTGACCGTCGCTGTAGGTTTTCTGCAACTCACTGGCGTCCCACAGCAAACGGGCCCGGGCGTCTCGCTGCGGATCGAACTGCTGCGCCTGGAACACCGCCGTCGAGTTCTCCACGCCCAGTGACAGCAGGCGTTCGCGTGTGTGCGCCACTCCACCGAGCAGGTTATCAGGACGGATGAACAATCCGTCATCCAGTTCGCGCAAGCCCACCAATCCGAATGCGCGCTCTCGGGCACGCAATGCTTTGCGATCGCTGCGGCCCAGGGCCGCCGTAAGCGCCACCACCCAGCTGCCATCCCACTCACGCAGACGCGTTTCGGCCTGACGCCAGGCGCCTATCTCTTCGCCCAGCGCTCTGCCGGCCTGGCCAAGACGGTAGGCGCCGCGCACGACAGTTTCGATCAGTTCGGCGCTCTGCAACCGGGCAAGGGCAACGCGTGTGTTGTTCGCAGACAGACCGAACAAAGCGCAGGCGCGCACGGCGCTGGTGACATCCAGCTCACCACCTTCGACAACCAGGAGCAATTTGAGGATCAACTGACGCGGCGTTGGCGTCGGGTTTTCGAGCTCGTCTGAAGCGGGTTCCAACAAGAAACAGTCCTCCCTTCCCGGCACGATTCGGCACGCACCTGATGAATGATCGTAAATTACAGTGATTGACATAAAAAATACATTGCGTGTAATTTTCTCCGAACCTATCACGGAGAAACCCGCTCATGTCTGCCGCAACCCAGCCAAAGATCGACACCCCGTTTTCAACCCACGAAGTTTTCAATCAGCCGCAGCCATTGCCAGCTTACAACGCCTGGGACAGTGATGTCCCATTGCGCGAGGCGGTGCGAGCGAACGGCGGCGACTGGGCACAGGCACAGTTATCGGCCCATGGCGCCATGAGTGGCGGCGAGCAAATGGAGCTGGGCGAGCTGGCCAATCGCAACAAGCCCGTGCTTCACGCCTTCGATCGCTATGGCCGGCGCATTGACGAAGTGCAGTTCCATCCCGCCTATCACCAGCTGATGCTCAACGCGATGCGCGGCGAGGTACACAGTTTTTCGTGGAACCACTCGGGGCAACCCGGAGCCCATGTGGTGCGCGCTGCCTTGTTGTATCTCAATGGCCAGGCAGATGCAGGCACCTGCTGCCCGTTGACCATGACCCACGCCGCCATTCCGGCGCTGTTGAACACCCCTGAGCTGGCAAAAATCTGGATACCCAAACTGACCGCCCGGGACTACGATCCACGTCCGCTACCCGTCGAGCAAAAACGCGCCTGCACCATAGGCATGGGCATGACCGAAAAACAGGGTGGCTCGGATGTACGCAGCAATACCACCCAGGCCCACCCTCAGGCCGATGGCAGCTTCAAACTGATCGGTCACAAGTTCTTCTTCTCTGCCCCCATGTGCGATGCGCACCTGGTACTTGCCCAGCTCGATGGGCGCGTGAGCTGTTTTCTGATGCCGCGAATCCTGCCTGATGGCTCGCTCAATGCCGTGCGCATCCAGCGTCTGAAAGACAAGTTGGGCGACTGGAGCAATGCCTCCTCTGAAGTGGAGTTCCAGGGCGCAACGGCCTATCTGGTCGGTGCTGAAGGTCGCGGGGTGGCGACCATTCTGGAGATGGTCGCTCTGACCCGTCTGGACTGCGTGATCGCCTCTTCGGCATTGATGCGCCAGGCCCTGGTGCAAGCACTTAACCACGTCAGCCAACGACATGCCTTCGGCCATGTGCTGATCGAACAACCGCTGATGCGTAACGTGCTGGCCGATCTGGCGCTGGAGAGTGAAGCTGCCGTGGCCTTCACGATGCGCATCGCCCGCGCCGTGGATGCCTCGCCGAACGATCCGCAGGAAGCGGCCTTCGCTCGTATCGCCACGGCCATCGGCAAGTACTGGATTTGCAAACGCACCCCGGCGTTCGTCAACGAGGCCCAGGAATGTCTGGGCGGGATTGGCTTTGTCGAAGAAAACATCCTGCCGCGCCTGTACCGCCAGGCACCTTTGAATTCCATCTGGGAAGGCAGCGGTAACGTGCAGTGCCTGGATGTGCTGCGCTCGTTGCACAAAGACCCGGCGATAAGTGAAGCCTTGTTTGCCGAACTGCAGAGCGCCGCAGGCCTGCACCCGCTGTACGACAGCCACCTGCAGTGGCTGCACAACGCATTCCAGGACATTGGCAACCTCGAGGCCCGCAGCCGTCTGGTGGTGGAGCGTACCGCGCTGGCAATCCAGGCCGGGCTGCTGCTCAAGTCAGGCAACAACGAGATTGCCGACATCTTCTGCCGGGCACGCCTGGGCAGCGAGTGTGGATTCGCCTTTGGCAGCCTTGATTCCAATGCACCGCTGAGTACCTTGATCGAGCGCGCCATGCCCCGTCTCTGAGCTAGCCATAACAATAAAAAAGGAGAACGCCATGAGTGTACATTTAGGGCGGTTGCTGGCACAGCGCGCCGACTTGACGCCAGACCGAGAAGCGCTGGTTTCACCCACGGGAAGATGGACCTTCACCCAGTTCGACGCACGCTGTAATCGCCTGGCCAATTACATGCTTGCACAGGGCGTGGCCGAAGGCGATCGCGTAGCGGTCTATTCAAAGAACAGCGAATTTCTCGCCTGCGCGCTGTTTGCCGTAGCGAAGGCCGGCGCCACGTTGGTGGTACTCAACTGGCGTCTTCAGGCGCCCGAGCTGAGCTACATCCTGGCCGACAGCGAACCGGCAGCACTGCTGTTCGAGGACGCGTTCGCACCCACCGTCCGGCAATTGGTAGCTGACCGACCAGGTCTGATCCTGATCAACAAAGGTACCGAACAAGCGCCAGGCGCCTACGAGCGCATCACTGCCGATACCGGCCTGGACGCGCCGCTGTTGCTGGGCCGCGGCGGCGATGCCCCTGCGGTGATCATGTACACCTCGGGCACTACCGGAAAACCCAAGGGCGCTCTGCTCTCCCACGCTGCTTTGATCTGGACCGCGCAAAGCAACAGCGCCACGCTGGAGTGGAATCAGGACCACCGTTTTCTGTTGATCGCCCCGATGTTCCATATCGGCGGTCTTTCACCCATGCTGACCAACGTGTTCAAAGGTTGCACCACGGTGCTGCTGCCTGACTTCGACCCGACACAGGTCTGGGAGGTGATCGCCCGCGAGCGCATCACCAGCTTGATGACGGTGCCGGTGATGCTTCAGGCATTGTTGGCCCTGGCAAAAAAACAGGAAGTCGATAGCAGCAGCCTGGTTTCCGTGACCTGCGGCGCCTCGGCAGTTCCCCTCAGGCTGATCGAAGACTGTCTGGCCATCGGCGTGAAAGTGCAGCAGGTGTACGGCATTACCGAGTTTTGTGGCGCGGTGACCTTTTGGACCCACGAAATGGGCCTCGCCCATGCCCACTCCCACGGCAAGGTGCTGATGTTTGGTGAGGTCAGAATCGTCGATCCGTCCAGCCTGGAGCCACTGGCCCCCGGCCTGGACGGCGAAGTCTGGTGTCGTGGGCCGATGATGTTTTCCGGCTACTGGCGTAATCCGCAAGCCACCCAGGCAGCTATTCAAAAAGGTTGGTACAGAACCGGTGACATCGGTCGCATTGACGAGCATGGATTTCTCCACGTTGTGGATCGCCTGAAGGACATGATCATCAGCGGTGGCGAGAACATCTACCCGGCAGAATTGGAGGCGGTGATTGCCTCGTTGCCAGGTGTCGCCGAGGTCGCCGTCATCGGCCAGCCTGATGAGCGATGGGGCGAGGTGCCGGTTGCCTTCGTCGTGGCCGCGTCGCCAGGCGCTACCAGTGAGGCCGCGATCATCGAGGCCTGCCGCCTGCGTCTGGCTGGTTTCAAGTGCGTGAAGTCGGTGCAGATGATTGACACCTTGCCCCGCAGTTCGGTGGGCAAGGTTCTGAAGCGGCAGCTGTTTGCATGAGCCCGAGCAAGTGCCGCTGAACATCAGCGGCACTTGCGCACGCGGCAATCACGTTGGCGACGCTTGGCTTAACGATCAGCGAAAACGTTCAGCGAGCCGCTTGTGCGATATCCCCGCAAAAAAGATCGACGCTGCCATCCTCAGGTGTCGTGCGCACGACAACGGAATATTGACCGGACAACAGATCCGACACAGAAATCGGAGCAACTCGCTCAAACCTCCAACCTGTCTGAGCAGTACGCTGAGTGGTAATCCTGTCGTTCATCTCGTAAGCAACCGGGCCTGGCTGGTGGCAGTTGCCTCTGTTGACGAACGTGTAAATGCGCAACGGCATGGTGGTTCCTGTCGGGACGCCAGAGATATAGAAGTTGAAATTACTTTCGTTGTCCACGTCGGTCAGCGTCGTATTGGCGATCTGGCCGGTATTCTGCTCGGTGGCTTTCAGGGGAAGCGTCACCGACTGGGTGGATGAACGGGTACAGCCCGAGAGACTTACTGTGACCAGTAGCGCTGTCAGTGGGAGGGTGTAATTCATTGACAACCTCGATCGGTTGAAGAAGTGCTGGGTGGAATATTGTGTATAGCTGATTAGCTCATGTTGCACTCCTCCGGAATGTACTTCTCAGACATGCCCCATCCCGTGCCGCTCCTGCATTGAGCAATGTCTCGATCCGAGTGCAGAAACAACAATTATTCCCAAACCCACTACACTGGTTTGCGAACTGACTGCTGTAGTCATCGCCAGAGTGAGCAGCCATGTAACCGCCAATGATTAATCCATCCACCGTAGGTGAACTTCATGAACCTCATGATCCTGGCGCAGCGTACCTGGAACTCCGCAGTCACTACGACCCGCCTTTGCTCGCACGTTGAACGCCACCATGGCGCGCCCCTCGTCGTACTCGGGCTGAGCCTGATCGCGTCGACGGCGGTGTTCGCGGCTGACCCTTTGGCATCCTGGAATGACGGGCCGGCCAAGCAAGCCATCGTGGAATTCGTCAAGGCGACCACCCAGCAAGGGGGTAGCCAGTTCGTTTCGCCAGCCGAACGCATCGCGACCTTCGACCAGGACGGCACGTTATGGGTCGAACATCCTGCGTATAGCCAACTGTTTTATTGCCTGAGCCGCGTTCCTGAGGTGGTCAAGGCAAAACCGGAGTTGGCCAGCGCCGAACCCTTCAAGACGGTACTGTCGGGCGACCGCGCCGCCATGGCAAAACTGACCCTCGATGACTACCTGAAAATCGCCATGGTGACCCTCAGCGGCATGCCTACGGATGAGTTCAAGCAGCAAGTTCGTGCATGGCTGGCCGAAGCCCGCGACCCTCGCTGGAAGCGTCCTTTCACCGAACTGACGTATCAGCCGATGAAAGAAGTCATGCAGTACCTGCGTGACAATGGCTACAAGACCTACATTGTCACCGGGGGTGGTCAGGACTTCGTTCGCGCCTATTCCGAGGAGATCTATGGCGTGCCTGCGGAACAGGTCGTCGGGAGTGCTGGCGCAACCGAGTATGTCTACGACAAGAGCGGTAAACCGCAGTTGATCAAGCAACCCAAAGTAGTGCTCAACGACAACGATGCCGGCAAGCCAGAGAACATTTATCTGATGACGGGCCGTCAGCCAAACGCGGCCTTCGGCAACTCCACCGGTGACAAGCAGATGCTGGAGTACACCAAGGCCGGCCAAGGCGCGCGACTGGTGATGCTGGTGCTGCATGACGATGCCGAGCGCGAATATGCCTATGGCCCGGCTCAAGCATTGCCCGAGACCAAGGTAGGCACCTTTACCCAACCCCTTTATGACCAGGCAAAGCGAGATGGCTGGACGGTCATCAGCATGAAAAAGGATTGGAAGAAGGTGTTTGCGTTCGAGTGAAACACCGCTGCAGGTGAATTCAACGTATGAGCAAATACCCCGCTGAGCAGTAAAAGCCGCACTAGACTCCTTCGTGCGCCTTACTCCTTACAAGGGCATGCAACAACAGTAGTCGTGATCTGTATGCAGTACTTGGGCTAATTGCTCGGTGGTCAAAGCACGTGGGTCAATGCAGTTGTGCACTCATCACCGGCCAACATTATGAAACAACGAGGTTGCTGGCATGGAAAAGCTATCGGATCGTTTCAAGTTGTCTGTCGTGTTTGCTGCACTGTTGTCATTGAACGGGCTTGCCCACGCCGCTCAAACGGAAAAAACCAATATCCTGTTCATCGTTTCCGATGACACTGGCTACGGCGATCTGGGGCCGTACGGAGGTGGGATCGGGCGTGGCATGCCTACGCCCAAGATCGATGAGTTGGCGGCAGAAGGTGTCACTTTCTACTCCTTCTATGCACAGCCGAGCTGTACGCCTGGCCGGGCGGCCATGCAAACCGGGCGCATCCCCAATCGCAGCGGCATGACCACCGTGGCGTTTCAAGGCCAGGGCGGTGGTTTGCCAGCCGCCGAATGGACGCTGGCATCCGTGTTGAAGACCGGCGGCTATGACACCTACTTCACCGGCAAATGGCATTTGGGCGAAGCCGACTATGCGCTGCCCAATGCCCAGGGTTATGACGTGATGAAGTACGTCGGCCTGTATCACCTCAATGCCTATACCTACGCGGACCCAACGTGGTTCCCCGACATGGATCCGGAAACCCGCGAGATGTTCCAGAAGGTGACCAAAGGCGCGTTGTCCGGCAAGGCCGGCGAAAAACCGGTTGAAGAGTTCAAGATCAATGGCCAGTACGTGGACACACCCGTCGTGGATGGCAAACCCGGCGTGGTCGGCATTCCGTTCTTTGATAACTATGTCGAAAAAGCTGCCCTCGACTTTCTCGACACGGCGGCCAAATCGGACAAGCCGTTTTTCATCAACGTCAACTTCATGAAAGTCCACCAGCCGAACATGCCGGCTCCGGAGTTCGTTCATAAGTCCATGTCCAAGTCCAAGTACGCCGACTCCATCGTCGAACTCGATACCCACATCGGCCGCATCATGGACAAGCTCAAGGCGCTGGGCCTGGATAAGAACACCTTGGTGGTTTACACCACAGACAACGGGGCCTGGCAGGACGTTTATCCGGACGCCGGTTATACCCCGTTCCGTGGCACCAAGGGCACAGTGCGTGAGGGCGGTAACCGGGTGCCGGCCATTGCCGTCTGGCCAGACAAGATCAAGCCGAACACCAAAAACCACGAGATGCTCGGTGGCCTGGACTTGATGGCGACGTTCGCCTCTGTGGCTGGCGTCAAGCTGCCCGAGAAAGACCGTGAAGGTCAGCCGATCATCTTCGACAGCTACGACATGACGCCCGTACTCACCGGTAGCGCCCCTTCACCGCGCAAGGAGTGGTTCTACTTTACCGAGAATGAATTGTCCCCGGGTGCGGCCCGTGTCGGGAACTACAAAGCGGTATTCAACCTGCGCGGCGACGATGGCGCCCAAACAGGCGGTCTCGCCGTGGACTCCAACCTGGGATGGAAAGGCGCACAAAAATACGTGGCCACCGTGCCGCAGATTTTTGACTTGTGGCAAGACCCGCAGGAACGCTATGACCTCTTCATGAACAACTTTACCGAGCGTACCTGGACCATGGTGCCGATCTCGGCAGCGATCATGAAACTGATGAAAACGTACATTGATTACCCGCCTCGCAAGATGCAAAGCATGACCTATGACGGACCGATGGAGCTGTCGCAGTACCAGAAATTCCAATATGTGCGTGATGCCCTGAAGAAGGAAGGCATCAACTTGTCGTTGCCAAACGGTAACTGATCAATTCACCTGAAAAATGGCGGCCTCGGCAGAGGTCGCCACGGTTCGAGCCGCAGTGGCCAACGCTCCAGCTTTCGTGGACCACGGCGGCCTCGCCTACACCGAATCCGGCTGGACCTCTGGCTCACTAGTTAACGCGCCTTGCCCTCTCGCCCGGCGGCCGTTGCCGGGCGGACAATCATCGCACCTGCTGCCGAGTGGACAATTGCCTTGGCAGGAACACCTCGGCCAGCATGCAGCGCGCGCTGCCGCCACCGATGCGCTCGATGGTGTCGATGTAAACCGGCAACGGCGTGGTGTGAGTTTCGATCAAGCGACGCTGATCGGCGTCCAGCGATTGCCAGGCGGTGCGTGACATCACCAGTAGCGGCTCGCCTGCTGCGTTGTGCACCTCCAGCATGTTGCCGGCGAAAGATTCCAGTTGCGCCCAATCCAGGGCGATCACCTGCTTGCCGCTGTCTTCCAGGCGCGCACGCAATACCTGGCGTTCGGCGGGATCAGCAACCGATGACAGGCACACCACGGCCAGGCGCGTGCCCACGCTCATCATCACATTGGTGTGATAAATCGCCACGCCTTGGCGGTCCACCGCGTTGAACGCGCAGAGTTCGTAGCCCAGATGGGTGACCAACTGATCCAGTGCCCGGGCGTGGGTGCGCGTGGAATACCCGGCGTAGCAGATCCGCTGTTGCCGATCCAGGACCATGCTGCCGGTGCCTTCCAGGAAAACCTCCTGCTCTTCAAGGCTGGACAGGTCCAGCACCTGTTCGACCCGGTATTCGCCCAGCAACCCGTCGAGTACACCCTTGTCCCGTTCCAGACGCCGGTTGTGGCCCTGCATCGGGTACAGCACCAGGGTGCCGTCCGGGTGGCTGCTCCACCAGTTGTTGGGGAAGATCGAATCCGGGGTATGCGGCGCTTCGCGATCGTTGTGCACCAGGACTTCGACGCCGTGCCGACGCAACGCGTCGACATAGCCATCGAACTCGGCAAGGGCCTTGAGTTGTACGTCTTCAGCAATGGTTGCCGGACGCTGGAAGCGGTTGTTCGCCGCCGTGTCGTGATTGAAGGAGAAACGTGTCGGACGAATCATTAAAACCGTATTGGTGGTTTGCATGGGCACAGGCTCAATGAGGGACGAGAGAGGCTCATTGTCTGTTTCAAAGCGGGAAAAACCCGGTTGATAACGGCTGTTGCGCTGATGGAAACGGCTGAAGATTCCGGGTTGCCCAGCCGATTTGGTGAGGACCGGAAAGCAAAAGATCGCAGCCTTCGGCAGCTCCTACAGGGACCGTGTTCACCGCCGTTCTGTAGGAGCTGCCGCAGGCTGCGATCTTTTGATCTGGCTGAGCAGTTTGTCGATGTGTAAAAGCGGGGGGAAAACCGGTTGATTACGTCTGTTGAAGAATCTGCCCTTTTCGGCCGGAAAGCAAAAGATCGCAGCCTTCGGCAGCTCCTACACGGGCCGTGTTCACCGCCGTTCTGTAGGAGCTGCCGCAGGCTGCGATCTTTTGATCTTATTCCATGGTGGTCTTGACCATCGCCAGCTCCGGATGGCTGACCAGTTTGTCGATGTGCAAATCCGGGTCGTCGAACCAGACTTCGGTCAACACCCGGTAATGTTCCATGTCACGGCAGCGCATGCGCAGGCTGTAGTCGAACGCGCCGCTGATCAGGCGACATTCCAGCACCTGCGGGCAGGCGCGGACTTTGGCTTCGAAGGCCTTTTGCGCCGCGCGTCCGCTCTGGTTCGACAACGCCACCAGCACCAGCAGCGACAAGCCCGGCGTCAGTTTCTTCTCATCGAGAATCGCCCCATAGCCGCGAATGACTCCAAGCTGTTCCAGCTTGCGCACTCGTTCCAGACACGGCCTGGGGGTCAGGTGCACGCGCTCGGACAGCTTTTGATAGGTGATGCGCCCTTCATGGCGCAACACTTCAATGATTGCCTGATCGATACGATCAAGCACGATCGACAGATCGCGGATATCCGCCATGTACGCCTTGCCTCACTTCAAACGACCCGATAGAAATTGCTGCAAACGTTCACTGTTCGGCCGGTCGAGTATCGTAGCATCACCCTGCTCCTCGACCCGCCCCTGATGCAAGAACAACACCTGGCTCGATACCTGCCGGGCAAAGCCCATTTCGTGGGTCACCATCAACATGGTCCGGCCCTCTTCGGCCAGCGCCTGAATCACCTTCAGCACTTCACCCACCAGTTCCGGATCGAGCGCTGAAGTGGGCTCGTCGAACAACAGGATTTCCGGTTCCACCGCCAGGGCCCGGGCGATCGCCACCCGTTGTTGCTGCCCGCCCGACAGAAACGCCGGGTACTGATCGGCCACCCGTTGCGGCAAGCCGACTTTGTCCAGATACGCCCGAGCGCTCTCCTCCGCGGCCTTGCGACTCATGCCCAGGACGCGACACGGCGCCAGCACGATGTTCTCCAGCACGGTCAGGTGACTCCACAGGTTGAAATGCTGGAACACCATCGCCAGTCGCGTGCGCAAACGCTGCAACTGCTTGGGGTTGGCGACACGCATGCCACCGACACCCTGGCGGGTGAGGACTCGCTCGCCATCCAGGGCAATGGCGCCTTCGTCCGCCCGTTCCAGAAAGTTGATGCAGCGCAGCATGGTGCTTTTTCCCGAACCGCTGGCGCCGATCATGCTCACCACGTCCCCTGCCCTCGCGTTCAACGAGACGCCCTTGAGTACTTCGTTGTCACCAAAACGTTTATACAGATTTTCAACGGTGAGTTTGTACATGCGAATACTCCTGCAGCGGCACACCTGTCGGCGCCGCTCTGGATAAAGAATGGAAGTCAGTGCGCCGGACCGAGGAAGCTCAGCCAGCGCTTCTCCGCCAGGCGGAACGCGCCGACCAGCCCGAACGACAGCACGAGGTACAGCAGGCCGGCGATACCAAAAGCCTGAAAGGTCATGAATGTCGCGGCGTTGGCGTCCCGGGCGATTTTCAGGATGTCCGGGATCGTTGCGGTGAACGCCACCGAAGTCGCGTGCAACATCAGGATCACTTCATTGCTGTAGTACGGCAGCGCGCGGCGCAGCGCCGAAGGCAGGATCAGTTGCAGATACAGGCGCCAGCCACTGAGACCATAGGCCTGCGCCGCTTCGATTTCACCGTAGGGAATGCTGCGGATCGCTCCGGCGAAAATTTCCACGGTGTAGGCGCAGGTGTTGAGGGTGAACGCCAGCAAGGTGCAATTCATCGCATCGCGAAAAAACGCTTCCAGCAATGGCTGTGAATGAACCACGGCAATGCCGTAGATGCCGCTGTAGCAAATCAGCAACTGGATATACAACGGCGTGCCGCGAAAAATGTAGGTAAACAGCTGAACCGGCCAACGCAAGACGCCCCAGCGCGAGACGCGCAAGATCGCCAGGGGCAACGACAGGAAAAAGCCCATGGCAATGCTCGCCACCAGCAGCCACAGGGTCATGGCCAACCCGGTGAGGGTTTCGCCGTCGCTGAACAGAAAGGGTTTCCAGTATTCGGCAATCAACTCGATCATCGCGCCATCCCCCGTACACCCTGGTTGTAGCGCCGTTCCAGCACGCGCAAGACATAGTTCGAAGCGCTGGTGATCAGCAGGTAAAGCGCGGCGGCCAACAGCAGGAAATCAAGCATGTTGAAGGTGCTTTTGCCGGCCTCCTGCGCGACTTTGACCAGGTCCGACAAACCGATGATCGACACCAGCGCCGTGGCCTTGAGCAGCACCAGCCAGTTGTTGCCAAGGCTCGGCAAGGCGAAACGCATCATTTGCGGGAACACCACGAAACGAAAACGCTGCCAACGGCTCAGGCCAAAGCACGCGGCGGCTTCCTGCTGGCCGCGCGGCACACTGAGAATCGCCCCGCGAAAGGTCTCGGTGAAATACGCACCGTAGATAAAACCCAGGGTGATGATGCCGGCCACGAATGGATCGATTTCCATGTAGGGCCAGCCCATGGCCTCGGTCAGGGCGCTGAGCCAGCCTTGCAGGCTGTAGAAGATCAGCAGCATCAACACCAGGTCGGGCACGCCACGGATCAGTGTCGTGTAAAAGGTCGCCGGCAGATTCAACAGCTTCAGCGGCGACAGCTTGGCCGCCGCGCCGAGCAGCCCCAACGCCATGCTCACCACGAGCGCAAGTGCCGACAGTTTGAGGGTGACCCAGGTGCCGTGCAGCAACAAAGGGCCATAGCCTTGCAGGGCCGAAAGATCGAGCCCCGGAATATTCAGGAAGGAATTCACGCCAGTCACCTGTCTTGATGCGCCCCGGTCGCTGCAGCACAGCGATCGGGGCGCGAGGATCAGTTGTTGTAGAGGTCCAGATCACCGAAGTGTTTCTGCTGGATCTGCGCGTAGATGCCCTTGTCGTGCAGGGCCTTGATGGCGGCATTGAGCATGCCCTTGAGCTCTTCGTTGTCCTTGCGCACACCAATGGCGATTTCCGACGGTACCAACGGGTCGCTGATGCCTTCACTGTTTTGGAAGTCCGCCCCTTGTGGCGAGGTCAGGAAACTCATCTGCGCTTGCAGCTTGTCCTGGATCGACGCATCGAGACGGCCAAATACCAGGTCGGCATAGACCTGATCCTGATTCTGATAGGCCCGCAGTTTCACCCCGCCCGGCGCCAGTTTGGCCTTGGCGTAGGTTTCCTGAATCGTGCCCTGCATGTAACCGATGGTTTTGCCGCGCAGCGACTCCGCGGTCGGCAGCAGACCGGAATCCTTGCGGGTAACGATGGCGGTCGGTCCGGCGTACAGGCGATCGGTAAAGTCGATCTGTTTTCTGCGCGCGTCGGTCACGGTCATCGAAGATTCGATGGCATCGAACTTGCCGGCCTTGAGCCCCGGAATCAGCCCGTCGAAATCATTGCTGACCCACACGCAGGTGAGCTTCAGCTCGGCACAGATTGCATTGCCCAGATCCACGCCAAAACCCTGTACACCGCCATCGGCCGTGGTGGATTCAAAGGGTGGGTAGCTTGGGTTGACGCCAAATCGCAGCTCCTTCCATTCCTTGGCACTGGCGCCCGTGGTGCAGCACAGCAACGCGAGTGCCGGCAAAGTCAGCCATTTGATGTTCATGTTCTTGAGTCCCGGATTATTTGGATTTATCGCGATCCGGCGCCTGCGTCGGACCACACTTTTTGACAGGGGCAGAGAGTCTTTGCGGTCTTCACCGCAGCCGTTTTTGTTGTTGTTATCGACTGCAAGCAGCCAGTCGTCGCAGTTGCACGCCATCTCAAGCGGCGAACGACAAGTGCTTGAAACGGACCGCCAGAATGCCAATTGCCGGGAGTGTGCTGGTGTCGTAACCCCCTGTTCAAACAGCGTGCCTGTGCTGAACGAAGGGTTTTCACAGCCGATTCTGTCGTCTGCTGCAAGCGGCTGTTTCTCCGCTTGATGGGCGCGCTACAACCAATGCGATTGCCGTTGAGGCTGACTGATCCGCATAAGGATGAGCAGTAGCGGGTGCCTGGCCGATTCCGCTGTGCGCGCTCTGTTTTTCGACTTCTCTGGCTGCATCCAGGGTCGGTATTGGCCGAAATCGTCTCGCCATTGCCTCGACAATAAGTGCGTTGCAACCAAACGGACCACCTCATCGCGAACGCGACAGGTCGTCCGGACCGGCACACTAAAAGACGCGCAAAGGAACCCCATATGACCCGTTACATTGACGTAAATGATCTGAGCCTCCTCGTCCGGGAAAAAGGCTTACCCAAATGCCTGATCGAAATGGCCGAATACATCCGTCAAGACTACGTACGCTGGCCGGATTTCGAAAAATGCGCGCGCCTGGCGAACCACTCGCCGGAGGGCGTCATCGAGCTGATGCCCGTGTCTGATGCGGCGCTCTATGCCTTCAAGTATGTCAATGGACATCCGAAGAACACCCACAACGGCATGCTGACGGTCATGGCGTTCGGGGCACTGGGAGACGTCGATACCGGCAAGCCTGTGTTACTGAGTGAAATGACGCTGACGACCGCCATTCGCACCGCTGCCACCTCAGCGCTCGCGGCCCGCTACCTCGCCCGACCGGACAGTCGCCGAATGGCACTGATCGGCAACGGCTCACAGAGCGAATTCCAGGCCCTGGCATTCCATACTTTGCTCGGCATTACTGAAATCAGTCTCTACGACATCGATCAAGCGGCGACAGCGAAACTGGTCGCCAACCTGCGGGCCTACCCTGCCATACAGGTGACCGTTGCCAAAACCGTCGCGCAAGCGGTGCGTGGTGCCGACATCGTCACCACGGTCACGGCCGACAAGGCCTACGCAACCATTTTAACGCCAGAGATGATCGAGCCCGGGATGCACCTCAACGCCGTGGGCGGCGATTGCCCCGGCAAGACTGAACTGCACCGGGACATCGTGGAACGTGCGCGAGTCATGGTTGAGTACGAACCGCAAAGCCGAATTGAAGGAGAAATTCAACAGATGCCCGCCGACTCTCCGGTTATCGAGTTCTGGAAAGTCGTCACTGGTCAGACCCCGGGTCGCCAGCATGCCGAGCAAGTCACCTTGTTCGACTCGGTCGGCTTCGCCATCGAGGATTACTCCGCCTTGCGTTATGTGCTGGATGTTGCAAAAACGCTCAACATTGGCAGCGATATTCAGCTGGTACCAGAGTTGCAGGATCCGAAGAACCTGTTTTCGCTGCTGCAGCCTTCGGCAACTAACGATGTAAGGCTACGGGCTTAATACAGTACGACGCTTCAAAGCATTCACCTGGCGGCCCCTTAGGCTGCCAGGCGCAACCCTGAACAATCCCTCGGTCGTTTCAGCCTCTTCTACAGCGTCATCCGCTGCGCAAGCCGCCCGGTTCCACATAAACAAACGAGGCCTTTGCATAAGAATTCCATGGCTGTTCGCCCCATGCCTGATGGACCTGGCTGATGTCAGCTTCACGCCAGCACGGGGCCTTTCCTCATCCACTATGGAAGACTCGATATGCCACGTTTCATGCTCAGCACGCTGACGCTCGCCCTGGCCTTGACGGCAATGATGCCGGTGGTCAATGCCGCCCCTTTACTCGATCCAACACCTGAACATCCTCGCGCCGACAATCAATCTGGTCAGGCCAATACCTGGCTGGAGATTGATCAGGCCGCCTTCGAAGCAAACATCACCAGGCTTCAGCAACGGCTGGCGGGTAAAAGCCAGATGTGTGCCGTGATGAAAGCCGACGCTTATGGAAATGGCATTGGTCTACTGATCCCTTCCGCCATCCGGATGGGAATCACCTGTGTCGGCGTGGCGAGCAATGAGGAGGCGCGTGTTGCACGGGAAAAAGGCTTCAAGGGGCGCCTGATGCGTTTGCGCAGCGCTACTGTTGAAGAAGTCGAGAATGCACTGCGCTACAACATCGAAGAACTGGTCGGCAACCTGGAGGTTGCACGTCAGCTCAATGAACTGGCCACCCGAAAAGGCGTGAAGCTGCCGGTTCACCTGGCGCTGAATTCGGCCGGCATGAGCCGTAACGGTCTTGAAATGAGCACCGCTGAAGGGCAACAACAGGCGGTGGATCTGACCCGGCTGGATCACCTGAACATCGTCGCAATCATGACCCACTTCCCGGTCGAAGAACGAGAAGATGTGCTTCAAGGACTCGCCAAATTCAAGGAGCAGTCCGGCTGGCTGATCGAACACGCCAAACTGGACCGCAGTCGGATCACCCTGCACTGCGCCAATACCTTCACCACCCTTGAGGTGCCGGAAGGCTGGCTGGACATGGTTCGTCCAGGGGCTGCGCTCTATGGCTACCCAGTGGGTGGGCATAATGAATTTCAACGGGTGATGCAGTTCAAATCGCGGGTCGCGGCGGTCAACGCCTACCCGGCGGGCAGTACGATCAGCTACGACCGCACCTTTACCCTGAGCAAAGACTCGTTGATCGCCAACATCCCGGCCGGCTACTCCGACGGGTATCGACGAGCATTCTCCAACAAGGCTTCAGTGCTGATCCGCGGCCAACGCGCGCCGGTGATCGGCAAGGTCACCATGAACACCCTGATGGTTGACGTCAGTGGCATCAAGGGCGTGCAGGCGGGAGACGAAGTCGTGCTGTACGGCAAGCAAGGTGATGAAGAGATTACCCAAACAGAACTTGAGGCCATCAACGGCGCGTTGTTGGCCGACTTGTACACGATTTGGGGCAACTCTAATCCGAAAGTCTTGAAGTCCAGATAAGGGAGAAGAAAGAAGGTGCGCAGGCACCTTCCATACACAGTCGCCACATGGATTGGACCAGTAGAATTGCGAGGTCCATTTTTGCCCAAACGCTGAATAGTCGTTCTGCCCCTGTCCTCTCAATCCTTGCTCAACTTGGGAATCGCAATTCGACTACTGGTCTTGACCTCGCGCAAAGCCAGGCTGGACTGAATTGACGCAATTCCCACCTGACGCCTCAGCACCTGCTCGATAAAGTCACTGTAGCTATCAAGATCCTCTGCCAGCACTTGCAGCACGTAATCGGAATCACCGGTGATCTTGTGACAGGACAGCACTTCGGGCAGTTGCGCGATCACGGCTTCGAAGGCGTCCGGAGCGTGATCGGCGTGGGTGGAAAAACGGATGTGCACGAACGCCATGATGTCCAGTCCCAGCATGCGTCGATCGAGGTTGGCCTGATAGCCCTTGATGACACCCGCTTCCTCCATTCTTTTACGCCGTCGCCAGCAAGGTGTCAGGCTCAACGACAAGCGCTCGCTGAGCTCGGCGTTGGAAATGCTCGCATCTTCCTGCAACAACGTGAGTATCGCCAGGTCGGTCTCGTCGAGACTGATGCGTTTGGATGATTTTTTCTGCATTACGCCATTCCTGAGTAAAAACGCCCGAATAATCTGCAGAACCGAGAAAACAAAGCAAAGAAATCGCACCCCGGCCAGAACAGAATATTTGCACTGGTTAACAATAACGGATGCGCAGAATGTTTACAGTTTTCAGTGATTCTCACCGCCTGCACCACGGCACCGAATTGAAAGATGGCGTGCTCAAGCCGTCCTTCGAACAGCCCAGCCGAGCCGACACCGTCCATAGTCGAGTCAAGCAGGTCGGCCTTGGCCAGATCGTCGAACCGCGTGTGTTTGACCGCTCGTGTTACGTCAACGCACACAGCGAGCGCTACGTCAGCTTTCTGGAAAGCGCCTGGACAGAATGGTGTGCCACCGGACGTACTCATGATGCCCTGCCACTGGTATGGCCGGTTCGGGATCTGGCCAGCGAACAAGTGCCGACGTTCATCGACGGCAAGCTCGGTTTCTATGCCATGGACGCCGGCTCGCCCATTACCGCCACGACCTGGCAAGCGGTAAAAACCAGTGCCGACATCGCCCTCACTGGCCTCGCGCTGATCGATGAAGGCCACGACAGTGCCTTCGCCCTGTGCCGCCCGCCCGGCCATCACGCAGCGCGTGAATACATGGGCGGCTACTGCTATCTGAACAACGCCGCCATTGCCGCACAGCAGGCCATTACCCAGGGCGCCCGGCGTGTTGCGGTACTGGACGTCGACTTTCATCACGGCAACGGCACGCAGAACATTTTCTACGGGCGCAGTGACGTCATGTTTGTCTCGCTGCACGGCGAACCTGCGGTGTCCTATCCGTACTACTCGGGTTACAGCCACGAAGTCGGCGCAGGGCACGGCGAAGGTTACAACCTGAACTATCCACTGCCGAAGAACACCACCTGGGAAAGCTACCGCAACGCCCTGCTCCACGCCTGCAGGAAGCTCCAGCAGTTCGCCCCTGAAGTGCTGGTCATTTCACTGGGCGTCGACACGTTCAAGGACGACCCCATCAGCCACTTCCTGCTGGAAAGCGAAGACTTCATCGGCATCGGCGAGCTGATAGCGGGTGTGGGCTGCCCGACCCTGTTCGTGATGGAGGGCGGCTACATGGTCGATGAAATCGGCATCAATGCGGTCAACGTGCTGCATGGTTACGAGAGCAAGCGCGCCTGAGTCATCCCCTGCCCCACAACGTTGCCATTACTGAATCGGAGAATAACAACATGACTCTTTTTATAGACGTCGATCATGCCGCACGCTTGTTCGCCAGCGTGGGAATCCGTCGGGCAATCCGCGAGATGGCCGTTTACATCGAAGCTGACTATTCACGCTGGGCGCAGTTTGACAAGTCGCCGCGCACCGCCAATCACTCGGCCGACGGTGTGATCGAGTTGATGCCGACCGATGATGGCCAACAGTACTCGTTCAAATACGTCAATGGTCACCCGGACAACGGTCAAAGCAACTTGCTCACGGTCATGGCCTTCGGTGTCCTGGCCGATGTCCACAGTGGCTATCCAACCTTGCTCAGTGAACTGACGCTGACCACAGCAGTGCGCACCGCCGCTACCTCTGCCCTGGTCGCGAAGTCCCTGGCGCGCCCGGATGCAAGCATCATGGCAATCATCGGCAATGGCGCCCAGAGCGAATTTCAGGCCCTCGCCTTCCATGAAATGCTGTCCATCAAGGAACTGCGCATATTCGATATCGACCGTGACGCCTCGCTCAAGTTGAAACACAACCTGTCCGCATTCCCGGATATCGAGGTGATCCTGGCCAGTTCGGTGCAGGAAGCGGTCAAGGGCGCGCATATCGTCACCACCGTCACCGCAGACAAAGCCTACGCAACGATCCTGACGCCCGAGATGATCGAGCCCGGCATGCATATCAATGCCGTCGGCGGTGACTGCCCGGGGAAAACCGAACTGCACGCCGACATCCTGCGCAATGCCCGGGTCATCGTTGAGTTTGAACCTCAGACCCGGATTGAAGGCGATATTCAACAACTGGAGGCCGACTTTCCCGTCGTCGAGTTCTTCCGGATTGTTCTGGGCGAAGTACCGGGGCGCGAGAGCGACGCACAGGTCACCGTTTTCGATTCGGTGGGTTTTGCCCTGGAAGACTTTTCGTCACTGCGCTACGTGCACGACCTGGCGCGCGAGCATGCCATCGGCGAGCGCATCCACCTCGTGCCGACACCGGCCAACATAAAAAATCTCTACCAGTTGCTCGATCAGTCGCCGGCCATCGCACCTTCGCGGCTGCGCACAGTCCGCTGATAACCCAAAGGGGGTGCCCCTGTGCAAGTAGCCCGGAGGCTCGCCCCCTGCCCACCCTGCCACCCGCAAACCAGCACCGTCACTAGCCGTTGCATCCCAAACAAGAACCCTCGACACCCACTTTTCTGCCAAAACTCAAAAACATAAAATCAAGAGGTTTTGTAATGAAATCGATTCCGTCCGGGCTGCCTGAACAGCCCGCGCTGCAGCGCACCCTCAGCAACCGTCACATTCAGTTAATGGCCATGGGAGGCGCCATCGGGACAGGCCTGTTCATGGGCTCCGGGAAGATCATCGCCCTCTCCGGCACGTCGATCATCCTCATCTACATGATCATCGGCTTGTTCGTTTACTTCGTCATGCGCGCCATGGGCGAACTGTTGCTCTCCAACTTGAACTTCAAAAGCTTCGCGGACTTTGCCGGTGCCTACCTTGGTCCGCGAGCGGCGTTCTTCCTCGGCTGGTCATACTGGCTGAGCTGGAGCGTCGCGGTGGTGGGCGACGCCGTCGTGGTCGGCGGATTCTTTCAGTACTGGTTCCCCGATGTACCCGCCTGGATACCGGCCATCGGCATGCTACTGACGCTGTTCACCTTGAACGTGCTGACCGTCAGGCTTTTCGGTGAAGTGGAGTTCTGGTTCGCGATCATCAAGATTATTGCTGTCGTCACCCTGATCGGCGTCAGCATGGTGATGATTGCCAGTTCCTTTGTCTCACCCAATGGCGTCACTGCATCCCTGAACCACCTGCTGGATAAACAGGCAGCCTTCCCCAACGGCCTGTTAGGTTTCTTCGCCGGTTTCCAGATGGCAATCTTCTCATTTGCCGGCACCGAGCTGATCGGCACTGCCGCCGCCGAAACCCGTTCCCCCGAGAAGACCCTGCCTAAAGCCATAAACTCGATTCCGCTGAGAATCATCCTGTTTTATGTACTGGCGCTGGCCTGCATCATTGCAGTGACTTCCTGGCAACAGGTTTCGCCCAACAAGAGCCCCTTCGTCGAACTGTTTCTGGTTGCAGGGTTTCCCGCGGCAGCAGGTATCGTCAACTTTGTGGTGCTGACGTCTGCGGCCTCATCGGCCAACAGTGGCGTGTTTTCATCCAGCCGCATGCTGTTCGGGCTGGCCAGTCACGACAATGCGCCTGGGATTTTTCGACGGTTGTCGGGCAATAGCGTGCCGCTGCTGAGCCTGGCGTTCACCACACTGTTGATGCTGGTGGGTGTGCTATTGCTGTTCATCGTTCCGCAAGTCATGACCGCGTTTACGATCGTCTCTACCGTGTCGGCGATCCTGGTGATTTTCACCTGGTCAACCATCCTTGCATCGTACATTGCCTATCGCAAAAGCCGTCCCGACTTGCATGCGCAATCGACCTACAAGATGCCTGGCGGCGTACCGATGGCCTGGTTCTCCCTGGCGTTCCTGGGCTTTGTTCTTTGCCTGCTGGCACTCAGACCTGACACCCGTATCGCTTTAATGGTCATGCCGGGGTGGTTCATCTGGCTGGCAATTGCCTACCGCTTGACCCATTCCAGGAAGCACAAACTGTCTGCTGGTTCGGCAAGTCAATACAGTTGATGTTCAGATGGTGCCTTAACGTGCCAATGCAATGAAACGCGTTTGACCCAGGTGCCATTGGTTGAGCACCTGTAGTCAGAGAAATGCAAACGCAGGCCGTCAGGTAACACTGACGGCCTGCTCTGCGGGAGCTTTAGGCAAGTCGTGCCTGCTCTCCGACGTCACAGCTCAAAATGATGTGAATCGCGCACCAGGTAATTGGCTGCTACGAAGACATGTACAGCTAAAAAATTAGTTGCTCCGGTATCACGGTGCAGGATTGTGCAAAAAGCTCACAGGAACCGAATAACGTAAAAAACAGCGGCACCGTAGTCTGGACACAGGCAGAGAGAACACCTCGCCTGCAACCGGAACTCAGTGCAAAAACGTTGCCCTGACCTACCGGTACCAGACACTCAAATTACCGGAGTCATTGCCATGAAAACCTCAAAAAAAATCTTCGCTTTCGCGACCCTCACAGCGCTTAGCCTGAGCGTATTTGCGCTGGAAAGCACGACCGCCAGGCCGCCACTGAACGAAGCTCAACAATGCAAAGAGGCAATGCGACCCTTCGTTGCTCAGGATGGTTCTGATCGCACTCCAGGAATGCGCGTTGCCGAAGGCGGCTCGGATCGCACCCCTGGGATGCGTGTTGCTGAAGGCGGAGCTGATCGCACTCCAGGAATGCGTGTTGCTGAAGGCGGATCCGACCGCACACCAGGAATGCAACAAGTTGGCTAACTCAGAATCAAAACCGTCAAAAAGCCCGGCAATAGCTGGGCTTTTTGATATTTAATAAAGCTGTACTGCCGGAAAAACGCCCCGACTCTCGCCACGTGTGATCAACTCTTGAGGAGGTTCCCTTGATCCAGTCCGATGCCGAAATTACGCAACGTCGAACCGAGCTGGCGTCCATCATTCAGCGTTTTGCGCCCGAGTATGGTGTATTCGAGACGGCAGTGCCCCCGCTTCACTTCATCAGAAGTGATGCCCCTACAGATGCGATTCACACAATTCATAAACCAGGTCTGTGTATTGTCGTTCAAGGTCGTAAAGAGGTGCGACTGCATGATGAAGGCTACGTCTATGATCCGCTGAACTATCTCGTCGTTTCCGTGACGCTGCCTTTAGCGGGGCAAGTGATTCAAGCTTCTCCCGAGGAGCCATACCTATGCATCCGCCTGGATATTGATCCCTGCGAAATTACGCAGCTGATCGCCGACGCAAGTCCGATCGGCGTACCCAGTGGTGCGCAAAACCGAGGCCTTTTCCTCGACAAAATAGACACATCGTTACTCGATGCAATGCTCCGCCTCGTGAGACTGCTGGAAAGCCCGGAGGATATTCCCACCCTGGCGCCATTAGCCATTCGAGAAATATTCTATCGACTCTTGCGTGGCGAACAGGGCCAGAGGCTGCACGAGATTGCGATCGTCGACAGCCAGGCGCATCGCGTAACACGAGCAATTGAGTGGCTTAACGGAAACTACTCAAAACCCCTTCAAATCGATTCGCTGGCGAAACTCGTCAATCTGAGCACCTCGACGCTCCACCACAGGTTCAAATCCATAACGGCCATGAGCCCTCTGCAATATCAGAAGCAACTTCGTCTACACGAAGCGCGACGCCTCATGATCGCTGAAGGCCTTGACGTCGCAGCCGCTGGATTTCAAGTCGGATATGAAAGCCCATCGCAGTTCAGTCGCGAATATAGTCGTCAATTCGGCTCATCACCGACGCGAGATTTGGCAAAACTGCGGAGTTTTGCTTGATCGTTGGCGTGCAATCCACATGTTGCTGGCGCAGGCGTTGTTGAGTGCCGTTGCCAGCAAGCTGGGCGAGGCGTCCGTTTCAGCGTTGAAACATCGTGAAAGCCTGATCGACGAACTCAACGCTTCGCTGTAAGGCCGGGCCTGGAGGTCCGAGTACGATATGCACCGCTACAGCCGATTCAAATACCCCACGGCGGTGCAGGAACAAACCTTGATTCGATCCATTGTTTGAAGGCAACCACCACGGCCGTGGGGAATTTGGCCGATGGCCTGACCAGATAGACCCCACCGGCAGTGTCCAATTGCCAATCCGCAAGGACACGCAACAACCTTCCGGCCGCGATATCACGACTCATCAACCAGTCACCGGCCCCTAGTATTCCCGCATCAGCACGGGCGGCCGCCAGCAAGGATTCACTGTCATTGGCTGTCAGGTTGCCTTTCGGTGTAATCGTCTGAAGTTCGTTGCCGCGATGGAGTCGCCACTGCGGAAAAGACGCAAGGCCACTGAAGCGCAGGCAATTGTGCTTGATCAGATCCTGTGGCGTTTGGGGCATTCCGTGCTTTCGGATGTAAGCCGGCGAAGCGCAGAGAATCCGGCGATGGTCGCTCAGCTTTTTGGCGATCAATCGGCTGTCTTCCAACTCGCCGATCCGTATGGCAGCGTCAAAACCCTCATCAATGATGTCCACCAGACGCTCACTGTAATCTGCGAGGATCGAGACATGAGGATAAAGCTCGAGAAACTCCGGCAGCATCGGACCTAGCCAACGCCGTCCCATCGCTGCCGGTAATGCAAGGCGCAAAGTACCTCGAACTTCGCTGGCGCCCTTCGCCGCTTGCTGCTGCGCTTCATTCATCAGCTCGATGGCAGAGCGAAGGCGTTGCTCCAGTTGGGCACCGGCTTCAGTGATTCGCACCTGCCGGGTTGAGCGCTCCACGAGCCGAACGCCGAGGCGCTTTTCCATGGCGGCGAGTCGTTTCGAGACGACAGTCGGGTGTCGCTGTAATAGCCGACCCGCCCCGACAAACGAGCCTTGCGAGGCAACGGCCAGGAACGCAGCGATCTCGTCACTGGACTGACTGGTCAGAACATCAATATTCATGGCTTTAGAATGATCGCTCCCGATGAACGCCCCGACTCCAGGTCAGCATGTGCCAGCGCTGCGTCAGCCAGCGAGTAGCTTGCCCAGATCCGGGGCTTGATGATACCCGCACCTATGGCGGCCAACACATCCTGTGCGCGCTCCTGGTACTCAGAGGCACTCGCCGTATGGGCGGCCAACGAAGGACGTGTCAGGAACAGCGAGCCTTTGGCGTTGAGCGTGGACAGCTCCACGGCTGAAGGCGCCCCGGAGGAAGCGCCAAACGACACCATCAGCCCCCGTGGTCGCAGACAGTCCAGAGAAGCCTGGAAGGAAGCGCGCCCTATGGGGTCATAGACAACGTCGACCTTTCTACCCTCGGTGAAACGAGCGACCTGCGATGCCAGGTTGTCAGCGTCAAACACCAGGACTTCATCGCAGCCCAACGCTTGAGCTTTTTCGACACTGGCCGGCTTTGATACGACGCCGATTACAGTCGCACCCAAGTGCTTGGCCCACGCCACCATAATTTCCCCCAGCCCACCCGCTACACCGTAGAGAAGTATGGTTGTGCCCTGCCCCACGGGATAGGTGGCCTTCAACAGGTACTGCGCAGTGATACCCTTGAACATGACGGCTGCAGCATCAGCAAACGACAATGCATCCGGAATCCTGACCAGCCGCTCAGCCGGAAAAAGCCGGGCCGAAGCATAGGAGCCAACAGGACCGGTGGCATAAGCGACGCGATCTCCAACTCGCACGTTGCTGACACCCGCACCCACAACGGCAACACGCCCAGCGCCCTCCAACCCCAGTCCGGATGGCAACGCAACGGACACCGCGCCCTTGCGTTGGGTCACGTCGAGGAAGTTGACCCCAATGGCTGCCTGCTCAAGCCAGACTTCGCCGGGTCCTGGCGATTGCTCGCTCAATGTCTCCAGGTTCAGTACTTCAGGATTGCCAAACTGGTTGAATCGAATCACAGAGACCATGGTCATTTCCCCTTCAATCGGAAGCTGCCTTCACACAAGTGCTGCCAGTGTGAGTACTGATCTCCTGACGAACAAGGTAGGTTGATTGCAGATCATTAATGCACAGGTTGCAGCAATAACGTCACAGATACTACGCGTTACTGCGAGGTGTCCGGTTTCATCAGACCGCTCTACCTTTTGCACCCGCCCCTACAGTGAATCACCTCTGCTATCTGCAATGCTCAAATCGCCCTTTCTTGCAGACTGCACGCCCCAGTGGAAGAACACGGATCGCAAGTCCTTGTTTACCGGCGTATTGGCTGGCCGATGCCCTTGGCACAGGAAATGCGATAGCTATCGGCACGCCTCAATGCCATACCCCGTTGAGGCTCAATTCCACGCTAGCTGAGGCAGCCAACATGAACGCGATTGACCTTCTGAAAGCCGATCATCAAACAGTGAAAACCATTCTTGCTCAATTGAGCGAGTCGACTGATAAAGCGATCAAGAAACGCACTGACCTCTTGGACAAGCTGGAGATGGAGATTTCCATCCATACCAAACTGGAAGAAGAAATCCTCTATCCAGCCTTCAAGGCGGCAGGGACCAAGGAGCAGGACGTCATGTACTTCGAAGCGAAGGAAGAACATCGCACCGTCGACTCGCTGGTATTGCCGGATCTGAAGCAGACTGATCCGGGTACACCGGAATTTGCCGGGCGGGTGAAGGTCGTCAAAGAGCTGCTGGAGCACCACATTGAAGAGGAGGAAACCGAAATGTTTCCTCAGGCGAAAAAACTATTGGGAAAATCCAGGCTGGACGACCTCGGCGAGCAAATGGAAGCGATGAAAGCCAGTTGCAAAAAGGAATGGGCCGCAACCCATATGGCGGCCTGAGGCGTACCGGGTCGTAAAGTACGGTCTACAAAGAGATGGAGCGAACAATAAGCAACCTGTGGCGAGGGAGCTTGTTCTGGTCAAGTTTTGCCGGACACCATTTACGGTGATCAAGCCGCCTGCTGCTCCATGGCTATCGGCGACAGGTATTTGTTGTAGCTATGGAGCCTAATTCGGTTGTATCGCATGAAGAAGCTGGTCATATCTCGCCTGGCTTCTTCAATTTCCTTGTAGCCCTTGGTGGCTAC
>Ga0209050_1000535_pt1 | contig 62996 bp, 51 predicted proteins | sample Araplavi_mTSA_r2_FD_184276 | JGI IMG/M metagenome (GOLD analysis project Ga0209050, IMG submission 184276) | Arabidopsis root microbial communities from North Carolina, USA - plate scrape MF_Cvi_mTSA_r2 (SPAdes) (version 2) | ecosystem: Host-associated > Plants > Roots > Endosphere | place: USA... | reverse complement strand
GCAGGGAAACCAAGATTGTGGAAAAGCGCGAAGGTGGCCGCGTGACCGAAGCCAAGGTCAAGAGCGGCGGAAGCACGTATACCGTCAAGCCGAATACCCCGGCTGGCAGCGCACTGCCCGGCGATGCCGCCGGCTCGGCCAACCGTGGCCCGCAGTGGACCGTGTTGGAGTTCGACCTCCTCAGCAAGAAGAAAAAACGCTCTGCCGAGGAAGCGGACAAGGAAGACGGCCCGCCGCCTCCACCGCCAGCCCAGCCGGCCGCGCCGACTAAGTAAGCGCGCGCCCCGTACGAACACTTAACCTGGTTTCTCATGGCAGTTTTTACCCCGGTCTCACTGGAAGATGTCGGCCATTGGATCAAGCAGTTCCCCCTTGGCAAAGCCGTCGCGCTGAAAGGCATCGCATCCGGCATCGAGAACAGCAATTTTTTCCTGACTACCGAGCGCGGCGAGTTCGTGCTCACGATTTTTGAAAACCTGACGTTCGAGCAGTTGCCGTTCTACCTGCAGCTGATGCGCCACCTCGCCGAACACGGCGTGCTGGTGCCGGCGCCCGTCCCCAACGACCAGGGTGAACTGTGCGTGCCGTTGCACGGCAAGCCAGCCGCCATTGTCTCCAAGCTCGAAGGCAAGCCGCAAATGGCCCCGCAACCGGTGCACTGCGCGGCCGTTGGCGCCATGCTCGCTCGCATGCACCTGGCCGGCCAGGACTTCGACCTGCAGCAGCCCAACCTGCGCGGCCTGCCCTGGTGGCGCGAAGCCACCGCCGCCGTGCTGCCGCACCTCGCGCTGGAACAGGCCCACCTGCTGCACGACGAAATGAAATTCCAGGAAGCGCTGCACGCTTCCGCCGACTACCACGCGCTGCAGCGCGGCCCGGTGCACGCCGACCTGTTCCGCGACAACGTGATGTTCGACGGCGAGCGCCTGACCGGCTTCTTCGACTTCTACTTTGCCGGCTGCGACAGCTGGCTGTTTGACGTTGCCGTGACAGTCAACGACTGGTGCATCGACCTGGCAACCGGCGCGCTCGATGAAGCACGTGTGCGCGCCATGCTCGACGCCTACCATTCGGTGCGCCCGTTCACGGTCACCGAACACTCGCTGTGGCCTGCCCTGCTGCGCGCAGGCGCCTTGCGCTTCTGGATATCGCGCCTGTACGATTTTTATTTGCCGCGCGCCGCCGAAATGCTGACGCCGCACGATCCTACCCACTTTGAGCGCATCCTGCGCACACGCATTGCCGTCCCGGCCCCGGAGTTGTATTAAATGAGTAACATACCCGCCAGCGCAGGCCTCGCCTGGATCCGCGAAGGCTTCGCCATCTTCCGCAAACAGCCCGGCGGGCTGATGCTGTTGATGCTGGCCTACCTCGTGGCGGGTGTCGTGCTGGGGATTATTCCCTTCCTGGGGCAATGGCTGCCGATGATCCTGGCGCCGGTCTTCACCGCAGTGTTCGTGCAAGCCTGTGCTGCGGCCGACCGCAAGCAGAGCCTGACGCCCGAGATGCTGCGCCCGATCTTCCAGAAGCCGATTTTCCCGCGACTGGCAGGACTGGGCGCGCTGTTCGTGCTGGTGCTTGCCCTGCTGGCCATGCTGTTTGCGTCCGTGGTTGGCATGGACACCATGCGCCAATTGGCCGAGCAGCAGGCAAAGCCGGATGCCGCAGCAGCGGCAGCGGCGGCCAATGGCAACTTCGGCTGGGCCATGTTCGTGATTTTCCTGCTGTCGCTGCCGCTTAGCATGGCGATGCTGTTTGCCGCACCGCTGATCTTCTGGCAGCAGATGCGCATCGGTAAAGCCCTGTTCTACAGCTTCTTCGCAGTCTGGCGTGCGCTGCGCGCCTTCCTGCTGTACTTCCTGTGCTGGGTGGCGATCGTGATGCTGCTGACCAATGTGGTGCTGCTCTTGCTCGGCAAGACCCTGCTGGGGATGGCAGTTCTCCAGTCCTCGCTGATGATTATCGTGATGGTGATCCAGTGCTCGGTGTATGCCGCCTACAAGGCTATTTTCGGTGAGCCGGAGCTGCCAAGCGCAGCGCCAAATCAATAATCATTTGACTTGGCCAAATTCTGACGACTCTTTGTCGATGAAATCGACGAGCCATTGCGCGATATGGGCCAGATCGACTTCGCGACCATCCTCAACGCGCTTGGAGATCATGGTCAGCGCGTTGAATTGAGTCGTCGTCTCCTTGAAACGGAGAGTTGGATCGGTTCCATATTCGTCGGTCACCAGGGACCAGTTCAAGCCTGGAATATGGTCAATCAGCGCATCCCCAAAGCAAACGCCAAGAGCTTGCAGCTCCCAGGTTTGCTGTTTGGTCAGTAGCTGCCTATCCACGATGGCTTGAAGGATCGCGAAATCTTCCTGGTTCCCCGCCAGGTGCTTGCCTGGGAAGTGTTTTGACACCAGCCCCGCAACAACAGCGCGCTGCCTGCCCATGTCATTGGAAACGTCCGCTGGGATTGGCCCGAATCTCATCTTTCCTGAGTAGGCAGGGGCACGCCTTAAGCCCAAGGCATTGAGGCAGTATGTAATGAACTTGAGCATAGTAAGTTATGGCGTTTTGCCATAAGGGTCGACTTGGTCAGCCATTATAAGGTCCAGGCACAAGCGGACCTGAGCGGGCATTCATCAGGCCCGTCTCGATTCGATAACGAAGGCTGCACAGTGTATGTTCCAGTTCATCCTGATTGCACCAGTACTCACCGATGGTACCGAAGTCCATATACGATGATTGGTTAAAACCATCTTCGATGTCGTTGTACCAGATCACTGTATTTCCGATGAGTCCAACCACCCCAGAACCCTTCCCCAAGGGCTCCATAAGAATGCTCTTTCCACTTTTTGAGGACGAACGCGAATGAATTCCCACAACTTTGTCTCGGGTGGTTCCATGCGTGCTTCCGCAGCAAGAATTAAGTCCCACAGTGCAGACTCGGTAATTGGTTTCCATTCCATTTCTTCTCCCTTCACATGACGTGTAGGTCTAAGAACTCGAGCGTGATCTCGTGCTCACCTATGCGCTTGATGTGAAAGCGAGCGGTCAGGTCACTTCTATAGCCGCAAAGAGGAACCTCACCATAGTGGACCATCCCTGCATACTCCTTTGGATCCAGTCCATAAAGGTTCTCTCGATCAACCTCGATATAGTTGTCCAGGATGTCCTCGAAATGGTCCCGACCGCGCAAGTTCGTAACGACAAGCCGGTCTACCTCAAATTCTTCGTGAAGTTCAGCCAGAGTTGACGGATCTGACTCGCTGACCCCATATCCTTCAATGGTGCTTTTCAGGAGTTGTGGTGTCCAGTCCCCTGAGTAAGGAAACATGGCGATCGCTTCAGCGTAGCGCTCCTCGGCAAGTAGTTCGGACCACTCAACGACCAGCTCACGAATCTCGCGGTCTGTTGCGGAAGAAGGAAGAGATTTCATAGCATCCTAGGCATGGGGCTCTTATTGGGAGTTAAAAGTCGAGGAACTGCAACCGAATGAAACCACTCGACCTGCGATGGCGTATCAGGGACCGTGAGACGCCGGGCTCGTGACAGCATCGCAAACGCCTCCGAAGCAGGGATGCCCAGCTTTACCAACACGCAGGCAGCTGTAAGGCCTGAGCGGCCAATGCCGGCACGGCAATGTACGGCAACACTGCGATTGCCTTGCACCAGCGATGTCAGCTCGTGTACCAGGGCGAAGAAATCGGTCGCAACAGCGGGGATGTTCCGGTCTTGAATTGGAAAAGACCGGTATTCTATACCGCTAGCATTGCACAGAACTGCCTCGCTTGAGATGGCAAGCTCGTCCACTTCATAGCGATGAAGTAGGCTAACGACGTGGGTGATACCGGCTCGCTTCCAATTCGCGATCTCATCTTCAAGCCAATCGCCACCTCGTGGCCGGGGCATCACTGCCAATTTTAGCGGTTCAATATCACGAACCCAGTAAACTTCTGCTGTCATTTCCAATAGCTTGAGACGTTTGAGTAGTTGTTCGCAGCTCGATAATGTGGCTTGGCAAACCCGGGTCAGCGACTTTTATTTGCTCCACTCACCGGACCAACATCCATACCATCGTAGGAGGCCAGGTGATGGGTCTTTGCAAATACCGTGAGCTCGGCGTTACGTTGAAGCAGACTGTCTACCGAGTGCGTTTCAACTCGTTCGACATGCAGCCACCAAAGGTCTGGATCGGCAGGATTATCTTTCTCGGATAAGTACACCTCTACGATGCGGTACCCAAGCCGCGAAAGGTCCTTTGCTGCTAGGTCGAGTTTATCGCGCGATGGATTCGTAAAGAAATACCCCCAAAGCATATTCCTGGACATGTTCCAATTCGTTTTCTGCGCAATGTTCGCGAACATTCCCTCGATCGCGTTACGTGATCCTCCGGGTTGTGCGTTTGCGGATAACGACAAAAGGACTCCAGCGACCAGCACTACAAAAAGACGAAGCGTAAAATTCATTGCGGACCTTGGGATCGAAAAATTCAGGGGCCTGCTTGAGTCAGGCTTGGGACAATAGATCAAGTGACGGTTCATACCCAACCTTCCAATCGGCAAAACTTCCGAGAACTCCACAGGTCGAACAGCGATAACCAACGTAGATCCAGCGGATGGAGTTCTTGTCATCGTAAAGCGAAAAGGCAACGCCAAGGTTTGCTACGCCATTTGTGCATTCTACGCACTTGAACTTCTTTGGCCTGCCTTGCCAATGCTCCTCGCTGTCGCAAACGAAATGCTTCTTCCCACATTTGGCGCACGTCCTGCGTACTGCCCCTTCGTCAGGAATCCAATGTAGAAGGAATACTTCCGATCCGCAGTTGCAGACTGACGAGCGATGTTCGTGTATTGGATAGGAGCCACCGTATAGCGCCTCGAGATAAGGTGCGATGTCTTGCGGAGAAGTACCTTTCCACCACTTTCCCGATGTATCAATTGTCATAAGTGCGAGTTCCTTTGCCCCTGAATATGTCTATCAAATTTAATGTTCCAACTCGGGTCGTCAGCCAGGCACGAAGCCGAGCGTAAAACGACGTCGCTCGAAAGGCCATGGAGTGATTTTTCATTACCAAGGCGCAGGCGTATGCGAACCGCCCTGAAGGGCATCTTCCGCGATACCGCGAACGTCGCGGCCGACTGGAAGCGTGACCCCATAGAACACGAAATCACCCTTCAGGAACAGGAGTGCGTATTTGTCAGTCGTTGGCATGCGCACACCCGGCATAGACGGCTGGCACGAGCGAGTCGACGGAGCATGCGCCACTAAGAGCGCAAAACTGACCGGCAGAACCATGCGCCATAGGCGACCGCGGCAAGCAGGCTGAGATGCGGCGAGCACCTTATCGGACCGGGCGGACAAATGGCCCCTCCGGCGAGAACAGGAACACACCGCCATATTGTGTTGTGGCTTGGGTCACCGTTGCACGTACTACCCGGTCTTCTTGCAGCAAGAACTCAATCTTTTCCTTGCCGGTTGGGACACGAAGAGGAATTGGCAGGACAACCAACACTGGCATTACCCCGCCCCAGATTGTGTCGAATTCGTAAGTCCATAGTTCGGCTTTCGGTTCATCCGAAATCGACTTCAAGCGCGTTGGGTTGCCCCAGCTTTCTCGCAACCATGTAGTGCTAGGCGTCGCAACCCAACGACCGTTTTGCTTATCGGATCCGGAGGGTATTACAGGCGGATCCGATGGGCCTGTAGATGGAGATCTTGCACTAACCGAAACGCTCGGCATTTCAGTTTGAGTTGTCTGTTCTCCGTATTTAATGAGAGCGATGCAGCCTTGTAAGGAGGTGCTCAATAGCAGGATCAAGAAAGTGTTCTTCAACCGTTGGATCTGATTCACGAGGGACGCTTCTAAAAAATAGGATCAATTGGAATAAGGGTGGCTGGGCTCACCTTTGGCACTGGTGTCCTCATTGCACCATACCCTTGGCAAACGCACAGGAGACCTTTATGGTCGACTTTCCAAGCAGCGGAACTTTCCTGCTGCAGTTTTTCTTGCCGGGAAGTCGAAGCAAAACATCGACCTTGTCCTTGTTATTGCATACTTCAAGTTCTGTTTCGACAGTGCGGTTTGTCCGTACTGACTGCTTCTTACCGTCAATCCAGATTTCCGCACCGTGCGGCGAAGTCTGAATGTCAAAGGCAACTCGCCGCCGCTCACAGGGCACGAGAACAGGATGTGCGCACCATCCTCGTCCAGTAGGCGGACCGAATTGCGGTGCCGCCAGGACAATCGTAGCCGTACCGTCCTTATTCATCGTCACCTTCGGGCCAGCCCAAACAGCTTTCAATTCAGGTTTGCAATTTCTCTGACTGATGCTCACTTCGTCTACGGTGACGTTCTTATCGTCTACTGCAATACTAAAATCGAAGATGTAGTCCTGGGGCGCATCGAGCGAGATCTTGTGAACACCCTCATCGAGCACGAGCGAGTCCCCCACGAAACCGATGATATGTTGGCCCAGGTAGCTTCGCCCGTTTCGCTCAGTTTCTGTCATCTTCGCATTTGCCAATGCCGGCCCTTCCGCAACAATTTTTATCGTTGCAGCAGTTGCGTAAATCTGCACGTTTGCCAGCATGGCTGCAAGACACGCCCTTTTAACGAGATCCAGACCTTGGTTGAAGGGACCATAATGAAGTCCAAGATGAAGCAACTTAAGTCCCCCTAATATCTTTGCCCGGGCGCGCGTAGTCCTCGGCTGGGCATAGGCGGCGTTTGCTGCGATGTAATTCGCTTTCCAAGCGTCCCCTCAGCGATGTCAACCTCAAATACAGCGTGATTGGTCTTTCGAATTGCATACCAGCCGACGAGATTGCTACCAATGAATTCCCGCTCAGCCTCGCTTCGGTTGAATCTCAAATTTGCGAGAAAGTACTTGCCGCCCAAGAAGTCATCGATCGAGTCACAAAAGTATGTGCCTGGGACGTCGCCAACGAAATGACGATTCTTCGCTGCGGAAATTAGGGCGTCGCAAGCCGCCTCCTCGGTAAGGTGCTTCGGACCTGCGACAGCTAATTGAGATGCACCCAGCATGGACAAGACGACTGCAAAGCGCAAAAGTAAGAGAGACATTCAGTCGGCCCAACGTGGTTGAATTAACCGGCGCGCGTCAGCGCGTCCGTGTTGAATGAACTGTTGGGCATTACGCCCCGAGGCCTAAGAGCCGCCGCGACAGCCTCCCAGAATTCACATTCCTCAAGCCGGCCTTCCTCTTTAGCCTTGCATGAAAGGCCTTCAGCGTAAAGGTGGCCGTTGCGCCCGTGATCCAGCTCAACCTGGTGTGCAGTCCGACTCACTTCAATCCAATCGATACTCATCTCAAGCAGCCCAACGTGGAGCTAACCGGCGGCGGAAGCGCGCAGCGCTGTAACCGTCCGGTTGAGTGTAGTGTTGGACACGCGCGTGAATTGGCTGCGAAGGCCCAGACGACAGCGTATCCGCGAATGCGCCCAGACTAGCGGCGACCGGCCGCACAGCACTGGACTTGCCACCGAACTTTGCGCAGACGACGGCCCAAGCGGCGCCGCAAGCCGCACTGGCGGATTTGCATGCGGCCCAAGTGCCAGAATGAAGAGCTGAAGCCTGCATCATGTTCAAAGCGATGGCCAACGTGCGGGTTCAGCGGCGCCGCAGGCGTCCGCTGGAACAATTTGTTGGGCCAATACGTTAGCGTTCATCGTCGGACTCTTCAAGATATTCCAGTGCACTCTCTTTCAGCCAGTGATCGGCATTTTCCTCAGAAAGAAGCCAGAGCGCTAAGCCCCGTGCAGCCGGATGATTTCGGCGCCAAAGGTAACCCAACGCAAGGGTGGCACAGGAAGGCTCTTGGAAATATGTCCGAACAAGTTCGAGCAGAACCTCGTCAGGAACGGTCTCCCATTCAGGTTCGCTTGGGAACATGCACTGTATTTGTTCCGCCTCACTTAGACCCGCCAGCGAAATTTGTTTAGGTGGTGCGTCCAAGACTTTCTTTCTAAGCCCAACGTTCACGCTAACCGGCACGACAAAGCGCAGCTTTGGCGTGTCCAGCGAACGAAGTGAGCGAGGTTGAGTATGGAGTTAGGTTTTGGGTGCATATTCAATTAAGGCTGCATTGAGTGCTTTGACTACTTTTGTGCGCTTGGCTTCCGACTTAATTCCAGGGGGCAGCCGGCAGTACCACGGTTGCCAGTAACGCTCCAATCCATTGTTGGGCTCTTTAGTACTCGGATGGGTCTTTTTCTCAAAGTAACGCAGCGCGTCAATAATCTGATCGACGGATACAAACTGAAAAGTGAATCCTGCAACTTCAACAAAGTAAGCCCACGACTCCGAAAGATTGTCCTGCGGCGCCTCCAACGGAAGTCCGCCCGCGTCTTGATAACCGCGCATAAAGTCGCGATGCTTGCTCGGATCTAGTTTTTCTTTCCAATGCCTTGCCATGAACGCCTGCAAATTGACCTAACGAGGCTGTAGAAAAACCCCGATTTGGCGCGCAGCCGCGCTCCAGATCGACATTCTCCGTTCCAGCTCAGTTGATTTTTTAAACATTTCCACAGTTTGCCGCAAACGCCGCCACTCAGGCAAGAAAAGGCCTGAAATAGGCGTGCAACCGCCTGGTTCAGACCGCATAACCGTTTCGTGCCAGCTTCTCGATGTTGTGGACCAAGCAGTACAACTGCCATTGCGTGCTCACCTTGGCCAGCCCCCTCAAGGTGAAGCGATCAAGCTGCTTGTTGAAGCGCAGGTTGGCAAAGACCGGCTCCACTGTCGCCATCCGCTGGCTATACAGGGCGCGTCCACGCGGTGTATCGATGGCCTGGCGCATGCGCTGGGTGTATGTTAGTGGCGACGCCTGGCCCTTATAGAAGAACGCCACCTGCCGCACCTGGGTGCGATCCGGATGGCGTAGGCATCTCTCCCGCAGCGCACATGGCACGCAGCTTTGCTTGGCGCCAGTGAACTTGTGGTGCTGCCTGCCTTTGACCGTGCAGTTGGTGCCATTGCTATAGAGGCGCTCACCGGCTGGGCAGATGCAGGTATTGGTGCGCTGGTCGAGCTGGAAATCGCTGGGCCGAAAATGGCTGGCTTGTTTGGGCTGGCCCGCTCCGCGTTTGTCATAGAGCGGGTCGGGTTTGTTCTTGTACTTTTCGTGCCCTTTGAAGCGTTCGTCGCGGCGCCGCATCAGGCCATCGGCAATCATGGCTGGAATGCCGGCATCGTGTAGTTCGCGCAGGTTCGCTTCGCTGTGATAGCCAGCATCGGCGGTGATGACGGTTCTATCTTCCCTTAGAGCGTCGGTGGCACGCACGGTTGGCAGTAAGGCATTCTGCTCGCTGCCCGATCCATGAGCGGCGGCGGCCACAATTACCTGGTGCAGGCTGTCTACCGCCGCCACAGCGGTATACCCTTGGATGACTCCTTTAGAGGTCGCCATTTTGGCGCTGTCATTGTCCGTGACGTTGCTCTTTCGGATGCTGCCCTTATCGCTTTTGCGCTCCGGCTTCGCAGCGAGGAAGGCACGGATGCGCTGCGCTTCGCTTTGCAGGCTTTCAATCCGGCGCCGCTGCCTGGCTTGATCCGCGCTCGCGTCGTCGACAGTGCTGCGGCAGTCCTGCCCCTGGTGCGCCTTCAGCATTTCTTTGACGGCGCGCTCCATCCGCTGCGCGCTATGCGCCAGTTCGGCGTGGGTGCCGCTGCGCTGTTTGGAAGCGTTGCTTGGCAGCTTCACGCCGTCGATGGCGAACATCTGGCGGCCGATCAGCCCTTGGGCGTCGCAGGTAAGCAGGACTTGTGTGAACAGTTGGGCGATCTGCTGGTTTAGCTCGCGGATGAATTTGGCGATCGTCGTGAATTGGGGCGCGCTGTCGCCGGATATCGCCATGAACAGGACGTTCTCGCGGCAGGCTCGCTCGATGGCGCGGCTGGAGATCATGCCACGGCTGTAGGCCAGCAAAATAATCTTCAGCATGATCGCAGGGTCATAGGCCGGGGCGCCGTTGGCGTCGTTGCGATAGCGCTCGTCTAGTGCTGACAGGTCAAGCTCGTGGTCGATCAAGTAGTCCAACGCGAACTCAAAGCTGCCCGGTAGCAGTTGCGCATCGAGGACGACGGGGAGAAATCTCGGACTGCGGTCAACAACCTTGTAGCGCGCCATTGCAAGCTCCATGAATTGCCTGGAGGTTCAACGCGCTAGCTGGGGCGGTCGTTTACTTCGGGATTAAAAATACAGCCTCAACGTTGGGATGAGCGGGCTGCGCGGCTTTTCGCGCAGGTCCGCTCGACTGTAAAGTTGGGCATAGAAGTCACCATTAATCCTTTAATTTTGAGTTTTGCCATGCCCACCGTAGGAGCTCACACAATTCTGGACGTGATTCGCCAAGTACCCATACGGCCATAGCTTGCTGAAAGCTGACTTCTGCTTCACCAAGGAGAACGTCGCGCAGACAGGCAGAAACACGATGCTGGATTTCATTGATACGGCGCAGATCTTCTGGACGGTCCAGCCCTTCCGATTGCACTGTGTAGCTATCGCGCCCTACAACAGTCAGTGCGTGCATCAGCCTCGCAAGAAATAAGCATTTTGCGTCTTGGTTGAGTGCTGCCAACCATTCACCTTCGAGCTTAATTGCAGTGTTCAAGATGCTCCCAACGTGGACGATAACCGGCGCGCGTCAGCGCGTCCGGTTGATTAATTTGTTGGGCAATCACGTCAGAAAAATCCATGAGAGCAGCCCAAATGGAAGCAATACGATTGCAACTGCGCAGATCAAACGAAGTTGGCTGCGGCAAGGTTGAGGAAGGGCGAAGCTTGAGACTAAGGAGACAAGCCAAAATGCGGCAAAAACGAAATAGCAAAATCCGGATCGCGACGAATAGAGCTGCCAGTTCTCAAGGTCGCCGACGCCCGACTTATCCATCGCCAAATCAGCAGCATGACCAAACCAAACTGCCGCCAGTAGCGAAACAGCGAGCGCAGTAGCGGTGGCCATCGCCGGCATCGTAATTTTCATGTTCAAGCAGCCCAACGTGATGTTGACCAGCGGCTGGAGCGCGCAGCGCGTAAGCCGTCCGGTCGAACCTTATGTTGGACACGCGCGTGAACTGGCCGCGAAGGCTCAGCCGACAGCGGGTCCGCGAATGCGCCCGCACGAACGCCAGCAAACCGCGCGTGCAAGCCCCTGCCACCAAACCGAGAACTGCCAGAGGCCCAAACGCCGGCATTCGCCGCACTGGCGGATTTGCCAGCGGCCCAAGTGCCACACGTAAGAGATGAAGTCTGCATCATGTTCAAAGCGATGACCAACGTAAATTCGACATCATATTGACGTTTTAACAAACCTCATTATGACGCCTAATGCCGGGGCGATCAATCTCCCCTCAGCCAACTCCCCCAACCACCGCCCAAACCGGCTGCCCAGGCGCTCCGCCGGTATAATGGCGGGATGCAAAATCTCCTCCACAACCTCAATCCCGAACAACTCGCAGCAGTTACCCTGCCACCGCAAAATGCCCTGATCCTGGCTGGTGCCGGATCGGGCAAAACGCGCGTGCTGACCACCCGTATCGCGTGGCTGATCCAGACTGGCCAGGTATCCCCGGCCGGGGTGCTGGCGGTGACCTTTACCAACAAAGCAGCAAAGGAAATGCTCACCCGCCTGAGCGCCATGTTGCCGATCAATACACGTGGCATGTGGATCGGTACCTTCCACGGCCTGTGCAACCGCCTGCTGCGCACCCACTACAAGGATGCCGCGCTGCCGCAGACGTTCCAGATCCTCGATTCCCAAGACCAGCTCTCGATGATCAAGCGCCTGCTGAAGGCGAACAATATCGACGACGAGAAGTTCCCACCGAAGCAGGTGATGTACTTCATCAACAACAACAAGGAACAGGGCTTGCGCGCCTCGCAGGTGGAGGCCTACGACGCGCTGGAGCGCAAGCTGGTCGAGCTGTACCAGCTGTACGACGACCAGTGCCAGCGCGAAGGCGTGGTGGATTTCGCCGAACTGCTGCTGCGCACCTACGAACTGTTGTTGCGCAACGAGCCGCTGCGCCAGCACTATCAGCAGCGCTTCCGCCACATCCTGGTCGACGAGTTCCAGGATACAAACAACCTGCAATATGCCTGGCTGAAGCTGATGGCGGGCCATGCCTCGCCGTTTGGCGGCGCGCTGTTTGCCGTGGGCGACGATGACCAGAGCATCTACGCCTTCCGCGGCGCCAACGTGGGCAATATGCAGGCATTTGAGAGCGAGTTCCAGGTCAAGAACCTCATCAAGCTGGAACAGAACTACCGCTCGCACGGCCACATCCTGGATTCTGCGAACCTGCTGATCTCGAACAACAGCCGCCGCCTGGGCAAGAACCTGCGCACCGACGCCGGCCACGGCGAGCAAGTTCGCGTGTACGAAGCCAGCTCGGACCTGCAGGAAGCGCAGTGGATCATCGAGGAAGCCAAGTCGCTGATCGCCGAAGGGGCTCTGCGCCGCGAGATCGCGATCCTGTACCGCTCCAACGCACAATCACGCGTGATCGAACATGCGCTGTTCTCGGCTGGCATGCCCTACCACGTGTACGGCGGCCTGCGCTACTTCCAGCGCGCCGAGGTCAAGCACGCCATCGCCTACCTGCAGCTGATGGACAACCCGCACAACGATTCCGCTTTCCTGCGCGTGGTGAACTTCCCGGCACGCGGCATCGGTGCACGCTCGATCGAGCAGCTTCAAAATGCTGCGGCGACCTACAACTGCTCGCTGTACGCAGCCGTGCCTTACATGGTCGGCAAGGCCGGCAGCTCACTGGCCGCCTTCACCAAGCTGATTGAAGGCGTGCGTTTCGAAACGCAGCAACTGGCACTGCCGGAGCTGGTGAAGATCACGCTGGATTCTTCCGGCCTGCTGCAGCATTACCAGAACGAGAAGGAAGGCGCAGACCGCGTCGAGAACTTGGAACAGATGGTCAGCGCGGCCACCCAGTTCGTCTCCGAGGAAGGCTTCGGCCAAGGCGCTCCAGCGCATCTCGGCCCGCAGGCTTCGGCCTCCGCTGGCGCACAAGTGGTTGTTGCCGATGGCGTGGAGATCATCGACGCCGATGCACCGCTGGCGACCGTGATGTCGCCGCTGTCTGCCTTCCTGTCCCACGCTTCGCTGGAAGCCGGCGACAACCAGGCGCAGGAAGGCCAGGATGCGCTGCAGCTCATGACAGTGCACTCGGCCAAGGGCCTGGAGTTCGACAACGTCTTCATCACCGGCCTGGAAGAGGGCCTGTTTCCGCACGAGAGCAGCTCGAAGGAAGAAGGCGGCGTGGAGGAAGAGCGTCGCCTGATGTACGTTGCAATCACGCGTGCCCGCAAGCGGCTGTACATGTCGTTCTGCCAGACCCGCATGCTGCACGGCCAGACGCGCTACAACATGAAGTCGCGCTTCTTCGATGAACTGCCGGAAGAGTCGCTGAAGTGGCTGACGGCGCGCGTGCAGAACAACTGGTTCTCCACCGGTTCGCGCAAGTCGGCGTGGGATGAAATGCCCTCCGTGCCGAGCGCCGACAACCGCCTGGCTGCGCGCATGAACGAACGCTCAGGTGCTTCCGGTGGCTGGCGCATCGGTGAATCCGTTGCCCACGCCAAGTTCGGCGAAGGCGTCATCGTCAACCTCGAAGGCAGCGGTGCCAACTGCCGCGCGCAAATCAACTTTGGCTCCTTCGGCATGAAGGTGCTCGACCTCTCGGTCGCCAAGCTGGAACGGCTCTGATGCAGCCAAGGGCGGAAGTGCCCGCATTTCCGCCCTTCACTCTTCCTCGTGGACTGGTTGAGCTAGATCTAAGCTTCCCGAACTCTGGCATGACACGATTGGTGGATGCCAGCGAAGAAAGTCACGGATAAATGCAGTACCATTTCTCCAAAGAGGGGAAATGGAAAAGTGCGCTACGAAGTCTGGGAAGATAAGCACGGCAAAGTGACGCGCTACAACTTGGCTTATATCAATCCCTTAATCTATCCAAAAGATAATGGCCGAGTCTTCGGCTACGACAATGCTCATGGTGTCCATCATCGCCACTATATGGGCAAAGCGGAAGAAATCATTTATCGTGGATTTGGCGACATTCGGGCCCGCTTCAACCGCGGCTTGGCATCACTATCCAAAGGGATTCAATCATGATGAAAATGATGATCGTTAAAGTCGAGAGCTTTGAAGAAATGCTCCGCTGGAGCGAAGAGCTTGCTCAAATGATCGATCGTGGCGAGAAGATCCCGGAGTCATGTATCCGCAGCTTTGAAGACCCAGAGGATCTGCTGGCATTATTCACGCCTTCCAGACATAAACTGCTGGCTGAGGTCCTGCGATGCCCAGGATCAGTCGACGAACTTTCAGCGCGTCTCCAACGAATGCCTGTCGAAGTCGAACAGGACGTGCGCGCACTAGTCGAGACAGATATCCTCACTATGGAGCAGGATGTAGTGCATCCCATCGCCGAGGCAGTCATTTTCGAACCAATTCCACAATTTGCCCCCGAGGTCTAATCCCCCTGCCCCAGGACACCGGATTTCACCGCGTGCGATTATGCGTTTACGCATAGCCCAAACGCGATTATTGGGAATACCCATGCGACAAAGCATAGCCTACAGTGGGCGCCATCGTCACCCACATTCTCATCGGAGGCTATACATGGAAACCCTTCTGATCCCGGCTTCGCTCCTCGCTGGCGGCCTGCTTGCGGTGCAGGCGGGCGCCAATGCGCAACTGTCGAAAGCGACTGGCAGCCCCTTCGCGGCGACCACGCTGCAACTGTCGGTCGGCACGCTTGCGCTGCTGGTGCTTGCCCTGCTTACTGGTACGTTGACAGCCATCGCCGCCCTGCCACACGTGCCGTGGTGGCATGCAGTTGGCGGCGTGGCGAGCGCTTTCTACGTCGTCTCGACGATCCTGCTGTTTCCGCGACTCGGCGCGATCGTTTCGGTGGGTCTTTTCATCGCCGGCCAAATGCTGGCTTCCTTTGCGCTTGATGTCACCGGCCTGGCCGGCGGCACGCCACGAATGATCGATACTCCGCTCGCCATCGGCATGCTGGCGATTCTTGCGGGCGCCGCGATCATTGTGAGGGGGCAGTCTGGCCAGCAGTCGCAGTCCGTTAGCGGCAAGGCTGGCTGGATTGTCCTGGCCCTGATGGCTGGAGCGGTTCTTCCGGTACAGGGAGTCGTGAACGGCTTGCTGCGGCATGATCTCGGCGCACCATTCGTGGTCGGTGCGGTGAGCTTCCTCGTCGCTACGCTGGCGATGGCTGTGGCGCTGCTGTTCTCTGCTACCGTGCTGCGTGCTCCGGCGCCTACCCTGCAAGGACTGCCGGCCATGCCATGGTGGGGCTGGCTGGGTGGATTCGCCGGCGCGATTTACGTGACCACCGTATTCACCGCCATTCCGGTCATCGGCGCATCGGCTGCGGTCGGGCTGACGGTGGCAGGGCAGCAGGTGGCCTCTGTCTTCGTGGACCGGCATGGGTGGTTCCGCCTGCCGAAACGCGAAGTTTCACCACTGCGCCTTGCGGGAGTTGTGCTGCTGCTCGCTGGAGTGGCAATCATCAAGCTGATGTGAGAGCCTAGTCCGTTTGCGGCTTGTTTCTGAACAGTTTCACTTTCTCCGTGCTGTCATCGGGTATGAGGTCCACCACCTCCGCAAGCCGCACGGGTTGGGGATTCAACTTGATGATTGCCAGCCGACGGATTGGAACTCCGGAGCGGCGGTATGCCTGGAGCTTGTGGTGTCCGTCAATGACAAAATCAGCCCACGAACTTCCTCCCGTCAGGGTGACTACGACCGGCCTGTCGCCGTCGGCAAGGCGACGGTCGTAGTCTCGAACGGTTTCCTCGTGCAGCGAAGTTCGCGGCTGGGTAGCCAAAAGGGCGCCAAATCCAGCATAAAAATTAGTCATATCCGAGCCAAAGTCAACGACATAGGTGTCCGGGGACATCTCTTCCAGCTCGAGCTTGTATTCCCCAGCCGCCAGAATCGAAAGCAGCTCAGGGAACGAATCAACAATGGACTCGGCCATGCGCGCGCCTGCCACCGAATCCCTGAATCTCTGAACTGCCTCAGGTGGATTCGTAGCGCTCGAACGAACCAGGTTCTGTCCAATGCTCCCGTTGAAGTCGCTCCAGAAATAAGCGGCCGGCTGTCCCGCCACAAAGAGCGCGGTATCAAAGTCGTCACCGCGCACGTCGAGCGGGCCATCTGTGTTCACCATCACATACTCTGTCCGCAGGATCGTCATTGCGCCAGCACTTTCGTCATAGGGATTTCGTCATAGACCACGCCATCAACGACTAGTGCGGCAGGCTCATAGCCCCAGGCCTTGAAACCTAACGATTGATAAAGCTTCTGCGCTGGTTCATTGCCCGCGGTGACTGCCAGGTTGACGTGGGTGACGCCTTGCAGTGAAGCGGCGCAATCCAGCGCATATTCCATCAGCTTGCGGGCGGCGCCTTTTTCCCGATGGTTGCTGGACACGTAAACGCCACGGATATGCGCGCGGTGATTCTGTTTTGGGCTGCTGTCGCGATCGACACGTGCGATCGCGATAAGCGCCTCACCGTCAAACACGCCAAGATAATCCCGCCCCGATCCGGGCGACAGGCGCCGCTCGATTTCGCTGAGGGGTGTGGACGATTCGTCTTCGTAGCTTGCCGTGAATGCCGACGGCGCCTCGCGCAAGCCCTCCAGGCGCAAGGACTGGTAGGCGGCGGCGTCGCTGGGTTTCAAAAGTCTTGTATGCATTGTGCTGGCATTGTACTGAATGATGGGTTTTCGCCACATCTTGTCGCGAAACCGACAAGCTGATGGAGGAGGCCTTGAAGCTGCCGCAGGAAGTGCGAATATGCGCTCCACATAGATGAAAGGAGCCCACATGAATACCCTTAACGACCTCGCCGCGATCAACCAGAAAATCCTCGCCGACGGAGAATCCCTGCCGCTGGTGCAATTAAAAGACGGCAGCAAGGTGCAAACCGGCACTGTCGCCACCATGCTGCGTAATATCGAGCTCTATAACGCTGGTGAGCGCGGCGACATCGAGCAGCAACTGGAAGCTGCCATCCCGACTGTCGCCAAGGTTGGCCTGTTCGAGCTGTTTCCGCCGGAAGAGTGGATTGCAGGTGACAACCCAGGCCGCCGCCTGGTCGGCACCCTCGCAGCCAAGTATCTTGCCTTTAAGTAGTTAATTTCTGCGGGGATTTTTTTCTGCTAGATTGAGGAGAGCGCTGTCCGCACTGCAATACTCAACAAAAAGGGTTGCAATGTTCGACTACCTGATCCTCGTTCTGGGCGCGCCCGACAGCAGCGTGCTGTATCTTGGCCACTACGATCCCGTGCTGGTCATCCTGTCGGTCGCGGTCGCCATCTTCGCCTCCTATGCTGCGCTGCTGGTTGCGCAGCTGCTGCCTTCCGCTGCCAACCGCGCACGCCGCGCAGCATGGCTGGCAGCGGGCGGCTGCTGCCTGGGCCTGGGCATCTGGGCCATGCACTTCGTTGGGATGCTGGCCTTCACCCTGCCCTGCACGAATAGTTACGATGCCGGCCTGACGCTGCTGTCCACCGTGCCCGGCATGCTGGCCAGCGCGCTCGCGCTGCACGTAATCAGCCAGGGCCCGCCCAACACGTTGCGCTTGTGGGCCGCCGGCACCTTGCTGGGCGCGGGCATCGGCGCCATGCACTATACCGGCATGGCCGCCATGCAGTTTGACGGCATGATCCGGTACGACTTGCGCCTGTTCCTGCTGTCCATCGTGGTGGCGGTGGCGATGGCGACCCTGGCCCTGTGGCTCAAATTCCGCCTGGCTCGCCTGAAGGGCCGCTGGGCCTCGCCGCTTTGGAGTTCTGTCGTCATGGGGCTGGCGGTGGCCTGCATGCACTACACCGCGATGGCCGCTGCTTATTTCGTGCGCGATAACCGGGGAGCGGGCGCGGCGGCGGGCGTCGCCGAATCGGCCCACATCAGCCCCAGCACCTTGGCTGCCTCCGTGCTGGTATTTACCAGCCTGCTGATCGTGGTCACGATTGTCGCCACCTACGTCGGCAAGCGCCGCCTGTTCTCCTTCGAACGCTCATACCGCCTGATCGCAATGCTGATCCTGGGCTGGAGCCTTGTCGCCTGGCTGGCCGCCAGCTACTTCCAGCAGCGCATGGCCGACGAGTTGTACCAGCGCGAACTGCAAGTGGCGCAGGACCAGGCCGACAATGTAGCCAGCAGCATCGAGGAAAGCACGGCCCGCCTGCGCGGCTTTGCCTTGATGCTGTCGCGCGATGCCGGCATCCGCAGCATCGCTTTGCAGGGTGCGACGGATCAGTCGTCCAATGAACGGCTGGCGCAGACCGCGCGCGCACTGAAGGTAGACAGCATGTTCCTGCTCGACGCCAACGGCAACTGCATCGCTACCAGCAATCTCGCCGAGGCCGCGTTTTACGTCGGCCGCAATTTCGCCAGCCGCGACTACTTCATCCAGTCGCGCGCAAAGGAGGCGGGGCATCAGTACGGCGTCAGTCGCGATGGACAGTCGGGCGCCCTGTACTACGCGCACGCCGTGCGCGATGACGACAGGTTCCTCGGCGCCGCGGTGGTCAAGCTGAATGCCGCAGCGCTGGCGGCGATGGCCGGGCAAACGCAAGCCTGGGTGACAGATACCGACGGCGTCATCATCCATTCTGCCAACGCCGCCCTGCTTCACCAGGCGTTGCCGGCAGCCCGGGTGAGCCAGCTGGAACCAGCCCAGCGCCGCCAGCGCTATGCGCGCGACAAGTTCAATACCGTCACGCTGGAACCGTGGGACCGCGAAGCCATGCCGGCCGTGGCGCGTATTGCCGGTGCGCCCGTGCCCAGCGTACTGGCGACGCGCACGCTGTCCGACGGCAGCCTGTCCGTCACGGTGCCGCGGCCTTTGCCAGCCCTGCTGCACCAGGGCACACGGCGCTTTTGGCTCTTCCTGCTGATCGAGTTTGCCGGCAGCATGCTGGTCGCCGCGAGCACCGCCACAGCACTCTACCTGCGCGAAAAACAGAAGGCAGACGCCGACTTGCGCGTCGCCGCCACTGCTTTCGAATCACTGGAAGGCATGGCCATCACCGACGCCGACCACGTGATCCTGCGCGTCAACCGCGCCTATACCGACATCACCGGCTTTTCCGAGCGCGATGCGCTGGACCGCGAATTGCTGGTATGCGACGAACCGGCGCTGCAACAGCGCATCTGGGAAGGCGTGGCAGAGCATGGCGCCTGGCAGGGCGAGGTCTGGCAACTGCGCAAAGGCGGCGTGCGCTTCCCCTGCTGGCTTGTTGTAACGGCCGTGCGCGATGCGGCCGGCGAAATCACCCACCATGTATGCGCGCTGACCGACATCACCGAGCGCAAGGCCTCCGAGCAGGAAATCCGCAACCTGGCGCTATTCGACTTCCTGACCCAGCTGCCGAACCGGCGCTGCCTGATGGACCGCTTGCAGCATGCGCTGGCAGCCAGCGCACGCACCGGCCAGTGCGGCGCCCTGCTGTTCATCGACCTGGACAACTTCAAGGACCTGAACGACACGCTGGGCCACAACGTGGGCGACATGCTGCTGCAGCAGGCCGCGCGCCGCTTCGTCGGCTGCGTGCGCGAAAGCGATACCGTGGCGCGCCTGGGCGGCGACGAATTCGTCATCATGCTGGAAAACCTGTCCGACGATACGGAACTTGCGGCCGAACAGGCGCGCGCCATCGGCGCCAAACTGCTGGCGCGGCAAAACGAGCCTTACACCATGGGACCGCACCAGCATAGCTGCACTTCCAGTGTCGGCATCACGGTGTTCCGAGGCGAACAGGAAAGCCTGGAAGACCTGCTGAAGCAGACCGACCTTGCGATGTACCAGGCCAAGGCAGCCGGCCGCAATACCATGTGCTTCTTCGACCCGGCGATGCAAACCGTGGTCAGTGCGCGCGCCGCACTTGATGCGGACTTGCGCCAGGGCCTGTCGCTGCAGCAGTTCCTGCTGCACTACCAGCCGCAAGTCGATGCCGAGGGCCGCATTACCGGCGCGGAAGCCCTGCTGCGCTGGCAGCATCCGACCCGCGGCCTGGTGCCGCCAATGCAGTTCATTGCAGCGGCAGAAGCATCCAGTCTGATCCTGCCGCTTGGCGCCTGGGTACTGGAGCAAGCCTGCGCCCAGCTGGTGGCCTGGGCGCGCGATCCGGCGACCGCCGCGCTGGAACTTGCGGTGAACGTCAGCCCGCGCCAGTTCTACCAGGCCGACTTCGTCGAACAGGTCATGGGTGCGCTGGTGCGCAGCGGCGCTTCGCCGCGCTTGCTGAAGCTGGAATTGACCGAAGGCTTGCTGCTGGACGACGTGGAAGCTTCGATCGCCAAGATGGCGCTGTTGAAGGCGGCCGGCATCGGCATCTCGCTGGACGATTTCGGCACCGGCTATTCTTCGCTGGCTTACCTCAAGCGGCTGCCGCTATGCCAGTTGAAGATCGACCGCTCGTTCGTGCGCGACATCCTGCACAACGCCGACGATGCAGCCATCACCAAAACGATCCTGACGCTGGCCGACAGCATGGGGCTGTCGGCCATTGCGGAAGGCGTGGAATCGCTGGAGCAAAAGAACTACCTGGCACGCCAGGGCTGCCGCGCCTTCCAGGGCTACCTGTTCGGCGCACCGTTGCCAGTGGCCGAATTCGAGGCGCTGCTGCTGCCGGAGCAGCGGGCCCGCGCCTGAAAAATGGGGACGTACCCCATTTTTTACTGCACGCCAGCCGCCGGGCCGCTGATGCGCACCGGCGCCTGGTAGCCGTCCGGCTTGTCGCCCAGCGGCGCGGCGCCCGACAGCATGGTCTGCATGCCAGGCGTGAAGAAGGTATAGGGATAGCCCGTTGCCCTGGCGCTGACCGCATCCAGGCGCTCACGCAGCTGGGCCGGCAGTTCGAAGTCCAGCGCGCCCAGGTTGTCCTGCAACTGCGCCAGCTTGGTCGCGCCCACCATCACGGTTGCCACGCCCGGACGATTGGCGACCCAGTTCACCGCCACCTGCGCCATGCTGCGTCCAACTTCGCTCGCCACCTTTTCCAGCTCCGCCACGATGGCGAAATTGCGCTCGTTGAATTTGGCGAAAGCCGGATTGTTCGAACCACTCATGGTTTGCAGCCGCCCTTCGCCGAACTGGCCGCCGCTGCTTGGCTTGTATTTGCCGGACAACAGGCCGCTGGCCAGCGGGCTCCAGACCATCACGCCCATGCCATGCAGCGTGCCCAGCGGGATGTATTCGTCTTCAATCGCGCGCTCGGCCAGCGAGTACTCCATCTGCAGCGTGGACAGCCTTTCGTGGCCGCGCAATTCGGCGATCGTCTGCATGCGGCTGGCGTACCAGGCCGGCACGTTCGACAAGCCGGTATGGCGCACCTTGCCGGCGCGGACCGCATCGTCCAGCGTGCGCAGCACTTCTTCCGGCTGCGTCACCATGTCCCACGCATGCACCAGGTACAGGTCGACGTAATCGGTGCCCAATCGTTGCAGCGAGCCCTCCAGCGCGCGCATCAGGTGCTTGCGGCCGTTGCCACCGGCGTTCGGGTTGGACGGGTCGCTGCTGTAGGAAGCTTTGGTGGCCAGCACGATCTTGTCGCGCAAACCGCTCTCGCGCACGAACTCGCCGACCCAGCGTTCCGACTCGCCATTGGTGTACAGGTCGGCCGTGTCGACCAGGTTGCCGCCGGCTTCCGTGTAAGTCATGAACTGCTCGCGCGCGCTGGCTTTGTCGGCGCCCCAGCCCCAATCGGTGCCGAAGGTCATGGTGCCAAGCGCCAGGCGCGAGACGCGCAAGCCGGAACTGCCGAGGGTGTAGTACTGTTTAAGGGACATGCTTTCTCCATGGTAGTTATTGACAATGAGGAAATGCCAAAACAACAATACCATGGATTTTTTCGGCCCGCGCAACTGCACGGGCCGTGCGAAACTTACATCACCGGCTTGGCGCTGCCGTTGCTGATTGCCTCGTCGATCAGGGCGCGCGAGGCTTTGTCCGCTTCGCGTGACAGGCGGCCGTGCTCGCGCCCCAGTTCGCCCATCTTGCGGCCCATTTCGGCAAGCGGCTTGGAGGCTTCGGCGATGCGGGCGTGCATGGCGGCCATTGGCGCCTGGCGGGCTGCCAGCGCGGCGTGGCGGGCTGCAATTTCACTGCCCTGGCGCGCCATTTCCGCCGACAGCGGTTCCAGCTGCTTGCGCAAGTTCTCGAGGTCGATTTCGATCCGGGCGCGGGTCTTGTCGTCGGCCATTTCCATCTTGCGGCTGGCTTTTTCCATGGCGCGGCCGATGCGTTCCTGCTGGCGTGCGGACAGTTCCAGCTTGCGCTCCAGTTCGCGCTCCAGGGCTTGCTGTTCTTTGCTGCCCATTGCGGCTTCGACTTCTTTTGCGATCTGCTCGCTCATGGCATCCAGTTGCTTGCCTTGCGCGTCCATCAGCTTGCCTTGCTCGTCCATGATCTTGCCGTGGGCTTCGGCGGGCTTCCAGAGTTCGCGTACCTTGCCGAGCAGGACCGGGTCCTGGATCACGTAGGATTTGCCGTTTTTGCGGACGTAAATGAATTCTCCTTTGGTGTCCTGGCGCAGCCGTTTCAGTGTCGCGAGATCGCTTGGGGCGCCGTGGAAGCCGTTCACCGACAAGTGCTTGTCGTTGTCGCGCACGTAGGCGTAAGCGCTGCGGCTGTCGTCATCGATCGAAATGTAGCTGCTGCTTTCGATTTCCCTCAGCTCCTTCGGCAGCTTTGGCGGCTTCGGTGGCTTGGGAGGGGCTGGCACGGCGGCCATCGGTGCGGCGGGTGCCGCCGGTGAGGCCATTGGTGCCGCTGGTGCTGCTGGCGCCGGCGGGGCTGGCGGCGCGGCGACCGCCGGTGGCGCAGGCGGAGCCGGCGGTGCGGGTTCAACGTCGTGCGGCTCGTCGGCGTCGGCGACGTGCATGGCGGCTGCGGGAGCTGGTGCCGCATCGGGTGCGGCCGCGGGTGCTTCGGCGGCGTCAGGAGCCGGCGCGGCCAGCGCCGCTGGTGCGGCAACGGCGCTGGCGGCCGGGAGCGACACTGCTTGCGGCATTGCGTGGGCATACAGCGCGGCGCAGGCAGCAAAAATTCCTAACAGCGGGGTCGCCATCTTCCAGCTCAGTGGCTGTGCATCGGGACGAATCAGGCGTTTGATACGGGACATGAGGTCTCCTCCGTTTGCCGCGGGGGCAGCAAAGTGATTGGTGGTGAACTGGAATTTATCCAGCTCCGAAAGTGCAAGTGCCAGGCGCCGCGGTTCGCCGAGCGTGCTTGCTGCTAAGTCATCTGCTATCTGTTCGCGTTCGCGGCGGATGCATTGCGACAGCATCCACACGCTGGGGTGGTAGAACAGGAAAATCTCAATGCCGCTCTGGACCAGGTTGACTAGGTAGTCGTGGCGGCGCACATGCGCCAGCTCATGCGCCAGCAGCGCTTCCAGCAAATCGGGCGGCAGGCCGCTGACCAGGGCGGCCGGCAGCAGCACAATGGGGCGCAGGATGCCGGCCGTGATCGGGCCTTCCAGCGCATCGTCCGAGATGCCGAGCCGCACCGCGCGGCGGATGCCCATGCGCCGCGCCAGTGCCGTGGCGCGCGCTTGCCAGGTGGCGTCGGCGTGATAGTGGTTGGGCAAGGTGCGGACGCGCACCCATTGCAGGCCGAGCGACAGTCGCAGCGTCATCAGCGCGGCGCCGGCGGCCCAGAGCAGCACCAGCCAGGGCATCTGGCGGCGCAGCAGGTATTCCCAGGAGGCCATGGCGTCGACGTCGACCAGGGTGCTTTCTGCCGCCATGCCGTCCGCTGCGCCGGGAATGGCGGCGATGGCGCTGGCTTCCAGTGGCGCTGGCAGCACGTAGCCGGTGTCGTACGCGTCGGCCATGCGCCAGGCGAAGTTGGCCAGCGGCAGCACGGCGCACAGCAGCAAGGCGGTGCAGGCCACCAGGTAGCGCGCTTGCGGCCTGGCGTTGCGCAGGGCGTGCAGGAGCAGTGCCGCGACACAGCCGATCAGCATGCCTTGCCACAGGAAGTGCAGCAGGGACCAGCCCAGGGCGGGGATGACGGCGTTCAGCAGGTTGCTCATGGCGGGCGGCTCCGGTTGTGGTGTCCTTGCAAACTAGATTAAATGATCTAGAACTTTGTGTCTAGAACTTTTTGTCTAGATCGGGATGCAAGTGCTCAGGGGCTAATGTAGCAACGCACTGCGGCGCGGAGTGGGGATTTGCGATGGATTGCGATTTTCGCTGCCTGGACGGCCTAAAACCGGTACGGCGGTGTCTGACCCGCAGGGTCAGACACCCGATGTGCGGGGTTAGTAGACAACCACGGAGCGGATCGATTCGCCGCGCTCCATCAGGTCGAAGCCTTCGTTGATGCGCTCGAGCGGGAGGGTATGGGTGATCAGCTCGTCAATTTTGAGCTTGCCTTCCATATACCAGTCCACGATCTTCGGCACGTCGGTGCGGCCGCGCGCGCCGCCAAAGGCAGAGCCCAGCCAGTGGCGGCCGGTCACCAGCTGGAATGGACGGGTCGATATCTCCTGCCCCGCCGCGGCCACGCCGATCACGATCGACTTGCCCCAGCCTTTGTGGCAGCACTCAAGTGCCTGGCGCATCAGCTGCGTATTGCCGACGCATTCGAAGCTGTAATCGGCGCCGCCATCGGTCAGCTGCACGATAGCATCGACCACGTTCTCGACGTCGCGCGGATTGATGAAGTGGGTCATGCCGAACTGGCGCGCCATCGCTTCGCGCGCCGGGTTGATGTCGATGCCGATGATCTTGTCGGCGCCCACCATCTTCGCCGCCTGGATCACGTTCAGGCCAATGCCGCCCAGGCCGAACACCACTACGTTGGCGCCCGCTTCCACCTTGGCGGTGAACAGTACGGCGCCGACGCCGGTCGTCACGCCGCAGCCGATGTAGCACACCTTGTCGAACGGCGCGTCGGGACGGATCTTGGCCAGCGCGATCTCCGGCACCACGATGTAGTTGGAGAAGGTGGAAGTGCCCATGTAATGGAACAGCGGCTTGCCGTCCAGCGAGAAGCGGCTGGAACCATCGGGCATCAGGCCCTTGCCCTGGGTGGCGCGGATCGCCTGGCACAGGTTGGTCTTGCGCGACAGGCAGAATTTGCACTGGCGGCATTCCGGCGTGTACAGCGGGATGACGTGGTCGTCTTTCTTGAGCGAAGTGACGCCTGGACCGACATCGACCACCACGCCGGCGCCTTCATGGCCGAGGATGGCCGGGAACAGTCCTTCCGGATCAGCGCCGGACAGGGTGTAGTGGTCGGTATGGCAGATGCCGGTGGCCTTGATCTCCACCAGGACCTCGCCGGCGCGCGGGCCGTCCAACTCCACTTCCTCAATGGTCAGCGGCGCTCCGGCCTTCCATGCAACTGCTGCTCTCGTCTTCATCCCTGTACTCCAAATCTGGTAAAGACGACAGCATAGCTTAACTCCTGATTGCCAGCATGGACTCCAGCCCCAGCATATGCGACACGGTGCGCCACAGCTGGCGCGGCGAAGTCCAGGGCTTGGGCAGGAAAGCGTGGGCCTGGTGATGCAGCATCGGCTGGCTGGCCGAATACAGCAGCACCGGGGTGCCCTGGCCGGTCTGGCGCATGGAGCGGATCAGGGCATGGCCGTCGCCGTCCGGCAGGTCGGGATCGATCACGACCAGCGCAAACTCGCCGTGCTGCAACTGGCTTTGCGCCTGACTGTAGCTGGACGCATGCACCACCTGGATTTCTGGCGCCAGCAAAGTCGCCAGCACCACGGCGCTATCTTCATCGCGATCGACGTGCAGCACCCGTGGCGCCGGATGCAAATCAAATGACATGTTCATGAAGCGGTTCTCCGCACTGCAGGGGGATGGTCGGCGGAGCTGGGCCGAAGGATGTTGCCGGGCCGCGAAGGAGGGGCGGCCGCTGAGGGTGTTGCGGTGGGCGAGTTGGGGCCCACCGCATTAGTTTAATGCAAGGACATGGCCTGCGGAAAGATTTATTTTTTCAGCCGTGCATTAAACGCAGCATGCAAGCCGTTCAACATTTCTTCTGCGGCCAGAAGCTGGTCGGCGACTTCATTGATCTTGCGCCGGCTGGAACGGGCGTGGTCGCGCAGCACTTCAAAAGCGGTGTTGCGGTCGGTCTGGTACTTGCACATCAACAGTCCCACGGCCAGGCTGGTCTCGCGGCCGGCCGCCAGTGCTGCGTTGAGGTTGATTTCGGTGCGGCGCAGCTGGCGGATCTCATCGGCGCGTGCCAGGCCGGCTTCAAAGGCCGGCATCAGGTGGTGCTCGTCGACCGGCTTCACCACGAAGCCCACCGCACCGTAGGCGGCCGCCTGCTTGCCGGCATCGGCATCGCCGCGGCCGGAGAGGAACATGAAAGGCACGGTGGTGTTGCGGTTCAGCTGCTTGGCCAGTTCCAGGCCCGACATGCCGGGCATGTGGATGTCGAGCAGGGCCAGGTCGGGCTCGCGCTCGGCAATCAGGGCCAGGGCCTGGTCCGAGGAATGCGCCAGCATGGTGTCGTAGCCGGCGCGGGACAGCAATTCGCCCAGGAACTCGGTCAGGATCTTGTCATCGTCGACGATCAGGATCAGGCGCTTGGTCGGAGTCTGGGCGTTCATTGGCGTCAACCTTATGGTTATGCTAATGGGGAAATTATAGACTGAAATTCCCGCACTGCCGCCGCCACATCTTCGGCCAGGTAGACGCTGGTAATCGCCGCCACCAGATGCGCGCCCTCGGCCACCAGCGGCGCGGCGTTTTGCGGCGTCATGCCGCCGATAACGCACAGCGGCACCTCGATCACTTCGCGCGCGTGGCGCAGGATCGAAGGCTGGGTGGTGACGGCGTATTGCTTCACCTTCGACGGGTAGAAGCCGCCGAACGCCACATAGCTGGCGCCGGCCGCCTGCGCTGCCTGGGCGCGCGCCAGTTCGCCGTAGCAGGAGGCGCCGATCAGCTTGTTGGGGCCGAGCGAGGCGCGCACTTCGGCCAGCGGTGCGTCGGTACCGCCGAGGTGCACGCCATCGGCGCCCAGCTCGCGGCACAGGGCGACGTGGTCGTTCACCAGGAAGGGCACACTGTACTTGTGGCACAGCTCGCGCAGCGCCCCGCCCTGCTCGCGCCGCAGCGCCGGGCTGGCGTCCTTGTGGCGGTACTGCAGCAGCGCTACGCCTTCGCGCAGCGCCTGCTCAGTCACCGCCAGCAGTTTTTCGGTGTCGTCCCAGTTCGGGGTCACCAGGTAAAGTCCTTGCATCATTTCTCCTTATCGCTGCGGGATGCGCTGGCCGGGCGCGATTGCGTATGACGCGGCCAGTGCGCGCTGGGTATAGCCTTGTGCCTTGGTCAAGGCCTGGGCCATGGTGTTGCCCATCGCCAGCAGCGCCGCCGTGGCCGCGGCCAGCGTGCAGCCACTGCCGTGGAAGCCGCCCGGCAGGCGCGGCCAGCTCCAGTTCTGCTGGCGGTCAGGGCCGAGCCAGCGGTTGATCACCACGTCGCTGTTCTCGTCGTGGCCGCCGGTCACCAGCACGTGGGTGCAGCCGAGGGCGCGCAAGGCGCGGGCATGGGCCAGCGCATCGCCATGGGCTGTACCGTGCCAGGCTGGCGGCACGCCGGGTGTCGCCAGCGCAACCATTGGTGCCGCATCCACGAGCATGGCTTCGCCCGCCGTGCCAGGCAGCGCAGCGAATGCTTCCGCGCTGGCGCCGCCAGCCGCCGTCGCCATAGCGGCCGCCGCGGAGCGTGCCGCGGCACTGGCGGCGGACGCCGCTGCCACGCCGACGCGAACAGGCGCACGGTAGCGCGCCGCATTGCCGGCAAGGGCCGCCGCTTCCGGGCCATTCGGCGTAATCAGCGTGGCCAATGGCAGCAAGGGCGCCAGCGCCTGCACTGCATCGTCGCGCCCGAGCGCATCGCCATGGCCGCTGCGGAGCACGGGATCGAGCACCACAGGCGGATCGCTGTACAAGCGCTGCGCCCAGCCCGGCGCCGCACCGGCCGCCGCGCGATGCGTGGCGCGCAGCTCGCCGATCAGCGTGGCAATGGCCAGCGCATTTTCCGCGCTGCCCGGGATGCCGATCTTCACCGCCGCCACCGGCACTTGCGCCAGCAGCGCACGCGCCTGTTGCAGCACGACGTCCGCCGCCACTGGCATCACCGCATGCACGCGGTTATTGTCCTGCACCGTAATGGCAGTGAGCACCGGCAAGGCATGCGCCCCCATCGCCGTGATGGCCTGGATATCGGCCGCCATGCCGGCGCCACCCGAGGGATCGGCGCCGGAAAACACCAGCACGCAAGGCCGGTCGCTCATGCCAGCCTCCCCGCCATCGGCGACGACGGCGAGGCAGCAAAACGGCGCGGCATGCGCCCGGCCAGGAAGGCTTCGCGGCCGGCCTGCACGCCCAGCTTCATGGCACGCGCCATGCGTACCGGGTCGCCGGCGGCGGCAATGGCAGTGTTCATCAGCACGCCGTCGCAACCGAGCTCCATGGCGATGGCCGCATCGGACGCGGTGCCGACGCCCGCATCGACCAGCACCGGCACATTCGACTGCTCGATGATCAGCGACAGGTTCCATGGATTCAAAATGCCCATGCCGGAGCCGATCAGCGACGCCAGCGGCATCACCGCGCAGCAGCCGATATCTTCCAGCATGCGCGCCTGGATCGGATCGTCGCTGCAGTAGACCATGACGTCGAAACCATCCTTCACCAGTTCGCGCGCGGCGACCAGGGTTTCCGGCATATTGGGGAACAGGGTCTTCTCGTCGCCCAGCACTTCCAGCTTGACCAGCTTGTGGCCGTTGAGCAGCTCGCGTGCCATCTGCAGCGTATAGACCGCGTCCTTGGCCGTGTAGCAGCCGGCCGTATTCGGCAGGATGGTGAATTCATGCGGCGGCACATAGTCCAGCAGGCTTGGCGCATGCGGGTCCTGCCCGATGTTGACGCGGCGGATCGCCACGGTAATGATTTCCGCGCCGGCCGCCAGCGTGGCTTCGCGGGTTTGCGGCAGGTCCTTGTACTTGCCGCTGCCGACCAGCAGGCGCGAGCTGTATTCCTTGCCCGCGATGACCAATGGATTGTCTTGCATTTGCAGTCTCCCCTTCCTAGCCCCCGCCAATGGCGCGGACGATATCTACTTTGTCGTGTTGGTTCAGCACTACCTGCGGCCAGCGCTGGCGCGGCACCACCTGGCGGTTAACCGCCAGCGCCAGCGCCTGGCCGGTCAGTTCGAGCGCATCGATCAGCGCATCGAGCGTCTGCTGCGGCGGCACCGCATGCGGCGCACCGTTCAGTTCAATTTCGATCATGCTTGCTCGCGGTAGATGCTGGAACCGCCCTTGACGAACTCGATCGATTTTTCCTGCATGCCCTTGGCGGCGAATTCGCGCACTTCCTGCGTGATCTTCATCGAGCAGAAATGCGGGCCGCACATGGAGCAGAAGTGCGCCACCTTGGCCGAATCCTTCGGCAGGGTTTCGTCGTGGAATTCGCGCGCGCGGTCCGGGTCCAGGCCCAGGTTGAACTGGTCTTCCCAGCGGAATTCGAAGCGCGCCAGCGACAGTGCGTTGTCGCGGATCTGGGCGCCGGGGTGGCCTTTTGCCAGGTCGGCCGCATGCGCTGCGATCTTGTAGGTGATGATGCCTTCCTTGACGTCGGCCTTGTTCGGCAGGCCCAGGTGCTCTTTCGGCGTCACGTAGCACAGCATGGCGCAGCCGTACCAGCCGATCTGCGCGGCGCCGATGCCGGAGGTGATGTGATCGTAGCCTGGTGCGATATCGGTGGTCAGTGGGCCCAGGGTGTAGAACGGCGCTTCGCTGCACTGCTCAAGCTGCAGGTCCATGTTCTCTTTGATCAGCTGCATCGGCACGTGGCCCGGGCCTTCGATCATTACCTGCACGTCATGCTTCCAGGCGATTTGGGTCAGCTCGCCCAGGGTTTTCAGCTCACCCAGCTGGGCATCGTCGTTGGCGTCCCATACCGAGCCTGGGCGCAGGCCGTCGCCCAGCGAGAAGCTCACGTCGTACGCCTTCATGATTTCGCAGATCTCTTCGAAGTGCGTGTACAGGAAGTTTTCCTTGTGGTGGGCCAGGCACCACTTGGCCATGATCGAACCGCCGCGCGAGACGATGCCGGTCATGCGGTTGGCGGTCATCGGCACGTAGCGCAGCAGCACGCCGGCATGGATGGTGAAGTAGTCGACGCCCTGCTCCGCCTGTTCGATCAGGGTGTCGCGGAAGATTTCCCAGGTCAGGTCTTCGGCCTTGCCGTTGACCTTTTCCAGCGCCTGGTAGATCGGCACGGTGCCGATCGGCACCGGCGAGTTACGCACGATCCATTCGCGCGTTTCGTGGATATGCTTGCCGGTGGAGAGATCCATCACCGTATCGCCGCCCCAACGGATGGCCCAGGTCATCTTCTCCACTTCCTCGCCGATGGAGGAGGTCACGGCGGAGTTGCCGATATTGGCGTTGATCTTGACCAGGAAATTGCGGCCGATGATCATCGGCTCCAGCTCCGGGTGATTGATGTTGGCCGGGATGATGGCGCGGCCGCGGGCGATTTCCTCGCGCACGAATTCCGGCGTGATCTCTTCGGGAATGGCGGCGCCGAACGATTCGCCGCGGTGCTGGCGGCCCAGCAGGTTGGCCATGCGCTGGCCTTTCTCGCCCTGGGCTCGCAGGCCGGCCAGGTATTCCTTGCGGCGCAGGTTCTCGCGGATCGCCACGTATTCCATTTCCGGCGTGATGATGCCCTGGCGCGCATAGTGCATCTGGGTCACGTTGCGGCCGGCCAGCGCGCGGCGCGGCTGGCGGTGCAGTTCGAAGCGCAACGCATCGAGTTTTTCATCGGCCAGGCGCTGGCGGCCATAGTCGGAAGTCGGGCCCGCCAGCAGTTCGGTGTCGTTGCGCTCGGCGATCCAGGCGGCGCGCGGCGTGCCGAGGCCCTTGCGGATGTCGATCCTGGCGTCCGGGTCGCTGTACGGGCCGGAGCAGTCGTAGACGGTGACGGGCGCATTGTCGCCGGACAGGCTGATTTCGCGCATAGGCACGCGCAGGTCGGCGCGGCTACCGGTCACATAGATCTTGCGGGAATTGGGCAGCGGGGTGACGGCTGCAGAGTCGACCTCGGCCTGGGCGGCGAGGAAGGTTGGATTGGCGTTCATTTTGGCTCCTTTGTTGGCGCAGGAGCCAGCAAAGGAGGTTAGGCTGCGCGTGCAGTTGCGCCGTGCGTGGCGCAGCCGCTGCGTATCCTGAAGCTTCCCTTCGCTGGCATTATCCAGATCAGGTTCGGAGGGTATTTCTCACCCGCGCAGCTTGCGCCGCGCAGGACCCCTAGCGTGTGCCACCTTTCGGCAGCGGACGGATTATATCTATAATCGTTGCGCATTAAAAGGAGACCGGATGCGATATGTAGTATTCCTGGCGGCGATGGCCGCGCAGGCCGCCACGCTGGCGGCAGCGGGCACGCCCACTGCCGAAGGCCGCGCGCCGACGCTGGCCCAGCAGCGCTCGTTCGAACAATTCATGCAGCGCAGCGCGCCGGGCACGCCGCTGCCGCCGCTGCGCGTCGAACGCGGACCCGATGGCAAGAGCTGGGTGGCCAGCGCCAGCAGCGATGCGCCGCCGGTGCGCCTGGTGCTGCCGCTGTGCCGGGTGACGCGCACCCGCTATACGCAGCAGGCCGACGACAGCTGGCGCGCCGACAGCAGCCAGCATGTCTGGATTCATCACACCACCAGCTGCGGCACGCCGCCGGCGACGATGGTGGAACTGCGTGCGCCACTGGCCGAGATCGACATGCTGCGCCTGATCCAGGCGCAGGCCGAACTGCTGCAGCGCGCACGCCTGCTCATGGCCGGCAACACCAGCTGTGCGCCAACCCGATCGCGTAACTTCCAGTTGCGCGCGCTGGGCCGCAGCGCCGACGGCATGTTCGTGCTGGGCTATGAAAGCGATATCGGCAGCAAGGTCGACATCACGGTGCGGCCATCGCGTGCCGAATTGACCGCCTGGAACGTCAACTGCCCGTGACAAGCGGGTAGCAAAATTGTAGCGTTGCCATGCAGCAACACAGCAGGTGGCTTTTCATCTGCAAGTGTAACAATTCGTTACTATGTGCGTAATCGCACATAGCGTTTTTCCTCTCGCTTCCGATAATGGAAGAGCACCAATAACTACTACTACGAGAGGCAATACCATGAACTCGAAAGTCTCCCTGCTTCCACTCGCGCTGACCTCCCTCCTGCTCGCAGCCTGCGGCGGCGGTGGCGGCGGCGACACCCCGCCAACCCAGACCATGGGTACCCTGGGCGTGTCGATTACCGATGCACCGGCCTGCGGCTTTGACGCAGTCAACGTGACCGTCAACAAAGTGCGCGTCAACATGAGCGCGACTGCCAGCGATACCGATAGCGGCTGGACCGATATCACCCTGTCGCCAGGCAAGAAAATCAACTTGCTGAACCTGACCAACGGCACCCTGGACGCACTGGGCCAGACCTCGCTGGCTGCAGGCCGCTACAACCAGGTACGCCTGGTGCTGGACCCGAACACCGGCAACGCGACTGCCAACTCCGTGGTCCTGAGCGGCACCACCACCGAGATCTCGCTCGACACCCCGAGCGCGGTGCAAAGCGGCATCAAGATGAATGCCGACTTCACTGTGGAAGCGGGCCAGCGCTATGACCTGGTGATGGACTTCGATGCCTGCAAATCCATCGTCACCAAGGGCAACGGCAAGTACGCCCTGAAACCGGTCGTGAAAGTGATCCCGACTGCCTTGAACGGCATCAGCGGCTTCGTCAGCGTGCCGCTGCTGTCCGATGGGATCACCGTCAGCGCCCAGCAGAATGGTGCCGTAGTAGCCGCGACGGTGCCGAGCGCCACCGGCGAATTCGTGCTGCCACGCCTGCCTCTCGGTAACTACGACGTGGTGATCACTTCCAACACCCATGCGGCCTACGTGGTGGGCGGCGTGCCGGTGACTTCCACCACCGGCATGGTCCCGATCAGCACCACCGCGGCGCCATTCACGCTGCCAACCACCAGCCTGATGGGCTCGATCAGCGGCACGGCTACCCTGACCCCGGCCAGCACCACCGAATCGGCCCTGGTCTCGGCCAAGCAAGCTATCACCGGCGGCCCGACTGTGACCCTGCGCTACACCAATGCCGACCTGGCCACTGGCGCCTACAGCATCACCAAGCTGCCACTGGCGGCACCGCAGTATGCAGCGTATAGCGCCACGCTGCCGCTGACCTTCTCCAGCGCGGGCACCATCCCGGCCACCGGCATGTACAAGGTCGATGCCTCAGCGGCGGGCTACACCACGCTGTCCAACGCCTCGGTCGACCTGAACGTCGCCAACGCGGTCAACGTCAACTTCAACCTGGTTCCTTAAGCCTTAGCGTCACCGTCCCGACGCACCAGCCCCGGCACCGCACCTTGCGGTCGCCGGGGCTTTTTTTTCTTGCATGCACGCGCCTTTCCGCGCTATCCTGAATTATTCAATCGACTGATTTAATAAAAGGAGGCACGGTGCGCGCAGGCAGGAATCATGTCCGGATCGGCGGTGCAGCGGGCTTCTGGGGCGACAGCGCCCTCGGTCCCCGCCAGCTGCTCGATGGCGGCGACCTCGATTACCTGGTATTCGATTACCTGGCCGAACTGACCATGTCGCTGCTGGCGGCCGCACGCCGCAAGCAGCCGGAGTTGGGCTACGCCACCGATTTCATCGACGCCATGCGCGACGTGCTGGGCGACGCGCTGGCGCGCGGCGTGCGCATCGTGGCCAATGCCGGCGGCATCAACCCGCAAGGCTGCGCGGCAGCGCTGCGCGCGCTGGCATCGGAGCAGGGCCTGGCGCCGCGCATCGCCGTGGTAGAAGGCGACGACGTCTCCGCCCTGCTGCCCGCCTTGCGCGCTGAAGGCGTGGCACTGCCGGCCACGGTGCTGAGCGCCAACGCCTACCTCGGCGCACTGCCCATCAAGGCCGCGCTGGACGCGGGCGCCGACGTGGTCATCACCGGCCGCTGCGTCGACAGCGCCGTCACGCTGGGCGCCCTGATGCACGAATTCGGCTGGGCAGCGGACGACTACGACCGGCTCGCCGCCGGCAGCCTGGCCGGGCACCTGATTGAATGCGGCTGCCAGGGCAGCGGCGGCCTGTTCACCGACTGGGAAGCCGTGCCCGATTGGGCCAACAGCGGCTATCCGGTAGTGGAATGCCGCCCCGACGGCAGCTTCGTGCTGGGCAAGCCCGAAGGCACCGGCGGCCTGGTCACGCCGGCCGTGGCAGCCGAGCAGCTGCTCTATGAAATTGGCGACCCCGCGCGCTACCTGCTGCCCGACGTCGTATGCGATTTCACCGCAGTCACGCTGCAAGCGGCCGGCCCGCAGCGCGTGCTGGTCCAGGGCGCACGCGGCCACGCGCCCACATCCACCTACAAGGTGAGCGCCACCTACGCCGACGGCTTCCGCAGCGCCGCCCAGTTGACCATCATCGGCCACGACGCCGGACGCAAGGCCCGCCGCAGCGCCGAAGCAATCCTGGCCCGCACCCGGACCATGTTCACGCGCGCCGGCCTGGGCGACTATGCCGCGACGCACATCGACATCCTCGGTGCGGAAGAAGGCTTCGGCCAGGCAGTCATGTGGCTGGCAGTCGCCCACCCGCAGCGCGCCGCCCTCGAAATCTTCGCCCGCGAAATCGCCCCCGCCGGCACCTCCTGGTCCCCCGGCACCACCGGCTTCGGCGGCCGCCCCTCGGTGACGCCCGCCATCAAACAGTTCTCCTTCCTGCTCGACAAATCCCGCGCGGCGCCCCTTGTGCGCCTGCCCGATGGCGAGCAGATGCGCCCAACAATCCCGCCCGGCACATCCCGTACGGCCGAGCCCGTGTCACACCCTGGGGTCAGGCACCAAGGTGTGACACGGGCTGAGCCGCGTGATGGCTGGCGCATGGTGCCGCTGATCGAACTGGCCTGGGCGCGCAGTGGCGACAAGGGCGACACGTCCAACATCGGCGTCATCGCGCGCCATCCGGACGATTTGTCGTTGCTGCGCGAACAGCTCACGCCGGAGGCAGTGGCCGCGCACCTGGCCGACAAGGTGCGTGGTGCTGTGACGCGCTACGAGCTGCCCGGCATCCACGCCTTCAACTTTGTCTGCGAGCAGGCGCTGGGCGGGGGCGGCATGGCTTCGCTGCGCCACGATCCGCTCGGCAAGGGGATGGCGCAGTGGCTGCTGGCGATGCCGGTCGCCGTCCCGCCCGCGTTCACCAGCCGGAGAACTTGATGGAACAAGACCTGCGCGCCACCGTGCGCCGCTTCGTGGAACAGGAGCTGCGTCCCCACATCATCGACTGGGAAGAAGCGGGCGCCTTCCCGCGCACGCTGTACCAGCAGGCCGGCGAGCTTGGATTGCTTGCCCTGTGCTTTCCGGAAGCAGACGGCGGCATCCCCGCCAGCTACCGCCAACTGCAAGTGCTGAACGAAGAACTGTGCCGCACCGGCTGCGGCGGCCTGCTGGCTTCCCTGTTCAGCCACCGCATCGGCACCCCGCCCATCGTGCATGGCGGCTCGCCCGAACTGCGCGCGCGCGTGCTGCCCGGCATCCTGTCCGGCGAAAAGATCAGCGCCCTGGCCGTGACGGAACCGGGCGGCGGCTCGGACGTCGCGAACCTGGCCACGACTGCCGTGCGCGACGGCGACCATTACATCGTCAACGGCAGCAAGACCTTCATTACTTCCGGCATGCGCGCCGACTGGATCACGCTTGCCGTTCGTACCGGCGGCCCTGGTGCCGGGGGCGTGTCCCTGCTGCTGGTGCCCGGCGACACGCCCGGCCTGGCGCGTACACCCCTGAAAAAGATGGGCTGGTGGTGCTCCGACACGGCCGAACTGCATTTCGACCAGTGCCGCGTGCCAGCCGCCAACCTGCTGGGTGCTGAAAACGCCGGCTTCGCGCTCCTCATGCGCAACTTCAACGACGAACGCCTGATGCTGGCCATGCACGCCTGCTACCTGGCGCAAGCCTGCCTGGACGAAGCGCTGGCCTGGGCGCAGCAGCGCACGACTTTCGGCAAGGCGCTGGTGCAGCACCAGGCCGTGCGCCACAAGCTGGTGGAGATGGCCACGCGCCTTGAAGCAACGCGCGCCTTCATCGACAGCATCGTGGCGCGCATGGATGGCGCGCCGGGCGCTGCTGCGGCGGCAGTGGCGCAAGTCTGCATGCTGAAGAACTTCGCCGCGCAAACCATGCAGTCCTGCGCCGGCGAGGCCGTGCAGATCCTGGGCGGCATGGGCTTCATGCGCGGCACGGTGGCGGAACGGGTGTACCGCGACGCCAAGGTGTATATGATCGGCGGTGGCGCCGAAGAAATCCTCAACGACCTGGCCGCGCGCCAGCTCGGCTGGTCCTGAAAGGAAGCGGAATGTACCAATCGATCTTCAAACCCGGCCTGTTCGAGGGACGCACCATCGTGGTCACGGGAGGCGGCAGCGGCATCGGGCGCTGCACTGCGCACGAACTGGCAGCGCTGGGGGCGCGCGTGCTGCTGGTGGGGCGCGATGCGGCCAAGCTGGATGCGGTGCGCACCGAGATTGCGCGCGCCGGCGGCGCGGCCCACGGCTACAGCTGCAATATCCGCAGCGAGGAGGCCGTGCGCGAGCTGGTGGCGCAGGCGGTAGCGGCGCATGGCCCGCTCCATGGCCTGGTCAATAATGCCGGCGGCCAGTTCCCGGCGCCGTTGCGCGAAATTTCGCAAAAAGGCTGGGAGGCGGTCGTGCAAACCAACCTGACCGGCGGCTTCCTGCTGGCGCGCGAGTGCCTGAACCAGAGCATGGCGGAGCATGGCGGCGCCATCGTCAACATCGTGGCCGACATGTTTGGCAGCATGCCGAACATGGGCCATTCGGGCGCCGCGCGGGCCGGCATGGTAAGCCTGACAGAGACAGCGGCCTTCGAATGGGCACAGTACGGGGTGCGCGTAAATGCCGTGGCGCCGGGCTACATCGCTTCTTCCGGCATGGACCAGTACCCGCCCGAAATGCGCGACACCATCCGCGCTTTCCCGCGCACGGTGCCGCTGCACCGTTTCGGCACCGAATCGGAAGTGGCGGCGGCGATTACCTTCCTGCTGTCCGACGCGGCAGCCTTCATCACCGGTACCACCTTGCGCGTCGACGGCGGCCGGCCGAACGTGCGTCCCGGCATGCCGATGCCCATGCCGCGCCAGCCAGGCGCCACGGCGGCTTTCAACGGCTTCCACCTGGCGGCCACGCCGCGCGTGCTGGAGGGCGAGTGATGCCCGCGCTGGAGAGCCGCATCGCGCCGCAGGGCGAAGCCTTCCAGGCCAACAGCGCCGCGCTGGAAGGTCACCTGGTGCGCCTGCGGGCACTGGAGGCACGCGCGCGCGACAAGTCGGCGGCCTCGGCGCCGCTGTTTGCCAAGCGCGGCCAGTTGCTGCCCCGCGAACGTCTTGGCGCCCTGCTCGATGCCGGCGCCCCTTTTCTGGAACTGGCCACGCTGGCCGGCTACTGCCTGGACCATCCCGATCCCGAACGCTCGGTGCCCGGCGCTGGGCTGGTGGGCGGCATCGGTTTTGTCAGCGGCGTGCGCTGCATGGTGGTGGCCGACGATTCGGGTATCGATGCCGGCGCGGTGCAGCCGATGGGGATCGAGAAGTTCCAGCGCTTGCAGCAGGTGGCGCTGGCGCAGAAACTGCCCTTCATCCACCTGGTCGAATGCGCGGGCGCCAACCTGCTTGACTACAAGGTGGAAACTTTTATTCACGGCGGCAGCGGTTTTTACTGGCTGGCGCGCCTGTCGGCGGCCGGGCTGCCGGTGATCAGCGTAGTGCATGGCTCGAGCACGGCGGGCGGCGCCTACATGCCGGGGCTGTCGGACTATGTAGTGATGGTGCGCGAGCGCGCCAAGGCTTTCCTGGCCGGGCCGCCGCTCTTGAAGGCGGCCACCGGCGAAGTCGCCAGCGAGGAAGAGCTGGGCGGCGCGGAAATGCATGCGGCGGTTTCCGGCCTGGCCGAATACCTGGCCGAGGACGATGCCGATGCGCTGCGCGTCACGCGTGAACTGGTGGCGAGCCTGGGCTGGGACGCCGCGCCAGCACGCCGCGCCAGCTACCAGGCGCCGCGCTACGACGCCAGCGAACTGCTCGGCATCGCTCCTTGCGACCAGCGCAAGCCGCTCGACATGCGCGAAGTCATCGCCCGCATCGTCGACGGCTCGGCCTTCCTGGAGTTCAAGCCCGGCTATGGCGCCGCCACAGTCATGGGCCACGCGGCGATCTGCGGCATGGCCGTCGGCATCCTGACCAACAACGGCCCGCTCGACCCGGCCGGCGCCACCAAGGCCGCGCACTTCATCCAGCTTTGCTGCCAGTCCGGCACCCCGCTCGTATTCCTGCAGAACACCACCGGCTTCATGGTCGGCAAGGCCTACGAGCAAGCCGGCATGATCAAGCACGGCTCGAAGATGATCCAGGCGCTGGCCAACGCCAACGTGCCGCGCATTACCGTGCATTGCGGCGCCTCCTTCGGCGCCGGCAACTACGGCATGTCCGGGCGCGGCTTCATGCCGGACTTCTGCTTCAGCTGGCCCAATGCGCGCACCGCCGTGATGGGCGCCGAGCAGGCTGCCACCACCATGGCCATCGTGATGGAGGGCAGCATGCGGCGCAAAGGCGTGGAAGTCGACCACGCGGCGATTGCCGCCATGCGCGCCAAGGTGGTCGACACCTTCGAGCGCCAGACCGACGCTTTCTATACATCCGGACGCCTGCTGGACGACGGCGTCATCGACCCGCGCGACACGCGCAAGGTGCTGGCCTGCGTGCTGGCAGTGTGCGAAGAAGCGCGCCGGCGCGAGCTGCGGCCGGTGCAATTCGGCGTCGCCCGCCCATAAAAACTGGAGACCTCATGGAATACAGCCACGAACACCTGGAACTGCAGCGCAACCTGAAACGCTTTATCGACAGCGACATCAATCCCTTCGTTGACGAGTGGGAGGCGGCCGAGATTTTCCCGGCCAAGGAAGTATTCCGCAAGCTTGGCGCGCTGGGCATGCTGGGCGTGTCCAAGCCGGTGGAGTATGGCGGGCTGGGGCTCGACTATTCATATTCGATGGCGATGGCTGAAGCGCTGGGGCACATCCGCTGCGGCGGCGTGCCGATGGCGATTGGCGTGCAGACCGACATGGCCACGCCGGCGCTCGCGCGCTTTGGTTCGGATGCGCTGCGGCGCGAATTCCTGGCGCCAGCCATTTCTGGCGAGGCTGTTGCCTGCGTCGGTGTGTCAGAGCCGGGAGCGGGGTCGGATGTGGCGGCCATCCGCACCACCGCGCGCAAGGATGGCGGCGACTACATCATCAACGGCAGCAAGATGTGGATCACCAACAGCCTGCAGGCGGACTGGATGTGCCTCCTGGCGATCACCGGCGACGGCCCGGCGCACCGCAACAAGTCGCTGATCATCGTGCCGATGGATACGCCGGGCATCAGCGTGGGCAAGAAGATCCGCAAGATCGGCATGAATTCGTCGGACACGGGCCTGATCCACTTCGACGAGGTGCGCGTGCCGCAGCGCTACCTGGTTGGCGAGGAGGACAAAGGCTTTACCTACCAGATGCTGCAATTCCAGGAAGAGCGCCTGTGGTGCGCTGCCAATATCGTGCAGCAGATGCAGAACTGCATTGACGCCACCATCGAATACACGCGCGAACGCAAGATCTTCGGCGCCAGCGTGCTGGATAACCAGTGGGTGCACTTCAAGCTGGCGGAGATGCAGACCGAGCTCGAATCGCTGCGCGCCCTGACCTACCGCGCCTGCGGCATGTATATCGGCGGCGCCGACGTCACCGAACTGGCGTCGATGGCCAAGCTGAAAGCAGGACGCCTGGCGCGCCAGATCACTGACGGCTGCATGCAGTTCTGGGGCGGCATGGGCTTCACGCTGGATAACCCGGTGTCGCAGTTCTACCGCGACGGGCGGCTGACGTCGATCGGCGGTGGTGCCGATGAAGTCATGCTAGGCATCATCTGCAAGTACATGGACATCCTGCCGGGCCGCAAAGCGTGAAAGCCTTCGACACCATCCTGGTCGCCAACCGCGGCGAAATCGCGCTGCGCGTGATGCGCACCGCGCGGCGCATGGGCTACCGCTGCGTGGCAGTGTATTCCGACGCCGATGTCGGCGCGCCCCATTGCGCCAGCGCCCCCGGTGACGCGCACGCGGCGCTGCGCATCGGTGGTCCCGCGCCGGCCGACTCCTACCTGAACATCCCGGCACTGATCGATGCCGCACAGGCCAGCGGCGCGGGCGCCGTGCACCCCGGCTACGGCTTCCTGGCCGAAAGCGCCGACTTCGCGCAGGCTTGCGCCGATGCAGGCCTGGTCTTCATCGGCCCGCCGCCGGCTGCCATCGAGGCCATGGGCAACAAGGCCGGCGCCAAGCGGCTGATGCTGGAGGCGGGAGTGCCCTGCGTGCCGGGCTACCAGGGCGAGGACCAGTCGGTCCAGCGCATGGCGGAGGAAGCCCGCCGCATCGGCTTCCCGGTGATGATCAAGGCGGCCGCCGGCGGCGGCGGGCGCGGCATGCGGCGGGTGGACGATGCCGCCGCATTCGGCACCGCGCTGGCCTCGGCGCGCTCCGAGGCACTGCACGCTTTCGGCAGCGCGGAAGTGATACTCGAGCGCGCAATCATCGAGCCACGCCACATCGAGATCCAGGTATTCGCCGACAGCCACGGCAACGTGGTGCACATGGGGGAGCGCGATTGCTCGGTGCAGCGACGGCACCAGAAACTGATCGAAGAATCGCCCTCCCCGGCAGTGACGCCGGAGCTGCGCACGCGCATGGGCGCGGTGGCGGTGGCAGCGGCGCGCGCGATCGGTTACGTCGGCGCCGGCACGCTGGAATTCCTGCTGGACGGCGACGGCGCCTTCTACTTCATGGAGATGAACACCCGCTTGCAGGTCGAGCATGCAGTAACGGAGGCGATCACCGGCATCGACCTAGTGGAATGGCAACTGCTGGTAGCGGCGGGCGCCCCGCTGCCGCTGACGCAGTCCGAGCTGGATGGCCGGCGTGCAGGCGGCGGGCATGCCATCGAAGTGCGCCTGTGCGCTGAGGATCCGCAACAGGACTTCCTGCCACAAAGCGGCAAGGTGTTGCGCTGGGCCGCGCCGGCAGGCATGCGCTGCGACCACGCCCTGGTCGACGGTGCCCAGGTGCCGCCCTTCTACGACTCCATGCTGGCCAAGCTGGTCGCCCATGGCCGCGACCGCACAGATGCACTGCGACAGTTGTGGCGCGCGCTTGACGAGTGCGTGCTGCTTGGACTGCCCAGCAACCGCGCCTTCCTGGCGCAATGCCTGGCGCACCCTGTATTTGCCTCGGGCCAGGCCAGCACCGGCTTTATCGCCCAACACCTGCCGGCCGATCGGCGCGCCGGCGTCGGCGCCAATGCGACGGCACGCATCCTGCCGGCAGCAAGCGCGCTGCTGGCCTGGCACAGGTCGCAGCGCCATGCGCACCGCCACCCTGCTGAACTGCATGGCTGGAGTTCCAGCCATGCCATGGCCCAGCCCCTGCGCTTCACACTGGACGGCACTGAACACCGCGCCAAGGCCAGCGCCGACGGCCCGGACGCCTGGCGCCTCACTGGCAACGGTGCCGGTGCCGGTGCCGGGGAAAGCATCAGCGCAAGCGCTGCCCCCGTCCGCGTCACAGTGGTCGAAACCAGCTCGGGAGCGCTGCAACTGTCTCTCGATGGCGGGCCCGCGGCACTGCATTTCGCTGCCGACGGCGCTCGGATATTCTTCCTGCTGGACGGCGCGGAACACGTGCTGGACGACCTCGGCGACGCGCCGCCGCGCGTGGCGGGTAACGGTGCCGCCGACGGCCGCATTGCAGCGCCAATGAACGGCCGCGTGGTCGCCCTGCACGTGCGGGAAGGTGAACAAGTCAGCATTGGCCAGCCGTTGCTGGCGTTGGAAGCGATGAAAATGGAACACAATATGCTCGCTACGCGCGACGGCAAGGTGTCTGCGCTCGCCACTGCCATTGGCACGCAAGTGGCGACCGGACAGCTGCTACTGGAAATCACACCCTGACGGAGAATCCATGAATACGCTGCAAGGCAAGACCCTGTTCATCACCGGCGCTAGCCGGGGCATCGGCAAGGCGATCGCCTTGCGCGCGGCGCGCGACGGCGCCAACGTGATCATCGCCGCCAAGACAACCGAACCCGATCCGCGCCTGCCCGGAACCATCTATTCCGCCGCCGAGGAAATCCGGGCCGCGGGCGGCAATGTGCTGCCGCTTCAGGTCGACATCCGTGAAGAGGACCAGGTCGTCGCCGCCATTGAGAAAGGCGTCGCGGAGTTCGGCGGCATCGACATACTGGTCAACAACGCCAGTGCGATCAGCCTCACGAACTCGCAGAGCACCTCGATGAAGCGCTACGACCTGATGATGGACATTAACGTGCGCGGCACCTTCCTCTGCGCCAAGCACTGCATCGCGCATCTTCAAAACGCCAGCAACCCGCACATCCTGACGCTTTCGCCGCCAATCGACCTGAATCCGAAATGGTTCGCTCGCCACGCCGCCTACACCACCTCAAAATATGCGATGAGCATGATCGTGCATGGGCTGGCCGCCGAGCTGGCAGAGGACGGGATCGGCGTCAATGCCTTGTGGCCGCGCACGATTATCGCAACGGCCGCCCTCAATGTCGCCCTGCCCGGCGGCGCCCAGTACGGCCGCACGCCGGAGATCATGGCCGATGCCGCCCACCTGATACTGACAAAGGACAGCCGCGCGACGACCGGCAACTTCTTCATCGACGAACAAGTCCTGCGCGGCAGCGGCATCACCGACTTTTCCCAGTACCAGGTGACGCCCGGCGTGGAACCGATGATCGACCTTTTCGTGGAGGCAGGCCATGACTGAACGCATGCAGGACAACCTTGGCAACCTGGTTTCCCGCAGCGCTCGCCGCAATGGCACCGCGACCGCGCTGCTCGAAAACGGCAGCAGCATGTCTTACGCCCAACTGGACGAGGACAGCAACCGTTTCGCGCACTACCTGCTCGCCAGTGGTCTTCACCCCGGCGACAAGGTGGCCATGCTCAGCCCGAACTCGATGGAGTTCATGGTGGCCGCTTTCGGCATCCTGAAGGCTGGCCTGGTATGGGTGCCAATCAACGCAATGCTGTCGCCCACGGAAGTAAGCTATATCGTGCAGCACGCCGAAGCACGGCTGCTGCTGGCGGACGCGCAGCTTGCCGCGCATCCGGTATGGAGTGCCGCACTGCCCGCGCTTGGCCTGCCGCTGCTCCACTGCGCTGTGGACATCCCCACGGCTGGCGCACCGGGCGCTGTCCGCAACCTGCGCCAGGCCCTCGCCGGCCAGCCGTCAACGCCGCCCGATCTGGAAATTGACGAGCAAGCACTGGCCCTGATCATGTACACCAGCGGCACTACCGGCAACCCGAAAGGCGCCATGCATTCGCACCGCTCCGTTCTGGCCGCCGTGATGTCGAACGCCATCACGGTTTCGATCGTGCCGCACGACGTGCTGTCCGCCATCCTGCCCTTGTTCCACTGCGCCCAGTTCAGCATGGCCGCAGCGGGCCTGGCCTGCGGCGCTGCCATCTCGATCTCGCGCGGCTTCGATCCCGCCGCCGTGCTGGCGACGCTGGCGCGCGACCGCGTCACCCTGGTCGCCGCCCTGCCGGCAATGTACGGCGCCATGCTGCAGCACCCGGCGCGCAAGCAGAATGACCTGTCCGCGCTGCGGCTGGCCATCTACGCCATGGCCCCGATGGCGCCCGAACTGCTGCGCCGCCTGATGCAGGAGTTCTGCCCCCGTTTCGCGCTAGGCAGCGGGCAAACGGAAATGTTCCCGATGACGGTCTACTTCCCTCCCGATCAGCAGCACCGCACAGGCAATTGCTGGGGCCTGTCGACGCCCGTCAACGACACCGCCATCATGGATGCAGACGGGCGCCTGCTCGGCAAAGGGGAAGTCGGCGAAATCGTGCATCGCGGTCCCAACGCGATGCTGGGCTACTTCAAAGACCCCGAAGCGACAGCCGCTACGCGCCGCTTCGGCTGGCACCATACGGGCGACCTCGGCATGTGGGATGAGGATGGCTACCTGCACTTCAAAGGCCGCCTGAAGGACATGATCAAGACCGGCGGCGAGAACGTGCCTGCCATCCGCGTGGAGGAAGCCTTGCTCGGGCACCCCGCCGTCGCGGTGGCAGCCGTGGTCGGCCTGCCGCATCAGGAATGGATCGAAGCTGTGACGGCCTTCGTCTGCCTCAAGCCCGGCCAGTCCGCCGACGCCGGCGCGCTGCAGGAACATTGCCGTAGCACGCTGGCTGGCTTCGAGATTCCCAAGCACATCGCCATTGTGGACAGCTTGCCGATGACTTCGACCGGCAAGATCCAGAAGCACGTGCTGCGTGCGAACCACCAAGCGTTATACAGCTAGCCGAACCGTGTTCCATCCGGCAGAAACACAGTTTTCCAGACGAAGCGTTTTGGCTCGACCGGTTTGTTCGCTGCGCGCTGGCGTTGCAGCCATTCGCTTATGGCAACGTCGGCTAGGTCCGCCAAGTTGTAGTCGGTTCCCTGTTCAGCGTAATAGTCGAGCAGTGCGTGCAGGATAGGGAGGCTTACCTCCTGGGTCACTCGGGAAGTCATACTGAAAGCTCCTGAAATTTTTCCCCTTAGAGCGCTATCAGGCCGCAAAAGTTCAAGTTTTCAGTAGTTTCAGTGAAAATTTCAGTAGTTTTCAGTAGTAGTCCGCGACAGCGGTGCACAGGGCCACCGCATTCGGCGCCGGTTGGCGGGCTCGGCTAGCTCATCGATGAGAACCGGCCCGCCATGCGAATGGAAGAGGTCCTGGTCTTCCTGACGCCCAATCTCAGTCGGCTGGCGGCTCAGCAGCCGGCTCGCGCGCCTGCTTGGGCGGCGGTGGACCCTTCTTGCCCCGGTAGCGCAAGCGGTGCTCCATGTCCTTCACGATGGAACTCGTGGCCCGCACTTCGTCCCAGATGCCATGATCGAGCCGCATCTTGTAGTTCATCGCGCTCATCATCGGCAGCAGGACCTTTTCATAGCTGTCGGCCAGGCGCTGCAGCAGTTCGTGCAGCCGGTCCTGTTCCGGCACATGCACCTCCACCTGAGGCGCCATGCGGTCGCCCAGTGCAGCGATGCCGGCACCGATTTCGGCCAGATGATCGGCCACCCGCGTTTCGCCTTCCGCTTGCCCGCCGTTCTTGCGCAGGCGGACGAATTCCTCCACCAGCTCATTCCAGCGCGCCTGCTCCGCGTCCGTCGGCTGGCCCAGCAAGTGCGCCAGGCGCAGCAGGTTTTCTTCGGCGCCGGTGGTCAGGGTTTGCGCCTCGCCGCGGTAGTGGTCGCGCAGCAGCGCATCCAGTTCGGCGTCATGCATGAGGGCCGACACCTTGGGCGCCAGCTTGGCCATGTTGCGATAGCTGCCCTGCAGCTTGAACGGAGGCTCGGCGCGATAGGCATCATCCTGCGCAGCCGACGCGATATAGGCCAGGTTCACCTTCATCAGCGCATTGCGCACTTTGAACAGGCGTTGCAGGACCGCGCAGATCTGGTCGATCTCCTGCGAGGTGTAGGCATGCTTCAGTTCCGACGCCGCCCCCGGTTCGCCCTGCGACATGCGAACCAGCAGGTACAGGTCATGCGGGTCGCGCGAGGCCAGCGGCTGCAGTTCGGGATGCGCCACCAGCGCGTTCTCGATATACGAGAGGGCAAACAATTCTTCCCGCCCGCTCAGTACATCGCCCAGGTTGTAGATGTCGGCCCGGTTGGCGAGCATGTCCGGAATCTTGAACACGTCGCCCGATTCGGTATAGGGGTTGCCCGCCATGACGACGGCGAAACGCTTGCCGCGCAGGTCATAGCTGCGGCTCTCGCCGCGCCACACACCTTCGATGCGGCGCGTGCCGTCGGCCAGCGCAATGAACTTCTGCAGGAACTCGGGGTTGGTGTGCTGGATGTCGTCCAGGTACAGCATCACGTTGTTGCCCATTGCCAGGCCGAGGTTGAGCTTTTCCAGTTCCATGCGGGCGGCGCTGTTGCTGGCCAGGGCCGGGTCGAGCGAGGTGACGCCGTGCCCCAGCACCGGGCAATTGATGCGCACGAAGATCATGCCCAGGCGCTCGCCCAGGTACTCCATCAGCGTGGTCTTGCCGTAACCTGGCGGTGAAATCAGCAACAGCATGCCCATCGAATCGACACGGCGCTGGTCACCGGCCGCGCCGATCTGCTTGGCCAGGTTGTCGCCGACCAGCGGCAGGTAAGCCTCGTCGATAAGGCGATTGCGGAAGAAGCTGGACAGCGGCTTGGCCTGGAACTGGTCCAGGCGCAGGCGGGCGCTCTCCTCTTGCGCCAGTTGCTGGCGCAACTGCTGCAGCGAGCGGAAGGCGGGCGCCACGACGGCTTCGTGATGTTCGAGACGACGCAGGAAATCGTTCAGCTGCAGCTTGAGCGTGCGGTTTTCGATGCGTGCATGCTCGCCGAGCAGGCCGGTGACCTGTGCTTCGACGCTGGCCTGCACCGCGCGCCGCGGCAGCGCGGACAGCAGGCTGGCAGCGGCCTCGGGCAGCAGCGACAGCTCGTGGCCATGCTGGTCTGCGTAACCATGCAGCCATTCGGTGACCAGCGTCCAGCGTTCGCGCCAGGACAATGCGGGAACTTCCCAGGGAGCGGCAATATTGTGGCGCGCGAAATGCTGCGCTAGGCCGTTGGCCAGTTCGCTGCCGGTCCGGCTAAGCAGCCAGGCCTGCTCGGCACCCGCCGGTACGCCCAGCTCGGACAGCAGGTAGCGCGCGGCCTGCGCCAGCAGCAAGGCACGGGTTTCGCTGCCGTGATCGAGCCAGGCTTCGATATCGAGCAGTTCGGCGTCGAGGAAGCGCTCCAGCGCTTGCCCGGCTTCCGCCGCCAGTTTGTCCCACAGGCGCTCGCTGTTGAAATGGCGGCGCATCAGTTCGGCCTGTTCCGCCTGGTGGCGCAGCGATTGCGCCGCAGGCGTGGCATGCACATGAGTCCAGTACAGCAGCGCGACGGCGCGCGCCAGCGGGCTGAATCGCAGCAGCCCTGCTCCCTCCCACAGCGGGACCAGTTGGCGCAGGATGGCGGCAGCGTCGTAATCATGCAGACCCTTCTGGTACCCCTCCTGGTAGCGCGGTGCGGCGAAACGGCGCACCTGCTCGTCCAGCACCCCATTGTCCGGCTGCGCCAGCGCCTCCTGCAATTGCTGCCAGCCGATGCCAGCCGTGCCGGCGCGCGCGGCAAGCATGAACTGGTAAGCCAGGTATTCGCCACGGTAAACCTGCCCTGTCTCGGCCAGGGTCTCCTGCAGCCACCATGGACGCAAGGCCTCCAGGCGCTCGTCCTGCAGTGGTGCGTAGTAATCGGTACCGGCCAGGTGGAAGGCCAGCTCGCCCTGGTGCGGGACGATGGCCAGCTCCAGCGTTTGCCGGTTGACGGTGAACTCGTGGCGGCCCAGCTTGATGACATTGCCGGTCACCAGTTCGTTCTGGTCGCGCAGCGCACGCTGGCCTTGTTCGCGCAGGTTCTTCAGCTGCCCGCCCAAATCGTCGGCCGCGACAGCGTTGCCCAGTTTGCGCAACTCCTCGATGCTGGCCTTCAGCTTGCCGAGCAGGGCATCGGAGGCGAAATACGCTTCCATCTGGGCCGGCTCGCTGAACTGGGCCAGGCGCTTGGGGACACCTGCCAGGATGCGGCGGGCCGCGTCGCCGATCGCCTGCACGCGGCGCGCCCGGGCATCGAGCAGCGACTGTTTGCGCCCTTCCATGGCCTCGTACACCGCTTCGCGCTTGTGCGCAATCTCGGCCAGGTAATCTTCCTGTTCGGCGAACTGCCCTTCCAGAGTTTCCAGCTGGGCCAGCAGGCGTGTCAGCAATTCGTCGCAGCGCTCCGGCGTGTCGGCCTGTTCCAGGCTGCTTTCCACCGACTGGCTGAAGAGCTGGAACTGGGCCGCGAATTCGGACGCCGATTCCGCCTGCGACAGCTGCTTGCGCCGCTGGCGCACTTCGGCGCGCAACTGGTTGACGCCCGCGTACAGGCGCGAAATGGCCGTCAGGATCTGCGTGCGCAAGGTGGCGTCGCCGACCGCCAGGGACCCCAACAGTTCGTTCAAGCCATCCAGGTTGCGGGCGGTGCGGTCCAGCGCTTCGTTGAGCGGCGCCAGTTCGGCCGTGGTGTCCAGTTGCGGCAGCTGCTCGCGCTGTTTCGCCAGTTCCGCATCGAGTTTGGCGAAGGCATTGGCCTGCGACAGGAACTGGACGGTGCGATCGCCCACGCGCGCCTCTTCGGCGCCAAGTTCACTGTCCAGTTCTGCCAGGCGTGCCACATCCATGTAACGCCGTTCTTTCAGCGTCGCCAGGCGGCCGCGCGCAAGGCGGATCTGTTCCAGCGCTTCGATAAACTCGGTCGGCGATTGCCACAACCGGCTGGCCGTTTCCGCCAGCAGTTGGCGCTGTTCCTGCGCTGCCTGCTGCAGGACGCGTGCCGCCTCGCGCTGGATCGCTGCGGCCTTGTCGAACTCGTCCATCGTGGCGCTGGCCACTTCGGACACCCCGCTCAGGTCGGCGCCAACGCCTTTGGCCTCGGGTGCGCCCAGCCAGTGGAAAGCATCGGCGACCCGGCGGCATTGGCGCAGCAGGCTTTCATAGACAGCCCGTCCCGGCAGCGCGTCGCCGCCGGCCTCCCCCTGCTCGCGCACCATGCGCCCGATCGAATACAGCTCCGACACCCCGCGGACCAGTTCGCGATTGCCGATCTTGCCGAAGAAGCCCTGGCGCGGTGCGGCGCGGGCAGCATATTCCTCGCCCATGAACGGCGTCTGCCACCACTGCATCGGGTGATTGCGGGTCGGCTCCTCGCTTTCAGCGGTGAACAGCAGCATGCTGCCATCGTCATAGCGCGCGTAGCCATGCGCCACCAGCGGTTGCGACAGCGTCTTGTTGATCAGGTTATAGGTCAGCAGCACATAGGTGCCGCTGACAACTTCGTAAAAGACGTACAGCACGTCTTCGCCATTGGGCGCCAGCACGCGGCGCTCGAATTGCAGGCCCTCCGGCAGTCCGGAAAACAGCCGCGACTCGCCGCCCTGCAGGATCACCCCGCCCGGGAAAACGATGCCATGGTCTTCCGGCAGCTGCACACAAGAGGCGCCGATGCTGTCGACGCGCTGCGCCTGCTGGCTCAGGCGCGAATACACCAGGTAGCGCAGTTGCGTCTCGCGGTAGGGCCGGACGCGCAGCAGGATCAGGTCGCCGAGCGAGGCATACGCAATCTCGGCATCGCTGAGCGACTGGTTGGGATCGTCGACCGGCTCGCTGTAGATGCCCAGCCCCGTTTCCGTATTGTTCTCGATCTTGACGGTCAGGTCGCCGCCGACCGTTTCCACGAACAGGGTGTCGAGCACGTTGACGTGCGGGTGCGGCCCCAGCACGTGCTGGTCGCGCGTGGTCACCGTCCATTCGAAATCATGGGGCGGCGGCAAGGCCACATCGCGTTCGCCGCGGTTGTCGATGTAGGATGCGCCCCCCTGCTCGTCCAGCTGCCAGCGGAAGACGCGCAGGTCGCTCAGGCGCTCGCCGATCTTGAAGGCGGCCAACAGCTTGCCCTGCGTGACGCGCAGCTGCACCAGCTGCGCACTGCGGTAGTAGTTATAGAGTTCCTTGAACTCGGCCACGAAGCGCGGGTCGGCCAGGAAGCTGCCGTCCAGCGCCAGCGGGTCGAGCTCCACTTCGCCGCCATCCTGGCGCAGGCGATACAGCGCGAACACGTCCGCGACCTGCGTTTCCTGGCGCAGGCCGATGAAGACGTTATAGCCGAACAGCAGCACATCGCCGACCAGGACCAGGTCGCGCGCCGTGCAGTTGTTTTCGGTACGGGCACGGGTGCGGGCGCGCAAGGCCATCTCTTCGCGCCCGAACTCGGCCAGCCGGGCCTCGTTCAGCGCGGTGGCCTTTTCCAGCAGGGACTTGCCCTGGTCGGCCAGCCGCTTGCGCAGCAGATCGAAACTGCTGGAATGGCGCAGGGATGCCTCGGCACCCTCAGGTGCTGCTTGTTCTTGGCTCATGATGTTGTGCTTCTGTCGCTTCAGTCTTTAGGTGCGCCGAGGAAGGCCAGCATTTCGCTGCGGTTCGGGCGGCCATCCAGCCAGGCCCGGATGCGGGCCAGCTCGGCAAAGTCGTCGCCGAAGCGCGCCTGCATGGCTTGCTCGATGCGCTCGCGCGACGCGGCCTCCTGCACGCTGGCCTGCCAGCGGTCGGAGGCGATCTCGTCGAGGTGGCCGTGGAAGTCGAGCGACATCAGGGTGTCCCACTCGCCGGCGTCGAGCCAGACCGCCTGGGCCGCCGCGCTGTAGTCCAGGCGCAGCGGATGGTGGTTGTCCACTTTCAGGCGCGCCATGATGCGGCCAGTCTTGGGGCAGAGCCGCACCGCACCGTCGGTGACGCTCGGCTCAGCGCTGGCGGCGGCCAGCGCCACTGCAGGCATGGTCTTGCGCCAGGTGCGGTAACGCTCGAGGTCCACCAGCACGCCGCGGCAAGCCTGGCATTGCTCTGCGGGCAAGCCGCCTTCGATCTGGGTCTGTTGGAAATGGGTGCTTGCGCAGGCCGGGCAGATCATGGTTTGCCTTTCAGTTCAGGGACAGCGGCGATCAGGTTGTTCAGGGCGTGCTGCTGTTGCTGGGTGCCTTCGCGCGACACCTTGGCCAGCAGCGAGGCCACGGTCAGGTTCTGCAGCTCGCCCGAGGAGCTGCCCAGCGCGCCAACCAGGCCGCGCAAGTCGTTCAGCATGTCGCGCTCGCCGCTCAGGTGATCTTTCAGGCCGATCTGCAAGGTCTTGCTCTTTTCGATGGCCGCGTCGATGCCGCGCCCGACCGACAGCGCGCGCACAAAGCTGTCGAAGTAGTTGCCGTCGCCGCCGACGATGTCGATCTTGGCGTTCTGCAGGGCCTTGCCCAGCACTTCGGCCTGTTCGCGGGCCACCATGGTCTGCGCATCGATGCCTTTCAGCGCCTGCTCGTTGGCCAGCTCCAGCTGCATGCGGAACTCTTCGTGGGCGCGGGTCTCGGCGCTCATCGCAGACATGGATTCGAACTTTTGCGCCAGGCCGCGCGATTCGGCTTCGAAACGGGCCTCGATCACTTTGGCTTCCGCTTCGCCCAGGGTTGCGGTGGCGGCGGCATCGGCCGTCTTCACGGCGGCTTCGGCCAGGCCCATCTGCTCCTTGCCCTTGGCTTCCGCTTCCATGCGCAGGCGGGTCGCTTCGGCCTGGGCTGCGCCCTGCTTGACGATCGCTTCGGACGAGGCCAGCATGACCTTCGCTTCCGCCAGGCCAGGGGCGGCGATTTCGGCTTCCGTGCCTTCCGCCTGGCGCTTCTTCGCTTCGGCTTCCTTCTCGGCGACTTTCAGCGCCGCTTCCGCCAGGGTCAGTTCCTGGGCGGCGCGGTGCTTGGCCGCGCGCTCTTCCGCTTCGGCGGCCTTGACGGCCAGCAGCAGCTTCTCTTCCGCGCTGGCTTCGGCGGCGATCACGACCGACTTCTTGCCGCGGTCGGCTTCGGCAATGGTGCGCACATCCTTGATCGCTTCTTCCTGCTCGGCCACGGTGCGCTCGACCACGATGCGCTCGCGGATCACATCGGCGATGGCCTTCTTCTGCACCTCTACGGCCTTCTCTTTATCGATGCGCTGCAGTTCGACTTCCTTCTCGCGTGCGACCACTTCCAGCAGGCGGGCGCGGGTCACGCGCTCTTCCTCGATGGCGACGGCGCGCTTGCGGTTGTTCTCCGCCACTTCCTTCTCGCGCGTGGTGTTTTCCTGCTGCACCAGCACGACCTGTTCGGCCTGCAGGCGAGCCAGCTCGGACTTGGCGCGTTCTTCGGACTGCACCTTCTCGGCTTCGGCCTGTTCGCGGGCGCGCACGCTGGTGACTTCGCGGTTCTGGCGGGCCTCCGCGTCGGCCTGCTGGCGCTCCAGCTCCAGGATGGCTTCGCGGGTTTCCACGTCCTTCTTCTTGATGCGCATTTCCTCATCGCGCTTCAATTCATTGGTGCGGATGCTTTCGATCGCGGTCAGTTCGGTGATCTTCTTGATGCCTTGTGCGTCCAGGATGTTGTGGCTGTCCAGCTTCTCGATCGGGGTCTGTTCGAGGTAGTCGATGGCCGCGTCTTCCAGGATGTAGCCGGACAGGTCGTTGCCGATCTGGCGAATGATGTCATCGCGGAAGCGGTCGCGCGCCTGGTACAGGTCGACGAAGTCCATCGATTTGCCGACGGTCTTCAACGCCTCGGCAAATTTGGCCGAGAACAGGTTTTCCAGCGTCTCCTGGCTGGAAGCGCGGGCGCAGCCGACTGCCTGCGCCACCTTCAGCACGTCTTCCTTGGTCTTGTTCACACGCAGGAAGAAGGTGACCTTGATGTCGGCGCGGATGTTGTCGCGGCAGATCAGGCCATCCTTGCCGATGCGGGCGATCTCGATGGTCTTGAGCGAGATCTCCATCAGTTCCTTCTTGTGGATGATGGGGTAGACCATGCCGCCGGTAAAGCTGACGTCCGGCTCGGCACGCAGGGTGTTGATGATCATTGCGTGCCCCTGTTCGACCTTATGGTAGAAGCGCGCGAACATTGCCAGGGCGCCGAGCAGAACGACGATGCCGGTGGCGGCTGCAATCAACATGATGTCCATGGATTTCCTTCAGGTGTGTTGGTATTGTTTTTTAATTGGCCGCGTTGGCGGCCTGTACTTCGTACTGCTGTAATGCCTCGTCGTATGCGACGATCACGGCAAGCGCATCCTTGCCAAGCGAGTTGGGCGAGCTGGCCCAGACGCGGATGTTCAGGCTGGCCCCGCTGGTTTCCACTTCGGCGCGGCCGAATTTTTCATCCACCGCCAGCGTGACGATGCGGCAGGTGCGGCCCACCAGGCTGCGTTTTTCCGGCGCATGGTGCCTGACGAACAGCGGACGCAAAGGCTTGACCACGCGTGCCGACAGCCACACGCTGAACGCGGCCGCCGCCAGCAGGATGGCGGCGCCGCCAGCCCACTGCAGCAGTCCGGCCGGCAGCCAGGCCAGCACGTATTGATGCAGCAGGGCGGTCGGCAGCCAGGTGAAGAAGACCAGCAGCGTGGCCACGATCGAGAACGGCAGGCCACCGAGACCCAGCGCCACCAGCCACGAGGCCAGCGTTTCCAGGTCAGCGTGGTCGGCGTCACCCTCAATGTTTTCGCCCAAATCGAAGATGCCGGCCAGCGACAAGCCCCAGTACACCAGCAGGATGATCAGCAGGACGGTGGGGACAGCGGTTGGAAAGCTGGTCAGGACTTGCCAGGTGCTCATTCATTGCCTTTTATGGTTGCGAGGACGTCAACTATTTTCGCGCTCTAATTGCTTTAATGCAAATTTAATCAGCTGCTCATGCAACATTTCCTTGATGCGGCGCCGGTCGGCCGGGTCTACGCCGAGGCGTTCGGCCAGCAGCGCGTAGTCGGCGTCGGACAGGCTGACCGTCAGGCGCGGACGCACCGGCTTGCTGGTATGCGGCAAGCCGAGGATCTTGCGGATCTGGTCCGACGTGGAAAGCTGGCTCTTGAACGCGGCCAGGCGCACCGCGTCGATCACCTGCGTCTCCACGTCGAAAGCCACCTGCACAGAGCGCAAGGCCGCGTCCGATCCAGACCAGCGGGCGGAACTGCGTACCATGCGTCAGCTCCGGTCCGGCGGCGTCGGCCGGGCGCGCGCCTGCAGGCGGGCAATCACTTCCGCCTTGCGGTTGGCGCGCTCGCCAATGCCCGCTTGCGCCAGCTTGTTGTCCAGCGCCTTGCTGCCGAATTCACTTTCCAGCACTTCGGCTGCCTGCATGCGGTCGGCCATTTCCTGGTGGCGCTGGCGGATGCGCTCCAGCGATTCCTTTGCGCTCATCAGCTTGGAACCGCTCGCGCCCATGTTCTGCGAGATGGTGGCGGTGGCCTTGTACACACTCTCGGTGGTCTTGGCCATGGCCAGTTGCCGCTCGTGCTCGCGCAGGGTGGCCTCGGCGGTGCGGATCATGTCCTTCAGGCGGGCGACGTGGGCAACGTACTGGGCACGAGCTTCTTCCTGTTCGGCCAGCGCCACTTCCAGGTCGGCGACCCGCGCGGCGACTTCTTCGGCCAGGCCGTTCTCGTCCTTTTGCAGCGCCTGCACGGCCAGGTCTTCGTACTTGTGCAATTCGGCGCGCAGGCGTTCGATTTCGCGGCCAGCCTGCATTTCCTTGGCCATCACCGCGGTCAGGTCATTCTTGGCAGTAGCCACATGGGCGGTGGCTTCGACGATTTCCTGTTCGTAAATGGTCGAGGCGTTGCTGTCGACAATGCTCTGGCCGATCTCACGCAGGTTCCCGCGCAACATGGTCAGCACTTTGGAAAAAACAGCCATGATGGCCTCCTCACATTAGAAATTCGTTGAACACTTCCAGGGCTTCGAGCGCATTGTCGGCGGCCATGGCCACGTCGGTGGCGATGCTCTCCGGCGAAGCGTCGGCAGCCAGGGCGCCGAAGATGACGTAGTGCTCGCCGATGCGACCGAAATTGGACAGCGGAATGGCGATGTTCAGGTCCATCATCGCTTCCAGCATCTCGGCGCGGCGCTCGGGGCGCACTTCCCGCTCGGTCCACAGGTAGCAGATGCAGAGCACCTGCTGCGGCGAAGCAGTGACGAACACGGGAATCTCTTCCTGGCCCTCGATGCACATGCGCATCACCGGTACGCCATCCGGCTCGCTTGGGGCCAGCAGGTTGGCGCTCACCGACAGCGAGCCCACCTGGGCGGACAGCGCGCTCTCGATCGCAAGCATCCGGCCCATCACTTCGTCCATAGAGTCCCTCCTTGGGTGGTTAGACATATTATGTCAGCAGTATAGAAGCGTGACATAAAATGTCAAGCTCGGCCGAAACAATGTCGAGCGGGGGAGCGGAATACGGAAAATGGGGGAAGCTGGACAGAACTACCGCAGCAGGAACTGAATAGCGGACTCGGCCAGCTCATCGATGCTGACACCGGCATCGCGCCGGTACCACTGCGCCGACCAGTTCAGCGCCCCGAACAGCCACAGCCGATCGAGCTTGCCCGGCGCCGGCCACTCGCCGGAAGCCTGCAACTCGCGCAGCACAGCATCCCACAATGCTTCGTAGCGGTCCTTGGCCGCAACAATGCGCAACTGCCCCTCAGGCGAAAGCGCGCGCCACTCATACAGCATGACGTAGACGAAGTCCTGCCCCGGCGACAGCAGGGTCTCCAGGTGGGTATACACCAGCTGCCGGAACGCCTCGCGCGGCGGCAGTCCCAGCGCCGCCACCTCCTCGATGCGCGCCAATGCCTGCTGCATGCCCTCCTCGATCACCGCCTGCAGGATGTCCTGCTTGGACTTGAAGTGATAAAACCACGATCCCGCCTGCACACCCGCAGCGGCCGCAATATCCCGCACGGTAGTGTTGTCGAATCCTTTTTCGCGGAAGAGCCTTGCCGAAACGGCAATCAGCAGCGGTTTCAGGCTGTCGGAAGCGGCCTGCGCAGGGCGGCCGCGCTTGCGGGGCGAGGGGGAATTGCTGGCGTCCATGTCCCCAGCAATCTACCTTATAATGAAAGTTTTCGCCAAATTTACAGCCCAAATCATGGAATTAGCCAAGTCTTTCGAGCCTGCCGACATTGAACAGTTCTGGCGCAGCGAGTGGGAAAAGCGCGGTTACTACGCAGCCTCCCTCGACCTGAGCAAGCCGTCCTTCAGCATCCAGCTGCCGCCGCCGAACGTCACTGGCACGCTGCACATGGGCCACGCCTTCAACCAGACCATCATGGACGGCCTGACCCGCTACCATCGCATGCTGGGCCACAACACCGCCTGGATCCCGGGCACCGACCACGCCGGCATCGCTACCCAGATCGTGGTGGAACGCCAGCTGGACGCCCAGAAGGTGTCGCGCCATGACCTGGGCCGCGAAAAATTCGTCGAAAAAGTATGGGAGTGGAAGGAAAAATCCGGCTCCACCATCACCGGCCAGATGCGCCGCATGGGCACCTCCCCTGACTGGAACCGCGAGTACTTCACCATGGACGCCGAGCGCTCCAAGGTAGTATCCGAAGTGTTCGTGCGCCTGTTCGAACAAGGCCTGATCTACCGCGGCAAGCGCCTGGTCAACTGGGACCCGGTCCTGGGCACCGCCGTCTCCGACCTGGAAGTAGTCTCGGAAGAAGAAGACGGCTCGATGTGGCACATCAAGTACCCGCTGGCCGACGGCAGCGGACACCTGGTCGTGGCAACCACCCGTCCTGAAACCATGCTGGGCGACGTCGCCGTCGCAGTCGACCCGACCGACGAGCGCTACACCGCGCTGGTGGGCAAGATGCTCAAGCTGCCGCTGGTCGGCCGCGAAATCCCGGTGATCGCCGACAGCTACGTCGACAAGGAATTCGGCACCGGCTGCGTGAAGATCACCCCGGCCCACGACTTCAACGACTACGCCGTTGGCCAGCGCCACAACCTGGACATGCCGTCGATCCTGACGCTGGACGCCAAGATCAACGAAAACGCCCCGGCCGCCTACCAGGGCATGGACCGTTTCGCCGCCCGCAAGCAGATCGTGGCCGACCTGGACGCGCAAGGCTTCCTGGTCGAAGTCAAGCCGCACAAGCTGATGGTGCCGCGCGGCGACCGCACCGGCGTCGTGATCGAGCCTATGCTGACCGACCAGTGGTTCGTCGCCATGAGCAAGCCGGCTCCTGAAGGCACCTTCAACCCGGGCAAATCCATCACCGAAGTGGCGCTGGAAAAAGTCGCCAGCGGCGAGATCAAGTTCGTCCCTGAAAACTGGAGCACCACCTACAACCAGTGGCTGAACAATATCCAGGACTGGTGCATCTCGCGCCAGCTGTGGTGGGGCCACCAGATCCCGGCCTGGTACGACGAGCAAGGCAACATCTACGTTGCCCGCAACGAAGAAGAAGCCAAAGCGCAAGCCGCCGCCAAAGGCGTGACCGGCGCCCTGACCCGCGACAACGACGTGCTGGACACCTGGTTCTCGTCCGCCCTGGTACCGTTCTCCACTCTCGGCTGGCCGAACGAAACGCCTGAACTGCAAGCCTTCCTGCCAAGCTCCGTGCTGGTGACCGGCTTCGACATCATCTTCTTCTGGGTCGCGCGCATGGTCATCATGACCAGCCACTTCACCAACAAGGTGCCGTTCAAGACCGTGTACGTGCACGGCCTGGTGCGCGACTCGCAAGGCCAGAAGATGTCCAAGTCCAAAGGCAACACCCTGGACCCGATCGACCTGATCGACGGCATCGGCCTGGACGCCCTGGTAGCCAAGCGCACCACCGGCCTGATGAACCCGAAAGACGCAGCCAAGATCGAAAAAGCCACCCGCAAGGAATTCCCGGAAGGCATTCCTGCCTATGGCACCGACGCCGTGCGCTTCACCATGGCCTCCTACGCATCCCTGGGCCGCAACATCAACTTCGACCTGGGCCGCTGCGAAGGCTACCGCAACTTCGGCAACAAGCTGTGGAACGCCACCCGCTTCGTGCTGATGAACACCGAAGGCCATGATTGCAGCGCCAACGAAGCCGACCTGTCCGCAGCCGACAAGTGGATCATCTCCGCCCTGAACCGCGCCGAGCAGGAAGTGCACAAAGGCTTCGCCGACTACCGCTTCGACAACATCGCCTCCACCATCTACCAGTTCGTGTGGTACGAATACTGCGACTGGTACCTGGAGCTGGCGAAAGTGCAGGTCCAGCAAGGCACCCCGGGCCAGCAGCAAGCCACCCGCCACACCCTGCTGCGCGTACTGGAAGTGATCCTGCGCATGGCGCACCCGATCATCCCGTTCGTCACCGAACAGCTGTGGCAGACCGTCGCCCCGCTGGCCGGCAAAGGCGGCGCAGGCCAGTCCATCATGACCCAGGCCTACCCGCTGCCGAACGAAGCCGCGATCGACGCCGGCGCCGAAGCCTGGATGGGCGAACTGAAAGGCCTGACCGACGCCGCCCGCAACCTGCGCGGCGAAATGAAGCTGGCCCCATCGGTGCGCGTGCCGCTGATCGTCGAAGCCTCCGGCGACGACAAAGCGCGCATGGCCGCCTTCGCGCCCTACATCCAGATGCTGGGCAAGCTGTCGGAAGTGCAGATCGTCGACGTCCTGCCTGAATCGCCGGCCGCCGTCTCCGTAGTCGGCACCACCAAGCTGATGCTGAAAGTCGAAATCGACGTGAAAGCGGAACGCGAACGCCTGTCGAAAGAGATCGCCCGTCTGGAAGGCGAGATCGCCAAAGCCAACGGCAAGCTGTCCTCGGAAAGCTTCGTCGCCCGCGCCCCGGCCGCCGTGGTCGCCCAGGAAAAAGAGCGCGTCGCCACCTTCGGCGCCACGCTGGCGAAAATGCAGGAACAGCTGGCCAAACTGCCAGCAGCCTGAGCTTAATAATAAATAGGGACGTACCCCATTTATTGAGCAACTGCCCGGCTTCGGCCGGGCATTTTCATTTCTAGAGGCTTCCCTCCAAAAAAAATAGCATGACCGTACGGTGCCGCACCGGGTCCTTTGCTAAACTGGTTTTCCCCAAATCTAAAAAAGAGACACCCCCATGCGCCTAACCCGCACAGTGGCGCTGGCTGTGGCAGCCTTGCTGGCCGCCGCACCGGCATTCGCCCAAGAACCCTCTCCAGTCGGCCTGTGGAAAAACATCGATGACGTCAGCGGCAAGCCGAAGGCCCTGATCCGCATCACCGAGGAAAACGGCGCCTTGCAGGGCAAGATCGAAAAGCTGTTCCGCGGCCCGACCGAAGAACAGAATCCGGTGTGCGACAAGTGCACGGACGCACGCAAGGACAAGCCAATTGTCGGCATGGTGATCGTGTCTGGCCTGAAGAAAGACGGCAGCGAATACAACGGCGGCGAGATTCTCGACCCGAACAACGGCAAGGTTTACAAGAGCAAGCTGGAAGTGGCCGATGGCGGCAAGAAGCTGAAGGTGCGCGGGTATATCGGCGTGTCCTGGCTGGGCCGCTCGCAGACTTGGGAGCGGCAGGAGTAAACCCGGTAAACCGGGGTCTGACCCGCAGGGTCAGACCCCGTCAGTTCAGCGGCTAAGGGTTTCGGTTGTGCGCAGTTGATCTTTTGAGAAAGTCAAAGACGCCTAACCCGAACCCCCACCCGTAATACCGTTGGGGGTCTGACCCTGCGGGTCAGACCCCGAATTACCGGTTTTAGCGTTTCGGCAGCAACAACGACGCCAGCGCCGGAATCATCACAATCGCCCCCACCATATTCCACAAGAACATAAACATCAGCAGCAGGCCCATGTCGGCCTGGAACTTGATGTCCGACCAGACCCAGGTCAGCACCCCCAGCGCCAGCGTCACCCCGGTCAGCGCCACCGCAACCCCGGTCGTCTTGAGCGTCTCGAAGTAAGCCTCCTTCAGCTCCATCCCGCGGTCCAGGAAGCACTGCAGCCGGTTGTAGATGTAGATGCCGTAATCGACACCAATCCCGATCCCCAGCGCAATCACTGGCAAGGTCGCCACCTTCACCCCCAGCCCAAGGCGCGCCATGATAGCCTCGCACAACGCTGACGTGATATACAGCGGCACCATGATGCAGATGGTCACGCGCAGCGAACGGAACTCCCACCATACCAGCAGCGCCACAATCGCATACACCAGCACCAGCATGGTGATCTCAGCCTGCTTGATCACGATATTGGTCGCTGCCTCGATGCCCGAATTGCCCGCCGCCAGGATGAACTCCGCCTGCGGCGTATTGTTCTCCTTCGCAAACGCCTGCGCCGCCTGCACCACCCGCGTCAGCGTATCGGCTTTATGGTCGGCCAGGAACACCAGCACCGGCAGCATTGAGCAATCGTTGCTGTACAACTCGGACGGAATCATGCGCTGCGCCGAATTGGAGACGAACCGGTTGCGCGACAGCGCCTGCCATTTCAGGCTGCCTCCATTCACGTTGGAGATGATGCGCTTCTGCACCGTGAACAGCGACGTAGTCGACTCCACGCCCGGCACGTTCTCCATCTCCCACTGGAAGCGGTCCACCACTTCCGCCGTCGGATAGGCGCCGCATTCGCCGGCTGGCGTCTTCACCATCACCACGAACACGTCCGAACTGGTCGAATAATGCCCGGTGATGTAGGCGTTGTCGCGGTTGTAGCGCGAATCCGCCCGCAGCTCCGGCGCGCCCGGATCGAGGTCGCCGATCTTCAGGTCGCGGTTCAGCGCAAACGCCGTGGCAAACACCGCCACCGCGCCCAGCACCGCCCACTTGGCGAACTTCGGCTCCGCGAAGCGCGACAGCTTGCGCATGAAGCGGTGCTTGCGCTTCGACTTGCGCTCCTGGTTGCGCAGGCAGGCCGGCGTCACGCCCACATACGACATCAGCACCGGCAGCAGGAACATCTTGGTCAGCACGATCACCGCCACGCCGACCGAAGCCGAAATGGCCAGCTCTCGGATCACGCCGATCTCGATCACCAGCAGCGTCGAGAAGCCCACCGCATCGCACAGCAGTGCAATGGTGCCCGGGATGAACAGCTGGCGGAAGGTCTGCTTGGCCGCCTCCACATCCGTCTTTCCGGACAGACGCTCGGCCGCCATGGTGTTGATGTTCTGCACCGCATGCGACACGCCGATGGCAAAGGTCAGGAACGGCACCAGGATCGAATACGGGTCCAGGCCGAAGCCCAGCAACCGCACGATCCCCAGCTGCCAGATCACCGCCAGCGAACAGCAGAACACCGTCACCACCGTCGACTTCCAGCAGCGCGAATACCACAGCAGCAGCGCCACCGTCATGGCAAAGGTGATCGCGAAGAAGATGCCGATTGCTTTGGCGCCGTGGATCAAGTCGCCCACCACCTTGGCAAAGCCCACGATGTGGATCTTCACACCCTGCGCTTCATACTTCTCGCGCACCAGTTTTTCCAGGCGCTCGGAGAACAGGCCGTAATCGAGCTTGGTGCCCTTTTCCGGGTCGATCTCCAGCAGCGGCACCTGCACGATGGTGGACTTCTGGTCCGCCGCCACCAGGCTGCCGATGCGGCCAGAACGCGCCACATTGGCCCGCACCTCGTCCAGCATGGCCGGCGAGCCGTCGAAGCCCTGCGGGATGATCTGGCCGCTGTTCATGCCGGTCTCGGTGACCTCCATCCACTGCACGTTCGGCGTCCACAGCGACTTCAGGTTGCCGCGGTCTACGCCCGGGATGTAGAACACCTCGTCGGTAACCGCCTTCAGCGTGTCCAGGTATTCCTTGGAGTAGATGTCGCCGTTCTTCGCTTCCACCGCGATACGGATGTTGTTGCCCAGCGGGCGCAACTCGTTCTCGTACTTCAGGTAGTTGGCGATGAAGGGATGCGTCGCCGGAACCATCTTCTGGAAGCTGGCGTCCGGCTTCAGCAGTGCCGCCTGCCAGGCGAACAGCACCGAGGCCGCCAGGAATACCAGCAGGATGACCCAGCGGTACTTGAACAGGCGCGGCTCCAGCCAATGCTCGACCGAAGTGAAACGCTGATGGCCCGCCTCCGACACCTCGCAGGCCTTTTTATCGTCACGTATCATTTCGCGCCCTCCGCTACGGCACGCACGCCGCCCACTCCCGACAGCAGCACCGCCCCATTCACCGCCAGCATGCCGGCCGTCGGCACCGCATCGCCCTGGCGCACCACGCGGAAGCTGGCGCCATCGTCATCGCTGCGCAGCAGCGCGCCATCCTGGGCAGCCAGCACGATGCCGCCACCTTGCATGGCTCCCCCCACCAGGCTCTTTTTCGTCACCGTCGGCGTCTCGCGCCAGGTGGCGCCGCCATCTTCGCTGCGGAACACATGGCCGCCGAAGCCGTAGGCCAGCATGCTGCGTCCCGTGAACAGCACGCCATACAACTGCCCGCCATAACCAGTCTCGATGCGTTTCCAGCTGTTGCCGCCGTCCTGCGAGCGATAGACGTAACCGCCCTCGCCCGCAATGGCCAGCACGCCGCCCGGTCCTCCCGCAATCGCGTTGTAATGCAAGCCTTCAGGATTGGGCAGGCCCGCGCCCATGGAAGTCCAGTTCGCCCCGCCGTCCGTGGTACGGAAAGCCTGGCCGTATGCGCCTACCGTGTAGCCCGTTTTGGCATCGCGGAACCATACGCCCAGCAAAGGGCGCGACGGGCCGAACTTGGCCGCCGCTTCGATGTCGCCCAGCGCGTTTTCGGCGTCGGCGAGCACATTGCCCCCGGCCGCCTGCGCCTTCTCAACTGCCGCCTTGGCATCGGCCAGCATCAAGGCATTGGCCTTGTTGCCGTCAAAGCGGGTGCTCCATTGCGCCCCGCCGTCATTGGTGGAAAGAATCACGCCATCGTGGCCGACGGCCCAGCCGTTGGACGCGTCGGCAAACGCCACGTCGGTCAGCGTGACCGACACCGGTACTTTCGCCTGCTGCCACGCCGCATTCGCGCCGCCATCGCGCACCAGGATGATGCCGCGTTCCCCCACTGCCACAGTGCGCTGCCCGGCCAGCGCCATTGCCGTCAGCATGGCTTTTGGCGCGCGCACCGACATGCGCGCCGGCGTTTGCAGCGGATCGCCCGCGACAGCCGGCACCACCACCAGTGCGCCCAAGAGCGCAGCAGCGGCCTGAATCAAGACTTTATTCATGCTCTACCTACGAAAAAATGGGCGCAGCGCTCCCTGAGAACGCAAGCGCCCGAAGAGACACCCCCAAACCCGCTACGCCGTCCTTAGTTGGAGGAGCGGCGCAGCGTATCTGGCGTGAAGTTCGACGGATCGAGCTTTACGCCAAATTTGATCGGCTTCTCCTGGTTGGAGA
>Ga0209050_1000531_pt1 | contig 63168 bp, 51 predicted proteins | sample Araplavi_mTSA_r2_FD_184276 | JGI IMG/M metagenome (GOLD analysis project Ga0209050, IMG submission 184276) | Arabidopsis root microbial communities from North Carolina, USA - plate scrape MF_Cvi_mTSA_r2 (SPAdes) (version 2) | ecosystem: Host-associated > Plants > Roots > Endosphere | place: USA... | reverse complement strand
GCCTGCTTCCTGCTCTCCCTCTTCTTTGCCGATATCGCCAAGAACTTCGTCCCCGGCGAGACGGCCAAGATCGTCGGTTACCTCATCGGCGGCGCGCTGCTCATCACCGCGGGCGTCATCACCCGCTTCTCGATCGGCTCGCTCCTGCTCTTCGTCCTCTTTGTCACCCACGCGCTGGTCGGCTCCGTCGAGCTGGGCACCGATAGCTGGATTCAGAATATCACCGGCAACATCTTCAGCTCCGAGCAGGGCAAGTACCTCTTCATCTGGACCTGCTTGATCATGTTCAGCCTCCGCTTCTGCGCCCACTTCATCGAACGCACCCTGAAGCTCTCGCCGGTCGGCCTGCTGCTGACCTGCTCGATCATCGCCTGCATCGGCCTGAACCTCGCCAGCAACATCACCTCCTTCGGCATGGCGCTTCTCGCCCTCGGCATCTACGCCATCGGCAAGACGTTCTTCTGGCCGACCATGCTCGCCGTCGTCGGCGATCGTTTCCCGCAGACCGGCGCGGTGGCCATGTCCATCATGGGCGGCATCGGCATGCTCTCCGTGGGTATGATCGGCGGCCCCGGCCTCGGCTACCTGAAGGATCGCTACTCCGGCGAAGCGCTCAACGCCAAGAGCCCCGAGCTCTACGCGGAGTACAAGGCCCCGACCGCCAGCAAGTTCCTCGATATCGAGTCCACCTCCGTGCACGGCATCGATGGCCAGAAGCTCGGCGCCGCCAACGGCCGCCTCGCCGCGGCCCGCAAGGAAATCGAAGCCGCCAAGGGCGACACCAGCACCGCGATCACCAAACTCGCGCCGGCCGATCAGACGATCATCACCGCCAGCATCGACGGCGATCGCCACACCTTGAAGACCGACGCCATCATCCCTGCGATCATGGCCAGCATCTACCTGCTGCTCTTCCTCTACTTCAAGACGATCGGCGGCTATAAACCGCTGCACATCGCCGAAGACTTCACGAGCGGTTCCGGCGGCCCCATGCAGGCCTGATCACAAGATCAGCCTCTCAATCACCTCACCCACGCAAAGGGCGGAACTTCGGTTCCGCCCTTTTGCTTTTCCAGCGAGCGCAGCGAGCCCGATGTATCGCGAAGCGATGGTGGAACGCGATCTCCGAGCGCGTTTCGGAAAAGCCTCGCGAGCGGAGCGAGCCTCGCCTTGAGTGGAAGGATCGCGTCGCGTTGCAACGCATCGGTTTCGAAAACGCGCTCCGAGCGCGTTCCACCTTGCGGATGCGCGCCCTTACGTCGGCTCGATCGTCATCAAACCGGTCGTGATCGCCCACGCATCGTCGAGCTTCATCCGCTTCTGCTCGTGGCCGGCGCCCCAGGAATCGCTGTAGATCACTTCCAGTGTCTTCGCGTTGTAGCCAATGATCAGGCGCATGTGGCCGCCGCTGGCCTGCTGGGTCAGGCCTTGTTCCTGCACGAAGCCAAGTTGCACGCTCCAGAGCAGCGGGATGCCTTGATCGACGTGCTGCTGGATGTCGCGCTGGAAACGGCTGACGTCGGATTTGTTTTTGTTCCGCGCTTCCTTGAGCACGTCGCTCTTCATCGCGCCGTAAATCTCCGCCACGTCGAGCATCTGGCCCTGGTCGGGGATCTCGCCGACGCCGGCTTTTTTCGCGAAGCGATTGTAATCCTTCATCAGCTCGAGGATCGTTTTTACGTCGAGCTTTTCGTGCTCGCGCACGCGGACCTTGAGCCGGGCCGCGACCTTTTTCAGCGACTCGGACATCGCCTTGATATTCGTGCCGCCCTCCGCGGAAGTATTGGCGATCTGGGCCAGTTCGTTGGCATCGACGCTGCCGCCGTAATACCGTACCACGCGCTCGGCACTGGCCACGACGCAGTAGCCTTTCTGGCCTTGGTCCACCATCGGTACGTCGAAGATCCAGACGTCGCCACTGGGATCTTTTTTGATGTGCGCGGCGGGGGTAAAGCGCTGCGGCTTGCCCGGGATGGCGGCCGCGATAATCGAGGATTTTTTGTCCGCCGCCGGACGCACTTCGAGGCGGATGAATTCCGCGCGGAAGGGAATGCCGCGACTCTTCACCTCGCGGGTGAAGGAGTACTCCAGCAGGTACTCGGATTTCGCCGTCTGCCAGATGAGGCCTTCGGCTTTCACCGCGCTGGTCGCATCCTTCCCGCGCACGGTGTGTTTGAGACCGGTCGCTTTGGTGATGGCTTCCACCGTGGTGAGCAGGAGCTTTTTGTACTGATCCTCGGTCAGCTCGCCGGCGTCCCCGCGGGCGTAGAAATTCGTGGTCAGCATCGTCGCCTTCTTGTCGTCGAAGCGCATCACCGCCTCGTAGACCGGCTGCCCGAAAAGCGTCATCCCCTTGAGATCCGCCGCCCGGGCCGAATCCTTCGCCATCGAAGTCCACCGGAAAGGCAGGTCCGGTGTGATCTCTTGAAACTTATCCTGATCCAGCGACCACAGATCCTCCCGCGCCAGCAAACTATCGAAAGTGGCATCGGCCTGCGCCACAGACCTCAGGGCGGCCAAAGCGACCAACGAGACAACGGGCAGGAGGGAGGGCTGGGTCTTCTTCTTCATCACACGATCAGGGGTTGCTGCTGGGTGAGGCAATGGAACGCACCCAGCCCCCAAATCAACTCCCGACAATCGATCGGCACGATTTTGCGGTCGGGGAAGAGCTTTTCCAGCACCGTCACCGCCCAACGATCGTTCGGATCCTTGAAAACGGGGAGCAGCACCACCTTGTTGGCGATGTAGAAATTCGCGTAGCTGGCCGGCAACCGCTGGCCATCGCGCACGATCCGGCCCGGCATCGGCAGGGTATGCACTTCCAAGGGCGTGCCGTCCTCCGTGGACATGGTATGGAGCAGCTCGAGATTGTGCTTCAGTGGCTCGTGGTTCGTGTCGTTCTCGTCCTCCTCCGTCGCGGTGACCACGATATGCGGGGAGACGAACCGGGTCAGATCATCGACGTGGCCGTCCGTGTCGTCGCCTTCGATGCCGTCGCCCAGCCAGAGCACGTTCGTGACGCCGAGGTAATCCTTCAGTTTCTGCTCGATCTTTTTCTGCGTGAGATCGGGATTCCGGTTCGGGTTCAGCAGGCAGCTCTTGGTCGTGAGCAATGTACCGCGGCCATTCACTTCGATCGAGCCGCCTTCGAGAATCATCCCCGGCTCGAGCACCGGCAGGCCGAGCTTCGCGGCGATCTTCGTCGGCACCACGTCATCGTCATCAAAGGGCGGGTACTTCCAGCCCCAAGCATTGTAGCCCCAGTCGAGGATCAAACCTTTCGGATCTTCCGCCCGGGTCACAAAGATCGGACCGTGGTCGCGGCACCACGGCTCATTGATCGGGATATGGTGGAAGGTGACGTGATCCGACTTCGCGTTGTACTTCTGCAGAAACCCGCGCACGATTTTTTCGTGGGCTGCATCGCAGACGTTGATGTTCACCGGCTCGGATTCCGCGAGCGCATCGACCATGGCCACCAGCGCCGGCTGCACTTTCTCGTAAGCGTCGGGAAAGCTGATCCCTTCCGGCCGCGGCCACGAAAGCCACGTCGCGGCGTGCGGCTCCCATTCCGCCGGCATGCGGTAGCCGAGCTGGCTGGGAGTTTTCGACGACGAAGGGGCGGCTTCTTGGGCGGCGGTGGGAGTCATAACGCGGCGAGGGGTTAAAGCTTGGTGAGTGCGGACGCGGGAGACGAGCGGATTTTGCGCCGCGAGTCTCGAAGGTCAATCGCTTCCGAGTACCGCCGCGCGTGGACCTGGATCAGTCGACGAATCGTCGCGTGATTTCGCCGTACGCGTCAATCCGCCGATCGCGGAAAAACGGCCAGTGCGTGCGCTGCGTATCGAGCGCGTCGAGGTCCACTTCGGTGATCAAAATTTCCTCTGCATGATCGGACGCCTTGGAGATGATCTGGCCGGACGGATCGGCGACAAAACTCTGGCCCCAGAACTGGATGCCGTCCCCGCCATCGGGCGCTTCGTGGCCCACGCGATTCGGCACCGCGACGTAGCAGCCATTCGCGATCGCGTGTGCGCGCTGGATGGTCTCCCACGAGTTGTGCTGACGCTGGCCATACTCGGCTTTTTCTTTCGGATGCCAGCCGATCGCGGTCGGGAAGAAAAGGATCTGCGCACCGCGCAACGCGGTGAGGCGGGCGGATTCCGGATACCACTGATCCCAGCACACGCACACACCGATGCGGGCAAATTTCGTCTGCCACGCCAGAACCCGAGGTCGCCCGGCGTGAAGTAGAATTTCTCGTAGTACGCCGGATCATCCGGGATGTGCATCTTGCGGTACTTGCCGAGGTACGTCCCGTCGGCGTCGATGATCGCCGCGGTATTGTGGTAAAGCCCCGCGCTACGCTTTTCGAAAAGCGACGCCACGATCACCACCCCGCGCTCTTTCGCGACCGCACACAGCTTGTCCGTCGTCGGCCCGGGAATCTCCTCCGCAAGAGCGAAGTATTTGTGATCCTCGATCTGGCAGAAATAGACCGAGGTAAAAAGCTCCTGCAGACACACGATCTGCGCGCCCTGATCGGCGGCAGCGTGAACGCGCTCGATGGCTTTGGCGACGTTCTCCGCGGGATCGGAGGTGCAGGTGGTCTGGACGAGGCCGAGTTTGATTTTGGACATAGGTCGGTGAGGCGAAAAAGTGGCGGATGAAAAAGGACTCGCACCGCGGGAAAGTGCGAGCCCTGTTCGGTGAAATTTTTCCTGCGCGTTCCGGGGAAGAAAAAACGGGCCGGACGTTATTCACGCCCGGCCCGTCGCAATTTCAGTGCTCGGTTCGAGCGTGACCGTTATTTCAGCGCTTCTTCGCGCGGCACGATCTTCACGCTGGTGACCGTCATTTTTTTCGTCGGACGATCATTCGGACCGGTCGGCGTGCTGTTGATCTTTTCGAGGACTTCGTCGCCCTTGATCAGCTTGCCGAAAGCCGTGTACTGGCCATCGAGGAAGGTCGCCTGATCATGGCAGATAAAGAACTGGCTGCCCGCCGAGTTCGGGTCCTGCGAACGGGCGGCCGAAAGCACGCCACGCACATGCGACTTCTTGTTGAATTCCGCCGCGACCTTCCAGCCCGGGCCACCAGTGCCCCAGCGCGCCTGCTGAGAGTCATCCTTGGTCAGCGGATCGCCGCCCTGGATCATGAATTTTTTGATCACGCGATGGAAAGCGGTGCCATCATAGAAGCCTTCTTTGGCCAGCTTCTTGAAGTTCTCCACGTGCTTGGGGGCCACATCGGGCCAGAATTCCAGCACCATGGTGCCTTCGACGGTATTGATGACGGCGACTTCGTCAGAGTTGGGTGTGCTCACTTTGGATTCGGTTTTGGGTTTATCTTCAGCCTGAGCCACGAGCCCGCAAAGCGCGGCGATGGCGGTAAGGGTAAGAAGGAGTTTTTTCATAAGGAGGGAGGCGGCTGTGCCATGCACGCGCCCAAGGGTCAATGGTCAATGCACCATTTGCGTCGTCCCCGCCGCGCGGCAACCACTACGGCTGAAGATCGACCGCCGCTCGATCGGAGCCGTCCATATAAAACGGCACGGACTCGTGCGTGTGCACGATCAGCCAATGCCCGTGAATTTGTCGCAGGCACAACGTCTCGCGAAACCACAGGTCGATGTTTCCGCCCGCCACCTTTCTGCCGGCGATCCGGTTGAAGGAATGGCAGTAGGCCAGCTTCGTCGAAGTCGTGATGGCCAGCTCGCGCATCTCGTACGCGATATTCCCCTCGAAGGTCGCAAACCACTCCTCCAGATTCGCGCGCAGCGGTCGCGTGGCTTGCAGTGGCGGCGAGAGAGAGAATCTCACCGAATCCGCGGCGAAACTCCTCAGCACACCATCGACGTCCTTGCGCCGGATCGCCGCGGCCCACGCTTCGACCATGGAGCGAATTTCCTCCTTCGAAGCGCTCTCCCCGGTTTCCCGTCCGAAGTACACGCACACTTCCACGATCTTCCCGTCGCGCACTTTAAAGTGCTCGGTGTTGCGAAATCTTTCCCCGCTGGTCGTCTCCGCTTCGTACTGCGCGAAAACTTCATTTCCCTGCGCAAAAAGCCGCTCGATCCGGAACCGCGCGAGGTGTTCGCTATTTGGCCAGCAACGCTCGAAATAGAGCGCTCGATTGATGTGATCGTCGAGCGGGCTGGTGAAGGTAAAATCATCCGCAATGATCGCTTCGAGCGCGGCGCGATCCTTGGATTCGTAAGCAGCAAAACACTGCCGAACCAGAACTGAGGGATCATTCATGGGAGTCGAGGATGTCACCTATAAATTCGGATGCCCCCCGATAGACGCGTGGGTGAACTGCCTGCCCACCCGCCCCGAGCCTTTTCACTTTCCGGCTATGCGATGGTGCAGTGCCCTCAGCCCCAAGGATTCCGCCAGGGTTCGATCATCCCGGCCAACGCACCCATTTCCGCCCATGAAGTTCCTCCGCCCGCTCTTCGCCCTCCTGGCGCTCACTCCACTCCAGCAAATTCAGGCCGCCCCACCCCTGGCCCAGGACTACACCGTCGTCTTTCGCAATCCCGACCCGGAATACTACGTCGAAGGCCCCGGCCTCGTGCGGCTCGACGATGGCGCGTTGATCGCCGTGGTCCCCGTCGTCCCCCGCGAACAGTGGAGCGAAGAACGCCGCCTCGAACACAGCGTCGTCCACATCCTCCGCAGCCGCGATGCGGGTAAAACCTGGGAGCCGCTCAGCGATCTGCCTTACTACTCCGCCGCGCCGTGGGTGGATCAGGGAAAGCTCTATCTTTTCGCCAACAAGCCCGGCGTTGGCAAAAAGCGCAACGCCGATCTCTTGCTCCTGCGCAGCGATGACGGCGGGAAGACGTGGTCCGCCCCAGTCACGCTTTTCACGGGCTACTACTGGAATTGCCACACCGCGATGGTGCAGCGCGATCGCCGGATTTATTGGGCCGTCGATGACATGAGTTTCGGCATGAACCGCGGTCCTCGCCTCGTTGCCGGCGATCTCTCCGGCGATCCGATGAAACCTGAAGCCTGGCGCATTTCCGATCCCGTCCCCTTCCCCGGCGCGCCGGATTCACTCTGGAATCCGAAGTTCGCCGCCCAGCCAAATCAATATCTCGAACCCAACGTGATCGAGGTAAACGGCCGCCTGCGCATGCTCGCCGCGGTGAAAATCAAACGCCCCACGGTCACCAATCTCTGCGCCGTGCTGGACGCCGAAGACGACGGGAAGGCGAAGCCGTCGCTTAAGTTTACCCAATACGTCGGCATGCCCGGCGGCCACCTCAAGTTCTGCATTATCCGCGATGAGCCTTCGAAACTCTTCTGGGCCACCGCCAATCTCGCGGCCGACAGCGAGGACACCTTCGGCTGGCAAAAAGCCGCGCAAGAACACGGCGTTTTCAAAGCCGCCGCCAACGATCGCCGGTTTCTGCTGCTCTTCTACGGAGTGGACGGCCTGAATTGGTTCCCCGCCGGCTGCGTCGTCCAAGCCGACCGCCTCTCGCGCTCCTTCATGTACGCCCGGCCCGTGGTCGATGGCGATGACCTCGCCATCATCGCCCGCTCCAGCATCCAGGCCCCAAATCAACACGACGCGGACTGCGCCACCTTCCACCGCATTCCCGGTTTCCGAAAACTAGCCCTGGACCTCGTGCCAAAAGAAGAGGGGCAATAGCGCGCACCATGGAGGAAGCCGCGCCGTCGGCACCGTTGGAGTTCAACCTTTAGGTTGCGGGAAGATGGAGGCGTTTTGCAGGAAGCCACGAGCAGGTTAAAGCCTGTGTTGTCGCCCACGTCACCATGCGACCTACCTTCGGTAGTCCAACGGAATCGGACCACCGATCAACTCTCCGGATTCGACGGCGCGAATCCCTCCAGACAAGTCAGGCTCGCGGCGCTCGCACCGGGCCCGATGGCACAATCAGGCTGCGGCCCAAAGGCAGACTTGCTTGTCGCGTGTCCTGCGCTCTAATCCGCCTCCGCCTCATGCAATCGAAAACCCTCGCCCTAGCCCTTCTCTGCGCCGTGACGACCACGCTCCGCGCCGAAGCTCCTGCCACCTTCGAAGTCGGCAGCTTCAAGTTTGCGCGCCCGGAAGCCTGGCAGTGGGTCGATGTGCCGGAAGGCATGCGCGCCATGCGCAAAGCGGTCCTGAATATCCCGGACAAAGACGGCGGCAAGCCGGCGGAGATCATCTTTTACCATTTCGGCGCCGGCCAGGGTGGCGATACCCAGGCCAATGTGACCCGCTGGGTCGGCCAGTTCGCCGACAAGACGGCCGAAGAGAAAATTGAGTCCAAGGAGCTCGCCGGTACGAAAGTCACTTTTGTGAGCGTTTCTGGAACTTATCAGAGCGGCATGCCCATGGGGCCGAAAACCCCGATGGCCGGCTACGCCCTGCTTGGTGCGATCCTCGAGGATTCCTCGGCGGGCAGTGTTTTCGTGAAATGCACGGGCCCCGAGGCCGTGGTGAAAGCAGCAACTCCGGCGTTTAACGACTTCATCGCCGGAGCGAAGAAATAGCGTCATCGCATGGCCAACCGGCTGCCCAGAGACCCCCGCGATCCGTTTTCCGTGAGCTTCTACGTCGATTCGTTTATCTTGATCCTCCATTTCATTAGCGAGGACCTCGTTCAATGCGATGCCACCACCCAGATTGGTGAGCTGTTTTGCGAGGAATTCGACGACGTGGATTTCGAGCTCGCCCTATGCTGCTTCGAAGCCACCCACAAACTCGCTTTTGTGGACGACCTCTGGCAGGTTTCCCCGGAGGATTACGAAGACGTGTCGATCGAAGAATTCATCGAGCGTTTCCTCAACCAAAAGGAACAGACCGATCCCCTTTTCGTCACCAAACGCTTCCTCATGTTCCAGGAAGCCCTGACCAAGGCCCTCACCGAAGAAGGCCCAAATCTCCCGCCGGAGAACAACTAAGGCGGCACGGCTGTCAGCCCGTGGTTCACGCAGCCCCCTGCGTGAAACGATCAATGCCTACGCCTTTGGCGTAGGGTGATCTCTTTCATCTCACGCAGAGACCTGCGCGAGCCACGAAATGCCGCCCCGCGTCCTCTTGGGAAAAAGGAGGACGCGAAAACCGTTTCCGTCCCCGCGGGGGGGCTTACTGCCCCTGCGCCACCACCGCGGTGGCCTTCAGGATCGGATCGTTGTCGTCGCCGTGAGAGTCGCGATAGACTTTGCCTTCGACAATATCCGCGTCGTCGTCCGCCTTGCCGTAGATCGAACGCTGACCGGCCGTCTGGCCCGCTTCATTGGCCACGTAAAAACCTTTGCCCGGAACGGTAGCGATGCCCGCGATCGAACCATGGCGGTTGTTGCCGTAGTAGGAGAGTTCCAGCTCTTCCCACGGCACATCGAGATTGCCCACCACCACCAGCGAATCGTCGAGCACGGTGATCGTTCGCGCCAGGCCCCGGGTCACAAACACCCGTTTGCCGTCGAAGCCGAGGTCGATCGGAGTCTTCACCTCCACGGAGGCGAGATCTTTCCCGTCCTTGCGGATGCGGAAGACCTTGTTCGCGTCGTAGTCGCAGACCCAGATATTGCCCGAGGCGTCCACATCGAGCCCACGCAGGCTGAGCGCGCCCGGCACCTTAAAAACCCCCGTGCCATCGAAGCCATTCGCCTCGGCCCCGACGACCTTGTCGCCGTCTTCCTTGAGCACCCAGCGATGGATCTCGCCGCTGCCGCGTTCGCTGGCGAAAAGCAGCAACTTGCCGCCTTCGCGCACCGTCGCAACGCCTTCGCAACTGGTCACGTGGATCTTGTGCTCAAACTGCTCGAGGTCCGCGTCGTAAATCAAAATACCCTGCGGGTCGGCGATGTAGACCCGGCCCTTGTCATCCGTCGCAATCGCCTTCGGCAACGGTCCCTGCAGCACGGCAACGGTCGCCTCTTCGTAGTCCTCCACATCCACTACCACGCGGCGGATTTCCCCCTGGTTGTTCCAGCTATGGAGATACCCGATATAAAGCGTCTTTCCATCCGGCGAGAGAGCGAGGCCACGGTTATTCCGGGGCCACTTCTTCTGCGGGCGCCCCATCACCTGGATGCTGTTGTCGACGATATATTGGACCGACCACTTGTACGCATCGGCAGCGAAGCTGGCCGTGGCACACACAAACGAAAACGTGATGGAGGCGAGAAGTTTGGACACGATGAGGCGTGGCTGGAATTGGCGAGGCGGGGCGAGGCTGGAGGCGGGCACGCCCAAAGTCAATCGCCCTTACCAGGGTAACCACCGACAAAACCCGCCTTTTCCTCGTTTGGCGAGCAATTGACGCAATTCCTTCACAGATTGCTCGATCGTAAAGCGCGCCCGGGCCGTCACCTGCCCCGCCGTACCCAAGGCCAAAGCCCGCGCTGGATCCGTCAATAGCCCGGCCAAGGCTTCGGCCAGCGCCCCCGCATCGCGCGGTGGCACGAGCAGGCCATCCTGGCCGGCGGTGATCATTTCCGGCACCCCGGCGATCGTCGTCGAGACACAGGGTACCCCCGTAAACATGGCTTCCGCGATCACCGTCGGGAGATTGTCGCTCCCCCCTTCGCTATCGGTCTGGCAGGCCAGGACAAAACAATCCGCCGCTGCCAGACGCCGGCGCACTTCGGTCTGCGCTCGCGGTCCGGCCAGCCTGACCTGGCCGTTGAGCTTCAGGGACGAAATCTGCGCCCCGAGTTTTTCAAACAGCGGTCCGTCGCCCACGATTTCGCACTGAAACACCAACCCACGATCCCGCAGCCGCCCGCAGGCCTCGATCAGCACATCGTACCCTTTCTTCTCCACGCACCGCCCCACACTCAAGATGCGCGGCACCGCTCCCGCCGCTTCCCGCGGAAAGAAACCCGCTGGATCGATCCCATTGAAAACCCGGAAGACTTTCCCCTGCACGCCGGGATGATGTTCCTCCATCCAGCGCCGCGCAAAATCCGTCTCGGTCACGATGAACGAAGCTTCCTTCGCCAGCATCGCATTGGAAACCGGGTAGTCCGTCTCGCAGAAAATATCGTTCGCGTGGCCGGTGAAACTGTAAGTGATCCCGAAGAGCTTTTTCAGCCACCACGCGGTGCGCGCAGCGAGGCCGCCGAAGTGCGCGTGCACATGCCATATGTCCCGCTTTTTCAGCTCCGGCCCCAGCCAGATCGCCTCAAACATCCGCTGCGCATCCGCCTCGCTCCGGTGCCGGGGAATCGCCCGATGCGGTCGCCAGCTCAGCTTGCGCGCGGAGCGCCACAAATCCACTTCCGCCCGGAGTTCCTTCTCGCCCGGCAGATAGAAAACTTCAGCGGAAATCGCCTCCGCCACCGCGCCCGGATCATCCGGCCGCCGCACACTGACCAGCCACGGATTCACCCCCTGCCGGACCATCTCCATCGCTTCGCGATAGACGAAGGTCTGCACGAACGAAGGGAATCGCTCGAAAAGATAGGCAAATGGATGCGAATTCGAGGCCACGGTTTTTCAGCTCTCCAGCTCAGGCTCTCGCGACCGGCGGCCGCAGTGCCAACGCTTCGGCGTAGATGTCTTCGAGCTTCGTGATCGCTTTGCTCATCTCGAATTCCTCCCGCACCTGCCGGCTCGCCGCCTGCCCCATCAGGTAGCAAAGTTCGCCATCGGAAGTCAGCTGGCTCATCGCCGCGAGCAGCGCCTCTTCGTCACGCTCGGCCACGAGGAAGCCATGCCGCTCGTGCGTGACCGCCTCGGGGATGCCGCCGTGATGTGTCGCGAGCACCGGCAGGCCGGTGGCCATCGCTTCGAGCATCGAGTTCGGCACGCCTTCCTGATTTTGATCCTTCGTCACCTCACTTGGGTGAAGGAAAAGGTGCGATTCGCAGAAGAGTTTGGAAAGGTCGGCCGTGGAAAGGAAGCCGCGGAACTCCACCGCATCGCGCACCCCTAACTCGGTCGCGAGGTCTTCGAGTTCCTCCCGCAGCGGGCCCTCCCCGGCAATCACGAATTTTGCTTTCGGCGCGCTCTGGCGAAAGCGCGCAAACGCCCGCAGCGACGTGCGCAGCCCTTTTTTCGCGACCAGGCGGCAGGCCTGGACAAAACGCCAGGCCCCATCCGCGGGCAGCGGACGCTGCACAAACGGAAACTCATCGAGCGGGATGCCGGTCCGGTTCAGCCGCAGCTTTTCCGGCGGGCAGCCCCACGCTTCCAGCGCGGCAAAAAGCGAGCGCGAGCGGGCGAGGACCAGCGGCACCACCTGCAACAACCGTCGCATTTGGTCGTCGTAGCCCTCCTGATTCGGCCGCGACTGGATATCCATGCCGTGGAAACTGACCACCGCAGGCCGGCTCCACTCCTCTACCAAAGGCAGCAAATGCACCCCGGTGTGGCCAAAGTAGATGTGCATCAAATCCGCTGGCCGGCGCTTGAGCATTTTGATCAGCACTTGCAGCTCCCCGCGGTAGTACACCGGCGGTTTGCGCGCGATGTATTTGAGCCAGAAACGCTTGATGAAGTTCTTCCGCGCCCGCGGGATCAGTTCGATCTGTTCTTCCGGAAAAGGGTAGCGGTCGGCACACATCCGCTCCCGGGTCATGATGAATGTCTCGAATCGCTGCAGCCCGGTAACCTGCCGGTAGATGTGGCGCATCTCCGGTTTGAGGAAGGTGGTGCAGTAGCTGGCGACGATCGGTTTGGACATGAAACGGGGGCGAACTTTCGGGAAGCTCAGCCCGTTTGTCGAGGCCCGGTCGCCTCCCCAAAAACCCGCCATCCGGGCTGCGCGCAAATATCCACACTGTCCACTTTCACTCACCTCGCGCCCTTCCCCGTTCCCGATAGCATTTTCGTGCAGCTATCGTTTACGCGGGCCGCCTGCGCCGCGTCTGCCCCCGGCAACTCCTTGAATTTCAGGGGCGCCCGCCATCTATGAGCCGCATTCATAGATTAAATGAAAACATTGAAGCTCATGCATTCATCCCCCGGACGAAGTTGGCACATGGGCGGCTGAAGGGGGCGCCGACCACATGAGCCAGATTCCTTTCATTCCCGAAAACGCGCCCTTTTCCGCGGAGCAACGTCTTTGGCTGAACGGCTACTTGGCAGGCCTTTTTTCGAATGCCGGCGGAGCCGCTGCGGCACTCGGCGCCGGTTTTGCCAGCGCCCCAGCCGTGCCCCGCAAGCCGCTGCTGCTCCTTTTCGGTTCGCAAACCGGCACCGCCGAGGGCATCGCCAAAAAAACCGCCAAAGCCGCCGAAGCCAAGGGCTTCGCGCCCAAGCTGGTCGGCATGGATAAATACTCCTCCGTCGACCTCACCAAGGAAGAAAACGTTCTCCTGATCACCAGCACCTACGGCGATGGCGATCCGCCGGACAATGCGCAGGATTTCTGGGGCTGGCTGAGCGCGGACTCCGCGCCGCGGCTGGAGAGCACCCGCTTTTCCGTTCTCGCCCTCGGCGATACGAATTATCCGATGTTCTGTGAGTTCGGGAAGAAGTGCGACACCCGCCTTGAAGCGCTCGGAGCCCAGCGCATTCACCCGCGCACCGATTGCGACGTGGACTACGAAACGCCCGCCGCGAGCTGGACCGAAGGCGTTTTCGCCGCTCTCGGGGAGAGTGCTGGTGCGGCAGTGGCGACTGCCACGACCGTGGAAATCAAACCCGCCGAGGCGGCTCCGGCTGGCTACTCCCGCAAGTCGCCCTACCCCGCGCGCCTCACGATCAACCGCAAGCTGACCAAGGACGGCTCGGGCAAGGAAGTCCGCCATTTTGAAATCGCGCTCGCCGAGAGCGGCGTGACTTACGAAGTGGGCGACGCCCTCGGTGTGATGCCGAGCAACTGCTCTGAACTCGTCACCGATCTGCTCGCCGTCCTGCGCTGCGACGGCGAAGAAGCGGTCGCCGGCCCCGAGGGTAGCGAAATCCCGCTCCGTCTCGCGCTGAGCCAATTCTACGACGTCACCAAGCCGTCCCCCGATCTGCTCAAGGCCGCCGCCGAGCGTCACCCCACCGGTGAACTCGCCGCGCTGCTCGATCCCGCCCGCAAGGACGATCTCAAAAACTGGCTCTGGGGCCGCGAAGTCTTCGACGTGCTCGCGGGGCTCCCGGCTCCGTTTTCGCCGAAGGAACTCATCGCGCTGCTCAAGAAGCTCCAGCCGCGCCTTTACTCGATTTCTTCGAGCCTCAATGCCCACCCCGGCGAAGTGCATCTCACCGTCGGTTCCGTCCGCCACCACAGCCATGGCCGCGCCCGCAAAGGGGTGTGCTCGACCTTCCTCGCGGATCGTTGCGCTGCGGAAACCCCGGTGCCAGTTTGGGTCCAGCCTTCACATGGCTTCAAGCTGCCGGCCGATCTTTCGAAAGACGTGATCATGTGCGGCCCGGGCACCGGTATCGCACCGTTCCGCGCCTTTTTGGAAGAACGGGCCATCACCGGCGCCAAGGGCCGGAACTGGCTCTTTTTCGGCGATCAGCGCCGCGCCTTCGACTACCTCTATGAGGAAACCCTCGAAGGCTGGCGCGCCGATGGCCATCTCAACCGCCTCGACCTCGCCTTCTCCCGCGATCAGGCCGAGAAGATCTACGTGCAGGATCGCATGCTGGAATCGGCCGCGGAGATCTGGGCCTGGTTCGAAGGTGGCGCCCACTTCTACATCTGCGGCGACGCCAGCCGCATGGCCAAGGACGTCGACAACGCCCTGCATCGCATCGCCGAAACCGCGGGCGGACTGAGCGCCGACGCCGCCAAGGAATACGTGAGCAAACTGAAATCCGAGAAGCGCTATCAGCGCGACGTTTATTAATTCATGAGCACTGCCGCCCTGCCGATCAACGCCATCAATGGCGCACCGTTAAACGACGAACAGGCCAGCTATCTGACCGGCTTTTTCGCCGGGGCCGCCGCGCGCGGTTTGCGGTTTGGCGACGTGGAGCCGACGCCGCAACCGGAGACCAAGGTCAACCTCGACGACCTGATCTTTGAAGAGCGCGTGAAACACGAGCTTCATCCCCTCGATGCCTACCAGCAGTTGCTCGACAACGCCGCCGTTAACAAAACGCCGGACAAGGAGGAAATCTTCCGGTTCAAGTGGAACGGCCTCTTCTATCTCACGCCGAACAAGGAAGCTTTCATGGCCCGCCTGCGGATTCCGGGCGGTGTCCTCAAGACTTTCCAGCTCCGGGAACTCGCGAATATCGCCAGCCAACTGACCACCGGTTACGTCCAAATCACCACCCGGGCGAATTTCCAGATCCGCCTGATCCTGCCGAAAGACGCGCCCGAAGTGCTGCGCCGGATTCAATCGGTCGGTCTGCACACCCGCGGCGCCGGTGCCGATAACATCCGCAACCTCACGATCCATCCCACCTCCGGCGTCGATCCGCACGAACTGATCGACGTGCAGCCCTACTGCCAGGAGATGGCCCAGATCATCCTGAACGATCGTTCGTTCTACGATCTCCCGCGCAAATTTAACATCGCCTACGACGGCGGCGGCCTCATCGGTTCGGTGGAAGACACCAACGATATCGGCGTGAAAGCGGTGAAGATCGGCGATGAAGTTTTCTTCCGCATCGCCCTCGGCGGTGCGACCGGCCACAAAGCTTTCGCCCGCGACCTCGGCGTGATCGTGAAGCCCGCGGAGATTAACAAAGTTGTCGCCGCCCTCGTCCGCGTTTTCATCGCCAACGGCAATCGCACCGACCGCAAGAAGGCCCGGCTCAAGCATCTGCTGGAGAAGTGGACGCTCGATCAATACCTCGCCGAAACCGAGAAGTTGCTCGACGCCCCCCTCACCCGCTCGCCGTATGATCCGGCGCAGATGGTTTATCCCGGCCAGGATCTGGCGCACTCGCACGTGGGGGTGTATCCGCAAAAGCAGAAGGGGCTGAACTACGTGGGCGTCGCCGTTCCGGTCGGCCACATCACGTCGAAACAAATGATCCGCCTCGCCGAGATCGCCGACCTCTACGGCAGCGGCGAAGTGCGCCTGACGGTGTGGCAAAACTTCATTATCCCCAACGTCTCCGACACCTACGTGGAGACCGTAAAGAAAGCCGTGCGCAAAATCGGCTTCACCACCGAGCAATCGAACCTGCGGAGCGGCTTCATCGCCTGCACGGGAAACAGCTACTGCAAATTTGCCCAGGCCTGCACCAAGCAGCACGCGCTGGATCTGATGAGCTACCTCGACAAACGCGTGAAGCTCGACCAGCCCGTGAACGTTCACCTCACCGGCTGCCCGAACTCCTGCGCCCAGCACTACATGGGCGATATCGGCCTGCTCGGCACCAAGGTGAAACGTGCCGGGGAAACGCTGGATGGCTATCACGTCTTCCTCGGTGGCGGTTTCGGCAAACACCAGGCGGTCGGCCGGCAGATCTTCAACGGCATCCCGCACGATGAACTCGCGCCCCTGCTCGAAAAGGTGCTGCGCGGCTACCTGCGCCACCGAGAGCCCGGCGAGAGTTTCAAGAACTTCACCACCCGCCACGAAACCGGCCGCTTGCAGGAGTTCTTCACGAATGAAGGCTGAGCCTCGGTCCCCTCGGCCTCCTTCCTTCCCCGCTCGCGCCCAGCGATGACCATGGCCCCGCCTTCCCCGGATCCCTCCTCCCGCACGCTGATCGACGATTTGCTGGCGGAGCAGCAGCGGCTTACGCCGGTGGAGCGGTTTGCCCGCAAGCACGACCGCGGCGCCCTGCCCGCTCAGGCCCGCTACTACCGGGACCTCATTCCCGAAGCGAAGCCAAAGCCCGGCCAGCAATACGCCTTTGCCGTCGATCTCGACGCCTGCACGGGCTGCAAGGCGTGCGTAAGCGCCTGCCATTCGCTCAACGGCCTCGAGGCGGAGGAAATCTGGCGCGAAGTCGGTTTCATCCACGGTGGCACCGCGGAGAATCCCTATCAACAGACCGTCACCACGGCGTGCCACCACTGCGTCGAACCCGGCTGCCTCGAAGGCTGCCCTGTCATGGCCTACGACAAGGACGCCGAGACCGGCATCGTCCGGCATCTCGACGATCAATGCATCGGCTGCCAGTACTGCGTGCTGAAGTGCCCGTACGATGTGCCGAAGTATTCCGAGCGGCTTGGCATCGTGCGCAAATGCGACATGTGTGTCGGCCGTCTCTCGGCCGGGGAAGCTCCTGCCTGTGTCCAGTCCTGCCCGCACGAAGCGATCACCATCACGCTCGTCGAACGCAACGAAGTGCTCGCCGCCTCCCAACCCGGCACCCACATGCTGCCAGGCGCGTTCGATTCGAGCTACACGAAGCCAACCACCCGCTTCACTTCCGCGCGTCCGGTCCCGGAGAATGCGCAACCCGCCGACAATGCTGGTCTAAAGCTGGATCACGCGCACTGGCCGCTCATCGGCATGCTGCTGCTCACGCAAATGAGCGCCGGGCTTTTTGCCCTCGCCTGCTTCGGCTGCCTCGAATGGTCACCCGCCATCGTCCGAACCCTCGCCACAGTCGCCTGTCTCGCGCTGCACGCCGGACTCGGCGTTTCCGTACTCCACCTCGGCCGCCCCCTGGGCGCCTGGCGTTTTTTCCTCGGCCTCCGCACTTCCTGGATGAGCCGCGAAATTCTCGCCTTCGGTCTCTTTTCGGTCGTCGCCTCCGGCGCCGCCGCTGCCTGCTGGGTACCGCCTCTCGGTTTTCTCGCCACCCCGCTCATCGCCACCAGCGCGGTGCTCGGATTGGCCGCGGTCTTCACTTCGGTGATGATCTACGTCGACACGAGGCGTTCGTTCTGGGGGCTCAAATTCACGGCTCCGAAATTTTACGGCAGCACCTTCCTGCTCGGCGCAACCGTCGGCGCCGCGGTGCTCGCCATCACCGCCTCCGGTACCACCGCAGCGCTGCAACTCGCCGTCACCGCGATCCTCATTCGGATCGGCCTGTTCGCCTGGCGTTCGCGCACCCTGGCTGCCGCGGAAGGTGATCCCGCCCATCCGGCCTGCCATTCCATGCGCATCATTCGCCAACTCCTGCCTTGGGTCCCCGCGGCGGACTTCGCGCTTTTGGTCCTCTCGCTACTCGCCGGGCTCGCCGCAATCGGCAGCCATCACCCGATCTTCGGCATACTCGCCGCCGCTTTCGCCATGATCAGCACCCTGGCTGCCCAGGTGCTCGAACGGTTCACTTTCTTCACCACCTGTCCGGCCCCCCACATGCCTCGAGGAGTGCCCGCATGAATGCGCTAAACGAAACGATCGGACCTTTGATTCGCCAATGGCAGGGACCTCTCACCGAGGAACTCGTCCGTACACCCGGCCGCTTCGGCCTCGGCCAAGTGCCCGAACGGCTGACGCCCGACGATACCACCACGATGGTCTGCGGGTTCTGCTCCACGGGCTGCGGCTTGAAAGTGCACCTGAAAGACGGCCGCGCGATCAACCTCAGTGCCGACACCGACTACCCCGTGAATCTCGGCATGGCCTGCCCCAAAGGCTGGGAAGCACTGACCCCGCTCTCCGCTTCGGACCGCGCACTCACTCCCTTGCTGCGCAACGAGAAGACCGGTGAGTTCGAGTCCATCGACTGGGAAAGCGCTCTCATTCTTTTCTGCGAACGCTTCAAGGAAATCAAAGCCAAGCACGGCCCGGAATCGTGCGCCTTCCTTTCCACCGGCCAGATCACCACGGAGGAAATGGCCTTCCTCGGCGCCCTCTGGAAATTCGGCCTTGGCTTCGTCCACTGCGATTCAAACACCCGCCAGTGCATGGCCACCGCGCACGTGGCTTACAAGGAATCCTTCGGCTTCGACGCCCCACCCTTCACCTACGCGGATTTCGAGGAAAGCGATGTGCTGGTCTTCATCGGCGCGAATCCCTGCATCGCACACCCGATCATGTGGCAGCGAGTGATGCGGAACAAACATCACCCCGAAATCATCGTGGTCGATCCGCGCAAGACGGAGACCGCGATGGCTGCGACGCAGCACTACCCGATCCGACCGAAGAGCGATCTCGTGCTGCTCTACGGCCTCGCGAATATCCTCGCCGCCAGTGGCTGGATCGATCGCGAGTTCATCGCCAATCACACGACCGGCTACGAGGAATTCGCCGCCTTCATCGCCCAATTCACCACCGATCGCGTGTGCGCCGAAACCGGCCTAAGCCCGGAGGAACTCTGGCACTTTGCCCAGACCATCGCCGACGGAAAGCGCGTCTCCTTCTGGTGGACCATGGGCGTGAACCAGGGCCACGAAAGCACGCGCACCGCGCAGGCGATCATCAATCTCGCGCTCATGACCGGCAACATCGGCCGCCCCGGCACGGGAGCGAATTCGATCACCGGCCAGTGCAACGCGATGGGTTCGCGGCTCTTCGCGAATATCACCAGCCTCCTCGGCGGACACGATATCAAGAACCCCGCGCATCGAACCAAGATCGCCGACACCCTGGGCATCGACGAAGGCCTGATTCCGCAACAGCCGCCCATGGCCTACGACGAGATCGTCGCGGGTATCAAGGACGGCAAGATCAAGGGCCTCTGGATCATCGCGACCAACAGCTCGCACTCGTGGATTCACCAGCGCGAATTCAACGAGGTCCTGAGCAACCTCGACTTCCTCGTCGTACAGGATCTCTACTCCACCACGGAGACTGCACTTCACGCCGATCTGGTGCTGCCGGCGGCCGGCTGGGGTGAAAAGGAAGGCACGCTGATCAACTCCGAGCGGCGGGTCGGACTGGTGAAAAAGGTTTCGCGCGCTCCGGGTCAGGCCCTCGCGGATTTCCACATCTTCCAGCTCATCGCGCACTACTGGGGCTGCGCCTCGATGTTCTCACGCTGGTCATCGCCGGAAGCCGTTTTTCAAATCCTCAAAGCCTGCTCACGGGAGCAGCCCTGCAACATCACCGGCATCACCGACTATCACATGATCGACGAGCTCGGCGGGGTGCAGTGGCCCTGGCCGCAAGCTGAACCCGGCACTGAACCACCCGCCCCGGAAACGCAACGCCGGCTTTTCGAAGATGGCCGCTTCTTCACCCCGGATGGCCGGGCCCGTTTCATCTTCGCCGAACCTCGCCCGGCTCCGGAACTCAACGACCGCGAGTTCCCCTTCATCTTGCTCACCGGGCGCGGCACCTCGGCCCAATGGCACACCGGCACGCGCACGAACAAATCCGACGTCCTGCGCAAACTCGCCCCGCGTGGGATCTATGTGGAAGTGAATCCGGAAGACGCCAAGCGGCTGAAAATCTCTGCCGGTGCCAAGGTCAGCATCTCCTCGCGGCGGGCCGAAATCTCCGCCACGGCATTCGTCACCAGCACCGTGCAGCCCGGCCAGCTCTTCATGCCGATGCACTACGAGGCGGTGAATCAGCTCACGCTCGCCGTCTTCGATCCACACTCGCGGCAGCCGAGTTACAAAGCCTGCGCAGTCACGATTGCGCCGTACTGAGATCGTCGGGCGTATTCAGGTTTCGAAAGAAACCGTACTCGTGATCCGAGACGTCCCGCATTTCCAAGAGCCCGGCCTCCACCGCTCCATCGACAAAACGCCGCAACGAAAGCCGCCCGGCCGCGAGGCATTCCGTGGCCCAAGGTTCGATGGCTCGTGGATAAACCGCCGCGAGGGGTTGGCGCCAATCGGCATGCACCGGAACCTGCCCCCGTCCACGTTCGACCGCGGTTTTCACCAACCCTACGAGAAAGCTCGCCGGCACGTCGGGCAAGTCGACAGCTAGGACCAAAAGCCAGTCGCGCGAACAAACGCGCAGCGCTGCTTGCAATCCACCCAGGGGGCCCGCATCCGGGGTCAAATCATCGATGATCGGACATCCAGCCTCTACATACGAACCGTCCGGTTTTCCGGAGATGACAAGCTCCGAGGGATTCGTCTCCTGCAGGCAGGCGAGCCGATGCCGCCAGAGCGGCTGTCCGCCCCACGGCAGCGCCGCTTTGTCCGTGCCCATGCGCGACGAACGCCCACCAGCGATCAACACGGCGGAGAAAGCGGGAAGCGGCGAATTCGGCAAGGCCATCTCTGCCCTTCGGCAACCTCGCTGCCACCGTCAAACCCGAACCCAAAATTGCTTTGCACCCGGCGCTGCTGGGACGATTGAAAAACCAACCCATCGCAGGCTATGGCCACCGAGCTTTTCCGCATCAAACATCTCTACTACTCCCCCGGACACAATTTCTTCGGGCATCACGGTCAACCGGCCGGGGAACATCCGACGATCGAAGCCGCCGAGGTGCGGGTGGTGGCGGGCCGGGGAATCGAAGGTGACCGCTTTTTCGATTTCAAACCGGACTACAAGGGCCAGGTGACTTTTTTCGCCGAGGAAGTCTACGAGGAGCTATGCGCGAAGCTCGATATCTGGGACAAATCCACTTCCGTCTTCCGCCGCAATGTCATCACCCGCGGGATCGATCTCAACGAACTGATCGACCGTGAATTCGAAGTGCAGGGCGTCCGCTTTCTCGGCACCGGCGAAGCCGCGCCCTGCTACTGGATGAATCAGGCTTTCGGCGAAGGCGCCGAGGAAGCGTTGAAAGGCCTTGGCGGACTACGTGCCAGGATCCTTTCCGACGGTACGCTCCAATCGGAAGCGGTCGCCGCTTAGCAGAAACGATTGGATCTAAATCTGCCGTCTCACGAATCCTACGCGGCCGATCAGGCTTAGAATTGCGTCAGTTTCGGGCCGGTGCGGAAGGCTACGCCGGGCTGGCGCATGGCTGCTTCGGCGAAACGGGATTCGAGGTATTCCGCGGCACCAACTGCGGCGCGGCCGAGTTCCGATTTCTCGCCGAGTTCGCTCGCGAGTTCGCGAAGGAGCGGGAGGGCTTCAGGACGCTGCGTCTCGGCGAGGGCCTGGACGGCGGCGAGGCGGAAGACCGACGAAGTGCGGGTTTCACGCGCCCATTTGGGCAGCATTTCCAGCGCGGTGTCGGGATAGAAACGGGCGATGCCGTAAAGCGCGTAGTGGCGGGTGCTCTGGTCGCCTTTGAGGAGTTCGTCGCGCCAGTAGGTCCATTCCGTCTCGGTATTGACGCCGTAGTAGCGCATCGCCGCGGCTTTGCACATCGGGTCGATCATCGACTCGATCTTGAGCTGCGGGTCGATGGTCATGACCACCGAGCCATCCGGCACGCCCGCTTCGCGCAGGGCGGTGAGCGCAGCTACGATATCGCTGGTTTCAGCGCGGAAGGCGTCGGTGTTGAAGCGGCTCTTGATTTCGCCGGCGACGGTCGGGAATTTGCACACGGCGCTGAGCGGAAGGTTTTCCGCCAGGGCGAGCACTGCGGTTTGAATCGCGCTGATCGAGAGATCCGCGCGATTCTGGGCGGAGCTGAGGAAATTTTCGATCTTCGGCAGGCGGCCGTAGGTCAGGCGGTAGGGCTGTTCGTTGGTCTTGTTGCTCGAACGGGTCGCGGCGGTTTCGAGGACGACCTCGGTGGTGCGGCCGGGGGTCAGCTCGCAGAAAGTGGGGTGGACGACGACCATGATGTTCTGGCCGGCTTCCAGCATTTGACCTACATCGACCTGAACTTTGAGGACCGTATCGCTGTTGTTACGCAACTTGGCGCGCACCCAGTCGCGGCCATTGCCACGCATTTCGGCGCTGACGATCCCCTGCTCGATGCTGGTGTGAAGGTCGGCGAATTCGACGTGGGTGGAAACCGACGGCTCGATGGTCGACTTTTCCGGTTGGGAGGAAACCGCGGAGGCGGCGGAAACTTTGGCGGCCTCGGACTTCGGCACGCTCAGCGAAGCCGGCGTGGTATCGAGAAGCGAGGAACGAACATGGGCGATCTTGGGCAGGACGAACGGCGCACCGATGGCGAAGATCGGTGCAACGATGGCGGCTACGGCTTGGATCTTCATGATTTGGCTGGTTTCTTCCACTTCAGAGCATCGGGCCTGCCAAGGTTGAGAAATTTTTCTGGCGTGAGAAAGATCAACCCTCAAAATTGAGCCATGAGCCAGTATTCGGACTTCATTGACCGCGTTTTTCTTGCCGAGGGGCTGCTGAACCAGTTGCTGCCTAAAGATATCACCGACCGGGATATCTGGCGGCGGACCAAGCAGGCGGACGACGCCACGATCGCCGGGGGCACGATTGGGAAACCGGGTGCGTTTGGGTTAGTCCGCGGGGCGCTTTTATATGCCTTGGATGATCTCGACGGAGGCCACGCGTACTTTCAGGAGGATCACAGCGACCTCGGCAGCTACTGGCACGGGATGATGCACCGCCGAGAGGGCGATTTTGACAATGCGCGCTATTGGTTCCGCCGGGCGGGGGCGCAGCCGTTTTTCGACACACTGCACCACGAAGCCGCCCTGTTTTCGGCGGATATGTCGCGGCAGATGTCCTGGGACCCGTATCTTTTCACCGGCCTGTGTGAACAACGCCGGTTTGGCGCGGACGACGAAACCAAGGAGCTCAATCGGCTGCAACGCACGGAGTTCGACGTGATCTTCGACTACTCCTGGCGGCAGTGCCGGATTGAGAAAAAGGCCTCTTAATCGTCAGACCGCTTCCCCGGCGGCGTGGCCGCTGGCCCAGGCCCACTGGAAATTGTAGCCGCCGAGCCAGCCGGTGACGTCGACGACTTCACCGACGAGAAAAAGACCGGGGACCTGGCGGCTTTCCATGGTTTTGGAGGAAAGCTCGCGGGGGTCGACGCCGCCGAGGGTGACTTCAGCGGTGGCGTAACCTTCGGTGCCAGCGGGGCGAAAAGGCCACGACTGGAGGCGGCGGGTCAGCTCGGCGAGTTCTACATTCTTATAATGCGCGAGAGGCTTGGGCTGGCCTTCGCGGGTGGCCCAAGCTTCGGCGAAGCGGCGGGGCCAATGCTCAGCAAGGACGGGAACGAGTTCGCGGCGGGCGGATTTGGCGCGCTCCAGCAGAGTGGCGACATCGATCCCGGGCAGCAGATCGATTTCCACGGTCTCCCCTTCCCGCCAGTAGCTGGAGATCTGCAAAATCGCGGGGCCACTCAGGCCGCGATGGGTGACCAGCATGGCCTCGGGAAACGCGGCGCCGTTGCAACGGGCGACCACCGGCACCGCGACACCACTCAACGCATGCAGCGGTTTGTCCGCGGGTGAATAGGTAAACGGGACCAACCCGGCGCGGAGATCCGTGATGCGCAGGCCGAATTTGCGCGCGAGCCGGTGGCCAAAATCGGTGGCGCCAAGCTTGGGCAGGGAAAGGCCGCCAGTCGCCACGACCAGGGTCGCAGAGGTGAAAATCCCTTTCGCGGTTGAGACCTGGAAACGGTCGGTCTTCGTGACCTCGCCCACCCGCGCTCCGCAGTGAATCGTCACCCCGCCCTCGCGGCATTCGGCGAGGAGCATTTCGATGATCTGCCGCGAGCTGCCGTCACAGAATTGCTGGCCAAGCGTCTTCTCGTGATAGGCGATGCCGTGCTTGTCGATCAGTTCGAGGAAATCCCACGGCGTGTAGCGGGCGAGCGCGGAGCAGCAGAACTCCGGCTGGCTGGAGAGGTAGTTCTCCGGGCTCGCGCCGAGGTTGGTGAAATTGCAGCGGCCACCGCCGGAGATTTCGATCTTCCGACCGACCCGTTCGTTGTGTTCGAGCAGCAACACCCGGCGGCCCCGCTGGCCGGCGGTCAACGCCGTCATCAACCCGGCGGCCCCACCACCAAGGATGATCGTGTCGTAGTGCGTTGCTGCTGGTTCAGTCATCCCCGTCGATACACGGCTCGATGGGGTCTGGCCAAGTGGGAGTCACGATTGTTCTCTCGCGAGCGCAGCGAGCCAAACAACGGTGGAACGCGATCTCCCGAGCGCGTTTTGGAGAACCCATGCGAGCATCAGCGAGCCTTGGAAGCTCGGCGTCGCGTTGCGACGCATCAGTTTCAAAAACGCGCTCGGAGATCGCGTTTCACCTTGCTGCGCAAAAGTTTGCTAGTCGACGAAGACGAATTCGTTCGTTTCGAGGAGAACTTGGGCGAATTTCTCCCACGCGTTGAGCGGGGCGGGCTTGGGTGGCGGCGGCCCGGCGAACTGTTTGCCGGCGTTCCATTCGCTGCCGGTGCCACGGATCAGCGGCACCCAGGTGAAGGAATCGGAGTTCGCGTCGCCGTTCCGGCTATCGACGATGAAGTCGATGGTATCGCCGGGCTGGACCGAGACGTTTTCCACGGCGAAATCGACTTTCTTCGTGGGCTCGATCACGGCGCGTTTCAGTTCGCCGAGGCGGCTGTGGACGATGATCGCTTCCACTCCATTGCCCGCGGCCGCCGGGCGGCCGACGGCACCGGAAATATCCACCGTGCCGTCCATCGGCGCGGTCCAGCGGCGGATGGTCGAGCGCTGCGCATCGCTGCCCGCGTGGCCACCATCGCCCCGGATCGAAGCCCAGCCGGACTTCGGATCGGGCAGCTTGGCGCCGCCCTGCCAGACGTTCTTCACGAAGGTCGTCAGCGGGGAGAATTGCACTTTTTTCGCGGCCGGATCGAAGAAGCCGTAGCCATACTGCCAGACCGGTGCGGGCTCGGGTTCCGGCGGACGCGTGGAATCGGTGACGAGGAAACGCAGGGCGGCCTCGACTTCATCCGGCTCAGCGCGGCGGGCGAGGACCCGCTCGTAGAGATTCTGCACCTGCCATTCGCTCGCGCTGGCGGCGCCCTTCGCGTCTTTGTACTCCGGCTTGTCGGCGAGGGCGCGAGCCTGATCCATGACGAACGGGTGGTTCATCATGAAGAGCGCCTGCTGGGGCACGGTAGTGACGAAGCGCTGCGGATTCGAGACATCCGGGCTGGCGAAGTCGAAGTTACGGAAAAGACCGGGCAGATTCTGGCGATCGATGAGGCCATAGACCGCGCGGCGGCGAGCGTAAGGTGGGTTCGTGAGATCGACCGGCTGGCCATACATCTTTTCATCCAGTGTACCGGAGCAGGCGAGCAGGCTGTCGCGCATCGCTTCGAAGTCGAGGCGCTGACGGTTCTGGTGCCAGAAGAGGCGGTTGTCGGGATCCTTCTGGATGCCGTCCGGACGCACATCGCTGACCTGCTGCCAGGTGGCGCTGAGCAGGACTTCGCGGTGCAGCTTCTTGAGCGACCAACCCTCTTCCATGAAGCGGGTGGCGAGGTAATCGAGCAGCTCGGGGTGCGTGGGCGGTTCGCCTTTCACGCCGAAATCGCCCGGCGTGCGGACGAGGCCTTTGCCGAAGTGGTAGGCCCACACACGATTCACGATCACGCGCGGGGTGAGCGGGTTCGTCTTGCTGACGATGGACTGCGCGAGCTCAAGCCGGCCGCTGCCCTGCTTGAAAGGTTCCGGCTTGTCGTTGCTCAGGATACTGAGGAAGCGGCGCGGGACGAGATCGCCCGGGCGGCCGGGATTGCCGCGGATGAAAACGCGCGGCTGCACCGGCTGCGGACGGTCTTTCAGCACCATCGCGCGCGGCGGAGCGCCGGGCGTGGCGTAGAGTTCGGAAATCTTGCGATCGAGGTCGGTCGCTTTCTGCGTGTCCTTGCGGAGCATCACCCGGCGCAGAGTGCGGCGATCGAGCGAGGCCAGCGTGATCGGCACACCCGTGCTCACGCTGGTCAGCAGTGAATAGTCGTTGGCTTTTTCCTGAAGGAATTGGTCGAGCGCGGCATCGCGCTTATCGAGTTCGGCCTGGTATTTCGCGACCGTCTCGGCGTCCGCGGTGGACTTGCCGATCTCGGGCAATTCGTCCGGCTCTTCGCTGGAAGCGAACACGCCATGAAGCGCGTAGTAATCCTTCTGCGCGATCGGATCGAACTTATGATCGTGGCAGCGCGCGCAGGCGATGGTGATGCCCATCAGGCCGCGGCCGAGCACATCGATGCGGTCATCGATGATGTCGTTACCATTGTTCAGGAAGCGGCGTCCGACGAGCAGGAAGCCCATCGCGGCGAGGTTCGGATCGTTCTCCCCGACCATTTGATCGGCGGCGAGCTGCAGACTGACAAACCGATCGTACGGCATGTCGTCGTTAAAGGCTTTGATGACCCAATCGCGGAAGGTGTAGGCGAATGGGTATCGGCGCTCTTCGCCGCCGGCGAGGTAACCCTTGGTATCCGCGTAACGGGCCACATCGAGCCAGTGCCGCGCCCAGCGCTCGCCGTATTGGGGCGAAGCGAGCAGGCGGTCGATGACCTTGGCGAAAGCGTCGGGCGACTTGTCGTTTTCGAAAGCGGCCACTTCGTCGGCGGTCGGCGGCAGGCCGGTCAGGTCGAAGGTGGCGCGGCGCAAAAGCGTGCGTTTGTCGGCCGGCGGCGAAAGTTTGAGGCCAGCTTCCCCCAGCTTGGCGTTGACGAAGGCGTCGATCTCATTGCCCCCGGGGACCGCTTTTCCAGCGGGCACCGTGACCTTCGGGATCGGCTGATACGACCAGTGTTTCTTCGCGCTTTCCTGGGCACTCGGGGTGGCGGGTTTGTCGCTCTCCGGCCAAGGGGCGCCCATGGCGACCCACTGCTCGAGCGCAGCGATCTGCGCCTCGGGCATCTTCGGCTTCTTCTCGGGCATCTTCGAGTCGCCGATATGCTTGATCGACTTGATCAGCGAGCTTTCGCCCGGCTTACCCGGCACGATGGCCGGGCCGAGGTCGCTGCCTTTGAGCAGCGCCTGGAGCGAATCGACGCGAAGTTCGGCCTTCTGTTTGTCCGGCCCATGGCAGGAAAAACACTGCTCGGCGAGCACCGGACGGACCTGTTTTTCAAAGAACTCGATCTGTTCAGGGGTCGGCGTCGCCACGGCAGCGGCGGTCAGGGCAAAGAATGTAGTCAGCGGAAGCTGGCGCATGTGATCGCCAATTTAACCCAGAAGCCCCCCTTGGGCTTGGGCTTTTTTGTCGCGCAGGAAGCGCGAAAGACGGGCAAATCGGCCCACGCGGCCATCTCCATCCTTAAGTTACTCGTGCCGAAGAGATTCTATCGGATCCAAGTTCGCCGCCTTGTAGGCCGGATAACTACCAAAAACGACACCCACCAACGAGCAGATAACCAAACCGATGATCGCCCAATCTGCGGGAAAGGCCGGAGGAATTTTGAGCAGGTAAATGGCGAGGGCATTGGCGCCGGCCAAACCGAGGAGAATCCCGGCGAGGCCACCGATCTCGCAGAGGACGATCGCCTCGACGATGAACTGGATCATGATGTTCCGTTTCCGGGCGCCGATGGCGCGGCGCACGCCGATCTCCCGGGTGCGTTCGGTGACGGAGACGAGCATGATATTCATGATGCCGATGCCCGCCGCGAGCAGGGAAATCGAGCTGACCACCGCGAGCCCGGTCCGGACGGCGAAAGTGACGCGCTGGAACTGGGCGATGAGCGAGTCGCTCGAAATCATGTCGAAGTCTTCCTCCTGCCCGGGGGGCACTTTGCGGATGGTGCGCAGGGCTCCCCTCGCCTGCTCCATGGTTTCGCTAAAGGCGGCAGGGGTGGGCGCCTGGACCTGGATGCTGATATCGCGGCGGCGGCCGTAACGATTCAGGCCGGTGGTGATGGGGATGATCGCGAGCGCCTGGTCTTCCTGCCCGGAAGCGGGGGGCTTCATGATCCCGACGACCTGGTAACTGATCGCCTGCACTTTGATCTTCTGACCGACAGGGAGGCCGCGGGGGAAAAGGGAATCGGCGAGACGTTCGCTGAGCAGGCAGACATCGCGGGCGGAGGCGATATCGGAATCGAGGAGCGCGCGGCCATCGAGCACGGTCCAGTTCGCGGTTTGAAAGATCTCCGGGGTGACGCCTTTGAGGGACACATTGGGAGGCGTCTTGCCGAAGCGCGAGCTGAGCTCGACGGAATAGATATCGGCCGAGAGGCCGGTGTAAGCGGCGAGCGTGAGTTTCTTTTGCAGTGCCTGGGCCTGCGCGAGGGTGATCGGTTTGCGGCGCAGGTATTTCATGAACCCTTCCGGGCCGCCGAAGAAAGCGCCGGGCATGCGCTGGATGACGAAGGTTTGGCCGCCGAGTTGGCCGAGTTCGCGCTCGATGTTTCCTTTCATGGCGCGCATGGCGGTCATGACGAGGATGATGGAAAACACGCCGACCAGCACGCCGAGGAGGGTCAGGCCGGAGCGGAGTTTGTGGGCGGCGATGGCTTCGAGCGCCATGGCGACGCTTTCGCGGAATTCGACGAGGAAGCGTTTCATGGCTGGGGGCACTCAACCAGGTTGAGATGTGCCGCAGAGATCAAAGTCACCGCCATATTCAATCGCCGGACTCGGTTATGGCGCAGCAAGCGATGGGTGGAACGGCCGCTGGCCCGTTGTTTCCGGCGGCTCGCCGGAAACGCTTTACTACGCGGCAGCGCAGCCGCTGGGCAAACACCGCCGCGGTCGGGCTGGAGTATGCGCTCCAGAAGGCTGCCGCTGACGCGGCAGAAAGGCCGAGGCGAGCCGCCTCGGCCAACAGGCCAGCGGCCTGTTCCACCCAACGCGCTCGGAGATCGCGTTCCACCGTCGCTTCGCGATTAATCATTGCGCAAGGCCTCCACGGGGGTGAGGCGGGCGGCGCGCCAGGCGGGAAGGAAACCGGAGATGATGCCGGTGGCGAGGGCGACGCCCAGAGCGAGCAAGATGACGCCGGGTGAGAGCGTGAGGGTGGAGAGGAATTGGCGGCCGATCTCGACCGCGCCGCGGGCGATGAGGAGAGCAAGCAGACCGCCGATCAAAGAAACGCAGGCGGCTTCGATGAGGAATTGGAGGAGGATCGTGCGGCGGCGGGCGCCGAGGGCTTTGCGCAGGCCAATCTCGTTCGTCCGCTCGGCGACGGAGACGAACATGATATTCATGATGCCGATCCCACCGACGAAGAGGGAAAGGCCGGTGATGAAAAAGCCCGAGGTGGCGATGACGGCGGAGACTTTGCGGAAGCGTTCGAGCAACTCTTCCTGCTGATTGATCGCGAAGTCGTCGGGCTGCCCGGGAGGCACGCGGCGGATGCGGCGCATGACACCCCGCAACTCTTCGCGGACTGCGTCGAGCCGCGCGGGGTCGCCCACTTTCACCTGAATGATACAGCTCGGATCCCAGCGAAAACCGGCGACCATTTTGCCGATGGGAATAATGACCTGGCTATCCAGATTGATCTGCCCGAGGACCGTGCCGCGTTTTTCGAGCACGCCGACGACTTCAAGCGCTTCGGGGCCCACGCGCAGCTTTTTTCCGAGCGGTGATTCGCTGAGGAACAGTTTCTCCGCGACATCGGAACCGATGATGCACAGGTCGCGATTGGCATAGGCTTCGGTGCGGGTCATGAACCGGCCGCTGGCCAGCGTGATGCCGCCGGTGACGAGGTACTGCTCATTGGTGCCGGTGATCATCACGAGGCTGGAGCTGCGGTTGTGATAACGCACCGCATCGACCCCTTGCATGACCGTCGGTGCGACGCCCTGCACGCCGGAGAGCTCCCGCTCGACCGCGCGGACCTGGGCGAGCGTGATCTTGCGGCGCTTTTGGGCGGCGTCCCATTTCTGATCGTTGTCGATGAACCACTCGCGCTGATCGACGTGGAGCACATCGGTACCGAGAAACGAAATCGCCTCGGTGAACGCCGCGTTCAGCCCTTCGATCGCGGAAGCCATGAGCGTGACGGTGACGACCCCGATGACCACGCCGAGCGTGGTGAGAATCGAACGCAACCAGTTTCCCCGCAGTGCTTCACCGGCGATGCGGACGCCTTCGATCACTTCGACGTGCAGCTTCATGCCGGCACCGGAGGCGCGTCGCTTTCCACCAGGCCATCGCGAACCCGCACGATGCGGCGGGCGTGACGCGCGACGTTTTCCTCGTGCGTGACGACGATGAGGGTATTCCCCTTCGCGGACAGCGTGGCGAACAGCTCGAGGATTTCGCGCCCGGTGCGGCTGTCGAGGTTCCCCGTCGGTTCGTCGGCGAGCAGGATGGAAGGTCGGTTCACGAGCGCCCGCGCGATGGCCACGCGCTGGCGCTGACCGCCGGACATTTCGTTCGGGCGATGGCCAACGCGATCGGCGAGTCCCACATCGTGCAAGGCAGTGAGGGCGCGTTCGCGGCGTTCGTCGGGATCGACCCCGGCATAGACCAGCGGCAGCTCGACATTGCGCAGCGCGGTGGAGCGGGACAGCAGATTGAAGGTCTGAAAAACAAAGCCGATCTCGCGATTGCGGATATCGGCAAGCTCGTCGTCGTCGAGCTCACTCACGTCGTGCCCATTCAACTCATAGGTGCCACCGGAGGGAGTATCGAGGCAGCCGAGCACATTCATGAGCGTCGATTTGCCCGAGCCGGACGGGCCCATGATCGCGACGTATTCGCCTCGGGCGATCTCCAGCGAAACCCCGCGCAGCGCATGAACCATTTCGCCTCCCATGTCGTACGAACGGCAAATCCCGGAGAGGCGAATAAGGCTCATGAAAGTCTGGGCGGCGGTCGATGCGTGGACGGTCGGTGGGGGCGCGATTTGAAACGGACGGTTCTGGGGAGAACGACGGTTTTCATAAAGCTCAGGGGAGCGGGTAGACGTTCATGGAGTGTCCTTGGCCGGTGTGGCCGGCCCGACGTTGATCTTTTTACCGTCCTCGAGATCGCGGGCGATGGCCTTGTAACCACCGGAGATGATGGTCTGGCCTTCGCTCAAGCCCTCGACGATTTCAAAACGTTCGCTGTCGCTGATGCCCGTCTTCACCGGCACCATGCAAGCCACCGAACCCTCCTGCAGAAAGACGACTTCCACGGGTTTGTTCGCATCGGGCGCTTTGCCGGGCTTGTCGGTTTTCGGTGCGGGCGTCGGCGGGGTTTTGGGCAGGCGGGTGGTCACGGCCTGGATCGGCACGGTCAGCACATTCTGCCGCGCGCGGGTTTCGATCTCGGCGGTCACACTCATGCCGGGGCGAAAGGCTTCCTGGTCGTCGATGCGGATGCGGACCTCAAACTTCGGCGCTTCCTGCGAGGACTGGCTGTTCGACGAGCTGCTCTGGCTGCTGCTGAAATTCGAATTGCGCGAAGCATTGGCAATGGCGGTGACCGTGCCGCCGAATTTGCGATCCTTATAGGCATCGACCTCCAACCGCGCATGCTGGCCGACCTTGATCAGGACCACATCGATCTCGCTGATATCCACGCGGGCTTCCATCACCGTGAGATCGGCGAGGGTCATGATTTCGGTGCCCATATTAAATGAGGTGCCGAGTACCCGCTCGCCGAGCTGGGAACGCAGGCGGGTGATGGTGCCATCGATGGGGGCTTTGATCGTGGTCTTCGAAAGGTCGTCCTCGGCTTTATCGAGGGTGAAGTGGGCCTGATCGACCTGATGTTTGGAATTCGCGAGCCGAAGCTGGGCGACTTCGTAGGCGACCTTCATATCCAGCATTTCCTTCTCGGGAATGAGCCGGCTTTTGGAGAGGGCGACATTGCGATTGTAGTCGGCCTCGGCACGCTGGAGTTCCGCTTCGGCTTCGCTGCGGCTGCCGAGGGCAAACTTGTGACTGGCCTCCGCGGAATTGCGGCTGGCGAGATAGCTATCCGGTTTGATCTGCAAGAGCAGATCGCCCTTCTTCACAGTCTGCCCTTCCACGACGGGCAGCTCGATGATTTCGCCGGCGACTTCCGGGCTGATGAGGACCTGGGTCGAGGGCTGGATGCGGCCATTGGCGACGACGGTTTCAGTGACGTCCCGCCGCGTGACTTTCTCCGTCTGCACCACGATGGGCCCCGCGGGTTTGCGCCAGAAGGCGGCGGTCAGCGCACCGGCGACAAACAGGATGATGATTCCGATCACCCAGAGCCGACGACGGCGGCGCTTCTTGAGCTTTTGCATCGGTTGGGGGACCGCCGGAATAGACAGAGTCGGGCGAGCGGGAAAACCGCCCCCTCCGGCTTACCGCACCGGGTCGCGCGGGAACTTCACGTAGGGAAGCCGCGCACCACGGTAGGTGTATTGATCCGCCCGGATCGAAGGGGCGGGGGCGTAATCCTCAGTGCCGGAAATCGTGATGATATCGTCCTGATCGACGCCATCGCCCGAGACGCCGATGGCGCCAATCAGGTGGCCGTCGCGATAGAGCGGGAAGCCGCCAGGGAAGATGGTGATGCCGTTCGGCACGTTCGGGTTGCCCGGGAAGAAGAAGGATTTCCCCGCGAGCAGATCGGCCGGCTTTTTGAAGATATCGAAGGCCGGACGGAACTTCAGCGAGACCGCTTCCTGGAAGCCGAAGTACGGGCCATGGACCGTGCCATCGATGCCCGGCGGGAAGAAACGCTGCGAGAGAAAGCCGACCGAACGGGCGCTCATGGCGAGCTGCGAATTCGAGAAAAAGATGGCTGTACGCGCTTTCTGCACCGCGACATCCCAACTGAAGATCGTGGCTTCACCCGTGCGGAAAACACCGAGGATCTGCGGAATCTCGCCGGGTTTGTCGGGGTTGGCGACGACGCTGATGAAGACCTTCACCGACGTACCGATCGGCAGGCGAATGCCGGCGCGGGTTTCGAGCGCGCGCTGCGCCGCGAGGCTGATGATATCCTTCACTTCATCCGCGGTCAGACGCTTGGCGTTGCCGTGGATTTTGTCGTTGGTGATATCGTTGTCGTGAATCGCCGGATCATCGCGGAACGGGAACCGGATTTCACCTTCGAAGCCGCCGAGGCGGGCGACCTCATAAGGATAGGGCGCCGGCGCAGCCTTCGGGAAACCGGAAACGATGCCATCGCCCGGCTGAAGCACGGATACCGCCTGATTCGGCACGAGCGGGCCAACCCCTTCGGGATTGAAGGGGGCCTGGTTGAAGGGCGGTTGATTGAAGGGAGCGAAAGTAACCGGGACGTCGATGGCGCGGCCGGTGGTGCCGAGCGGCTGCACGTCGTCCACGTCATCGATATCCTCGAGGCGCTGGAAGACGTAAGGAATGCGGATGCCGTTGATCAGGACGTTCGTGGCGACGATTTCAGCCGGCGGACGGAAACCGGTCTGGCCCGCGAGCGCGACCAATTCATCGGTATCCTGGCCCGATTTAAAACCCGAGGTCGCCGTTTTCTGGCCCTGCCCGAGAAGCAGCGCCGCGGCCGGGGTAAGGTCGGTCGGGCTGCCATCGCCCGTCACACCGACGCCACCGACGAGGTGTCCGCCTTTATAAAGCGGCACGCCACCGGGCGAATCGTTCAGCGAGGTCAGCGGAAAAAGCGGAGCGCGCACGCCGGGGGACAGATCGCCGAAGCTGGCCGTGCCCCCACCCGGGCGGGGCACGAGGACGAGCGTGCCGTTATCCAGCATCTGCTGAATGCTCACATCGCCCCGGAAGCTATTCGGGACCAGCTTGGCCCGATTCACATCGGTGAAGAAGAGGCTGGAGAAACCGACCCCAACCAGCGGGCCATTGCCCGTATTCCGCACTCCGACGGGGAAATGCTGCTGAATGATATAACCCGCGGTGCGGGTGGTGAAAGCTTCCTGGTCGCTGCTCAGAAAGGCCGCGGTGCTGGCCTTGGTGACCGCGGAAGCGACCAATCCATATTGTTTAAGGGCCGCAACGTTATTAACCGCAAACGGGGGGAGCGGGTTCGGCAGCCGCTTCTTGCAATCCCAGAGAGCGAGGATGAAACCTTCCCGATCCGTGACCGCGATGATCGCGCTCCGATTGATCTTCGAAGCCAGCGCACATGCCTGGGCCACGATGTCAGAAACCTCTTCCTGGGTCAGTTGGGGCGTGGCCTGAGCCATCGGTACAAGGGCGCCGGCGGCGACCAGGGTAGCAGTAAGGCGCGCGAAAAACGACTTCACGGGCGGAGGTGAACCAAATACCGCAACGGGAAGCAACCCAGAACAAAAAATATTTCATCAAAGGCTTTTTGCCATTGCCGCAGGGACCCTCCTTTCTCTAAACGGGCGCTTGCCAACCAATGGGAGCCGTGCAGACCAAACCGCTCACCTCAGTCTATCGCGTGCCGGCATGTGTGCTGTTTACTTGCCTGGCAGCGAGCACGACGTGGGGTGAAGAACCGACCAAGGCGAAGTTCGCCAATGAACGTCCGCGCCTGCGTCCGCTTTTCGGCGCGCCGCACGAACATGGGGTCGAACCTAACAAATTCAACGACGGGGGCGAGAAGACCATCCAGGCTTCTCCACCAAAAGCCCCGAAAAAGTCGACCGACCCGAATGCGGGCGGGTTCAATCCGGATCCGGGTGGAGTCACGCCCGATCCCAAGGCCGACTGGAATCAGCCCGGCCTGCCCGATGCGCTTTCCAGCACCACGGCGGGAGCTTACGGCAGCCTTTTCCCGGAATCCGCGTATCCGACCACCGAAGCGCAGCCGCTCGTCCCGAGTGATCTGAGTCTACCCCGGCGCAACGTGGAAGGCATGGTGCCGATCCGCCGCACGTGGGAGTACCCCGAGTACTACAAGAACAACACGGGCTATGGACGCTTCAACAATAGTGAAGCGATGCCCAATCGCTGGGCGATCACCGTGCCGCACTGGCAGCGGTACATGGATCCGTCCATCGAAACGCCCTACATGTACGACACGCCGCGCACGTGGCATCCGTACGAGCAGAGCATTCTGAAGGGCGACGTCCCGATCCTCGGCACGCAGGATATCTTCCTGAACGTCACGGCGAAGAACTTCTCGCTCTTTGAGAAGCGCAAACTGCCCACGCCCAGCGGCGTGAGTGCGGCGCAGGCCGGCAGTTCGGAGTTTTTCGGCCGCAGCGAATCGATCCAGGCGTCGAACGATACCTCGCTGGCGATTGACCTCTTCGAAGGTGAAACGGCCTTCAAGCCAGTCCACTGGCTCATCCGCCTCCTCGGCGTCTACAACACCAACTGGGTCCGCTTTAAGGAAAACAACGCCATCGATCCGGACCCGCGCGGCACGGAGTACAACGACATGGGGAACTCCGGGAAGACGGCCAAAATCGAGGCCTTCCCCTCGGATGGATCGAACTACAACCCGGCGACCGAACCCACCTTCTTCCAAAGCAACATCAGCCCGGCGGATGTCTTCAACTACATCCACAAACAGCTGAAGCCGACGGGTGATGCGGCCACGCTGGTCGAGGTGGATGAGAACAACTATCCGAAGGACGGCAAGGAAGGGAAGACGACCAAGAACAAGAAGGACTTCAACGGCACGCGGTACACGACCCGGCAACGTGACTTCTTCGCGCTGCAGGAAGCGTTCGGCGAACTGCACATCACCGACCTGACGGATAACTACGATTTCCTCTCGTCGCGCTGGGGCATTCAGCCGTTCGTCTCGGATTTCCGCGGGTTCATTTTCGCCGATACGAACCTCGGCATCCGCCTCTTCGGGAACTTCGACAACAACCGTTTCCAATACAACCTCGCGTACTTCAACATGCGCGAGAAGGACACGTATTCGGACCTGAATACGTTCGATTCGCGGCATCAGCAGGTGCTGGTCGCGAACCTTTTCAAGCAGGACTTTTTCTTCAAGGGCTACACCGCCCAATGGTCGTTCCTCGCGAACTTCGACGACGGCGGCACGCACTACGACAAGAACGGCTTCCTCACCCGCCCGAGCATCCTCGGTACGGTACCGGACGATGACTCGTTCACCGGCTCCGACGGCGGTCTGCGCGGCAAGGACGTGAAAGCCTTTTACCTCGGCTGGAACGGCGACGGTCACATCGGCCGCCTGAATATCACCCACTCGCTGTACTACGTCTTCGGTGAAGACGAATACAACGGCCTCGCGGGCCGCAAGGTGGACATCAGCGCCGGGATGGCGGCGGTGGAACTGAGCTATGACCGCGACTGGATCCGGGTGAAACTCTCCGGCTTCTACGCGACCGGCGACGATAATCCGACCGATCGCACCGCAAGCGGTTTCGATTCGATCGTGGATCATCCGTTCTTCATCGGCGGTCCCTTCAGCTGGTACGTGCACCAGGGCTTCAACCTCGCCGGCACCGGTGTCGGCCTGAAGCAGCGCGACTCGCTGATCCCGAACATGCGCACCAGCAAGAGCGAAGGTCAGTCGAACTTCGTGAACCCGGGTGTCGCGATCGTCGGCTTCGGCACGGACTTCGACGTCACGCCAAGACTGCGCGCCTTCTTCAACGCCAACTACATCTGGCTGGCGGAAACCGAATCAATCCGCCTCGCGCTCCAGACGAATAAGGTCCGTGATGAACTTGGCCTCGACCTGAGCCTGGGCTTCAAATGGCGCCCGTTCCTGACCGAGCAGGTCATCTTCAGCGCCGGTCTCGGCGTCTTCCTGCCGGGTGCGGGCTATCGCGACATCTACCGAAGAAACACGAACGCCACGCCGGGCTACGGCGTACAAGATGAGGAAGGCAAAGTGGACCGGTACCTCTACAACGCGTTCTTCACCCTCACGCTGGTTTATTAATCCAATGCGCCGACTGACGACTTCTTTAGCCATTGGCGGATTTGTGGCGTGGTGGATTGTTCCCTCGCTGATTCACGCCCAGGGAGATGCCAATACCGCAGCTCCTGCGCCTTCCGCTCCTTTGCCCGCCGAAAAGGCCCCGAGTTCCTCGGCGCCGCCGATTCTGATTCCTCCGGCTCCGGCACCCTCTTCAATGCCACCGGCCATTGTGCCGGCTGCATCTGCGCCGCCGCCAACGACCTCCATGCCGGTGACGTCCGGGCCATCGGAAGTCATCCCGGATAGCTGGGGTTTTGGCCCGATCACTTCCCTGCCCCTCCCGGAGCTGCCGCGGAAACGCCCGCTGCCGACCAACAAGATCGATCAGCCGCTCTGGGAAGCCGAACGCAAGAGCGTGGGTTGCAAAGACTGCCATCGCACCACCGATGCGCACACCATGCACGCCTCGAAAGCGGTCGTACTGGGCTGCACCGATTGCCACGGCGGCAATTCGCAGCGCGGCCTGACCAAGGAACAGGCCCACATCCTGCCCGAGCATCCGGAATTCTGGGTGAAAGGCGCGAACCCGATGAATTCGACGGTGCTGCTCAATCACGAGTCGCCCGGGTTCATTCAGTTCTTCAATCCCGGCGACCTGCGGGTGGCCGATGTGACCTGCGGCCCCTGCCACAGCGACACGGTAGAGCGCGTGCGCCATTCGATGATGAATCACGGCGGCATGCTCTGGAATGCGGCCGCTTACAACAACGGCGCGATCCAGTTCAAAAACGCGATCGTCGGCCAGGCCTACGGCCTCGACGGCGTGCCGCTGAAGCTGAACAACCCGTGGGCTCCCACCGCGGAGGAAACCCGCCTGACGGGCATTCTCCCCTGGCTGCTGCCGCTCCCGCGCTTCAACCGCGCGCAGCCCGGCAATACCCTGCGCATCTTCGAAAAAGGCGGCTCCACTCCGCTCTCCCTCGGCCTCTCGACGCTCGACGAACCGCCGGGCAAGCCGGAACGCCGTCTCTCGGATCGCGGCCTCGGCACGCTGAACCGCACCGACCCGCTGTTCCTTGGCGCGCAAAAGACGCGTCTGCACGATCCGATGCTGCAGTTCCTCGGTTCGAACGATCACCCGGGCGACTACCGCTCCAGCGGCTGCTCCGCCTGCCACGTCGTTTACGCCAACGACCGCTCCCAGACGAACTCCGGTTGGTGGGCGAAATACGGCAACCAGGGCCTAAGCTTCTCGAAGGACCCGATGATCCCGAAGGATCAGCGCGGCCATCCCATCGCGCATACCTTCACCAGCGCGATCCCGAGTGTGCAGTGCATGAACTGCCACATGCATCAGGGCAACCTCTTCGTGAATCCTTACCTCGGTTACACCTGGTGGGATCAGGAAACGGACGGCGAGCATATGTATCCGAAGGAGCAGCATGATCCGACGGATGACGAACTCGTGCGCTCCACGACGCACAATCCCGAAGCCGCCGCCGCGCGTGGTCTCTGGGGCAAACTCGACTTCCTCGAGAAGGTGGCCGAGCTGAACCCGAAGCTCAAACAGACGCAGTTCGCCGACTACCACGGCCACGGCTGGGTCTTCCGCGCCGTCTTCAAGCAGGACAAGAAGGGCAACCGCCTCGACCGCGAAGGCAACAAGATCAAGCACGACGACTTCAAGCACGCCGTCCACCTCAAGGATATTCACCTCGAGAAGGGCATGCAGTGCGCCGATTGCCACTTCGACGTGGACGTGCACGGCAACGGCAACCTCTATGGTGAGCCGCGCGCCGCGACCACGATCATGTGCATCGATTGCCATGGCACCGTGACCGCTGCGCCCACGCTGATCACCAGCGGCGCCAGCGGCCAAACCGAGCCGAACGACCGCAAGAAAATCTCGACGGTCAATCTGCTCGAACTTCGCACTGGCTACGGCCCGCGCTTCGAGTGGAAGAAAGATTCCGTCGGCCGCGACATCCTCATCCAGTACTCCTCCATGCGTCCCGACATGTGGTGGGAAGTGCCGCAGACCAAGGACACCGTCGATCCGTACAACGAGAAGCACTTCAGCCTGAAGTCCGCTTACGCCAAGACGCTCCATCGCGACGGCACCACCTTCGGCGTGACCAAGCTCCCGACGAACAGCGACGACTGCAAACGCAAGCTCGCTCACGCGAACGAGAACTTCGACTGCCAGGTCTGCCACACCAGCTGGGCGACCAGTTGCTTCGGCTGCCACATGCCGATGAAGGCCAACCAGCGCGTCCAGCAGAACAAGTACGAAGGCGTGGTGGACCGCAACTTCACCACCTACAACCCGCAGGTGGTGCGTGACGACGTCTTCCAGCTCGGCATCGACAGCACGGTGAAGAAACACCGCCTCGCGGTGCTCCGCTCCTCCAGCGCGGTGCTGGTCGGTTCGCAGAATGGCAACCGCGAGTGGTTCTACTCGCAGCAGCAGACGGTCAGCGGTGAAGGTTACTCCGGCCAGGCTTACAATCCGCACTTCGCGCACACCACCAGCAGCGTGGGCACCACGAAGGATTGCACCGATTGCCACCTTTCGAAGGCCAACGACAACAACGCCTGGATGGCTTCCCTGCTCGGCTTCGGCACGGGTACGGTGAACTTCTTCGGCCGTTACGCCTGGGTCGGCGCGGAGAAGGGCATGTACGGCGTCATCTGGACGGAAGGCGATGAGCCGCAGGCCGCCATCGGTTCGAGCTTCCACAAGATCGCCTATCCGAAGAACTACCAGCTCCACATCGATCACGACAAGGAGCTGTGGGGTTCCGAGCAGCGCGGGTATGAACACGCCGCGTTCGAGCATCATGCGCGGGTGATCAACGATCTGACGGTCCGCGGTGAATACCTCTACACCGCCGACGGCCCCGCCGGTCTGAATGTCTTCGACGTCGCCAATATCGACCAGAAGGGCTTCTCCGAACGCACGGTCACTGCACCGGTCTCTCCGCTCGGTCAGCGGACCTATGTGCGCTCGCCGCACGCCACCTCGGTGGCCATGCCGAGCACGCTGCTGAACGATCCCTACCGCGTGCGTCTCCCGGCGAACGAAGAGCAGCCCATCCACACGATGTACGGTTACGTGTACGTGACCGACCTCGAGAAGGGCCTGTACATCGTGAACGTCGGCACGCTCTTCGACGGCAACCCGGAAAACAACTTCCTCTACAAGGCGAAGCTGAAGGACGAAGCCGGCAACGAGATCGGCGAGTACTTCAATCCGGGTGGCATTCTCACCGGCGCCACCTACGCCGTCTGCGCCGGTCATCGCCTCTACATCTGCACCCCGCGCGGTCTGGCCGTGGTCGACATCGATAAGCCGGAGCAGCCAAAACTCGTCGGTGAACTCGCCAATGGCTTCATCAAGAACGCCAAGTCCGTCTCGATCCAGTTCCGCTACGCGTTTGTGACCGATGAGGAAGGCTTCAAGGTCGTGGACATCACCAACCCGAACCACCCCCGGGGCATCCCCGGCGCCGTGGTCCCCTTGGGCGATCCGCACAAGCTCTACGTGGCCCGCACCTACGCCTACGTGGCGAACGGTCACGAAGGTCTGGCCATCATCGACGTGGAGAATCCGGAAAAGCCGCGGCTGGTCCAGAAGTTCACCGCCGATGGCCAGCTCAACGACTGCCGCGACGTGAAGATCGGCTCGGTGGCCGCTTCGATGTACGCGCTGGTCGCCGATGGCCACAATGGCTTCCGCGTCCTGCAGATGATCTCGCCCGATACGGTGGAAGGCGCCTACGGCTTCTCCCCCACCCCGTCGCCGCGCCTCATCTCCACCTACCACACGGAACACGCTGCGCTGTCGATCTCCCGCGGCCTCGATCGCGACCGCGTGGTCGACGAAACCGGCAACCAGACGGTGGTCTTCGGCCGCCGCGGTGCCCGTCCATTCCACGTGAGCGAGATGGAAGAGTTCTACAAGCACGCCGACGGCGAAGTCTACAAGGTCGAGGACACGCTGGTGAAGACGGTCGAGGAAACCAAGCCCGGCCCGAACAACACCACGATCAAGACGAAGACCAAGAAGCTCTTCACCAAGTCCGGCCAGGAGCTGAAGTTCGAGATGCCGCCGCAACCTGCGTGGATGAATGCGGCGCCGAACCCGACCTTCACGGTCCCGCCGAAGATCGATATCAACGAGAACTTCCTCAAGGAAGGTGCCGTCCTGCCCAAGGTGCAGGAACTCCCGATGCCCGACGAGAAACCGAAGGCTCCGGAAAACAATACCCCGGGTACGCCGGCGCCGAAATCGCCGTCCACCCCGAGCACGCCTCCTCCGATCATCGAAGCGCCGAAGCCGGCCACCTCGCCGACGCCCTCCGCGCCCTCTCCCACGCCGGAGAAAAAATCTTAGTCTCGGACAGTTCTCGAATTGTCGGGGCGCAGCGGATCACGTAAGTAATCCGCAACAACCAATCCACCATCATCATGGCTGACAAAAATATCAAAGTTCCTGAGAACGTTCCTGGTCCCTGGTATGTCGACACCACCTGCACCCCATGCCGCACGTGCATGGAAGTGGGCGGAGTCGACGCGCTGCTGAAGTACAACGACGACGAAACGTACGTGTACTTCTACCGCCAGCCCGAGACCCCGGAAGAAGTGGCCATCGCCGAAGAAACGGAAGCCGTTTGCCCGCAGGCCGCCATCGCCAACGACGGCGAATAAGCGGACCGCAAACCGCCCATCCAACCTTCCCGAAAACGGGGTGAAGCATCCGCTTCACCCCGTTTTTCTTTTACTGCCAGCCATACCCCCTCTCATTTGGACAGGAATACCCAACCAACCCCACGCGGACTCCCGGGCCGATTCCATTCACGGGCTCATAGCCCGATGAACTACATTCAGAATTCTGACTTGTGAGGCTCCGCCACCGAAGACAGGCTCCCGGCGTGGCGCGGTCGTACCCCATTCGCATTTTCCCTCAGCCTTCCCTGAACCAAGCCGTTTCGGGCGAAACTTTCTCCGCCTCCGTAGGCGAACCTTCGTCTACTTTACGTTAGGCGTCATTCACGCGTCTCGTGCAAATCGAGCACTACCTCCGCCCACTTCATTTTCGCGCCTATTGTGATTCCGACTTCGATGCTTGCCTTGCCATCTGGCGCGCCAACGAGGGAGAGGCATTTCCGGCAGGTTACGAACCTTTATTCGCGGAGTCGCTTCAGCACCACGACAGCTTCTATTTGCTCGGCGAGTCTGCTGGTGAGTTAGTCTGTTGCGGAGGCGTCGCTTACCACGGCACCTGCGATTGTGCTTTCCTCTCGTTTGGTTTGGTTGCTCCCCAGCATCAGCGGCAGGGCTTTGGCTCCACTTTGCTCCTCGCTCGGCTCGCACTTCTTAATCCGCTGCCTTACGGCTGCACAGTCGCGATGGAGGTTACTCCGCAGTCGTTCGCTTTCTACCGGCGCTTCGGCTTCCAGGGCTACAACATTCACACCGACGAGCACGGCAACCGATTCGTGAGTTTCAGTCGCGTCATTCTGCCGGCGGACGTTGAACAGTATGTCACGCTGCTTTCCCGCTGCGGAGCTTCTTTACCGGAAGTCTACGAACTGCCAACCAATGAAGCCTAACCAAGCCTTCACGCCAGCCTTCCGTCGTCGCTGAGCTTTGGGGGGCGTTGGGCGTATCTCGCACCACCCATGCACACGTGCGTTCTAGTCGCAGATGACCGAGACATCTACGAGGCACTCGACCGCTTCACGAAATACGACCACGAAGAAGAGAAGCCTGACTCCAAATGGGACTTCTTCGGTATCGGCGGCCGCTTCGAGGGCGCACTGCCACTCAGGCAACCGCGACAGCTTCGACGTTTCTTTGGTCTCTTGCCTGCCGGACAGACCAGTCGAGTATCAGTCGCCAAGAAGGCGGACATTGACCAGCAGGCATTCCTTGCAGAACCGCCCGCCGCGTTGTTTTTCCGCGACCAGCTTTTCGAATGCCCGCTGTTTGCTGAGGGCGAGACGTTGGCCAAGTGGCAGGCTGAGTTCCGGCGGCGGTTCGCTGAGATTCCCGATGACACCACACTCCAGATTGTTGATGCGCACAGTTAAAACCGATACGCTATCTGTGTGCAGCCGGCACCGAGTTAGCGGGGTAAAGCGAACGGCTTCGACGTGCTACACTCCCATCCACTGAGGCATTTATTTTCGTGATGAAAAAACATCGAATTTTCACGACGAGCTTCGCCAGCGTTTATCCCCTCTACATCGCGAAGGCGGAAAAGAAGGGGCGGAAAAAGGCGGAGGTGGATACCGTGATTTGCTGGCTGACGGGCTACAGCCAGCAGGAGTTGGAAGCGCAGCTGCAAAAGCAAACCGACTTCGAAACTTTCTTTCAAGAAGCTCCCCGGCTCAATCCTGCACGAGCTTTGATCAAAGGGGTCGTTTGCGGGGTTCGAGTCGAGGATGTTCCAGACCCGACGATGCGGGAAATCCGCTACCTGGACAAACTGGTCGACGAACTGGCCAAGGGAAAGGCCATGGACAAGATCTTGCGAGCCTAGACTGGACAAAGATGCGATCCGTCCCATGCCCCGCCACTCCAGATTGCAGCTGAGTTTCTGTTCGTTAGCCAATGAATATGCCGTCACCGAACGATCTTCCTCGTGACCTTCGCATTCCGGAGCAAGAGATCGAGTTGCTCTATTGGATCGATTGGTGGGACGGTCCAATGAACGGTTTGGCCAAATGCGCCAGCCAATATTTTTGGTTCGAATTCTACTGCGATGATGGCGATGGAAAAGACTACTTCTATCGCCTCCATCCGGTTCCCACACACGAAGTCGAAGCCACATTACAGTGGTTCACTCGGCACCGTGGCTACCAAGAGCGCTACCGAGTCCTCGTAAACGACCCTGCGATGTCCCCTTTACCAAGCACCCAGGCATTGGCCGATGAATGGCAGGCATTCCTAGCGACTCGTTTCGACTTTGCATCCCGCTCATTCACCGGCTGGTTTTGCAGTGGCCAAAATCCCTCGTTTTATGCCGTTCAGATCACCTGAAAGAGATGTCCAACCAGCATGAAAATTAGCGGGCAAACGACAGCTCCACGGCGCGGGCGAAGGCGCTTTCGGGGGGGCCGGGGGGGGAGATGTGGCGGGCGGCTTGGTGGGCGGTTTCGCGGCCGTGGGCCATGGCGACGGAGAGGCCGGCCCAGCGGAGGAGTTCGACGTCGTTGTTGCCGTCACCGAAGGCGAGGGTTTCTTCGGGGGCGATGCTCAGCTTCTGCGCAAGGGTCTGGGCGCCGATGGCTTTGTTGGCGACTGGAGAAAAGAATTCCAGGAGCTCGGGGTTCGTGATGAGCACGTTGAGCCGGCCGGCGAATTCGGCTTTCAACACGGGCAGCCATTCTTTGATGCGGCTGGGGTCGTCGGTCCAAAGCACCTTCTGGATTCCCTCGGTGCCGAGTGAGGCGAAGTCCGTGAGTTTCGGATTCCAGCCGGCTTCCCGGGCGTAAAGATCGATCCACTCGGAGGGGCGCTCGATGTAGGCGCCGGTGCGGTGATAGACGATGACGCTGAAGCCTAGGTCGCGGCCGCGTTCGCAGAGGTGCGTAACGAGTTCGGGTTCGAGGTTCACTTCCGCGAGGATTTCATTCGTGGCGTGATGCCGCACGACGGAGCCATGGGACGAGAGGATCCATTCCTTCGCATCGAGCTGGGGCAGACCGGTGATATTGTAGTGATGCCGGCCCGACGCGATGGCGATCTGGACTCCAGCGGAACGAAGCCGGTCCAACGCCCCCAGGTTCTCGCGCCCGATCTCCTTTTTCGGCCCCAGGAGGGTGTCGTCCAGGTCGATGAAGGCGAGCTTGTAGGGATGCTGCGGCTTTTCGCGGTTCATGCAGGGAACTTGTCCGACTTCATCGATTCTTCCAATGGCATGATTTTATGATCGTGATAACTTTTGGGAATGGATCTCCGCGAAATCCGATCCTTCATCATCCTCGCCGAACAACTCCACTTTGGCCGGGCCGCGGAAGTGCTCAGCCTGAGCCAGCCGGCGCTGACCAAACAGATTCGCCGGCTGGAGGAAGAGCTGGGCGGTGCGCTTTTCACCCGCAGCCGGCACGGCACGCAGCTGACGGCGCTGGGGCAGCAGTTTCTCCGGGGCGCCCGCACTTCGTTGCATGATTTCGATGACTTGATCGAGCGCACCCGCCGCGCGGCGGCGGGCGTGGCCGGGCGCCTGCGGATCGGGTTCGGCTTTCACACCTTCGAACTCGTGCCCCGAGTGGTGGTGCAACTGCGGAAGACTGTGCCATCGATGGAACTCACGTTGCGCGATATGTCGACGGTGGAGCAGGTGGAGGCGCTGCGATCGAATCGAATCGATCTGGGCTTTGTGCGGCTGCCGGTGGTGAAAGAGTTTGCCGCTTTGCCGGTGATCGAAGATCGCCTGATGCTGGTTTCGAGCTCGTCGTCCGATGTTCCCGCCAACCTCAGCCTGCGCGACTGCCGCGACCGGCCCTTCATCCTGATCTCGCCGGATCGCTCGCCCACGTTTCATCAGCACGCGATCCGGCTTTGTGCGCGGTACGGGTTTCATCCACGCATCGTGCAAGAGGTGCCGGAAGTGACGACCGCGCTCGCGCTGGTCCGCGCGGGGCTGGGCCTGACGATGATTCCGCAATCGTTTGGCACGACGCATTTTTCCGGCCTGCAATTCCACAAACTCAAGGACCCGGAAGCGCGCTGGAAGGTCGGCGCGGCCTGGCACAAGGGAGACACCAATCCGCTGCTGCATCGATTTCTGGCGCTATTGAAAACCGAGGTGAGAGACGCCGGATAATTTTTTGCCTCGCGCAAGGAGCAGCGAATTTCGCGTTTTTCGCCGCAATTTCGCCATATTTGGCGACTTTGCGCTTGCTCGTCCGTGTGCGGTTTCTAGCCTGCGCGCACTTTTCCTCCGTAAACCTTCCACCCTCCCACGATCATGCCCACCAAAGCTGCAAAGCCCGCCAAACCCGCCCCCAAGAAACCCGCTGCGAAAAAAGCAGCCCCGAAAGCCAAAGCCAAGGCCGCTCCTGCGGCCGCGGCCGCCGCGACGGTTTCCGAAGCGCAAAATAATTTCCCGAAGCTGCACAATGCCATGTGGCCGGGGCTCGTCGGCAAAGGTTCGCCGGGCGCGGAACCTTTCATCGGCCTCGACACGATGCTCGAGCTCACCGCGAAGGCGGAGGTGAACGGCGTGAAGTTCGACGGCGTCGACCTCTTCCTCTACGATCCGCACATTCCGATCGACAGCACGGATGACCAGATCAAGGCGCTCGCCGAAAAGATCCAGGGCTACGGCTTTGAAGTCGGCAGCGTGGTGGCGCCGGTGTGGTTCGACGGCTCGGCGATGGGCAACGAACAGCAGCGCGCCAACTGGGTGACCGCGGTGAAGAAGGCCTGCCGCATCGCCAAGAAGCTCCGCGAACTCGGCATTCGTCCGGGCGGTGTGGTCCGCATCGATAGCGCCGCGGGGGTGCACGATTGGGCCAAGGACCCGAAGGGCAATACCAAGCTGATCGCCAAGACCTTCAAGGAAGGCGCCAAGGTGGCCAAGGATGCCGGCGAGAAACTCGCGGCCGAAGGCGAAATTTGCTGGGGCGCGATGCACTCCTGGAAGTGGATGCTCACGCTGCTCGAAGAAGTCGGCCAGCCCAAGGTGGTCGGTTTCCAGGCCGACATGGCCCACACGCTTCTCTACACCCTCGGCTACAATCAGCCCGAGCACCGCCTCGTCCCGCCGAAATTCCACTGGGAACCGGAAGCCTTCCACACCGCGATGAAGAAGATGACCAAGGCCCTGCGCCCGTGGACCATCGATTTCCACGTGGCTCAGAACGACGCCACCGTGAAAGGCTCGGGCTCGCACGACAAGACCGGCAAGCACTGCATGGCCACGGATGTGAACGGCAAGCTGAACATCGCCCGCGATGCCGGCTACTGGATGCGTGACGACGCCGGCAAGGTGACGAAGAAATTCCGCCACATCTGCTGGGACGGCTGCATGTTCCCGAACGATACGCTGATGAAGCAGCAGACCTGGAACGACATCCTCGCAGCGATGATCCAGGTCCGCGAAAACCACGGCTGGCGCGCCTAAGCGCCGTCCGCCGGACGGACGCATTCACGTCTGATTTCCAATCAGGCAGGGAGACGGCTGAAAAGTCGGATTCCCTGCCTGATTCTTTTTCCGGGAAGCAGTTGAGGGAAACCACTCGCTGTCAGTCCGTGGCTCACGCAGCCCTCTGCGTGAGATGGAAAAGAGCACCCTGCGCCGATTGGCGCAGGCCAATATCGTTTCACGCAGGGGCTGCGTGAACCACGGGTATGACAGCCACGTTCCCTCCGGTGATGAAACGAAAGAACCCCGTTCCCACTTGGAAACGGGGTTCAGTTGAAGTCTTAAGCTTGTTCCGCCGGTTTTACTGCGGGAGCGGATTCGCTTCCTCGTGGACCGGCTTCGTGGAGGTCGTCGTCGTCACCGTGCCGGGGGCTCCGGGCTGCGGCAGTTTCCCCGTCTTGCGTGCCTGGGTGTAGGGGCCATTGGGTTTCGTCGGCGAATACAAATCGCGACGAGTGACCAGGTTGTTGCAGCCCGTGAGGGCCAGCGCGGCGAGCACGAACAGGGAGGCGGAAAATTTCACGGGCCGGATACGAGCAAAACCGGGGTTGGGGAGGGAAGGCAAAAGTGGGGGAATTTCGAAAACCTCGCTTTCTCCATCGAAAGGTTGAGAGTTTGCCTGACCCCAGAATTCGCACTTTCGAGATTTTGGCGATCATCGCCGCGGGTAAGACCGGATAAAAACCCCAGCAAACCGCTCCTTCCCTCTGTAGAGGCCGATTAGGGGTCCTTTTCAGCCGCCTATTTTGTGGGGGTTCTTCCGCGAAAGCTCACCTTTGCCGGCGATCGGCACCGCATCTGCTCTCTCAAAGCCCTTAGTAATAACCCCCTACGCCCAGCCCTGCCGCCCATGCCAGTCCTCCGCATCAAACTTCCCGACAACAAGGGTGAAATCACCCATGTACTCGCAGGCGAACGCATTACCATTGGGCGTCGTCCGGACAATACCATCCAGATCATCGACCGCACCGTGAGCGGCCATCATGCGGAACTGATCTCGATCAACGGCCACTACCGCCTGCATGACCTTGGCTCGACCAACCTGACTTGCGTCGAAGGCCAGCCGGTCACCGATTTTCATTTGCACGATGCCTGCAAGGTCAGCTTTGGCACGGTGGAATGTGAGTTCAGCCCGGAAACGCCGGTCAACACCATGGAGCGTTCGGAGGTGGTGCCCACTCGCGCGGAGCTGGAGTACCTGCGCCGGGAAAACCTCGATCTTCAGGCCAAGATCAGCGCGATGCAGAAGCAGATCGATATCTTGAGCAGTGCGCGTCTGATGACGAAGGAGACGCAGAATCTCGGTGTGATGCCGGATGTGCATCGCCGTGTGACCCAGGATCGCGACGAAATGAAGTCGCAGAACGCCAAACTGCAGCTCGAGGTGGAACACCTGCGGGCCGACGTGGCGGCTCTGGGCAAGGAGCGCGATGCTCTACGCCTGGCTTGGGAAACGATGAAGCGCGAGCGCGACGAGACGGTCGCCAAACTCGGCTTGGACAACTATCCCACGGAAATGGGCAGCGCGATCGGCAGCTCGTCCGACGACATCCCGGCTGATTTTGATACCACCCGCTCGGCGCCGGATCACCGGGCCATGGCCGCGGTGCTGACCACAGCGCCCAGCTGCTTGAAATCGATGCGCACGGCGCTCGATGCCCTGGAAGTCAATGGAGATGACAACGCGGCGGGGACGACTCTTTCCGGCCAGGCCGAAACGCTGGCGCAGGCGCTTTCGCCTCTCGGGGGCCACCCGGCCCAACGCCTCGCGGCGGTGACGGCGGCGCTGATCCGCGACACGCGCACCCGCACCGGCCGGATCGAAGCCAGCGTGGTGGCTTCGCTGAAACAAGCGGCGGAAACCATCGCCGGGCTGCTCGATCCGCGCGCCTTCAAAAAGGCCGCCGAAGTGACCAGCGCGCGCACGCTGATCGTCGATGACGACCAGGCTTCGCTCGATTCGCTGAGTTCGTCGCTGCGCTCCTCCGATTTCCAATCCTCGCGCTGCACCAGCGCCGAGCAAGCGCTGGAACTGCTCTCCCGGGAACGGTTCGATCTCGTGCTGCTCGACGTCGCCTCCCCCGCCCTGAAGGGTGCGGATCTGTGCGCGAAAATCCGCGAAGTGCCGAACCACCGCCAGACGCCGGTGATCTTCATGGGCAACGACGTGAATGGCGGGCTCAATGGTGGCGACGACTTCATCGTGAAACCCTTCAACATGCTGGAAGTGGCGATGAAGGCCTCGACGTGGGCCTGCCGCCATCAGCTCGGCCTGAAGAACTAAACGAGCAAAAATTCAACGGCGTTTGTTCCGCGCGAGGGCGCAGAAAACGCGAAGGCACGCGAGGCTTTGAATTGGGGTCCTTTACCCACCCCATGGTTCCTTGGCGACTGTTCGCGCTCTCTGCGTCTTTGAGCGGAACAGCCGGTGAAGCCATGCTGGATCCCCGGCATCGCAACGCGATGCCGCGGAAAGCAACTCCACTCCAGGTGCTCAGGGCTACAGCCAGGAACGCAGCGTCACGCAGTCTTTTTTCATCGCGGCGATCTCTTCGATCCCCTCGCCTTCGAGGTATTCGACGTGCTGGCTGATGGGGCCGCGGTAGCCGGATTTCTTGAGCCAGGCGAAGAAATCTTTGCGCACGGCGCCTTCGCCGAGCGGACACCACTTCGGGTCGACGCCGCCTTTTTTGCCAGGCACCCAGGAGAAATCCTTCACATAGACGCAGACGTACCACGGGAGCATGAGGCGGGCTTCCAACGGCCAGGAAAGGCCGCCTTCGATGGTGGAGTGGCCGATATCGTAGCAAATGCCAAAGGCATTCGGATCGAGATCGCGGACGAGTTCGAAAATATCCCACACCGCGCAGCCGATGTAGGTAGCGCCGCTGTGATTCTGCCAGCCGCCGCGCAGGCCCAGATCTTTGTTCATCGCGGCGAGATCGCGCAGGTGCGGTTTCAAGGCGTCGAGCTGCTCCTTGATCGGCTGGTCGAGATTGTACTTGGTGAAGCCGCAGCGGTAACGCGTGATGCCGAGCGCCTTGGCCGTGCGCAGGATTTTCTCGGTGTGAGGGGTTTCCGGGCCGACGATATCGGTGGTCAGCATGCCGACGATTTTCCCCTTCTTTTTCAGCGCTTCGACCAGCTTGGGCAGCTCGTCCTCGACGCGTTCCGGGTCGATCTGACCTTTGGCGCGAACGGGCAATTCGATGCCGTCCCAGCCGATCTCGGTCACGATTTCCGCGGTGCGTTCGGGTGAAGCTTTTTGGAAGGGCTTCGAGAAACCGATCAGAGGCGCGAGCGCGGGCGTGTCGGCTTGAACGGCGAAGGGCGTGGCCAGCGCAGCAGCGCCAGCCGTGCGGAGGAAGGAACGGCGAGAGAGGGGCATCATGGCGGGAGCTTGCCTGCCGGGCTTTTTCGCGCGAGCGGAAATCATGACACGCCCCCAACTTCCTGCTCGCCCAGTAAACCGTTAGGTTGGCTCCGTGCGGATCATCCGCCATTTTGCTCCGTCCCGTGTCCTCCATCGAATCATCACCCGCATCCACCACGCTCGAATCGCCGATCTCCGTCGTCGGCCGGGCGCCGTATGCGCTGGAGGAAGTGACGAGCGTCTTGATTGCGGAGGTGGCGCACCATTCGCGCTACGTCCAGGCTGGCAATCTCGGCGGCTTCGAACGCGACGGGCGGCGCTATGGGATGCCGCGCCTGATTTTCCGCGGCGACGAGAGTGATGAACCGCCGCTGAAGCTGGGCATCTTCGCGGGGATCCACGGCGACGAAACCGCCGGGGTATTGGCCTGCTTCGATCTGCTGCGGTTTTTTGTCGCGGAGCCGTTTTTGGCACGGGCGTATCACCTTTATTTTTACCCGCTGATCAATCCGACCGGATACGAAGATGGCACACGCGAGGGGCGCTGTGGGCTGGATTTGAACCGCGAATTCTGGCGCGACTCTGCGCAGCCGGAAGTGCGGCTGATCGAGGCGGAATTGCGCGCACAGCGTTTCGACGGGCTGATCTCTCTGCACAGCGATGACACCAGCGACGGGCTTTACGGTTTCGCCCGTGGCGCCACGCTCACGCAGCATCTGCTCAAGCCGGCGCTGGAAGCAGCGGAGGCGGCGCTGCCCATCAATCACGGGCCGATGATCGATGGGTTTCACGCGGTGAACGGGATCATCCACAGCTGCTACGAAGGCATTCTCTGCGCACCGCCCGGGACCTCCCCGGCCCCATTTGAGATCATCCTCGAATCGCCACACCTGGCGCCGATTGATCAGCAATGTGAAGCGCTGATGCTCGGCACACGCGAGATCATTCGTCAGTACCGGCGGATGATTTCTTTCGCGGCGGACCTTTAAACCGCTTCGCCGGCGTCGATCACCACTTCGGTGCCGACGGGGACCTGGTCGTAGAGGTCGATCACATCGAAATCGCTCAAGCGCACGCAGCCTTCGCTCGCCGGGGTGCCGAGTTGGGAGGCGGCGTTGGTGCCGTGGATGTAGATGTAGCGGGCGTAGGTGTTGGCGTTGTCGGGGTCGAGGCCTTCGAGCCAGAGGATCCGCGTCTGCACGTGATCCTTCTCGTCTTCCTCGCGGCCGAGCTGGCCGGTGGGTTGCCGCGCGACGAAAACCATGCCCGGCTCGGCGCCGTCGCCGTGCTTTTCCGCGATGCGGAAACGACCGGTCGGCGTGCGGTTGGAACCTTCCTGCGTCCCGAGGCCGTGCCGTGAAGTGGAGACCACATAGCGGCGCTGGACTTCGTCACCTTCGATCAAATCAAGCGTCTGGGAGGGCACGTGAACGTAGAGGCGCATAGGAGACAGTGCCGGGACTCTGGGGCAGGCCCGGACCAGAAGCAAGCCGTGCTCTGCGTCATCGCCCCCTTCGCTCCTTGCACAGAACGCAGTCGACGCTACCTTCCGGCCCCTTTTTCATGAGTAAGAACCTGCATGTCGCTATTGTCGGAGCCACCGGAGCTGTCGGAATCGAGCTGCTAAAGCTGCTCGATAAACGCGGTTTCCCGGTGGGCAAACTGACGCTCCTCGCCAGCCCACGCTCGGCGGGCAAGACGCTGCGGTTCAAAGGTGAAGACCTCACGGTGCAGCCGCTGACCGCGGATTCGTTCGCGGGCGTCAATGTCGCGCTCTTCAGCGCGGGTGGCGGGATCTCGAAGGAATTTGCGCCGCACGCCGTGAAGGCGGGCGCCGTGGTGGTGGACAATTCTTCCGCCTTCCGCATGGACTCCGAAGTGCCGCTCGTCGTGCCGGAAATCAACGGCGCCGACATCAAGAAGCACAAGGGCATCATCGCGAACCCGAACTGCACCACGGCGATCACGCTCATGGCGCTGTACCCGCTGCACCGCGAATTCCGCGTGAAGCGCATCGTCGCCTGCAGCTACCAGGCGGTGAGTGGCACGGGTGCACAGGCGATCGAAGAACTGCGCCAGCAAGTCGCCGCGATCGCAGCCGGTCAGCCGATCGAAAAGAAAGTTTACCCACACCAGATCGCCTTCAACGTGCTGCCGCACGTGGATAGCTTCCTCGATTCCGGCTACACCAAGGAGGAGATGAAGATGCAGAACGAAGGCCGCCGCATCATGCATCACCAGACCTTCAAAGCCTCGGTGACCTGCGTGCGCGTACCGGTCTATCGCGCGCATAGCGTGGCGGTGAATGCGGAATTCGAGAAGCCGGTCTCCATGGACCGTGCGCGCGATGTGCTCAGCAAAGCGCCCGGGCTCGAAGTCGTCGATCACCCGGCCACCAACCAGTATCCGCTCCCGCTGGAATGCGCGGAGAAGGACAACTGCCAGGTCGGCCGCCTGCGCTACGACTGCGCGCTCGACAACGGTCTTGCCTTCTGGGTGGCCGGCGATCAGCTCCTGAAAGGCGCGGCGCTCAACGCCGTGCAGATCGCGGAGCTGCTCTAAGCCCCGCAAGACTTCAGAGAGGCCTACGAATGACTCGGATGGGCCGACTGATTTCAGCCGCGCTGCTGTTGCTGTTCAGCAGCGTTTTACTCCTACCTGCGTGCCGCCGGCCCTCGACTTCTGCGGAGTCTGAAACGCCGGCGACACCTAAAATTCCCCGGCCGGGCAAGCCATGGACGAATAGCCTGGGACGGCTCCTGGTGCCGGCCGGGTCGAAGCCGACCGTGCTTTGGTGCGTGGAAGAAACGCGCGGGGGAGACTTTCGGCTTTTCGTGCAGGAGACGAAAACCCAGTGGATTCCGCCCGATGCGGAAACCGGAGATGAGTATCCTGCAGCCAATGTGACGTGGGACGATGCGCAGGCTTTTTGCGGGTGGCTCACCCAGCGCGAACGCGTCGCCCGGCTGCTGGGTCCGCAGCAACGCTACCGGCTGCCCACCGATGCCGAGTGGAGCGAGGCCGCCGGCTTGGCGGAGGAGCGTCCGGGCACTCCGGCGGAGAAAGGGCAGGAAGAAATCGTCCAGTACACCTGGGGCAGCTCCTGGCCGCCGCCGGCGAAGGCAGGCAATTTTTCCGACGAGGAAGCGCCAGTCGATCACACGGAGCCCGATCTTTTCATCGCGGGGTATCGGGATGGGTATCCGCGGCTGGCGCCGGTGGGGAAATTCACGCCGACCCCTGCGGGACTCTACGACCTTTCGGGCAATGTGCTGGAGTGGTGTGAAGACTGGTTCAACGCGCGGCACTTTGGGCGCGTGGCTCGCGGCGGCTCGTGGTTGAGCGGCGACGGGCAGACGCTTTCGCTGACCCACCGGGCAGAGATTCCGCCCCGGGCGGGATTGAATGTGGTGGGCTTTCGGTACGTGCTCGACCTCGGCCGATAGGAAGGCGAGCGCAGCGAGGGTGATCGGTCGCGCCAGCGACGGTGGAATGCGATCTCCGAGCGCGTTTTCGTAAATGCCGCGTCGCAGCGCGACACCATGCTTTCACCCACGGCGAGGCTCGCTATCGCTTGCGTGAAGTTTCAAAAACGTCCTCGGAGAGGCCGTTCCACCATCGCTTCGCGATAAATTTGGCTCGCTGCGCTCGCGTGAGTTTGTATCGGCGCCTCGCTGAGGGAGCGTCCCCTTACTTCACCGCGTAGGCGAAGATGAGATCCTGGTCGCGGAGGTAAAGGCGGCCGTTGGAGATGACCGGGTGGGTCCAGATGCGGCCTTGGGGGCTGCGGATGGCGGTCTGTGGGTCGATCTTGAAGCGGCCTTTTTCGGACCAGCCTTTGGGAGAGGCTTCGATGAGGACGACCGTGCCGCTGCCTTCGTCGAGCAGGTAGAAATGGCCGTCGGCGTAGGAAATGGCGCCTTTGCCGAGTTTGGTGCGCTCGGCCCAGACGAGGGCGCCGGTTTTGAAATCCTGGCAGATCCAGCCGAGGCCATCGCTGTAACCGTAGACGTGGTCGTCGACGAGGATCACGCCACCGTGATGATTTTTCATCACCTTGTTGGTGCTGGCGGTCTCGTCGTAGAGAACCTTGATGCTGTTGTCCTTTTCCACGGTGAAGCTGAGGCAACCGACGCCGTAACCAGCCGTGACGTACACCTGGTTGCCCTTCACGATCGGCGTGGGAATGACCGCGGTCTTGCCAGGGTACGGCTGCTGCCAGAGGACCTTGCCGTCCTTGGGCGACACGCCGAAGACCGTCTCCATGGTGCGCTGCACGTACTGTGGCTGGCCATTGATGACCGCCGGGACGATCGACGAATAGTGCGCGCCGTTGGTCAGATCCTTCGTCTGCCAGCGAAGCTTGCCGGTGGCTTTGTCGAGCGCGGCCATGGTGCCTTGAGGGCCACCGGGCGTGCAGAGCACGAGGTCGCCATCGACGAGGACACTTTCGGTGTAACCCCAGCCGGGCGTTTTGCCACCGAGCGAGGCCATGGTGTTGCGCCAGACCTCCTTGCCGTCCTTTGCGCTCACGCACACGACCGTGCCGTCGCCGCCCATGGTGTAGATTTTGTCGCCGCTGACGGCGGGGGTGCCGCGGGGGCCGTCACCCCATTTGTTGCTCAGCACGGAACCGAGCTTGGCGACCCAAATTTCGGTCCCTTTGGCGGCATCCAGACAGAAAAGCACCTCACTACCGTCGCGGGTGCCCATGGTATACAGGCGACCACCGACGACGGCGAAACCCGAGTAACCCATCCCGGCGTTGGTGTAACTCCAGAGCTTTTGCGGACCATCCGCCGGCCACTCCTTGAGCAGGCCGGTTTCTTTCGAGAGATCATCCCGCGCCGGGCCGCGCCACTGCGGCCAATCGGTGCTGGGAACCGGAGTCACCGCCAAAGCGGCCGTGACCGTGAGCAAGGCGGGAAGAAGCAGTTTCGGGAGGAGCATAGTCTGGAGGGATGAGTTTCGGGAGGGGGAAAGCTTAGCGGGGGTTTGCGGATGAGGGGTCTTTCCACAACGCGACGTCGTCGCCTTTCCCCTCTTCATTGCGACCGTTGGGGCCGCTGGACCAGATCGCGACCGGCGCGGCAATGGTGTCGTTTCCGAGGGTCACCTGGCCATCCCCATTGCCATCGAACCAGAAATTGAGCGGGTTGCCCCAGCCATCCACAAGCCGGTCCTTCACAATCCACTTTTCGGGCATCTGGACGAAGACGAGCTTCTTGGGATTGGTATTCGTGTCGATCCCCCGGAGCGTCTTTTGAATCGCGATGTCGCTGCCCGAAGCATCGACGCGAAAGCTCTCAAACGGCCAATCGCCATACTCGGCGCGGTAGGCATTCAGCCCGTTCAACACCTGCTTCATCATCGCCTGGGTGGACGCCTGCGGTGATTTACAGCCCAAAACCGCGAGGCTCAAAAGACCGAGAGACAGCGAGGCTAAAACTCGCCCGGAGATTTTCCCGGACAATCGGCCGGAAGGCGGGTGTGGCGGCAGGGCGGAGTCGTTCATCGTGACCCGACTTATCGTAAGGCGGGCCGGATGAAAACCGGAAACCGCCAGGCCTTCAACTCTCGCGCTTGATGCGGATCTGAATCTGGCGGCTAAGCAGCCAGCGCACGGCAAACATATCGCAGGTGGCTTTCCAGGCGCGATTGCCAAAGCCGTATTTGCTCACCCCGGCGACCCGCGGGCGATGGTTCACGGGCAATTCCGTGACTTTGTAGCCCATGCCTTTGATCAGCGCGGGCAGGAAGCGGTGCATCCCATAGAACGGCACCAGGGCTTCGCGGCATTCGCGGCGCAGCACCTTCAGCGTACAGCCGGTGTCGCGCACGCCGTCGCGGGTAAACCGGCTGCGGACGGCATTCGCGATCCGGCTCTGGATGCGTTTGAAAGTGGTGTCCTTGCGTTTGGCCCGGTAGCCGCAGACGAGGTCGAAGCCGCGGTCGAGTTCGGCGATCAGTTTGGTGATATCGGCCGGGTCGTTCTGCAAATCGCCGTCCAGCAAAGCGATGACGTCGCCCTTGGCCGCATGGATGCCCGCATACATCGCGGCGCTTTGGCCGGTGTTTTTGGCAAATTCGATGACCCGGACATTCGGCGCGCGTTCGATGCGGGCGAGGGTGTCGTCGGTCGAACAGTCGTCCACCAGGATGAGTTCGTACTCGCGCCCCGTGAGGGCGGCGGCGACTTCGCGCTGCAGAGCGGCGATATTATCCTGTTCGTTAAACAGCGGAACGACAACGGAAAGCATGGAGGGCCGTGTTTACGCGAAGCCCCTTTCGCTGGCTAGGGAAGATATGCAGTCGCCCGCTCCGCGCGGGCTGGCCTCAAAACGCGTAGTCGATGAACAAATCCCAACCCGAGATGGACCCGACCTCCTGGCACTGATCGTCGCGAATGAAAATCTGCCAGGTATCGACCGGGGTCGTGCCATTGAAGACCGCAAGCGAGGTCCCAAACGGCTTTTTCGGAGCCGGGCTCGGCATCACATCGCCCACGCCCTGGAGATTCTGTGGCCGATAGGTCCCCGATACGAGCGGGACACGGGCAGTTTGAGGCGCGCCGTCGTCGTCGAAGACCAGCTCCAGATTGTTCGCCGGGCCAGCGCCGGCGTCAGAGAGGACCATCACGCTTTTGGCCGCATTGGCTTCGACCAGCAGCACATCCACGTTGTCCGATCGCTGATGGGTAAAGCCGTGCAACTGGAGGGTCACTTTGGTCACGACCGGCGAAACCCCGACCCCGAGGCCCAAATCCGGCACCTGCGCAGCGAGGGGGTAACTCGAGGCGACGCCGATCGTGCCCACTCCAGGGATTTGTGTCAGCCCTGTGCCCTGCAAGTGGAGGGGTTGAGCCGGATGCCGCCCGGCAGGGAGCTTAAAAATCGCCCGGCCGAGATTGCTGCCACTCGTGGTGAGGGTCAGAGCCGCGCGGATGGTCTCCCCCGCCCGGGCATCCACGACAAAAGTAAACGGACAATCGACGCTTGCTCCCGGGGCGATGGACAGGACATCCAGCGGTGCGCTCGGCGTCTTGACGCCGTTTTCCTCCGCCAGGCTCACGTGCAACCCGGTGATCGCCGTGGCTGAGACGTTCTTCAGGCGAAACGTGGCGGTGACTTGCTCGCCGCTCTGGTAAAATCCATCGGGGTATTGCTCGGCCGTAAGCGAGGCGCCATCGGCCACGAGCGGCGGTGGGGCGTCCGATCCAAACAGCGTCACCTTCAGGCTCACGAGGGTGCCGACCTTTTTTTTCTTCTGATCGATCACCCGCACCTTCCAATCGCCCGCGCCCCGTTCGCCCCAGTTGCGCACGGTGGTGAAGGTCCACCCTTTCAGATTTTTGCCATGATCTTTGGTCCGGCCCGGGGCCAGCACGCTGACGGTGCCGCTGGGAGATTCGAGCTCGACCTGCAGCTGCCCGCGATCAGCATGGCGGATATCGACCGTCACGGCGGCATGCTCGACGCGCAGATCGGGGTCGGTGAAATGGAAGGTGTGCTCGACGCCCGCGGGCTGATTGTCCGGGATGATTTCGGCGCCGTAGTTTTCCTCCTGCACGGCGGAAACGCGCGGGCCGAGATTTATCCAGGGCTGGGCTTTCGCGACCGCTGCGGCCGTATCGATCAGGCCGGCGCCGTATTTGTGATTGAAGTGAAACCCGGCGCCATTGGTCACCCAATCCGGGTCCAGCGGCTGCGCTTTGTCCTTGCTGGCGGTGCTGATGAGGATCTCCCGCACATCGCGCCAGCCGAGTTGCGGATTGGCCTGCAGCATGAGCGCGATCGCTCCGGCAGCGAGCGGGCAAGCCGCGGAGGTGCCACCGAAAAGCTGGGTATAGTCGCGATTGCTCAGCTCGTCCGTGGCGCCCCGATAGTTGTAGCCGTCTTCCCCCACCCGATCGACGGTGGTGATGTCGAGGCTGCCCCCACTGCTCGGGGCCACGGCGAGGACATTGGCGCCGGGCTCGGAGTAAAAGGCGAGTTCGCCCAGATTATCGAGCGCGCCGATCGCGATGGCTTCGGGCAGATTGGCGTAGCCGTCGTAGTTGGAATTGTCCCCCACGTCGCCGCCATTACCACAGGCCCAGACGATCACCGTGCCATGCCCCCCACGGCCATCGGCTACCGCCGTGGCCACGGCGGTGCGAGTCAGCGGGCCGGCTCCATCCAGGATCTTCGCGTTGTCTTCGGGGCCCCAGCTGTTGCTTTTGATGTCGATGACGTCGTTGCGGAAGGCGAACGCTTCGGCCTCGTCGGCGTCGGTGGTCGGGCGCGCGATCAGCCGCAGGCCGGCCAGCTTCGCTTCGTAAGCCACGCCGGTGACCCCGAGGGAGTTGTTTCCCACCGCCGCAGCGAGTCCGGCACACGCGGTGCCGTGGTCGTTGAAATCAAAAGGTGCAGGCGCGGGGTTGGTGTCGCGGTAGTTGAAGTCGTAGCTCAGCGCCGAGGAATAGTTCCCCAGCAAATCCGGATGACCGAAAGCGAGACCGTCGTCGACAATACCGATGGTGATGCCGGCGCCGCGAAATTGATCCCACACGCTGGTGACATCGAGGTCCACGCCACTCTGCCCGCCACCTTGCCCCGTGTTGCGCAGGTGCCATTGCCGGGAAAAAAACGGGTCGTTCGGAATCGAACGGCGCCGCTGTTGCCGGGCCATTTGCGGCTCCGCCGCCAGCACCCCGGGGACACGGGCGAGCGTTTCGGCGGCTTCCAGCGCGCTGCCGGCGGCCCCTTCCGTTTCCAGCACCACCCAGCGTTCGGCCCGGTCGAACGTCCGGGTAACGCGGCTGCGAGTGAGCATGCCGAGCGCGGCGGGGTCGACGCCGGGAGCCAGTTGGACCGCGACCTGCCGGGTCACCAACCGGCGGTTGGCTTCGTCGTGCGGGGCGCCTTTGGGGTAGAGGACGAGATCGCCATCGGCCCCGGCCTTCGCGCGAATTTCGTCCATCGAGCCGGCGGCGGCGCCGAGCCGCTGAGGCTTGCGGTCGCGATGCAATTCATCCCTGGCCACCACGAAATCGCGCCACTCCCCTCGTTCCCGCAGCCGATAGTTTTCCTTGAGCGGTCCGGCATGGAGGATCGCGACCGGGAGCAAAAGACCCGCGGCAGCGCGGACAATCAAACGCATGGGCCGCACCAACGTCGAACTTCCCCCAGCCCGCCAGTGTAAACTTCAGCGGTGCGCCACGTTCACGGGGCGAATCGCGGTATAAATCGGGCGGTGATCGCTGGCCTCACTCCAGCGCGGCGAGCGGTACACGGCGGCCCGGGTCCGATCGATCTCGGGGAAAAGCCCGGGGCTGACGAAGAGGTAATCGATCCGCGAATACTGGTCGGCAGTTTTCCAGTAGTGAGTCCAGCGATCGCCCAGCGAATCCTGGCACCAGAGATCGGCAAGAAACCCGCGGCTGCCCCGGGCCCCGGCAACTTCCTGGAACATGGGCTCGTTTTTCGTGTCGTTGAAATCGCCGTAACAGATGAGGTTCACGTCCGGCGCCGCGGTGAAAATGCGGTCGAGGTATTCGCGGAGTTTTTGCGCCTCGAGCCGGCGCACCATGGCTTCGCCTTGCGGGATCGGCAGCTTCGACTTCAAGTGAACCCCGACACAGCGCAGACGATACGCGGGATTGACCTCCACGGTGATATCGAGAATCCCGCGGCGGACGCGCTCTTCCTGGCCATTCAGGGTGAACCGCACATCGGTCTGCGAGTGGCGCTCCACGATCGGGAAACGGCTGAGCAGCGCGAGGTGCCGGTCTTCATCCGCGGCCTCGACGAATTCCTTCTCGGGCAGATCCACCCCGGCTTCTTTCAGGCGCTGCTGAAATTCTGCGAGTTTTTCCGGTGAACCCATCTCGCAGACGCCAAGGAGGTCTGGCTGGATGTCTTTGACGATGGCCACCAGCGCAGCCACGGCAGCCTCGGATTTCGGCTTGGTGCCAAACCGCGCATTTCCGACCGGCGGCTTCCCTGCGGCGTAGTTCTCCAGGTTGTAGCTGCAAAAGACGATTTCCGGCGGGTCGGCGGCGATGGCCGAAAAACCGAACGCGAGCAGGGCCAGGCAAATCAATCGGCGGCACATGGGTGGTACCCCGCAAAACGAAACAGGCCCGCCGGGTAAGGGCGAGCCTGTTTCGGAAAAAGTGGATGGAAGCCCGGGCGCTTAGCTGACCTTCGTGGTCGGCACGTTGTGCTCGGCGTGTTCCGGATGATCGGCCGACGCAGACTGCTCGTTCTGAGCGACTTTCGGCTCATCAATCTGGCGCGAGGGGGGCTGCGGAGTCGGCTGCGTGACTTCGCGTTCGAAGTCGTCTTTGGCACGGCTAAATTCTTTCACAGCTTGGCCAAGGCCCTTCGCCAGCTCCGGCAGCTTCTTCGCACCGAAGAGCAGCAGGATGATGAAAAAGATGACGAACAGGTCAGGGCCCGCGAGATTAAAGAAGGAGGCGAGCGTAGTCATAGGGTGGTACTGAGCAATTAGCATCGGGGTGGGCCCGTTGCAACCGGGCACTTTAGGAAAGCTTCCGGCGGGGAAATTCTTAGTCCTTCCCGTTTTCCGGGTCCAATTCTTTACATTCCGGACTCTTCCGGGTGCCCCTTTCCCTCTTTCCGACCGCCATGCCCACCCTACCCCGCTTTCTCTCTGCCCTCCTGCTCGGCACCGCCTGCGCCATCGGCCGCGATGCCGATGTGGTGGTCTACGGTGGTTCGCCCGCCGGCCTGATGGCGGCCGTTGCGGCCGCGCGGGAGAAGGCCAGCGTGGTCGTGGTGGAACCGACCAATCACTTCGGCGGCATGGTCACGGGTGGGCTGACCTCTACGGACGTGGGTAACCCGGCCACGATCGGGGGGCTGGCTTTGGAGTTTTTCGACCGGTGCGGGAAGTACTACCCGGACCTGCCCAAGTGGTATGGGGAGCCGCACGTTTATCAGGAAGTATTTGCCACCATGATGCGGGAAGCCGGGGTGGAAGTGGTGACCGGACGGCGGCTCCGGGCGATCACCCGGGAAGGGGCGCGGATCACCGGTTTCACTACGGACGACGGCACGACCTACCAGGGGAAGGTCTTCATCGATGCGACCTACGAAGGCGACCTGATGGCGCGGGCCGGGGTCAGTTACCTCGTCGGCCGCGAAAGTCGCGATGCTTACGGCGAAGCGCTGGCCGGCTTTCGGCCGGAGAAGGTGCGCGAGTTCAGCCAGGAGGTGATGACCCAAGGTTGCCCGTGCGTCGGCGGCAATGGTCCGCACTACGTGCATGGCGCGCCGAAGAAAATCGATGCCCTCGAAAACGGGCAGCCCGTTTCCGGCGTCGTCCGCTCTTCCGCCGCTGCGGGCAGTGGGGATCGGCTCACGCAATCGTACAACTTCCGGATCTGCGTGACGCAGAAGCCGGAGAATCTCGTCCCGTGGCCGAAGCCCCTGCACTACGATGCGGCGCGCTACACGCTCTTGCTGCGGTTGATCGAGGCTTATCCGGGCATTCCCTTCAGCCGCATCGTGCACCTCGGGAAGGTGGCAAATGGGAAGTACGATCTGAATGCGCAGGGGCTTTTTTCCACCGACTACGTGGGCGGGAATATCGACTACCCCGATGGCGACTATGCGACGCGCGATCGCATCTGGCAGGATCACCTCGACTACGTGCAGGGGCTTTTTTGGTTCCTCGCACACGATGAACGGGTGCCGGCCAAGCTGCGCGCGGAGACGGCTTCGTGGGGGCTGTGCAAGGATGAGTTCACCGACAACGCCAACTGGCCCTACCACCTCTATGTCCGCGAAGCGCGCCGTATGATCGGCGAGAGTGTGGTGGTGCAGAAAGACCTGCAACGCGCGATCACCAAACCGGACTCCGTCGGCATGGGGTCGTTCATCATCGATTCCCACATCGTCCAGCGCCTCGTGGATACCGATGGCACGGTGATCGATGAGGGCGCCTTCGACGCGCCGGCCCGGCCGTATCAACTCCCCTACTCCTGCCTCACGCCCAAGCGCACCGAGTGCGAAAACCTGCTCGTGCCGGTGTGCCTGTCGGCTTCGCACATCGCCTACTGCTCGATCCGCATGGAGCCGGTTTATATGGCCATGGGCCACGCTTCCGGTCTCGCTGCGGTGATGGCACTGCGAGCGAAACAGCCGGTACAGGTTATCGATGTGACCGCCCTGCGCGCGCAATTGAAAGCGCAGAAACAAGTCTTCGAGCTGAACGGCCTCGGAGCGATCATCGAGGTGAGCCAGCTCAGCGGCATCGTGATGGACGATGAGGATGCCACTTTCACCGGCAACTGGGTGGCCAGCACCTACGGCGGCGGTGGAGTGGAAGGTTCCGCCCGCAACGACGCGCACGCCGATCTCGGCCGCAAATCCGCCCGCT
>Ga0209050_1000529_pt1 | contig 63410 bp, 63 predicted proteins | sample Araplavi_mTSA_r2_FD_184276 | JGI IMG/M metagenome (GOLD analysis project Ga0209050, IMG submission 184276) | Arabidopsis root microbial communities from North Carolina, USA - plate scrape MF_Cvi_mTSA_r2 (SPAdes) (version 2) | ecosystem: Host-associated > Plants > Roots > Endosphere | place: USA... | reverse complement strand
CTGGGCGTCGGGCAAGTCGGTGGGCGGGGTGGACATCGGGAGCGGGCGTGTCGGAATTGAAAGAGACCTGCCGCGCACGGCAGGCCCTGCATCATGCCGCGATCAGCGAGCGGCCTGCACCGCATCGAGGATCTCCGGTGGTGTGCTGTCAGAGCCCGGACTGTCCTCTCGACGACAGCCTGGAGCCATTGGACGAACATCCGATGCCGAGCGATGCCCTTGTCAACGGCGCACCAAAGTGTTGAATATATTCGACAGATTTTTGTGATTGCGCTACCCTGCGCGGCATGTTCCCAAATCACGAACTGAGCAACGCAGTCAAGACGCGCCGGTCCGAGATCGGGCTCAGCCAGACGGCACTGGCCAGGCTCGCCGGCCTGTCACGTGCGACCGTCAATCAGATCGAGAACGGTTCGTTCAAGGACCTGAGCCTTCATCGCGCCGCACGCCTGCTGAACACGTTGGGCCTGTCGTTGACGGTCTCCCCCGCTCATCCGAAGCGTGGCGGTGCCCATGCCCGATCGACCTCGCCTCTCGACCTCGCTGCGCGTTCAGCAAGCGTCAGCTACCGGCGCGTGATGCGTGGATCGCAGCTGAAAACCATCCTGCTGACCGGCGAGATCCCGGCTCGCTTCGAACCGCAGATGAACGCGTTGCTCGAAGAGGCGTCGGTGGAGATGCTCGCGTCCATCGCCGAGCAGGTCCACGCCGAGGAAGGCATTCTCCATGCCGAGTTCTGGGCGCGCCTGCGCGAACTGGCGGAGCAGCTGGGTTGCGTGCGTGAGCTGTGGGAATGAGCCACCCCGATCTGCGTGCGCCGGGTGTCTGGAAGCAGCTGTTCCCGAGCGCATTGAAGCTGATGGCGCACCTGGAAGCCGAAACCGAGGCACCTGCCTGGACCTTCGGCGGAGGAACCGTGCTGATGCTGCGCATCCGGCACCGCGAAAGCAGGGACATCGATCTGTTCGTTCCCGATCCGCAGTACCTCGGCTACATCAACCCGCGGCTCAGCGACCTGGCAGAAAGCCTGTCCGACGGCTACGAAGAGAACGCCGAGTTCATCAAGCTGTACCTGCCGCACGGAGAAATCGACATCGTCGTCGGTGCATCGCTGACAGAACGGCCTTTCGATCTCGTTGCGTACCAGCGGCGCCAGCTCCGCATCGAGACCAGCGCGGAAATCATCGCAAAGAAGATGTGGCACCGGGGCCATCGGAGACTGCAAGGAGACTTCGAAGACATCGCCACGATCGGCTTCACGCGGTCATTCGCGGAATGCGTCGAACGTGCGCACGACATCCTGGAACCCCTCCTCGGCAAGCGATAGCCTCAGCGGGGCATCCACTTCAGCAGGTGCTGCACCATGCGTGCCGCCGCGCCGCGGTGCGCGGCCGCGAATGCCCTCGCCTGCGCCGCGCGCTGCTCGCGCTCCGGGCTGGCCAGCAGGTTCATCGCGGTCGCGACGCCCTCGCCCATGTCCGCCACCCGCAGCGCCGCCCCGGCCGCCTGCGACAGCTCGGCCGCCTGCGCGAAGTTGAAGGTGTGCGGCCCCATCACGATCGGGCAGCCGCAGGCCGCGGCCTCGATCAGGTTCTGCCCGCCCAGCGGCGCGAAGCTGCCGCCGAGCAGCGCCACGTCGGACATCGCATAGTACAGCGCCATCTCGCGCATCGAATCGCCCAGCCATACGTCGGCACCCGGCGCATCGGCCGGCGGCGTGTCGCCCCAGCCGCTGCGCCGCGCCAGCGTGAACCCGGCCGCCTGCACCAGCGCCGCGACCTCGTCGAAGCGCTGCGGATGGCGCGGCACGATCAGCAACAGCGGCCGGTTCGCAGGCGCCTGCTTCGCCCACTCGGCCAGCAGCATCGCCTCTTCGCCCTCGCGCATCACCGCACCCAGCAGCACCGGGCGGGCCAGCGCATGCCGCCACGCCCGGCCACGCGCCAACAGGCTTTCGTCCGGCGCCATGTCGAACTTCAGGTTGCCGCAGACGACCACCTCGCGCGCGCCCGAATCGAGCAGCCGCTGCGCATCGGCCTCGGTCTGCGCCAGCACTAGCGTGATCGCCTCGACCGCCGGCCGAAGCACTGCTGCCAGCCGCTCGCCCTGGCGCCGGCTCTTCTCGCTGAGCCGCGCATTCGCCAGCACCATCGGAATGCCGCTGCCCTGCGCGCGCCGCAGCAGGTTGGGCCAGATCTCGGTTTCCATCAGCACGCCGACGCGCGGATGGAACTGCTCGAAGAAGCGCTGCACGACGCCCGGCGTGTCGTACGGCAGCCAGGCCTGCGCATCGCCGTCGCGCAGCAGCGCCTTGCCGGCCTCGCGGCCGGTGGCGGTGCCATGCGTCAGCAGCAGCCGCAGGTTCGGCCGCTCGGCGCGCAGCGCGTCGATCAGGGCGGCTGCCGCCAGCGTCTCGCCGAGCGACACCGCATGCACCCACACGTCGCCGACCCAGCGTTCGCCGCGGTAGTCGCCCAGCCGCTCGAGCACCTTGTGCCGGTACAGCGGCTCGGCCCGGCCGCGCAGCCACAGCCGCAGCAGGTAGGCCGGCTTCAGCGATGCCAGCAGCAGCGAATAGGCCTGCCGTGCCAGCCATTGCCGCCAGGTGGCGGCCGGAACGTCGTGTGCGGGATCCACGGTGCCCGTCATGCCCGCGCCGCGGCGCGCACGACCTGCCAGGCGGCCCACACCAGGTCGACCTCGGGCGTCGGCGTGCGTTCGACCGACACCTGGTGCCGGTGGCCGTGCGCGATCTGCGGGCCGGTGCGCCAGGCGGTCGGGAAGTTGTACAGCTGCACATGCGGCAGCCCGAGCGCGACCGCGATGTGGCTCAGCCCGCTGTCGACGCCGATCACGCCCTGCGTCGCGCCCATGCGGTCGACCAGCGCGTCGAGCGACATCGCCGGCCACACCTCGGCATGCGCGCCGAACGCCTGCTGCAGGCGCTGCGCGCGCGCCAGCTCCTCGGCCCCCGCATGCGGCAGCGCGATGCGCCAGCCCGCGCCGATGCAGCGCTGGCCGAAATCGATCCAGTGCTGCTCGGGCCACAGCTTGTCGTCGCGCGAACTGCCGTGCACGAACACCAGCGTCGGCAGCGGCAGCGGTTGCGCATCGGCGCGCAGCCCGAACTGCGGCGGCCCCTGCACCGGGTAGTTCAGCGCCATGCCGGCCAGCTTGCGCGAGCGGTCGAGCGCATGCACATGCGGCTCCATCGCGAGCGGCTGGTCGATCAGCCAGCGCGCCGGCCATTCGAAGCCGGAGCCGTCGGTGCGGTTGGCGAGGCCGAAGCTCGGGCCGTCGGCCAGCCGCGCGACCAGCGCCGATTTGGTCAGGCCCTGCAGGTCGAGCACCGCGTCGTAGCGGTGCTGCGCCAGTTGCCGGCGGAATGCGCGCCATTCGTCGCGCACCGGGCGCGTCCACCAGGCGCGGCGCCAGCGGCGCTGCGCGCATTCGATCACCTCGCTGACGCCGTGCACGCGCCGCACCAGCGGCGCGAAGCCCGGCTCGACGACCCAGTCGACCTGCGCATGGCGGTAGACCGCCCGCAGGTCGTGGACGACGGGCATCGCATGCACCACGTCGCCGAGCGACGACAACTTGACGATCAGGACGCGCACGACGACAGCGTCGCGGTCAATGCGCGGCGGCAGCGATCCGCGCGTCGGGCTTGGCCACGCGCAGCGCGGCCATGAAGTCGGCCTCGATGCGGTGCAGCGCCTCCTGCGTGTGCCCTTCGAAGCGCAGCACCAGCACCGGCGTGGTGTTCGACGAACGGATCAGCCCGAAGCCGTCGTCGTACTCGGCACGCAGCCCGTCGATCGTGATGATCTCCTTCGCGCCGGGGAAGCGCGCGCCGTCGAGCAGCTTCTGCACGACCTGCTTCGGCTCGCCTTCGTCGCAGGCGACGTTCAGCTCGGGCGTGCTGAAGCTGGTCGGCAGCGCGTTCAGCACCTGGCTGGGGTTCTTGCCGCGCGACAGGATCTCGAGCAGCCGCGCTGCGGTGTAGGTGGCGTCGTCGAAGCCGTACCAGCGCTCGCCGAAGAAGATGTGGCCGCTCATCTCGCCGGCCAGCGGCGCCTTCAGCTCCTTCATCTTCGCCTTGACGAGCGAGTGGCCGGTCTTCCACATCAGCGGCTTGCCGCCGGCGGCGCGGATGGTCGGCGCGAGGCGCTGCGTGCACTTCACGTCGAAGATGATGGTGCCGCCCCGGTTGCGCGACAGCACGTCGGTCGCGAACAGCATCAGCTGGCGGTCGGGGTAGATGATGTTGCCTTCCTTCGTGACCACGCCGAGACGGTCGCCGTCGCCGTCGAACGCGAGGCCGAGCTCGGCATCGGTCTCCTTCACGGTGCGGATCAGGTCGGCCAGGTTCTCGGGCTTGCTCGGGTCCGGGTGGTGGTTCGGGAAATCGCCGTCGACCTCGGAGTAGAGCTCGGTCACCTCGCAGCCGAGTGCGCGCAGGATGCCGGGCGCCGACGCGCCGGGGATGCCGTTGCCGGAGTCGACGACGATCTTCATCCTGCGGGCCAGCTTGCAGTCGCCGACGATGCGCGCGCGGTATTCGGCCAGCACGTCCATCGTGCCGGTGCGGCCGCTGGCCACGGTGTAGTTCTCGGCTTCCATGCGGATGCGCAGCGCCTGGATCTCGTCGCCGTAGATCGCGCGGCCGGCCAGCACCATCTTGAAGCCGTTGTAGTCCTTCGGGTTGTGGCTGCCGGTGACCTGGATGCCGCTGTTGCAGCCATGCTGGCCGCGCGTGGCAGCCACGTAGTACAGCATCGGGGTGGTGACGGCGCCGATGTCGACGACGTCGAGCCCGGTCGATGCGAGGCCGCGGATCAGCGCGGCGACGAGGCCTGGCCCCGACAGGCGGCCGTCGCGGCCGACGGCCACGGCCTTTTCACCCGCCTTCAGTGCCTCGCTGCCGAAGGCACGGCCCAGGTGCTCCGCGAACGCTTCGTCGATCGTCTTGCCGACGATGCCGCGGATGTCATAGGCCTTGAAGTTGGACGCAGTCACTTGCATTCGGTTTCTCCTGGAGAGGTGCGCATTGTAGGGAGCGTCTGACATGCAGCCTTCGGGCCAGCACGGGGCCAGACCCGGGTCCGCGACATGTCCGAAAACGGCGAGTCTCGCGCCGCCGAGGTTCGATAATCCCGCCATGCCTTCCTTCGACTCCGATGCCGCCTACCTGGCCATCAAGGCCCGCGACGCCCGCTTCGACGGCCAGTGGTTCGTCGGCGTCACGTCCACCGGCATTTATTGCCGACCGATTTGCCGCGTGCGCACGCCGCGCCGCGAGAACTGCGTGTTCTTCGACACGCCGGCCCAGGCCGAGGCGGCGCGCTTCCGGCCCTGCATGAAGTGCCGACCCGAGGTCGCGCCCGGCCCGGGGCTCGCGTGGACGGTGATGGATGCATCGCGCACGCTGGCCCGCCAGGCGGCGCACTGGCTGGACCATGCGGCCGCCGAAGAAGAAACCCCGTCGATCGCGGCACTGGCCGCGCACCTGGGCGTCAGCGACCGCCACCTGCGGCGCATCTTCGCGGCCGAACACGGCGTGACGCCGCTGCAGTACGTGCAGACGCGCCGCCTGCTGCTGGCCAAGCAGCTGCTGACCGACACCCGGCTGCCGGTCGCGCAGGTCGCGCTGGCCAGCGGGTTTCGCAGCCTGCGGCGTTTCAACGCGGCCTTCGCCGACAGCTATCGCATGAGCCCGACGCGCTTGCGCGGCGATGCCGACGGGCGCAGCGAGCCGCTGTCGCCCGACGACGGCGTGACCGTATCGCTCGGCTTTCGCTCGCCGTACGACACCGCGGCGATGCTGCGCTTCCTGAGCGCGCGCGCGGTGCCGGGCGTCGAGGCGGTCGAGGCCGCGCGCGTGCGGCGCAGCGTGCGCGCCGGCGTGCTCGGGCCCGAGGCCGGCTGGCTCGAGGCGTCATTCGTCGACGAAACGCCGACGCGCCCGGCCAGCCTGCGGCTGCGTTACGCGGCCACGCTCGCGCCGCACAGCGGCCGCGTCGTGATGGCGGTGCGCCGCTGGCTCGACCTCGACGCCGCGCCGCAGACCATCGACGATGCGCTGCGCGACCTGCCCGGCGCGCCCGGGCTGCGGCTGCCCGGCAGCATCGACGCCTTCGAGATGGCGGTGCGCGCGGTGCTCGGCCAGCAGATCACGGTGGCCGCGGCGCGCACGCTGGCGCGGCGGCTGATCGAGCGCTTCGGCGAGCCGCTCGCCACGCCGTGGGACGACATCGCCCGCGGCTTCCCGTCGCCGGCCGTGCTGGCCGCGGCGCCGTTGGAGCACATCGCCGAGCTCGGCATCATCCGCACCCGCGTCGGCGCGATCCAGGCGCTCGCCAACGCCTGGCCCGAGCTGACGCGGCTGCTGGCGCTGCCGCACCGGCCCGAGGCGCTGATGACGGCACTGGCCGCGCTGCCCGGCATCGGCCCGTGGACAGCGCACTATCTCGCGATGCGCGCGCTCGGCTGGCCCGATGCGTTCCCACCGAAGGACGTGGCGGTGCTGAACGCGATGAAGACCCTGTTCGGCACGCAGAACCAGCGCGAGGCCGACGCCCGTGCCGAGGCCTGGCGGCCCTGGCGCTCGTATGCGGTGCTCAGGTTGTGGAACAGCCTGGCGCCCCTGCCCATTTCATCTTCTTCCGGAGAAACATCATGAACACCTCCAGCACCTTGGCCCGCCGCCTGCAGGCCGTCTGCACCGCGCAAGCCGCCTTCGATTCGCCGCTCGGCCCGATGCTGCTCGCCCGCACCGCGAATGGCGTCGCCGGCATGTGGTTCGACGGCCAGAAGGCCCATCCGGGCGAGCTGCCCACTGTGCCGCACGACCCGGACGATCCGTTGCTGAAGGAAGCGGCGCAGCAGCTGCGCGACTACTTCGCCGGCCGGCGCACGCAGTTCGAGCTGCCGCTGGACCTGCAGGGCACGCCGTTCCAGCAGATCGTCTGGCAGGCGCTGCTGCGCATCCCGGCCGGCGGCACCTGCACCTACGCCGCGATCGCGCGCGAGGTCGGCGCGCCGCAGGCGGTGCGGGCGGTCGGCGCGGCGGTCGGGCGAAACCCGGTGTCGGTGATCGTGCCGTGCCATCGCGTGCTGGGCCACGACGGCAGCCTCACCGGCTATGCCGGCGGGTTGCACCGCAAGCAGGCGCTGCTGCAACTCGAAGGCGTCGAGCGCGTCGCCGCCAGCGAGGTCGCGTCTTGAAGCGCGCCGATGCGGTCGAACTGACCGGGCTCGCGGCGATCTGGGGCGCATCCTTCCTGTTCATGCGCATGGGCGCGGCCGAGTTCGGCCCGGTCGCGCTCGCTGCAGTGCGGGTCTGGGGCGCCACGCTGTTCCTGCTGCCGCTGCTCGCGCTGCGCGGCCAGGCCGGCGTGCTGCGCGCCCACTGGCGACCGATCTTCGTCGTCGGCATCACGAACTCGGCGCTGCCCTTCCTGTGCTTCAGCTACGCCGCGCTGTCGATCACGGCCGGGCTGTCGTCGATCTTCAATGCCGCGACGCCGCTGTTCGGCGCGCTGATCGCGTGGCTCTGGCTGCGCGACACGCTGACGCCCGCGCGCGTGGCGGGCCTCGCGATCGGCTTCGTCGGCGTGCTGTGGCTCGCGTGGGACAAGGCGAGCTTCAAGCCGGGCGCGAGCAGCGGCTGGGCGGTGCTGGCCTGCCTGGCGGCGACGCTGCTGTACGGCTTCTCGGGCAGCTTCACGAAGCGCTACCTGACCGGCGTGGCGCCGCTGGCGGTCGCCACCGGCAGCCAGCTGTCGTCGGCGCTGCTGCTGGCAGTGCCGGCGCTGGTGTGGTGGCCCGCCGCGATGCCGTCGCTCACCGCGTGGTCGGCCGCGGCGCTGCTGGCGGTCGGCTGCACCGGCATCGCGTACATCCTGTTCTTCCGGCTGATCGCCCACATCGGGCCGGCGAACGCGTTGTCGGTCACCTTCCTGATCCCGGTGTTCGCGGTGCTGTGGGGCTGGCTGTTCCTGCACGAAGGCCTGACGCCGCAGATGCTGGCCGGCTGCGCGGTGATCCTGCTCGGCACCAGCCTGACGACCGGCGTGCTGAAACCGCCTGCCTGGTTTTCCAGACATTTCGCCTGATTTGCATGGTTTTCCAGTCAATGTATAGTGAAGAAATCATTCTGGTCAAAATGATTGCTTTGCTATGCATTCTGATACCACTCCGCGGGTTTCCCAGATCGTCGAGCCGCAGCAGCCGCTGCCTGCACAGCTGAAGGCCCTGCGCCGTGCCGGCGGCCGCTCGCTGGTGAGCCTGGCAGAGCGCACCGGGCTGAGCCGGTTGACCGTGGCGGCCGCTGAAGGCCAGGCCGATGCGCGTCTGTCGACGCTGACCGCGCTGTTCGACGAACTCGGCTACACGCTGGTGCCAGTGCCCAAGGCGCTGCTGGCCGAGACGGTCGCGTTCATCGCCAACCAGGGGCAGTCGGTGTCGCTGCCGGCGGGTGTCAGCGCGCCATTGGGCGTGGGGCAGCAGGCGTTCCGGGCCGCCGCGGACGACCTCGACGACGGCGACGAGGCACCTTCATGAGGCGGGCCGAGCGCCGGGCCGCTCCCAAGCCGGCCCGCGGCCCCTCGGGGGACCGGCTGACGTACTCGTCGGACGAGGGGTCGTCATGACTCCGATCACGATGGCCGAGCTGCGGCTGCACGTGCCCGATGCGGCGCAGCCGCGGCGCATCGGCTGGCTGTCGCAGGTGGGCGACAACATCCGCGTGTCGTTCGACGAGACCTACGTCGGCGATGCGACCCGGCCGACGCTGTCGCAGCTGTACCGCGGTGCCGACGAGGCGCAGACCCGCGCGATCCTGACGGCCGTCAACGACGAGCGCCTGGTGCGCATCGGCCGGCTGCCGGTGTTCTTCGAGAACATGCTGCCCGAGGGCCACAACCGCGACCGGCTGGCCGAGCGGCGCGGTGTCGAGCGCGACGACGAGTTCGAGCTGCTGGCCGCCGCCGGCCACGACCTGCCCGGCGCGCTCGAGGTGCTGCCGGCACACGGGGTGCCGGCCGGCGTGGTCGAGCTGCATGCGACGAAGCGGCTCGAGCCGCTGGAGCCGTCGGCGGTGGCGGCGCCGGTCGACGACGGCTTCTCGCTCGGCGGCTTCGTCACCAAGTTCTCGATGGTGCATCGCGGCGCGCGCTACGTGGTGCGCAGCGGCACCGAGGCCGGCGAGGTGCTGGTGAAGCTGCCGTCGACGGCGTACCCGGACCTGGTGCACAACGAGGCCTGCTGCTACCGGCTGGCCGAAGCGGTCGGCGTGCGCACCGCCGGCGCGAGTGCGCGGCCGGTGGCCGAGCTCGAGCTGCCCGGCATCGCGCTGCCGTTCAGCCACTACCTGCACGTGCCGCGCTTCGACCGCCGGCGGCTGCTCGACGGTCGCACGCAGCGCGTGCACTTCGAGGAGCTGACGCAGGCGCTCGGCATCGACAGCCGCCGCAAGTACCGCGACCTGCCGGCCGCGATGCGGGCCTTGCTGGTGCTGCTGAAGCAATCCCCGGCCAGCGACGTGCGCGAGCTCGACGAGGTGTTCCGCCGCTGGACCGCCTATGCGCTGATGGGCAACACCGACGCGCATTCGAAGAACTGGGCGCTGCTGTACGAAGACGGCCTGCACCCGCGGCTCGCGCCGGCCTACGACATGGTGTGCGTCGCGGCCTACTTCGACCCGGCCGACCCGCGCGCGCTGTCGCAGAACCGCAAGATGGACGAATCGCTGCAGGCCTGGAACGAAGACGCCGCCGAGGCGCTGGCCAAGGCGGCGGGCCTGCTGGCGTTCAACCGCTTCCGGCGCGTGGTGCGCGACACCCGCGAACGCGCGCGTGCGCTCTGGCCGGCGCTGCTGGCCGACGCCCCACCTCGCGTGGCGCCCACCATTGCGCAGCGCCTGAGCTAGGTTTCATTCAGCCAGCCACTCTTGGCCGTTGAGGACATCGGAGCGAGCAAGCCACGCTACGAGCAACTGTTCACCAGCTTCCCGTACAGCGTGTTCAGGTCGAGCTGCGTCGCAAACCCCGCCGGCGCGTGCCCGGAATAGAACCCGGTGCTGCGCAGCCCGCTGAGGAACGGGTTGCTCAGGTACTGCTGGCTGAAGTTGCCGGTGCCCGAGAAATAGAACGAGAACAGGTGCGCCGGGTCGAGCGCGAACTCGCCGCGGTAGCTCTCGCCGTCATTGCCGTCGTCCCAGCCCCACGGCGTGTTGGCCGCGTTGGTGCTGCAGGTCTTCAGGCCCGAACCGCAGCCGCCGCTGGTGTCGCCGCGGAAGGTGCCCCAGGTCGAGAAGGTCTGCGCCTGCGCGGCGGGCTGCAGCGCGTCGCCGAGCGCGGCGGCGTACAGGCCGTCCGGCTGGTTCAGGTCGACGAGCCGGTAGGCCACGTGCCGGTCGTTGCCCGACAGCGGGTGGCCCGGCGTGCCGAGCGTCGGGTAGTAGACGATGCCGTCCTGGTTGGCCGCGCCGTTGAAGTTCGACGCATACGGCCAGGCCTTCAGTCCGTGGCCCTTGGCCTCCTGCACGGTCTTCATGCGGCTGATGCCGTTGTCCATCTCGAACGACACCGTGCCGTCGATGGTTTCATGGCCGTTGCGGTACGGGCTGCCGGCCGGCGTGAACGCGAAGAAATCGGTGTGGAAGACGGTGATCATGCCTTCCATCGTGCCGAACGGCGTGCCGTCCTTGCGCACCGAGATGATCGCGCCTTCGAGGTCGTTCTCGTGCTCCTGGTCGAAGGCCGTGTCCGACCAGTCGCGCGGGTGGTAGAACGAATAGCTGATGAACCAGTGCGTGCAGCTCTCGACCACCGAGTAGTACACCGTCGCGGGCCACTGGCCGTTGCCGCGGTTGTCCCAGTTGTTGGTCGTGATGCGGTCGTTGTCGTAGTCGTACGCGGTGATGTACTCGGACGGGTAATCGCTCGAGTCGGTGTCCTGGTAGTGCACCGGCGCGTAGCGGAACGCGAGTTCCGCCGTCGTCAGCGCCTGCGCTGCGATGCTCGCGAATGACAGGCCCAGGCCCGCCGCCAGCGCCGCGATGGTCTTCTTCAGCATGCTCTCTCCCCTCGTGCCACGGTTGATGTGGCCGCGAGGGTAAGGAGCGCCGATGTCGCGCCGATGACCCGACGCGGTCAGAACGATGGCAGCGCAAGCCGCTCAGCGGTCGTAGTACGGATCGTCCGGATGGCGGTGCGATGGGATGAAGCTTCCGCGCGGCGGCGTGTTGTAGCTGACGCTGCTGACCGGATCGGAATGGCCCGACACGAACGGGCGCGGGGCGAGCGTCTGCTGGTACTGGCTCTGCGGCGTGTAATACCGGCTCTGGTCCTCCGGATGCGGGGCATGCATCGGGTAATTCCGGTTGAATTGCGAGTACATCGCACCGGCGGCATCGGGCCCTGAAATGGTCGAGCCCGGGTTGTGATGCCGGTACATCGCGGCCGCACCATCGGCGGTGTACGGCGTCATCGGGAACACCGCCGAATGGGTCGGTTGAGGGCCACCGCGGCCATACCGCGCCTCGCGCATCGGCGGAATGTGGCTCTGGCGGAAGACACCCGCTTCGCCGTGGTACAGCGGGTCGTGCGACGGCGGCCGCGACGAGGCGACCATCACGTTGCCACCCTGGCTGTCCATGATGTGCCGGCCCGGGTTCACGACGTAGACGCCGTCGGTGCTGGCGCGACCGGTGGGGTCGCCGATGCCGACATGGTGGCCTGCATGCAAGCCGGTGCGGGCGATGCTGTCGTAGTTGTCTTCATCGGTCGTGTGCCGGTAGACCTCGACGCCCTGCGGACGCGGCAGGTTGCGCCGCGGCGCCAGCGTCGATGCGCTCGGACGCCGGTAGCCGCCGTCCGACTCGTCGCCCGACGAGATGGAATCGAAGCTGTCGCGCCGCCGGCGGCCACCGCCGCCCGGAATGCCGATCGCCGCCGAGCGCGACGGCGACGGGCCCCACGAGTCTTCCGCCGGACCGCGCGAACGGCTCGGGATGTCGCGCGGCTGGGACCTGCTGCTGGAGGGTTGGTACGAGCCGTAGCGCGGCCCGAGGCGACCGTTGTCCATCGTGAATTCCTTTCAATCCGGTTTTGAACGAGGAATTCAGTATTCGATCGGCAGCGCTGGCGATTTCCCGCTCCATGCGAAGGCGACGGGCCGAATCCGAAGCCCGGTCCTTCAGCTTTGTATCAATCCCACGCCAAGGTCTCGTCGCCGGCGCCCGCTTCACAACCGGGTCCGAGCGGCTGCCAGCCGCGATGCACCACCACCTTGCGCTCGTCGTGGCACAGCTCCACGCGCTCGGCCTGCGGCAGCTGCTGGTGCACGAAGGCCTCGATCGCAGCCGGCGTGCTGATGTGCAGCGCCATCGCGTAGAGGTCGTCGCGCGGGTGGTCGTCGACATGGATCAGCGGCACGAACTGCGCCGCGAACATCAGCCCGTGCGAGCCGATCCTGACCGGCGCCGGCGCATAGCCCTGCGCCTTCAGCCACTGCTGCGCCTGCGCGCGCGACACCGGCCCGGCGTCGAAGCCGCCCCAGGCGCTGGCGATCAGCTCCATCACCCACTGGTTGCAGTTCTGGTAGCGCGTGCTGAATGCGTAGGCGTTGGCGCTGTAGCGGGCCGCCAGCAGGTCGAGCGCCAGCCGGCGGTCGAGCGACGTGCGCGCGAGCGCGGCACCCTCGGCCTCCGGCAACAGCACGATCGAGACGTGGCCGATGGACGGCCGGTCGGCACCGAGCAGGAAGCCGGCCACGCCCTGGTCGAACAGGCGCGGGCGCGATTCTTCACACGCGTAGTAGAGCTGGCGCACCGCCCAGGCGCTGTCGGCATCGGCCTTCAGCAGGATGCCTGCGTGCGAGTAGAGCAGCCCGAAGCGGCTCAGGTCCAGCCCCGAGCGCGAGATCAAGGCCACGTTGCGGCCCGAGCGATCGAGTTGCTGGCGCACCACGGCGGCGAAGCGCAACAGCTTGTCCTGCTGGCCGGCATCGATCGCCATCGGGCGATCGCAGAACTGCACGCTGGCGGCCTGCGCGCTGCCGCACCAGGCGCCGCAGGCCAGCACCGCCGCCGCGACCGCCGTGCGGCCGCGCCATCGCTTCACAACGCCGTCACAGCGTGACGACGCGCGAATCGAGGTCGCGCCGCCAGTCGTCGGTCAGCACGAGGAAGAAGGCCTCGCGGGTGTCGACGCGGGCGAACTCGAAGCCGTACGGGCGCTGGTTCGCCTGCACCAGGTCGCCGGTGCCAAGCGGGCGCGTGGCGAGCGCCTGGCGTGGCAGCTCAAGGATGAACTCGCGCGAGGCGCCGTCCTCGGTGGCACGCAGCGTCAGCTGCACCATCGCGGGCCGGCCGGCGACTTCCGCCACCTCGGCCACTTCGATCACGCGGTACTGGCCTTCGGCGACGTCCTTGTCGCGCCGGGAGCTGTTGCTCGATCCCTTGATCGAATCGGACACGCTGCCGGACGAGGCCGATCCGGCACTCGAGGCCGACGAAGCGAAGCTCTCGGCCTGGACCGGCAGCGTGGCGCCGAGGGCCAGCAGCGACAGCGCGGACAGGCAGGTCGCGCGAATGAGGGGCAGTCGGGTCATGGTCATCCTTCGGTGATGCGGGACAAGGGACGCAGGGTACGGCGCAGCATAGCCGACGACGCGCGAGAATCCGCCCATGCCCCGCCCACCTCCGCTGACACCCCGCAAGGCACCGCAGCAAGCCCGTTCGCAGCGCACGGTCGAAGCGCTGCTCGAGGCGGCGGCGCAGGTGCTCGAAGCGCGCGGCATGGCCGGCTTCAACACGAACGCAGTGGCCGAGCGGGCCGGCGTCGGCATCGGCTCGCTGTACCAATACTTCCCCTCCAAGGAGGCGCTGACGCTCGGGCTGATGCAGCGCGAGGCCGAGCGCTTCCATACCGAGGCGCGGGCCGCGCTGGCGCATCCGGACGGTGATGCGGGCTTGCGGGCGCTGATCGCCGCGTCGGTGACGCAGCAACTGCGGCGGCCCGAGCTGGCGCGCTTGCTCGACGTGGAGGAGAGCCGCCCCGAGCTGCGCGCCGCGGTGGTCAAGGGGGCGTTCCGCGCGGTCGTCTCCGAGCTGCTGGGCCGTGCCGACCTGCCGCGCCAGCCCGACCCCGAACGGGCGGTCGACGACGTCGGCGCCATCGTGCGCGGCCTCGTCGACGGTGCCGGCGAACGCGGCGAATCCGACGAACCTGCGCTGCGCCGGCGCGTCGAGGCCGCCGTCTTCGGCTACCTGCGCCTGGCCGCCATCGGCCCCGAAAGCGAGTCGGACAAGCGCTGAGCCGCCGCCACGCCCAGGGCCGGCTGCGCACCCGCCGATGCGAGTAGATCGAACGGCGCCCGCTTCCTACGATGCCGTCCTTTCCCACCACAGGCATCGCCCGATGAACCACATCACCACCACCATGAAGCTCAACCACCTGAGCTTCCCGTCGAACGACCTCGCCGCGAGCACCCGCTTCTTCGAGCAGCGGCTCGGCTGCACAGCCACCGCCCACCCGGGCTACAACATCCTGAAGCGGCCGGGCTTCGACATCGTGCTCGAGCAGGCGCAGGGCTTCCAGGTGGACTGGCCGCACAACTTCCACATCGGCTTCGAGCTGCCGACGGCCGAGGACGTGCGCACGCTGTACGAGCGCTTCCAGGCCGACGGCATCGAGATCCAGGTCGAGCTGGTGCGCAGCCCGCGCGGCACCCGCTTCTTCTGCGTCGCGCCCGGCGGCCTGCTGGTCGAGATCAACACCCGCGCCGATGCGCCGGAGGACGTCCGCGCGACGATGACCTGACAGCCCCCACCCCGGGAGGACCCGCCCCTCCCCACCCATCGGTTAAGGCCAATACGACCTCCATTCGCGCCAAGGGAGGTCGATGTGCGAGAAAGTACACAGTCGAATCCCACACTCGCCGGAGAAGATAGCCCTGTTACGAACAGCAACAATGTTGGGACAGGGAGTACAAAAAGAATGGAAGCTATCTCGGATGTGCGATGCATGGCCTTGCTCGTACCGGATGGATCGAGCATCGTCGGCGTGGCCGGTCCGGCCGAAGTGTTCAGCGTGGCCAATGCGCTGCTCGCGCGCGCCAACCGGCCACCGGCCTACCGCGTGGCCTGCATCTCGCGGCATGGCGGCGGGGTCGCCACCTCGGCGGGGTTCGCGCTGCAGACCCAGCCGCTGGAAAGCGTGCCGCCGGCCAGCCTCGACACGCTGCTGGTGTGCGGGGGCCCGGAGATCGGGCCGGCGCTGCGCGATGCGGTGCTGGTCGACTGGATCGGCCAGGCCGCACCGAAGGCGCGGCGCGTCGGCTCGATCGGCACCGGTTCGTTCCTGCTGGCCGCCGCCGGCCTGTTGAATGGCCAGCGCGCCGTCACGCTGGCCGGGCATGGCGACGATTTCAGGGCGCGCTTCCCGCGCGTGCAACTCGAAGACGACCCGATCTACGTGCAGTCAGGCAAGTTCTGGACGGCCGCCGGCATGACGGCCGGCATCGACATGGCGCTCGCGCTGGTGCGCGCCGACCTCGGTCCGCAGATCGGGCTGGACGTGGCCCGCACGCTGGTCGTGTTCATGGCGCGCTCCGGCAGCCAGGCGCAGCGCAGCACCTTGCTGAACCTGCAGGAGCGCCTGGCGCAGCGCGGCACCGACAGCATGCTGACCGACCTGCTCGGCTGGGTCGCGACGCGGCTGAGCCAGCCCACCACGGTGACCGACATGGCCGGGCGCGCCGGCATGAGCCCGCGCAATTTCGCGCGCTTCTTCGTGCGCAGCACCGGGCAGACGCCGGCCAAGGTGGTGGAGCAATTGCGCGTCGAGCGCGCCTGCCACCTGCTGGAGTCGTCGCCGGTGTCGATCAAGGCGATCGCGGCCCAGAGCGGCTTCGTCGACGACGAGCGCATGCGCCGCGCCTTCGTGCGCCAGCTCGGCTGCACGCCGGCCGAATACCGCGCTCGCCTGGGCGGCGCGGACCTGCGCGCCCGCAGGCCGAGCTCCGGGCAACGGCATGTGCGCCGCGCGCCGCTGGCGCAGCACGAGATCCGCCCGCAAGGAGAACCCGCATGACCGAGCTGCTGCTGTGGCTCGGCAGTGCGGCGGTGTTCCTCGCGGCCGGCGTGGCGACCGGCTGGCACTTCGGGCGGGCGCGCGAGATGAAGCGGGTGGCGCGCCGCGTCTCCATCGTGCTCGGCCAGGTCGAGCGTCGGCACAAGAAGGAGCTGAACCGCTTCCAGACCACCTTCGCGAAACAGGCGCAGGAGCTGAAGGAGGCGCGGGCGAAGCAACGCCTGCGCGAGGCCGCCGACAACCTGGCCAGCGCGCAGGTGCAGGCGCGCTCGCCGGGGTATCCCCCGGCGGCAGCCCGTTCGCCGGGTTCGCTGACCGAGAAGCCGACGCTGCCGGAGCACGGCTTCGCGCCGACGCAGCCGATGCAGCATGCCAACCGCTGACCCCTGTTCACCGAGACCCCACGCGCGCCCATGCACACCCCGTACATCGCCCTGCAGTTCCCGACCGTGCCGGCGCCGTTCGCGCCGACGCCGTCGGGCAGGACCCTGACGCAGCGGCTCAGCGAGGACGCCGGCTTCCTGCACGACTACCTGCGCGACGGCCTGAACCTGATCGAGCCGTTCCGGACCGCCGTGCACTACGCCGGCTTCCTGACGGTGCTGTACCACATGCTCGCCGACGTGCGGCGGCTCTATGCCGACGAGGAGGTCTGGCGCGTGATCCCCGACCCCGAGCTCGCCGACGCCCCGCGCGCGCGCCGCATGGAGGCCGACCTGCACGACCTGCAGGCCTGGCCGCCCCACCCCGGCGCGACACCGGCCACCCACGGCCTCGGGCTGATGGAGGCGCTGGGCTGGCTGTATGCGAGCGAGGGCCTGATGCTGAGCCTGGACATGATGGCGCAGGCGCAGAACCTCGGCCAGCAGCTCGGCCTGAGCGAGGCGTACGGTGGGCGCCACCTGCTGTCGCCGCTGGCCAGCCGCACCCGCGCATGGCGAAGCCTGGCCGCGGTGCTCGACTCGGCCCGCTTCTCGCACGGGCAGGGCACCGAGTTCGTGTCGGGCGCCAGCCTCGCGTACCACCGGCTCGACGAACTGCTGTCGCTGGCGCTGCGGCCGCGCACCGACACCGAGCCGGCCGAGATGGCCTGAACGGTTCGCCATCGGACGCCGGCGCGGGCCGAGGTAGCCTTGCGCGATGGATTCACTGATCACCGCCTCGGCGCGCGCACTGGCCGCCGGCGACCCGCTCGGCGCGCTGAAGCGGATCGCGCTGCGCGACGACCCGCCGGCGCTGGCGCTGCGCGGCATCGCGATGGCGCAGCTCGGCGAGCACCCGCGCGCCCGCGAGCTGCTGCGCAGCGCGGCCCGCGGCTTCGGCGCGCATGAAGGGCTGGCGCGGGCGCGCTGCGTCGTCGCCGAGGCCGAGGTGGCGCTGGCGATGCGCGACCTCGGCGGCTCGCCGCGCGCGCTGGCCGATGCCGCGCTCGCGCTGGAGGCGCGCGACGACCATGCGAATGCGCTGCAGGCACGCCTGATCGCGGCGCGCCGGCTGCTGCTGCTGGGCCGGCTCGACGAGGCCGGCGCCGCGCTCGCGCAGCTCGACGTGCGCGGGCTGCCGGCATCGCTCGCGGCCGTGGCCGAGCTGAGCGCCGCCGAACTCGCGCTGCGCTCGCTGCGGCCGGTGCCGGCGCGTGCGGCGCTCGTGCGTGCGCAGGCGGCCGCGGAGCGTGCCGGCGTGCCCGCGCTCGCCGCCGAGGTGGCCGAGGCACAGGCCGCGCTCGACCAGCCCGCCGCGCGCCGCGTGCGCCACGCCGATGCCGGCGGCGAACAGGCCTTGCGCATCGACGAGGTCGCGGCGCTGCTGGCCTCCGATGCACTGATCGTCGATGCCTGCCGCCACGGGCTGCAGGCCGCGGACCGCTGGGTGTCGCTGGCACGCCGGCCGGTGCTGTTCGGGCTGGTGCGCGCGTTGGCGCAGGCGTGGCCGGGCGACGTCGACCGCGACGACCTGATCGAGCGCGTGTTCAACACCCGCCGCCCGGACGCGACGCACCGCGCGCGGCTGCGGGTCGAGATCGGCCGGCTGCGCGCGCTGGTCGAGCCGCTGGCCGACCTCGAAGCGACCCCGCGCGGCTTCGTGCTCCAGCCGCGCGGCGCGCGCGAGGTCGTGCTGCTCGCACCGCCGATCGACGGCGACCCAGGCGCGCTGCTGGCGCTGCTGTGCGATGGCGCGGCCTGGTCGACCTCGGCGCTGGCCCTGGCGCTCGGCGCCAGCCAGCGCACCGTGCAGCGCGCGCTCGCCGAGCTTGAAGCCGCCGGCCGCGTGCGGGCGATCGGCCAGGCGCGCTCGCGCCGCTGGCTCGCGCCGCCGCTGGCCGGATTCACGACGATCTTGTTACTCCCTGCTGCGCTGCCGATTGCATAGAGTTGTCTCACGGCGCCGATCCGCGGCGCGAGACAAGGAGCAGCAGTGAACCTCAAGACCCCGCAGAGCCCGGCCCCCCGGGTGCGCACGGCCGAGATCGTGCGCGAGTACGGCCCGTTCGGCGAATCCACCCAGGTGGCCGGCGTCACGCACGACGGCCACCAGGTGTGGGCCGCCACCGGCGCCGCGTTGGTGGCGTTCGATCCGGCGAGCGGCAACACCACGCGCACGCTGAAGCTGCCCTGCGACGCCGGCACCGCGTTCGACGGCACCCACCTGTACCAGATCGCCGAATCGCGCATCGACAAGATCGATCCGGCGACCGGCCGGGTGCTGGCGTCGATTCCGGCACCCGGCCACGGCGGCGACTCGGGGCTCGCATGGGCCGAAGGCAGCCTGTGGGTCGGGCAGCACCGCGAACGCAAGATCCATCAGATCGACCCGGCCACCGGCGCGATCCGGCGCACCATCGAATCCAACCGCTTCGTCACCGGCGTGACCTGGGTCGACGGCGAGCTGTGGCACGGCACTTGGGAAGGCGACGAGAGCGAGGTGCGTCGCATCGACCCGCGCAGCGGCGCCGTGCTGGACCGGCTGACGATGCCGGCCGGTGTCAACGTCAGCGGGCTCGAATCCGATGGCGCGGACCTGTTCTATTGCGGCGGCGGCGGCACCGGCAAGGTCCGCGCCGTGCGCCGCCCGAAGGCGTGAGCGGCTGGACGCTCGCATCGCCCTCTCTTCATCCCTCCCCTCAACCCGTCCTTCCACCACGAACGGCTCGCCGAGCCGAGGAGCATCGCCATGACCACCGACAACACCATGAACCATCCCGTCGTGTCCCGTGACCGCTGGATCGCCGAGCGCAAGACGCTGCTCGAGCGCGAGAAGGCGCTGACCCGGCAGCACGACGAACTGGCGCGCCAGCGCCGCGCGCTGCCATGGGTGCGCGTCGAGACCGACTACGTCTTCGACACGCCCGCCGGCAAGCGCTCGCTGGCCGAGCTGTTCGAGGGCCGCCGGCAGCTCGTGGTGCAGCACTTCATGCTCGCACCCGGCTGGGACGCGGGCTGCAAGAGCTGCTCGTTCATGGCCGACCACCTCGACGGGGCCGTGCCGCACCTGGCGCAGCGCGACGTCGCGATGCTGGTGGTGTCGCGCGCGCCGCTGGCCGAGATCGAGCGCTTTCGCGAACGCATGGGCTGGCAGTTCCGCTGGGTGTCGTCGAACGGCACCGACTTCAACCGCGATTTCGGCGTCACCTTCACGCCGGACGAAGTGGCGCGCGGCGAGGCCTACTACAACTACAAGCTGCAGCCGTTCCCGGCCGAAGAGGCGCCCGGCATCAGCGTGTTCTGCAAGGACGACGCGGGCCGGGTCTTCCACACCTACTCGACCTTCGGGCGCGGCGTCGAGCTGATGATGGGCACCTACGACCTGCTGGACCTGACGCCGAAGGGCCGCGACGAAGCGGGCATGAGCCACACGATGGAATGTGTGCGCCACCACGACCGCTACGAGACCGCGCCGGCCGCGAAGGCAGCAGCGGCGTCGTGCTGCTCGGCACATGCCTGAGCCATGGCCGGCCTGTGGCCCTGGGTGGCGCTCGCCGGGCTCGGGGCCTTGCACGGGCTGAGCCCGCTCAACGGCTGGGGGCTCGCGGCGGCCTGCGGCCTGCGCACGCGGGAGCGCGCGCCGGTGCGCCGGGCGCTGTGGGCGATCGGGCTCGGGCACGTGGCATCGATCGGGGCGGTGGCGGTCGTGTTCGCGCAGGGCGGGTCGGTCGACCGGGACAGCGTCTGGTGGGTGGCCGGTGGGCTGCTGGTCGTCGTGCTCGTCGGGGTGGCGACCCGCCGCGCGCTGCGAGGCCCCGCAGCGCCCGCCCCTGCAGGCGCCTCGACCGTCGGCCGCATGCTGATGGCGAGCTGGTCGTTCCTGATGACCACCGCGCACGGCGCAGGACTGATGCTGGTGCCGGCGTTCATGCCGCTGTGCCTGGCCGGGAACCCGGCGCGCGAGATCACCGCGTCGGGCTCGCTGGGCCTCGCGCTGGCGGCCGTGCTGGTCCACACGGCCGCGATGCTGGCCACCACCGGCCTCGTCGCCACCGGTGTCTGCCGCGGCATCGCGGCGATGCGGCGATAAGATGGCCCCGTCGCAGTGCCAGGAGGAAAAGTGACAGCGATGAAAAGGTTGCCGACGGCCGTTCCCGGACTCGACGAGATCCTGCACGGAGGTCTGTTCGAAGGCGGTGTCTACATCCTCGAAGGGCCCCCGGGCGTCGGCAAGACGACCCTCGCGAACCAGATCGCCTACCAGGCGCATGCCCACGACGGCATGAAGACGCTGTACGTGACCCTGCTCGCCGAATCGCACTCGCGCATGGTCCAGCACATGCAAGGCCAGGCCTACTTCAAGCCCGAAGCGGTCAATTCCGCGGTGATCTACGTCAGCGCCTACCGCGAACTGGAGCAGCAGGGCCTGAAGGCCGTGGTCGACCTGGTGCGCGGCGAACTGGCACGGCACAAGGCCTCGCTGTTCGTCGTCGACGGCCTGGTCGTCGAGAACCACGAACTCGGACCCGACGAGCGCGTCCGCCAGTTCGTCCACGGCCTGCAGAGCGTGGCATCCGCGATGACCTGCACCGGCCTGCTGCTGACCAGCGGCGGCAACCGCTCGCTGAATGCCGAGCAGACGATGGTCGACGGCATCTTCGCGTTCGAGGACTACGTCTACCAATGGCGCGCCGAGCGCCGGATCCAGATCCGCAAGTTCCGCGGCAGTGCGGTCGAGCGCGGCAAGCACACCTTCTGCATCACCGACGAGGGCCTGCGCTTCTTCCCGCGGCTCGAAGGCCTGCCCTGGCACCCGCGTGCCGATGCGCACGCCGACGAGCGACCTGTGTCGTCGGGGATGGTGGCGCTGGATGACGCCTGCCTTCACGGCGGCTTCGTTCGCGGCAGCAGCACGGTGGTGGTCGGCGACAGCGGTGCCGGCAAGACCTTGTTCGCGCTGGCGTTTGCCGCGCAGGCCAGCTTGCAGCAGCGGTGCCTGCTGCTGACCAGCGCCGACGCGCCCGGCGATCTCGTCCGTTTCGGCGAAGCCTTCTCGCTGCCCATTGCCGACGGCATCGACAGCGGTGCGCTGGAGATCCAGTGGGAACCGCAGGAAGACGAGGGCATGGACGAGATCGGGCACAAGCTGCTGCGGCTCGTCGACGAGTTCGGCTCGAAACGACTGGTGATCGACGGCCTGGCCGCACTCGCCGACACCGTCGCGTTTCCCGAGCGGGGCTATCGGTTCATCGGGCGCCTGCTGCGCGAACTGAAGGCACGGGGCGTCACGTCGGTGTTCACACTGGACCCGGCCGCGCTCGGATCGGCGGCAGGCAAGTCCTCGGCCGAGGGCCTGAAGGCCTGGTTCGACAACGTGCTGGAGATGTCGCAGGCGGTCGGTGCGGAGGATGGTCGCGAACTGACCATCCGCAAGATGCGTGGGGTGCGCGTGACTCGCACCCGGTTTCAGTTCGGGTGTGGCGCAGCCGGGCTGACGGTGTCGTAACTTTTCGGGAGCACCATGCCGATGAAGTTGATCCTGATAGTCGAAGACGAGTACGGAAACGCCGAAGTGCTGCAGATGCTGCTGGAGGCGGAGGGCTACCGGGTGGCGGCGGCAGCGAACGGCAAGGCCGCGCTGGAATTGCTGGCCGGCGAGAAGCCGGCCGTGATTCTTTCGGATTTCATGATGCCGCACATGACCGGCAGCGAACTGGGCATCTCGTTGCGCGCCAATCCCGCGCTCGCCGACATCCCGTTCGTCTTCGTCAGCGCCAGCGACGAGGGCGTCGTGCACCAGCTGTTCGAGGACTACGACGCGTTCGTCAAGAAACCGATCGAGGCCGAGAGCCTGTTGCAGCTGGTGGCGCACTTCGTCGCGAACGGACGGCCGGCGGAGCAGGACCGGCGAGACCCCGAAGTCGACCGCTCGATGCGGCTGCTGCTGCGCGGCGTGAAGTTTCCGCCGGCCTGAACGACGCCGGCGGGCGTCGGTGGGCCCGACACCTCCAGGACGAGCCGCCACCAGCGTGGCTGCCCCTGCGCGGCCTCGACCGGTGAAAATCTCCAGCATCATTTCGATAATCCTCGTATAGTCGCTCAGATGAACCAGGACGAAGTCATTGCCGCCCTCGCCGCCCTTGCGCATCCGGTCCGCCTGGACGTCTTCCGTGCACTGGTGGTGGCCGGGCCCGCCGGCCTGACCCCCGGCGTGATGAGCGAGGGACTCGGCATCGTCGGCACGACGCTGTCCTTCCACCTGAAGGAACTGGTGAGCGCCGGCCTTGTCACGCAGGAGCGCGTGAGCCGGCACCTGGTCTACCGCGCAGCCTATGAGCGCATGAACGGCGTCATCGGCTACCTCACCGAGAACTGCTGCGCGGGCGAAACCTGCGCAGTCCCTGCCGTGGCCACCGGCTGCGGATGCTGATCCACCCCAGGAGACCGAAATGAAGCGATTCCATGTCCACGCCCACGTCCAGGACCTGCAGGCGAGCATCGCCTTCTATTCGAAGATGTTTTCCGCGGCGCCCACCCGCGTCGAGAGCGACTATGCGAAGTGGATGATCGAAGACCCTCGCATCAACTTCGCCATCTCGACGCGAGGCGGTGCGCCCGGCGTCGACCACCTCGGCATCCAGGCCGACACCGAGGAAGAACTTGCCGCGCTGAAGGCCAGCGCCGACGCCGCCGACATGACGCTGCTCGATGTCGGCGAGACGAGCTGCTGCTACGCGCGCAGCGACAAGTACTGGGTGACCGATCCGCAGGGCATTGCGTGGGAGCAGTTCCGCACGCTCGGCAACATCCCGGTGTTCGGCGAGCAGCCGCCAGCGACGGAGTCCAGCCCGGCCGCGTGCTGCGCGAGCAGCGCACCGCGAGGCAAGCCGTTGAGCATCCCCGTCAACGCCGCGCCCTCGCCCTCGTGCTGCTGACCCCGCACCACCGATGCACAGCCTGACCCGACGAGCGTGTGCCGAGCTTCTCGGCACAGGCCTGCTGCTGGCGGTGGTCATCGGCTCCGGCATCATGGCGGAGCGCCTGGCCGGCGGGAACCTGGCCATCGCATTGCTCGCGAACGCACTGGCCACCGTGGGCGGGCTGTACGTGCTGATCGAGGTGTTCGGCCCGGTGAGCGGTGCGCACTTCAATCCAGCGGTATCGGGCGCGATGGTCGCCCTGGGCCGGCTGCCGCGCTCCGACCTCGCCGCCTACGTCGGCGCCCAACTGCTCGGCGCGGCCTGCGGTGCATGGCTCGCGCACGGCATGTTCGATCTGCCGCTGCTGCAGCTCGCGGCCAGGACACGCAGCAGCCCCGGGCAGTGGCTCGCTGAAGGCGTTGCGACCTTCGGCCTCCTGCTGGTCATCCTGCGCGCGCCGCCCTCCCGCACGCCCATCGCGGTCGCCGCGTACATCGGCGCCGCGTACTGGTTCACCGCGTCGACCTCGTTCGCCAATCCTGCGGCGGTCGCGGGCCGCATGCTCAGCGACAGCTTCGCGGGCATCGCGCCGGGCAGCGCTCCCGCGTTCATCGCGGCCGAGGCGGCGGGCGCGGCGCTCGCCGTGGCGGCGCACCGCTGGCTCCTGCCACCGGCGCCTTGTTCAGCCAACTCTTGTTCGGTGCAGCACCATGAGTGACATCACGATCTTTCACAACCCGGCCTGCGGCACCTCGCGCAACGTGCTGGCCCTGATCCGGCACGCCGGCATCGAGCCGACCGTCATCGAGTACTTGAAGAACCCGCCCTCCAAGGAACGTCTGCGCGAGCTGGTCGCCGCCACAGGGCAGCCCGTGCGCGCGCTGCTGCGCGAAAAGGGCACGCCGTTCGCGGAGCTGGGGCTCGATCAAGCCCATTGGACCGACGAGCAGTTGCTCGACTTCATCGTCGAACATCCCATCCTCCTGAACCGGCCGGTCGTCGTCACGTCGCTGGGCACGGCGCTGTGCCGCCCGTCGGAAGCCGTGCTCGCGCTGCTGCCGGTCGGAAGGCTCGCGCCATTCACGAAAGAGGATGGCGAGATGGTGGTGGACGATGGGGTTCGTCGTGGCTAGCGCAGCGACGATCCGGCCCGGGCTGCCGGCGGACTGGCCGACCATCGCGGACTTGCTGACGAGTTCGAAGCTTCCGGTCGAAGGTGCGCAGGAATGCCTGCAGCACTTCGTCGTCGCCGAGGAGGCGTCGGAGGTGGTGGGCTGTGCGGCGCTGGAGCCGCACGGTCAGCACGCGCTGCTGCGCTCAGTGGCGGTGTCGCAGCAGCACCGGCGCCGCGGCTTGGCGCGCGCGATGATCGAGCATCGGGTCGATTCGGCGCGCCGCCTCGGCTTGGGCGAGCTGCACCTGCTCACCACCACGGCATCGCCCTACTTCGCACGGATGGGCTTCGCCGCTGTTGCGAGATCTATGGTGCCTGCCGATCTAGATGCTTCGGCGGAGTTCCAGGGGGCTTGTCCCGCGTCGGCCGTGCTGATGCGCCTGGACCTGCGCATTCGGGCCGCAACGCCGCGTGACGCCGAAGCGGTTGCAGCCATCTATGCGCCGATCGTCAGCAGCACCTCGATCTCATTCGAACTCGATCCGCCATCCGCCGACGAGATGCGACGGCGCATCGAAGCGACGCTGCCTGCGCTGCCCTGGCTGGTGTCCGTCGATGCCCATGGCGAGGTAGACGGCTATGCGTACGCGAGCCGGCACCGCGAGCGCGCGGCCTATCAGTGGTCTGTGGATTGCACCGCCTACGTCCGGGAAGACTGCCGCGGGCGCGGGGTCGGGCGGCGCCTGTACAGCCACCTGCTGGCGACGCTGAAGGGGCTCGGCTACCACCAGGCCTTCGCCGGCATTGCCCTGCCCAACGCGGCGAGCGTCGCGCTGCACACCGCGATGGGATTCGAACCCGTGGGCACGTTCCGCGAGGTCGGCTTCAAACTCGACGCATGGCGGGACGTGAGCTGGTGGCAATGCCAACTGCAACGCAACGAAGCCCCGCTGCGGACGCCGAGAACCATCGAGGAGGCGCCGCTGTCCGCCGCGGATATCGAGCGGAAGGCTAACGACGCCGTCGGCTCACCAGTTCGCGCGAGATGCTGACGCATGCAACAGGAACGATCGGATGAGTGATTCGGCAGCAGCGAGAACGGGGCGGCGGTCGCGGTCCATACCAGTTTCTTGTCTATGACTGAATCGCCCCGGCTTTCGAGGAGGCTCCTTCGATTGAGAGAATGGAGCAATGAGGAAGTCCCCGAAGTTTTCACCTGAGGTGATGGAGCGCGCGGTGCGCATGGTTCTGGAGTCGCAGGGCCAGTACGAGTCGCAGTGGGCGGCGATCGAATCGATCTCGGCCAAGATCGGCTGCACGGCCGAGACGCTGCGGCGCTGGGTGAGGCAGGCAGAGCGAGACGAGGGGCTGCGGCCTGGCCCGACGACGAGCGAGCAGCAGCGCATCAAGGAGCTCGAACGCGAGGTGCGCGAGCTGCGCCAGACCAACGAGATCCTGAAGCTGGCGAGCGCGTTTTTCGCGAAGGCGGAGCTCGACCGCCATCACAAGAAGTGAGAGCGTTCATCGACGCGCAGCGCGGGCACTTCGGGGTCGAGCCGATCTGCAAGGCGTTGCAGGTTGCCCCGTCGGGCTACTGGCGCCACGCGGCGCGGGTGCGCAACCCGGCGCTGGCGCCGCAGCGGGCCAGGCGCGATGCGACCCTGGTCGATCACGTCCAACGGGTGCACCGAGCCAACCTGCAGGTCTACGGCGCTCGCAAGGTCTGGCGGCAATTGCACCGCGAGGGCTTGGCAGTGGCGCGCTGCACGGTCGAGCGGCTGATGCGGCTCAAGGGCCTGCAGGGTGCGCGGCGCGGCAAGGTGGTTCGAACCACGACGCCGGACGCGAAGGCGGCATGCCCGCAGGATCGGGTGAACCGGCAGTTCCACGCCGAGCGGCCGAACCAGCTGTGGGTCAGCGACTTCACCTACGTCTCGACTTGGCAGGGCATGGTCTACGTCGCCTTCGTGATCGACGTGTACGCGCGGTTCATCGTGGGCTGGCGGGTCAGCAGCTCGATGCGAACGGACTTCGTGCTCGACGCGCTGGAGCAGGCGCTGTACGCGCGCAAGCCCGAGCGCGATGGGGCACTGATCCACCACTCCGATCGCGGCTCGCAATACGTCAGCATCCGCTACTCCGAGCGCCTGGCCGAGGCCGGCGTGGAGCCGTCGGTGGGCTCCAAAGGGGACAGCTACGACAACGCGCTGGCCGAGACGATCAACGGGCTCTACAAGACCGAGTTGATCCATCGACGCGCGCCGTGGAAGTCCGAGGAGGCCGTCGAACTCGCCACGCTCGAATGGGTCTCGTGGTTCAACCATCACCGGCTGCTGGAGCCCATCGGCTACATGCCGCCGGCCGAAGCCGAGGCAAACTACCACCGGCAACTCGCCACCCGTCAGGCCGTCACGGCCTGACTCACACCAACCGGCCTCCACAAAAGCCGGGGCGATTCAGACCTTCCCGCACGCGCCGTGAGTTTCAGCAGCGTGGCTCCCGTCAGCTCAGCTAGCTGCCTTGTCTGAGCCAGTACCGCTTCGGTTTCGTTCAGCTTGCGACTCACCTTCGCTTCGAGGCCCAGCCCCTTCAGCATGTCGAAGCGTTCAATGGTGCCCGCCATGAGCAACAGTAGGCCGGCCACGAGGCCGGTCCCAGCAAGGGATGCGTTGCCAGCTACAAGCTGCGCCAGGCCGGCCACAAGGGCGGTGAGACCGGCGGAACAGCAAAGCCAGTTCACCAGGCGATGCCGCCACTTCTGTTCACCATCGATGTTGTTCACGCGCGGCCCTCCGAGCCGCCAGCATCGCACACCTCTCCGTCGCAGCACACCGATATGCCTAGGCCCGACGAGCCCGCCGACCGGGCGGATGAAGGCACAACGTGCGCGGATATTCCAAACTTTGGAATATGGCGCTCCGGGTGCTCAAGGATTAGGCACCTCAGAAAGCGGAAAAGCCCTTGCAAGTCATTGACTCACAAGGGCTTTTTGTTGGCGGAGTGGACGGGGCTCGAACCCGCGACCCCCGGCGTGACAGGCCGGTATTCTAACCAACTGAACTACCACTCCAATTCTTCTTACCGCAGCGGGTTTCCGCTTTGATCCGCAGCCTTTCAGCCGTCGACTCTCTGCGCAAGCCCCGCCAAACTTGGCGTCCCCTAGGGGATTCGAACCCCTGTAATCACCGTGAAAGGGTGGTGTCCTAGGCCTCTAGACGAAGGGGACAAAAACTCTTCACATCTTCACCACTTCGAACAGCGCACCCCGACTCGATGTCTTGGTGGAGGTAAGCGGGATCGAACCGCTGACCTCTTGCATGCCATGCAAGCGCTCTCCCAGCTGAGCTATACCCCCTTGGGTTTCCTGTCGGCCGCTCTTTCGAACCACCTTCAGACGCTGCGCTGTTCTCACTAGCGAAGACCACGATTATAGGCAGATTTTTCAGGCCTTCTGGAGACGCTCCAGAATTTTTTCGCGCGCGAACAGCTCGAGCACCGCATCGACCGACGGCGTCTGCGCACGACCGCACACCAGCACGCGAACCGCATGCGCCAGCTGCGGCATCTTCAGGCCGTGCGCCGCCAGCGTCTCCTTGATCGCGGCCGCGATCGCGGGCTTGGTCCAGTCGCTCAACGCAGCAAGCTTGTCGCGCAGCGTCGCGAGCGCCGGCTTGACCGCATCGGTCACGTGCGCCGCCAGGTCTTCGGCGCTCGGCGCCACGTCGGCGAAATACATCTGCAGCCAGTCGGCCAGTTCCACCGTCGTCGAGCAACGGTCCTTGAACAAGCCGCAGCGCGCGGCCACCTCGTCTTCCGACACGCGCAAGCCGCGGCGTGCGAACTGCCCCACCACCAGCGCGGCCAGTCGCCGCTCGTCGATGGTCTTCAGGTAGTGCGCGTTGACCCACGCGAGCTTCGCCGCATCCCATTGCGCCGGGCTCTTCGACAGGTGGGTGCCATCGAACCACGACACCAGCTGCTCGCGCGTGAACAGCTCTTCGTCGCCATGGCTCCAGCCCAGGCGCGCCAGGTAGTTCAGCATCGCCTCCGGCAGGAAGCCGTTCTCCTCGTACGCCGTCACGCTGACCGCGCCGCGCCGCTTCGACAGCTTCTGCCCGTCGTCGCCGAGGATCACCGGCACGTGCCCGAACAGCGGCAGCGGCGCCTTCAGCGCATTGAAGATGTTGATCTGCCACGGCGTGTTGTTCACATGCTCGTCGCCGCGGAACACATGGCTGATCGCCATGTCCCAGTCGTCGACGACCACCGCGAAGTTGTAGGTCGGCACGCCGTCGGCCCGCATGATGATCAGGTCGTCGATCTCCTTGTTCGCGATGCTGATCGTGCCCTTGACCAGGTCGTCCCAGCTGACGATGCCGTCATGCGGATTCGCGAAGCGGATCACCGCTTCCACGCCGGCCGGCGGCGGCGGCAGCGTCTTGCCCGGCGCGGGGCGCCAGCGGCCGTCGTAGTGCGTCTTCTCGCCGCGCGCGCGCTGTGCTTCACGCATCGCGTCGAGCTCCTCGGGCGTGGTGTAGCAGCGGTAGGCATGGCCGTCGGCCAGCATCTGGTCCACCACCGCGCGGTAGCGGTCGAGCCGCTGCATCTGGTAGATCGGACCTTCGTTGTAATCAAGCCCGAGCCAGCGCATCGATGCGAGGATCTGGTCGACCGAATCCTGCGTCGAGCGGGCGACGTCGGTGTCTTCGATGCGCAAGACGAACTCGCCGCCGAAGTGGCGCGCGAAGGCCCACGAGTACAGCGCGGTGCGGGCCGTGCCCAGGTGCAGGAAGCCGGTGGGCGACGGGGCGATGCGGGTGCGGATCGGTCGGGTCATGGTGTCGGGGTCAAAGGGAATCGAGGCCAACCAGGCCACGCAGCAGGTCGGCCTTCAGGTCTTCTACATCGTCGAGGCCGACGGCCACGCGAACCAGGCCCTGCGTGATGCCGGCGGCTTGCCGCTGCTCTTCGGTCAGGCGGCCGTGCGAGGTGCTAGCCGGGTGCGTGATCGTGGTCTTGGTGTCGCCGAGGTTGGCGGTGATCGAGCAGACCTGCGTCCGGTCGATCACGTGGAATGCGTTCTTGCGGGCGCTCGCGGCGTCGCTGCTCTTCACGGCGAACGACACGACCGCGCCGCCCGAGCCCGACTGCTGCGCCATCGCCAGCGCATGCTGCGGGTGCGAACGCAGGCCGGGGTAGAACACCCGCGCCACCTGCGGCTGCTGCTCGAGCCACCCTGCCAGTTCAAGCGCGCGATCGCCCTGCGCCTGCATCCGGATCGACAGTGTCTCCAGGCCCTTCAGCACCACCCAGGCGTTGAATGGCGACAGCGACATCCCCGCGCTGCGCATCACCGGCACGAACCTGTCGTTGATCAGCTGCTCCGGTCCGCAGACGGCCCCGGCGATCACGCGGCCCTGGCCGTCGAGGTACTTGGTGCCCGAATGCACGACCAGGTCGGCGCCGTATTCGATCGGCCGCTGCAGCGCCGGCGAGCAGAAGCAGTTGTCGACCGCCAGCAGCGCGCCGGCATCGTGCGCGATCTGCGCCAGCGCGCGGATGTCGCAGACCTCGGTCAGCGGGTTGGTCGGCGATTCGGCGAACAGCAGCTTCGTGTTCGGCTTCACCGCCCGCCGCCAGTCGTCGGGATCGGTCTGCGACACGAACGTGGTCTCGACGCCGAACTTCGCGAACTCGCGGCCGAACAGCATGATGGTCGAACCGAACACGCTGCGCGAGCAGATCACATGGTCGCCGGCCTTCAGCAGCGCCATGCCGAGCAGCAGGATCGCGCTCATGCCGCTGGCCGTGCCGATGCAGGCCTGCGCACCTTCGAGCGCCGCCAGGCGGCGCTCGAACATCGTCACCGTCGGGTTGCTGAAGCGCGAGTAGATGAAGGCTTCTTCCTCGTTCGCGAAGCGCGCGGCGGCACTCGCCGCGTCGGGCTGCACGAAGCTGCTGGTCAGGAACAGCGCCTCGGAGTTCTCGCCCCACGCGCTGGGCGGCAGGCCTTCGCGCACGGCCAGCGTGTCGCGCCGCACGTCGGCCGGCAGCTCGACGCGCGGAATGCCCCGCTTCGCCGGCGCGTCCGCCATCAGCCGCGCTCCGTCGTCGCGCTCTGCAGCGCGAGGCGCGAGCGGTCGGTGTTCTCTTCCTCGTCGCCCTGCGACTTGCGCTGCGTAGCGATCGCATCGAAGTCGGCGGCCGTCACGTCGCCGGTCACGTAGTAGCCGTCGAAGCACGAGGCCTCGAAGCCGTTCAGCGTCGGGTTCAGCGCGCCGACCACCTTCTTCATCGCGGCCACGTCCTGGTAGACCAGCGCGTCGGCGCCGATGAACTGGCGGATCTCCTCGATGCTGCGGTTGTGCGCGATCAGCTCTTCGCTGGTCGGCATGTCGATGCCGTACACATTCGGGAAGCGCACCGGCGGCGCGGCCGACGCCAGGTAGACCTTGCGCGCGCCGGCGTCGCGCGCCATCTGCACGATCTCCTTCGACGTGGTGCCGCGCACGATGGAATCGTCGACCAGCAGCACATTGCGGCCCTTGAACTCGACCGTGATCGCATTGAGCTTCTGGCGCACCGACTTCTTGCGTGCGCCCTGCCCCGGCATGATGAAGGTGCGGCCGACGTAGCGGTTCTTCACGAAGCCTTCGCGGTACGGCTTGCCGATCTTCTGCGCGAGCTGCATCGCCGACGGGCGGCTCGATTCGGGGATCGGGATCACCACGTCGATCTCGTTCGGCGGCATCGTCGAGATCAGGCGCTGCGCCAGCGTCTCGCCCATGTTGAGGCGCGCCTGGTAGACCGACACGCCATCCATCACCGAATCGGGCCGCGCCAGGTACACGAACTCGAACATGCAGGGGTTCAGCGTCGGGTTCTCGGCGCACTGCTGCGTGTGGATCTTGCCGGCCAGGTCGATGAAGACGGCCTCGCCCGGCGCCACGTCGCGGATCAGCTTGTGGCCGGTGCCTTCGAGCGCCACCGATTCGCTGGCCACCATCACCTCCGGGCCGTCGGGCGTCATCGCCTCGCCGAAGCACAGCGGGCGGATGCCGTACGGATCGCGGAAGGCCAGCAGGCCGTAGCCGGCGATCAGCGCGACCACCGCATACGAGCCCTTGATGCGCTTGTGCACCGCGCCGACCGCCTTGAAGATCTCGTCGGTGGTCAGCGGCAGGTTGCGCGCGGCCATCTCGAGCTCGTGCGCGAGGATGTTGATCAGCACCTCGGTGTCGCTCTCGGTGTTGATGTGGCGGCGGTCGACGTCGAACAGCTCCTGCTTCAGCGAATGCGCGTTGGTCAGGTTGCCGTTGTGCACCAGCACGATGCCGAACGGCGCGTTGACGTAGAAGGGCTGGGCCTCTTCCTCGTTGTAGGCGTTGCCGGCGGTCGGGTAGCGCACCTGGCCCAGCCCGACGGTGCCCGGCAGCCCGCGCATGTTGCGGGTGCGGAACACGTCGCGCACCATGCCGCGCGCCTTGTGCATGAAGCACTTGGTGCCCTGCATCGTGACGATGCCGGCGGCGTCCTGGCCGCGGTGCTGCAGCAGCAGCAGCGCGTCGTAGATCAGCTGGTTGACCGGCGTTTTCGAGATCACGCCAACGATGCCGCACATGGGGAAGTCCTTGCGTTGTTCAGCCGGCCCGCGTCATGCGGGCAGGTGGGAAGAGAGTTGAGGCGGAAGCAGCGGCTTCAAGCCCGCCAATGCGGCATTGAGCCACGGCGCGCCGGCCGATGCCTGCCAGGCCGGCGATGTCACCAGCGGCGTCATGCCGACCACCATGCCGACGGCCAGCAGCACGACCACGCCGCGCAGCAGCCCGAAGAAGCCGCCCAGCAGGCGGTCGATGATGCTCAGCGGCGTCACGTGGATCAAGAAGCGCAGCAGCCGCGCCAGGATGCCCCAGACGATCAGCGCCGCAACGAAGGTGAGCGCGAACGCGGCCGCATGGTTGATGCCGGAGCCGATGCGGCCGACCGGGATGTGCGGCGCGACCATCGGCGTCAGCCATTGGGCAGCGAACCAGGCCGCGAACCAGCCGACCAGCGACAGCAGCTCGAACACCAGGCCGCGCACGAGGCCCACCAGGACGGAAAGGCCCAGGATGCCGAGAAACAATGCATCGACCCAGCCCATCGGCGCCATCACAGCGTCAGGATGGCCGACGGCAGGCCGGCAGTCTTGATCTTCGCGGCGGCCTTGTCGGCCTCGTCGCGCGACGCGAACGGGCCGACCCGCACCCGGATGCGGTTGCCGGCCGAGGTCTCGACCACCTGCGTGTAGGTCTTCAGGCCGAGCTTCTCGACCTTGTGGCGGGCATCGCGCGCGGCCGTCAGCTCGGCGAACGCACCGACCTGCACGACGAAGCGGCCGGCCGCTTCGGGTGTTGCGGGCTTGCCGTCGAGCAGGGCCTGCACGCGGGCGCTGTCGCTGGGCCTGGCGGCGGGTTTGTCGGCGGGCTTGTCGATCGGTTTGTCAGCCGGCTTCTCGGCCGGCTTGCGCTCGACCGGCGCAGCCGCGGGAGCTGGCGTCGGCTTCGGCGTGACCGCGGCCACGACCGGCGGCGGTGCCACCGCGGCCGGTGCCGAGGCCGGCTGCTCGCGGCCCGCCTCGGCGACGTTCTCGGTGATCACGCTCGGCGGCAGCGGCGCCGGCTTCGGAACGGCCGCCCGGGCACCGGTCGATGCAGGCGCGGGCGCCGGTGCGGCCGAGGTGTCGCGCCGCAGTTCCACCGGCGTGTCGACCGGCAACGGCCGCGGCTGGGTTTCGAACAACAGCGGGAAGCCGATCACGCCGGCAATCACCAGCACGGCCGCGCCGACGAGCCGCTGGCGCGCGCGCGTGCGGGCCTGTGCGACGGTGTCGGGGGATTCGGCCACCGGGGGCGCCTTCGCCTTGGACGAGGCCTTGGCGGTGCGCTCGGGTGCGCTGTTGGGCATGCCATTGGCCGCATTGCCCGTGTTGCGCTTCAGGAAGGACAGCAGACCCATGAAGAGCTGATTCCAGGTGAGCAGAGAGCGATCAGCTCAGGTGCTTGGCAGAGAAGTGTTTGGCAGAGAGCCTGGGGATGCCGTCCTTCAGCACGCCGCCCACGGTGAAGAACGAGCCGAAGACGACGATTCTATCAGCCGGGTCTGCGGTCACTATCGTCGCGCGCAGGGCCTCGTCGGGGTTCGCGTGACGGAATGTGGTGACCGGGCCCGGACCCTTCAGCGCGAGGCGTTCGTGCAGTTGCTGCAGGTCGGCCGCGCTGGCCGCCCGCGCGATCGGCAGGTCGGTGAAATGCCACGCGTCGACCAGCGGTGCCATGCGGCGGATGATCGCTTCGAGGTCCTTGTCGGCCATTGCGCCGAACACCACGTGCGTGCGCGGGAAGAAGCCCATCTGGTCGAGGTTCTCGGCCAGCGCGCCGACCGCATGCGGGTTGTGCGCGACGTCGAGCACCAGCGTCGGCTGGCCGGGCACGATCTGGAAGCGGCCGGTCAGCTCGACCGACGCGAAGCCGTTGCGCACCGCCTGCGCGGTGATCGGCAGCCGGTCGCGCAGCGCTTCGAAGGCGGCCAGCGCGGCCGATGCGTTCAGCAGCTGGTTCGCGCCGCGCAGCGCCGGGTACGCGAGCCCGTTGAAGCGCTTGTCGCGCCCGCCCCAGCCCCATTGCTGCTGGTCGCCGGCGTAGTTGAAATCGCGGCCGAGCAGCCGCAGGTCGGCACCGATCTCGGCGGCGCGCGCGACGATGCTGGCCGGCACCATCGGATCGCCGACCACAACCGGCTTGCCGGTGCGCATGATGCCGGCCTTCTCGCGGCCGATCGATTCGCGGTCGGTGCCGAGCCAGGCGGTGTGGTCGATGTCGATGCTGGTGATCACCGCGCAATCGGTGTCGATCGCGTTGACGGTGTCGAGCCGGCCGCCGAGACCGACCTCGAGGATCACCATGTCGAGCGGCGCGCTCGCGAGCAGCCGCAGGATCGCCATCGTCGTGAACTCGAAGTAGGTCAGCGGCATGCCGGCGCGCGCTGCTTCGACGGCTTCGAAGTGCGGGATCAGCTCGGCCGCGTCGACGCTGCGGCCGTTCACGCGGCAGCGCTCCTCGAAGTGCACGAAATGCGGCTTGATGTAGAGCCCGACGCGGTAGCCGGCCTGCAGCCCGATCGATTCGAGCATCGCGCAGGTCGAGCCCTTGCCGTTGGTGCCGGCCACCGTGATCACCGGCACCTGGAAATCGATGCCCAGCCGCTGCTTGATCAGCAGGCTGCGCTCGAGGCCCATGTCGATGTCCTTGGAGTGCAGCTGCTCGCAGTGGGCGAGCCAGTCGGCGAGCGTGGTCGGTGTGGCCATGGTGGTGTCAGAAGAAGGAAAGGCGGCCGAGGCCGCCTTTCAGTGGGGCAGCGAGGTTCGGTGTCAGGCCACCGCGTCGGCGCTCTGGCGCTGCAGCATCGCCAGCGAGCGGGCGATCGTCGTGCGCAGTTCGCGCCGGTCGACGATGCCGTCGATTGCGCCGGTCTTGACCAGGAACTCGGCGCGCTGGAAGCCTTCGGGCAGCTTCTCGCGCACGGTGTTCTCGATCACGCGCGGGCCGGCGAAGCCGATCAGCGCCTTCGGTTCGGCCAGCACGATGTCGCCGACGAACGCGAAGCTCGCCGAGACACCGCCCATCGTCGGATCGGTCAGCACGCTGATGTACGGCAGCTTCGCCTTCGCCAGCAGCGTCAGCGCGGCATTGGTCTTGGCCATCTGCATCAGGCTCAGCAGGCCTTCCTGCATGCGCGCGCCACCGGTGGCGGCGAAGCTGACAAAGGGCACCTTCTGCTCGACCGCGGTCTCGACGCCGCGCACGAAGCGCTCGCCGACCACCGAACCCATCGAGCCGCCCATGAAGTCGAACTCGAAGCAGGCCGCCACCAGCGGGATGCTGAGCACCGCGCCGCCCATCACGACCAGCGCATCGGTCTCGCCGGTGCTCTCGAGCGATTCCTTGAGCCGCTCGGGGTAGCGCTTGCTGTCCTTGAACTTCAGCGCGTCGACCGGCAGCACCTCCTGGCCGATCTCGTAGCGGCCTTCGCCGTCGAGGAAGGCATCGAGCCGCGCGCGGGCGCGGATGCGGTGGTGGTGGCCGCATTTCGGGCAGACGTTGATGTTCTGCTCGAGGTCGCTCTTGTAGAGCACGGTGTCGCACGACGGGCACTTGATCCACAGGCCTTCGGGCACCGTGCGGCGCTCGCTCGGGTCCGTCTGCTGCATCTTCGGCGGAAGCAGTTTCTCGAGCCAACTCATGCGGGAGCTCCTTTCAGGGTATCGAGGGCGGCGCGGATCTCGGCGATGAACGCCGCGGCCGCGGGGACGACATTGTCGCGCGTCTGGGTTTCGAGCAATTGCACGATGCGGGATCCGATGACCACCGCATCCGACACCTTCGCGACCGCGATGGCGGTCTGGGCGTCGCGAATGCCGAAGCCTACACCCACCGGCACCTGCACATGGGCCTGGATCCGGGGCACCATGCGGCCCACCGCGTCGGTGTCGAGGTGGCCGGCGCCCGTCACGCCCTTCAGCGAAACGTAGTAGACATAGCCGCTCGCGATGCGGCCGACGTCTTTCATGCGCTGTTCGGTGGAGGTGGGTGCGAGCAGGAAGATCGGGTCGAGGTGCGCCGCCTTCAGCCGGGCCGCGAAGGCCTCGCACTCCTCGGGCGGGTAGTCGACGACCAGCACGCCGTCGACTCCGGCCGCGGCGGCATCGCGCACGAAGGCGTCGGTGCCGTGGCGCTGGTCATAGCGCTCCACCGGATTGGCATAGCCCATCAGCACCAGCGGCGTCGTCGTGTTGCGGGCCCGGAAGCCGCGCACGTAGTCGAGCACCTGCGGCATGCCGATCTTCTTCGCGAGGGCGCGTTCGGCCGCCTTCTGGATCACCGGGCCGTCGGCCATCGGGTCGGAGAACGGCACGCCGAGTTCGATCACGTCGGCCCCTGCGTCGGCCATCGCGAGCATCAGCTCGACGGTCGCGTCCGGGAACGGGTCGCCGGCGGTGATGTACGGGATCAGTGCCTTGCGGCCTTCGGTCTTCAGCGCATTGAAGCGGGTGGCGATGCGGCTCATGCGGCCCCCTTGACGGTCTGGCCCGCTTCGGACGGTTGCGCGTAGACCTTCTGGCCGGACAGGTCGGCGACGGTGCCGATGTCCTTGTCGCCGCGGCCGGACAGGTTGACGAGCAGGTGCTGGTCGGGGCGCATCGTCGGCGCGAGCTTCATCGCATGCGCGACCGCATGCGACGACTCCAGCGCCGGGATGATGCCTTCGGTGCGGCACAGGTAGTGGAAGGCCTTCAGCGCTTCGTCGTCGGTGATGCCGACGTACTCGGCACGGCCGGTGTCCTTCAGGTAGGCATGCTCCGGGCCGACGCCCGGGTAGTCGAGGCCGGCGGAGATCGAGTGCGTCTCGATGATCTGGCCGTTCTCGTCCTGCAGCAGGTAGGTGCGGTTGCCGTGCAGCACGCCGGGCGAACCGGCGCTGAGGCTCGCGGCATGCTTGCCGGAATCGAGCCCCTGCCCCGCCGCTTCGACGCCGATCAGCCGCGTACCGGCATGCTCGATGTAGGGATAGAAGATGCCCATCGCGTTGCTGCCACCGCCGACGCTGGCGATCACCGCATCGGGCTGGCGGCCGGCCAGCTCGGGCATCTGCAGCAGGCATTCGTCGCCGATCACGCGCTGGAAGTCGCGCACCATCGCCGGGTACGGGTGCGGGCCGGCCACCGTGCCGATGATGTAGAAGGTGTTCTCGACGTTCGTGACCCAGTCGCGCAGCGCTTCGTTCAGCGCGTCTTTCAGCGTCTTCGAACCGCTCTCGACCGGCACCACGCTCGCGCCGAGCAGCTTCATGCGGTAGACGTTCGGCGACTGGCGCTTGACGTCTTCGCTGCCCATGTAGACGACGCACTCCATGCCGTAGCGCGCGCAGATGGTGGCGGTGGCCACGCCATGCTGGCCGGCGCCGGTCTCGGCGATCACGCGCGGCTTGCCCATGCGGCGGGCCAGCAGCGCCTGGCCGATGGTGTTGTTGATCTTGTGCGCGCCGGTGTGGTTGAGGTCTTCGCGCTTCAGGTAGATCTGCGCGCCGCCCAGCTCGCGGCTCATGCGCGCCGCGTGGTAGACCGGGCTCGGCCGGCCGACGAAGTGACGCAGTTCGCTGTGGTACTCGGCCAGGAAGGCCGGGTCGCGCTGCGCCTCGGCATAGGCGGCCTTCAGTTCATCGAGCGCGTGGATCAGGGTCTCGGCAACGAAGGTGCCGCCATAGGGCCCGAAATGCCCGCTGGCATCGGGCTGCTGGTATTTCGACATGGATTGACTCGCTTCAGGGTGGGGTGACCGCCGCGGTGCTGACGACAAGGGCGTCGGCTTCGCGCACGGCACTGCAGAAACGGCGGATCAGCACGGCATCCTTGATGCCTTTGGCTGCCTCGACGCCGGAACTCACGTCAACGGCCCAGGGCCGCACCCGAAGAATTCCTTCGATCACATTTCCGGCATGCAACCCACCAGACAAAACGACTGGAGAGCGCACGTTTCGAGGAATGAGTGACCAATCAAAAACCTTTCCGCCTCCGCCATACCCGTCGACATGAGCGTCGAGCAACAGCCCCTGGGCGAGCGGGAACCGAGCCGCGAAGTCTAGCAAATCGAAATCCCCCGCCATGCGGGCGGCTCGCAGGAACGGACGGCCGGCCGCGGCGCAGTCGGCCGGCGTCTCGTCGCCGTGGAACTGCGCCAGCAGGTTCGGGATCGCCGCGACTGCGCTCGCGATCAGCGCCGGCGCGGCATTGACGAACAGCGTGACCGGCGTGACGAAGGGCGGCAGCCGGCGCGCCAGCTCGGCCGCGCGCTCGACGCTGACATGCCGCGGGCTGCGCTCGTACAGCACGAAGCCGACCGCATCGGCGCCGGCCGCGACGGCCGCGTCGACATCGGCCTCGCGCGTCAGGCCGCAGATCTTGATTCGGGTGCGTGCGCTCATCGGGTCAGGTCAGGGCGTGGTCGACACCGTCCCACCGGGCAGCCAGTCCATCGGCGGCGTGTGGCTCGGGATCTCGAAGCGCGCATCGTAGTACGGCCCGGTGAAGTACAGCCCGTCCGGGGAGAAGGTCGGTGCCGCGGCGCTGCGCGAGCGCGAGGCCAGCACCTCGGCCATCCAGCCCGGCGCACGCTGCCCGGCGCCGATCGCCACCAGGCAGCCCATGATGTTGCGCACCATGTGGTGCAGGAAGGCGTTGCCGTCGAAATCGAAGCGCCAGTACGCGCCGAAACGGCGGATGCGGATCTCGCGCAAGGTCTTCACCGGCGTCGGCGACTGGCATTCGGCGGCACGGAAGGCGCTGAAATCATGCTCGCCGATCAGCACCGCGGCGCCCTCGCGCATCGCATCGCCGTCGAGCGGGCGGAACACCCAGCCGGCCGCGCCGGCGCCGACGGCCGCGCGCACCCGCGACTCGAGCAGCAGGTAGGCATAGCGGCGGCCGCGTGCGCTGTTGCGGGCGTGGAAATCCTCGGGCACCGGCCGGCACCACTGCACCGCGATGTCGGGCGGCAGGAAGCGGTTGGTGCCGCGCATCCACGATTCGGTCTCGCGCGCAACTGGCGCATGCAGGTGCACGACCTGGTTCAGCGCATGCACGCCGGCATCGGTGCGGCCGGCGCACATCGTGCGAACGGGCGTGGCCGCGAATTGCGACAACGCCCGTTCGAGATGGTCCTGGAGGGTCTGCCCACCCGGCTGGCTCTGCCAGCCGCGGTAGGCCTGGCCCTGGTAGCTGATACCGAGGGCCAGCTTCTCTTGGCTCACGTGCCTTCGTTCACCCGAGGTCGGAGAGCATGGCCTGTGCGCGCGTCTTGGTCGCGCCGCTCGCCTTGGCGATCACTTCCTGCAGCAGGTCGCGGGCGCCTTCCATGTCGCCGATCTGGCGGAATTCCTCAGCCAGTTCGAGCTTGCGCGCGATCGGGTCGGAGCCGTCGTCCGGCGTGTCGCCCAGGTCGATGTCGCCGAACTCGTTGCTCGATGCCGGTGCTGCGGCGGCACGCGGCGCGGCAGGAGCGGGAATCGTCGAATCGCCCAGGTCCAGCGAGATGCTGGACAGGTCGAAGTCCATCGGTGCGCTGGCCGGCGCGCTGCGCGCGGGCGCCGGTGCCGCGCGCGGCGGCGGGGGCGGCGGATCCAGCGGCAGGTCGAAGCTCATGTCGTCCAGCGCGTGGCCGACCTCGCCGGTCGGCAGCGGCTGGGTCTCTTCCGGCAGGTGCGGCGCCGACACGGCCGAGCCGCTCGGCAGCGCCAGGTCGAGGTCGAGGTCCATGCCGCCGCCGGTGGTGTCGAACCCGCTGCCGTGCGAACTGCTGGCACCGAATTCCGAAGGCGACGGCAGCACCGATTGCGGCATCGTGCTGGCACCCAGCACCTCGGCCGACGGACGTGCCTGGCCCTGGCCGGTGGACGGCGCGCCGCCCGGGCGGTACATCGGGTTTTCCGGATCGATCTGCTGGCCGATCTCCTGGGCCTTGGCCCAGTCCTCGCCCTCGCCGCCGGTCAGGCCGAACAGCTGCGTCGCGAGCAGTTCGAAGCCCTTGGTGTCGCGGCGCTTCGCATAGACCTCGAGCAGCTTGGTGCGGATCGCCAGGCGCTCGGGGCTCGCGCGCATGGCCTCCTTCAGGATCTCTTCGGCTTGCAGGTCGCGGCCATAGGCCAGGTAGACATCGGCCTCGGCCACTGGATCCACGTCGCCGATGGCATCGAGCTGGCTCAGCGAGTAGCTCATCGACGACGAAGCTCCGCCGGCGTCACGCGTGTCGATGCGTTGTCCGCCGCTGGCCCCGAAGAAAGAATCCGGTTGCAGACGACTTTCCAGGAAAGAGGTCTCACCGCTGTCGCGCTTCGCGCGCTTGCTGAAACGCCACGCCGCGAAACCGCCGAGCAGCAGCACGGCGATGCCGCCGAGCAGCGCCGGCAGGTTGTCATCGAACAGCGACGACAGGAAGCTGGGTTCAGGCGCCGGGGCCGGCGCCTGAGCCGGCGCGGGCTTCGGCGGCGCGACGGCGACGACCGGCGCGCTGGCCGCCTCGGGCGCCGACGCGGCAGCGACCGGCGCAGCTTCGGCGGGGGCCGAGGCCGGCGTCTCGATCACCGGCGCGGGGGCCGCGACCGGTGCAGGGGCCGGAGCGACCGGTGCCGGGGCAGGAACCGGTGCAGGCACCGGCGCCGGGGCAGGCGCGGGAACCGGTGCGGGCGCGGGGGCCGGCGGGGCCGGCGGCGGCGTGACCGGCGGCTTCACCGGCACGTTCACCGCGGCCGGCGCGGGCGCTTGCGCCGGCGAGCCGGCCTTGGCGCCGGCCGAGGCCTGGCCGAGCTTCTTCAGCTCTTCGACGTTCTTCGAGAGTTCGGCGACACGCGACGAATTCTCCTTGGCCTGCAGTTCCTTCGAGACCTTCGCTTCCGGCGTGGACGCGGTGCCCTTGCTCAGCGTCAGCTTGTCGGGCGTCGGGGCGGCGGCCTTCTTGCGGTCGTCGACCTCGGCCTGCACGGTGCCGCTGGTCTGGCGCGACGCGCCTTCGACCTTCGACGGCGCCACGCCGCTCGCCAGGCGCTGGCGGTAGGCGCCGAAGTCGGCGCTCTGCGCCTGGATCAGCTGGCGCGCTTCGGTCGGCGTGATGGCCTTCGCGGTCTCGGCGGACGGCACGGCCAGCACGGCACCGGCCTTCAGCCGGTTCATGTTGTTGTTCAGGAACGCGTCCGGGTTGCCCTGGTACAGCGACGCCAGCATCTGGTCGAGCGAGACGCCCTGGCGCCGGGTGTTGCCGGCAATGCGAGACAGCGTGTCGCCCGGCTTGACCTTGTATTCATCGGCGCCGGAACCGGTTTCAGTTCCGGTGTCGGCGGACGGCGCTGCGGCGACGCGCGGCGTGTTGCGTGCCGGTGCCGGCGGCGCATCGGCGGTGACCGCGGGGCGCGGCGCCGGTGCCGGGCGGGTCGAACGCGGTGCGGAAGCAGGCGTGGCGGCCGAAGGCGCTTCAGTGGCCGACGACAGCGCCGGCGACGTGGCCGGCGGTGCGGCGGCCAGCGTGCGCGTCGACGGCGGGTCGAACAGCATCGTGTATTCGCGGACCAGGCGGCCGGTGGACCAGGTGATCTCGAGGATCACGTCGACGAAGGGCTCCTGCACCGCGCGATCGCTGGTGACCTTCAGGAAGGCGCGGCCGTCGGGGCGGCGTTGCAGCACGACCTGCGTGGCCGGCAGCACCTGGTTGTAGTCGACACCGGCGGCGCGGTACGACTCCGGCGGCGCGATGCGCACGTTCAGGTTCGAGGCTTCTTCGGGCGTCAGGCTGGTGACGTCGATTTCCGCGCGCAGGGTTTCACCAAGCGCCGACTGGACCGCCAGGCGACCGAGGCCGAGCGCCCAGGCGTTGGTGGCAGACAGGCACATGGCAGCGATGGCCACGCCGGTCAGAGCAAAGCGGCGAGCGAACAGCGAATTTCTTTTCAAGGCGTCTCCCAAGTGGAGGTGGCGGGCAGTGTGCAAAGGCCCCCGTCGATTGGCATAGTTCTTATGATTTTTCAAACGGAACCAGCACGCACCCCAGGCGCAGTAGAAAACACAATAACATCAACTAGATACGAAGACAAGCTCATGCAATGGCTGACATTCCCGCCGGAGGCGGGATTCGGGCCGTCCCGGGAGTGTCCTGTTGCAGTGAGGCAACGCAACCGGACACCCCGTCTTCATTGGTAACTTCTTGTCAATGCCGCTCGTCAGTGCCCGAGCAGGATCCTCAGCATGCGGCGCAGCGGTTCGGCGGCACCCCACAGCAGCTGGTCGCCGATGGTGAAGGCGCCGAGGTACTCCGGCCCCATCGCCATCTTGCGCAAACGCCCGACCGGAATCGTCATCGTGCCGGTCACCGACACCGGCGTCAGGTCTGCCAGCGTGGCTTCGCGCGTGTTCGGCACGACCTTGACCCAGGCGTTGTCGTTGGCGATCAAGGCCTCGATGTCGGCCAGCGGCACGTCTTTCTTGAGCTTGAAGGTGAGCGCCTGGCTGTGGCAGCGCATCGCGCCGATGCGCACGCAGAAACCGTCGACCGGCACCGGCGGCGTGCCGAAGCCCGCGCCCTGGCCGAGGATCTTGTTGGTCTCGGCCTCGCCCTTCCACTCTTCCTTGCTCATGCCGTTGCCCAGGTCCTTGTCGATCCACGGGATCAGGCTGCCGGCCAGCGGGGCACCGAAGTTGGCCATCTCCGCAGCGGAGAGCGAGCGCTGCTTCGCGGCGACCTTGCGGTCGATCTCGAGGATCGCGCTCTTCGGGTCGTCGAGCAGCGGGCGCACCTCGGCGTTCAGCGTGCCGAACTGCGTCAGCAGCTCGCGCATGTGCTGCGCGCCGCCGCCCGAGGCGGCCTGGTAGGTCTGGGTGCTCATCCACTCGACCAGGCCGGCCTTGTAGAGCGCGCCCACGCCCATCAGCATGCAGCTGACGGTGCAGTTGCCGCCGATCCAGTCGCGCCCGCCGGCGGCCAGCGCGTTCTTGATCACCGGCATGTTGACCGGGTCGAGCACGATGACCGCGTTGTCCTTCATGCGCAGCGACGACGCTGCATCGATCCAGTGGCCGTTCCAGCCGGCATTGCGCAGCTTCGGGTAGACCTCGTTGGTGTAGTCGCCGCCCTGGCAGGTGATGACGATCTCGCAGCGCTTCAGCGCCTCGATGTCGTTCGCATCCTGCAGCGTGGTCTCGTTCTTCGCGTAGGCGGGCGCCTTGCCACCGGCATTGCTGGTGCTGAAGAACACCGGCTCGATCAGTTCGAAGTCGTTTTCCTGCGCCATGCGGTCGATCAGCACCGACCCCACCATGCCGCGCCAGCCCACCAGGCCGACCAATCTCGTAGCCATCTTGATTCCTGTCGTTGAATGCGTCTGTGAAAAGGAATGAACGAAGCGTCAGCCGTTCGCTTTCAGGTGGGCGACCACGGCGTCGCCCATCTCCTTCGTCCCCACCTTCGTGGTTCCTTCACTGTGGATGTCGACGGTGCGCAGGCCCTTCGCCAGCACCGCCTTGACGGCCGCCTCGATGCGCTGCGCCGCCGCTTCCTGGTTCAGGCTGAAGCGCAGCATCATCGCGGCCGACAGGATCGTGGCCAGCGGGTTCGCGATGCCCTTGCCGGCGATGTCGGGCGCCGAGCCGTGGCTCGGCTCGTACAGCCCCTGGTTCTTCGCGTTCAGCGAGGCCGACGGCAGCATGCCGATCGAGCCGGTCAGCATTGCGGCTTCGTCGCTGAGGATGTCGCCGAACATGTTGCCGGTGACGATCACGTCGAGCCGCTTCGGCGCCTTCACCAGCTGCATCGCGGCGTTGTCGACGTACATGTGCTCCAGCGCCACGTCGGGGTACTGCGCATGCACCTCGGTGACCACGTCGCGCCAGAACTGGAAGGTCTCCAGCACGTTGGCCTTGTCGACGCTCAGCACCTTCTTGCTGCGCTTGCGCGCGGCCTGGAACGCGACGTGCGCGATGCGCTCGATCTCGGGGCGCGAATAGCGCATCGTGTCGAAAGCCTCGTCGGCGCCGGCGAACGCGCCATCGGGCGACGCGCGGCGGCCGCGCGGCTGGCCGAAGTAGATGTCGCCGGTCAGCTCGCGGATGATCAGCAGGTCGAGGCCGGCCACCACCTCGGGCTTCAGCGTCGACGCATGCGTCAGCTCTTCGTAGCAGATCGCCGGGCGGAAGTTGGCGAACAGCTCCAGGTTCTTGCGCAGGCCCAGGATGGCCTGCTCCGGGCGCAGATGGCGTTCGAGCTTGTCGTACTGCCAGTCGCCGACGGCGCCGAACAGCACCGCATCGGCCGACTTGGCCAAGGCCAGCGTAGCCTCGGGCAGCGGGTGGCCGTGCGCGGCATAGGCCGCGCCGCCCACCTTGGCCTCTTCCATCTCGAAGCGCAGGTCGAGGCAGCCGAGCACCTTGACGGCCTCGGCCATGATCTCCACCCCGATGCCGTCGCCCGGCAGGATCGCAATCTTCACGAATCAGTTCCTTGGTTGGCCGGGCTCAGACGCGTTGCGCGAGCCACGGCTTCTTCAACAGGCGCTCGGCTTCGAACGCGCGGATCTTGTCGGCATGGCGCAGCGTCAGGCCGATGTCGTCGAAGCCGTTGAGCAGGCAGAATTTCCGGAACGGCTGGACGTCGAAAGGGATCGCCTCCCCGCCCGGCCGCTCGACGACCTGGCGTTCCAGGTCGATCGTCAGCTGGTAGCCGACGAAGGCGTTCACCTCGTCGAACAGCCGGCTCACCTCGTGCTCGGGCAGCACGATCGGCAGCAGGCCGTTCTTGAAGCAGTTGTTGAAGAAGATGTCGGCATAGCTCGGCGCGATGATGGCGCGGAAGCCGAACTGGTCGAGCGCCCACGGGGCGTGCTCGCGCGACGAGCCGCAGCCGAAGTTCTTGCGCGTGAGCAGCACCGAAGCGCCCTGGTAGCGCGGCTGGTTCAGCACGAAATCGGGGTTGCGCTTGCGGCTGGACGGATCCTGCCCGGGCTCGCCATGGTCGAGGTAGCGCCATTCGTCGAACAGGTTCGGGCCGAACCCCGACTTCTTGATCGACTTCAGGAACTGCTTCGGGATGATCGCGTCGGTGTCGACGTTCTCGCGGTCGAGCGGCGCGACCAGGCCGGTGTGGATGCGAAAGGCTTGCATGGTCCCAAGTCTCCTTCAGTCCTTCAGGACAGCCGACGCACGTCGACGAAATGGCCCTGCATGGCCGCGGCAGCCGCCATCGCCGGGCTGACCAGGTGGGTGCGCCCACCGGCGCCCTGGCGGCCTTCGAAGTTGCGGTTCGACGTCGACGCGCAGCGCTCGCCCGGCTCGAGCCGGTCGGCGTTCATCGCGAGGCACATCGAGCAGCCCGGCTCGCGCCATTCGAAGCCGGCGCCGCGGAACACCACGTCCAGGCCTTCGCGCTCGGCCTGCTCCTTCACGAGGCCCGAGCCCGGCACCACCAGCGCCAGCTTGACGTTCGACGCCAGCTTGCCGCCGATGCGGCGCACGACGGCCGCGGCCTCGCGCAGGTCTTCGATGCGCGAGTTGGTGCACGAGCCGATGAACACCTTGTCGATCAGGATGTCGGCGATCGGCTTGTTCGGTTCCAGCGCCATGTACTGCAGCGCACGCTCCATCGCGCCGCGCTTGCCGCTGTCCTTCTCGCGGTCGGGATCGGGCACGCGGTCGTCGATGGACAACACCATCTCGGGCGAGGTGCCCCAGGTGACCTGCGGGCGGATGGTCGACGCATCGAGCTCGACGACGGCGTCGAAGTGCGCGCCGGCGTCGGTGTGCAGCGTGCGCCAGTAGGCGACGGCATGGTCCCATTCGAGACCGGCGGGCGTGAACGGGCGGCCCTTCACGTAGGCGATGGTGGTGTCGTCGACACCGACCAGCCCGGCGCGCGCGCCGGCTTCGATCGCCATGTTGCAGACCGTCATGCGGCCTTCCATGCTGAGGGCGCGGATCGCGCTGCCGGCGAACTCGATGGTGTAGCCGGTGCCGCCGGCGGTGCCGATCTTGCCGATGATGGCCAGCACGATGTCTTTCGCGCTGCAGCCGCGCGGCAGCACGCCGTCGACCTTGACCAGCATGTTCTTCGCCTTGCGCGCCAGCAGCGTCTGCGTGGCCAGCACATGCTCGACCTCGCTGGTGCCGATGCCGTGCGCCAGCGCGCCGAAGGCGCCGTGCGTGGAAGTGTGCGAATCGCCGCAGACCACCGTCATGCCCGGCAGCGTGGCGCCCTGCTCCGGGCCGATCACGTGGACGATGCCCTGGCGCTTGTCGTTCATCTTGAACTGCGTGATGCCGACGCGGTCGCAGTTGGCGTCCAGCGTGTCGACCTGCAGCTTCGAGACCGGGTCGGCGATGCCGTGCGAACGGTCGGTGGTCGGCACGTTGTGGTCGCTGACCGCCAGGTTGGCCGACAGGCGCCACACCTTGCGGTGCGCCAGGTCCAGGCCTTCGAACGCCTGCGGGCTGGTGACTTCGTGCACCAGGTGGCGATCGATGTAGAGGACGGCGGTGCCGTCGTCTTCGGTGTGGACGACGTGCTCGTCCCAGATTTTGTCGTAGAGCGTGCGGGCCATGACAGTTTCCGAAGTGAACGCAGGCGAACTGCGGATTTTAGGCGCTGAACAACGAAAAACCCCGGCACCAGGCCGGGGTTTTCGCAGGGTGGGGTTCTGGCTGCTTTGCCGGCGGGGTCAGCCTCGTTGCGCAATGGGTTTCACATTGCGTTGCGTGGCACCGTGGAATAGCTGGCGCGGGCGGCCGATCTTGTACTCCGGGTCGCCGATCATCTCGTTCAGCTGCGCGATCCAGCCGACCGTGCGGGCCAGCGCGAACACCGCGGTGAACAGGCTGACCGGGATGCCGATCGCGCGCTGCACGATGCCCGAGTAGAAGTCGACGTTCGGGTACAGCTTGCGGGCGACGAAGTACTCGTCTTCCAGCGCGATCTTCTCAAGTTCCATCGCGAGCTTGAACAGCGGGTCGTTCTGCAGGCCCAGCGCGTTCAGCACCTCGTGGCAGGTCTCGCGCATCAGCTTGGCACGCGGGTCGTAGTTCTTGTAGACGCGGTGGCCGAAGCCCATCAGCTTGATGCCGGAGTTCTTGTCCTTGACCTGCTTGATGAACTCGCCGATCTTCTCGACGCCGCCCATCTTCTGCACGTCTTCCAGCATGTTCAGCGCCGCCTCGTTGGCGCCGCCGTGGGCGGGGCCCCACAGGCAGGCCACGCCGGCCGCGATGGCCGCGAACGGGTTGGTGCCCGACGAGCCGCACAGGCGCACCGTCGACGTCGACGCGTTCTGCTCGTGGTCGGCATGCAGGATGAAGATGCGGTCCATCGCGCGCACCAGCACCTCGTTCGGCTCGTAGTCCTCGCACGGCGTCGCGAACATCATCCGCATGAAGTTTCCCGAGTACGACAGGTCGTTCTTCGGGTAGATGTACGGCTGGCCGATGCCGTACTTGTAGGCCATCGCCACCAGCGTCGGCATCTTCGCGATCAGGCGGATCGCCGAGATCTCGCGGTGCTTCGGGTTGTTGATGTCGGTGCTGTCGTGATAGAAGGCCGACAGCCCGCCGACCAGGCCGGTCAGCACCGCCATCGGGTGCGCGTCGCGGCGGAAGCCGCGCAGGAAGAACTGCATCTGCTCGTTGACCATCGTGTGGTTGGTCACCAGCTTCACGAAATCGGTCTTCTCGGTTTCGTTCGGCAGTTCGCCGTTCAGCAGCAGGTAGCAGGTTTCGAGGTAGTCGCAGTTGGTCGCGAGCTGCTCGATCGGGTAGCCGCGGTACAGCAGCTCGCCCTTGTCGCCGTCGATGTAGGTGATGCTCGACTGGCAGGCGGCGGTCGACAGGAAGCCCGGGTCGTAGGTGAACTTGCCGGTCTGCGCGTACAGCTTGCGGATGTCGATCACGTCCGGACCGATCGTGCCCTTGTAGACCGGCAGGTCCATCGCAGGGCTGCCATCGGAGAACGACAGGGTGGCTTTCACGTCGGACGGGGTCATGAGCGTTCCTTCAGAGGTAGTAATACTTTATACACATGTGCCGTCTAGTGCCGGGCGCGCATCAGGTGAAGCACTTCCAGCACATCGGGCCGCTGCAGGTCGCCCTCGGGCTCCTTACGAGCGAGCAACAGGTCGAGCAGATCGTTGTCCGACAAATCCATCAACAGGGTGAGTCCATCAGCCTGCCGGGTCGTCAACGACGACTCATGGCGCGCAAAGAAACGCTCGACGAACAGATCGTTCTCCAGCAAGCCACGGCGGCAACGCCAGCGCAGCTTGCTGAGAGCACGTTCGTCGAGCAACGTTTCGTTCATCGCAAAAATTTCAAGTCACCAGAGCGTCCCCGATCCAGCGGTCGCCGCGGAACCGGCTTTGCCGGGCCGCTGGCGGCGCCCCCTTGAGGGGGAGGCGCGCAGCGCTTCGGGGGTGGGTCATCACACGGCCCGGCGGACCATCAGTTCCTTGATCTTGCCGATGGCCTTGGTCGGGTTCAGGCCCTTCGGGCAGACGTCGACGCAGTTCATGATCGTGTGGCAGCGGAACAGGCGGTACGGATCCTCGAGGTTGTCGAGGCGGCCGGCGGTGTCCTGATCGCGGCTGTCGGCGATGAAGCGGTAGGCCTGCAGCAAGCCGGCGGGGCCGACGAACTTGTCGGGGTTCCACCAGAAGCTCGGGCAGCTCGTCGAGCAGCTGGCGCACAGGATGCACTCGTACAGGCCGTTCAGTTCCTCGCGCTCTTCCGGCGACTGCAGGCGCTCTTTCTCGGGCGGCGGCATGTCGTTGACGAGGTAGGGCTTGATCGAGTTGTACTGTGTGAAGAACTGCGTCATGTCGACGATCAGGTCGCGCACCACCGGCAGGCCGGGCAGCGGCTTCAGCACGACGACGTCGGGCAGCGTGCGCATGTTGGTCAGGCACGCGAGGCCGTTCTTGCCGTTGATGTTCATCGCGTCCGACCCGCAGACGCCTTCGCGGCACGAGCGGCGGAAGCTGATCGTCGGGTCGACTGCCTTCAGCTTCATCAGCGCATCGAGCAGCATGCGCTCGCTGCCGTCGAGCTCGACCTCGATCGTCTGCATGCGGGGCTTCGAATCCGTGTCCGGGTCGTAGCGGTAGATCTGGAAAACACGCTTGGTCATGAAATGCTTTCGACGTTCTTGTGGCGATGGCTCAGAACGAGCGGACCTTCGGCGGAATCGACTCGGCGGTCAGCGGGGTCAGTTTCACCGGCTTGTAGTCGAGGCGATTGCCTTCGCTGTACCACAGCGAGTGCTTCATCCACACCTTGTCGTTGCGGCCGTTCGGGAATTCCGGCGAGTCGGCGTAGTCGTCGACGGTGTGGGCGCCGCGGCTTTCGTGGCGGGCGGCGGCCGAGATCATCGTCGCGAGCGCGGCTTCGATCAGGTTCTCGACCTCCAGCGCCTCGATGCGGGCGGTGTTGAACACCTTGGACTTGTCGGCCAGGTGGATGTTCTTCACGCGCTCGGCGATCGCCTTGACCTGCTCGACGCCTTCGTCCATCGATGCCTGCGTGCGGAACACGCCGGCATGTTTCTGCATCGAGCTGCGCAGGTCGTTGGCCACGTCCTGCGCGTACTCGCCGCCGCTGCTGGCCTCGTATTTGTTCAGGCGGGCCAGCGTGCGCTCGGCCGCATCAGCCGGCAGCGGCTTGTGGGCCTTCGCCTTCAGCCCCGCGTCGACGATGTGGTTGCCGGCCGCGCGGCCGAACACCAGCAGGTCGAGCAGCGAGTTGGTGCCCAGGCGGTTCGCGCCGTGCACGCTGACGCAGGAGCACTCGCCGACCGCGTACAGCCCGTTGACCACCGCGTTCGGATCGCCGTCCTTCGGCACGACCACCTGGCCGTGGATGTTGGTCGGGATGCCGCCCATCTGGTAGTGGATGGTCGGCACGACCGGGATCGGCTCCTTCGTGATGTCGACGTTCGCGAAGTTGTGGCCGATCTCCAGCACGCTGGGCAGGCGCTTCATGATCGTCTCGGACCCAAGGTGGGTCATGTCGAGCACGACGTAGTCCTTGTTCGGACCGCAGCCGCGCCCTTCCTTGATCTCCTGGTCCATGCAGCGCGAAACGAAGTCGCGCGGCGCCAGGTCTTTCAGCGTCGGCGCATAACGCTCCATGAAGCGCTCGCCGTCGCTGTTGCGCAGGATCGCGCCTTCGCCGCGGCAGCCTTCGGTCAGCAGCACGCCGGCACCGGCCACGCCGGTCGGGTGGAACTGCCAGAACTCCATGTCTTCCAGCGGGATGCCGGCACGCGCCGCCATGCCCAGGCCGTCGCCGGTGTTGATGAAGGCATTGGTCGACGCCGCGAAGATGCGCCCGGCCCCGCCGGTGGCCAGCAGCACGGTCTTGGCTTCGAGGATGTGCAGCTCGCCGGTCTCCATCTCGAGCGCGGTGACGCCGACCACGTCGCCGTCGGCGTCGCGGATCAGGTCGAGCGCCATCCACTCGACGAAGAAGTGCGTGCGCGCCTTGACGTTCTGCTGGTACAGCGTGTGCAGCATCGCGTGGCCGGTGCGGTCGGCGGCGGCGCAGGCGCGCTGCACCGGCTTCTCGCCGTAGTTGGCGGTGTGGCCGCCGAACGGGCGCTGGTAGATGGTGCCGTCGGGGTTGCGGTCGAACGGCATGCCGAAGTGTTCGAGCTCGTAGACCACCTTCGGCGCCTCGCGGCACATGAATTCGATCGCGTCCTGGTCGCCGAGCCAGTCGGAGCCCTTCACGGTGTCGAAGAAGTGGTAGTGCCAGTTGTCTTCCGACATGTTGCCGAGCGACGCGCCGATGCCGCCTTGCGCGGCGACCGTGTGCGACCGGGTCGGGAACACCTTGGACAGCACGGCGACGTTCAGGCCGGCGCGGGCGAGCTGCAACGAAGCGCGCATGCCCGAACCGCCGGCACCGACGATGACGACGTCGAACTTGCGCCTGGAGATCGAAGAGGAAGAAAAGCTCACGTCACAGTCTCCAGAGCACTTGAATCGCCCAGCCGGCACAGCCGACCAGCCACACCAGCGTGAGCACCTGCAGCGCCAGCTTGACGCCGACCGGCTTCACGTAGTCCATCAGCACGTCGCGCACGCCGACCCACACGTGGTAGGCGAGCGAGACGATCACGACGAAGGTCAGCACCTTCATCCACTGGCGCGAGAAGATGTTCGCCCATTTGTCGTATCCCATCGGGCCCGGCAGCAGCACCTGCACGATCAACGCGACCGTGAACAGCGCCATCACCAGCGCGGTGGCGCGCTGGGCCATCCAGTCGCGCAGGCCGTAGTGCGCGCCGACGACCAGGCGCTTGGAACCATAGTTTTGTGTCATGGTGTGGCGCCTCAGAAGAACAGCTTCCAGCCGAGGACCAGCGTCAGCGCGATGCTCAGCACCAGCGTGACGAGGGCCGACTGGCGGCCGAATTCCTTGCTGACCGAGTGGGTCGCATCCATCCAAAGGTGGCGCACGCCGGCGATGAAGTGATGCAGGTAGGCCCAGATCAGCGCGAGCGTCGCGAGCTTGACGAACCAGGCCGGCACGAAGCCGAAGCCGCCCATGAAGACGCCGGTGAACTGCGAGTACGAGACCTCGGAGGTGAGGCTCGTGTCGAACATCCAGATGATGAACGGGAGCAGCACGAACATCAGCAGGCCGCTGACGCGATGCAGGATCGACACCCAGCCCGCCAGCGGCAGCCGGTACTGGGTGGCATCGATCAGGCGCATCGTTCCTGGCCTCCGTGAGGAGATTGGCTTGGAAATCTCTGTCATACCCACCTTGTTTGCATGTTGTGTGCGAGACGAAACCGAAAGATTTTATTGCAATGCAGCACGTTCGCGTGCGGCCCGGCGAAGCAACCGCGGGCGAATGATGCGCCTTCGCGGCTAGCTGAGTTCGTTCCTGTAGTAATGCGAGCGCGTGTTGTAGAGGCCGCGCCGCAGCTCGACCGGCTTGTCGCCATAGGTGCGCGACAGCCGCTCCACGCTGAGCAGCGGCTCGCCGACCGGCACGCCCAGCAGTTCGGCCGCGCCGGCGTCGGCCGCCACCGCGCGCAATTGTTCTTCGGCGCGGATCATGCGCACGCCGAACTCGGTTTCGAACAGGCCGTACAGCGGCCCGCGGTAGCCGGTGAGGCGCTCGGCCGTCAGCCCCTTGAACAGCGAGGCTGGCAGCCAGATGTCGTCCAGCACCACCGGCACGCGCTTGAACTGCAGCAGCCGGCGGATCTGGATCGCCGCGTCGCCGGCCTTCAGCTCGAGCGCGCGGGCGATCTCGGCGCCCGGCCGCTGGCGGCGGCAATCGATGACATGGCGTGTCGCGCCGCCGATCTCGCCGTCGTCGGGCATCAGCCGCAGGAAGCGGTACTGGATCTTCTCTTCGGCATGCGTCGCGACGAAAGTGCCCTTGCCCTGGCGGCGCACCAGCAGGTTCTCGTCGGCCATCGCGTCGATCGCCTTGCGCACCGTGCCCTGGCTGACCTTGTAGCGCGCGGCCAGCTCCATCTCGCTCGGGATGGCCTCGCCCGGCTTCCATTCGCCGCTCTGCAGGCTGCGCGTGATCAGCCCCTTGATCTGCTGGTACAGCGGGCTGAAGGCCGGCCCGCCGGCGTCGCCAGGCGGCGCTTCGCCGGCGGCAGCGGCGAGCGCGGCTACGGCGGAGGAAGGGGTCGAGGTGGCCATGAGACCGCGATTGCAGCACAGCTCGGCCCTTGCCGTCCATGACTGCTGGAAGATGTCTTATATAAGACATAAGATCCTTGACAGAGGGCAGGGTCGCCACCTAGACTCCCCTACACTTCGGGCTCGCACAGCAGGCTGCACCAAGCCTCTTCTTGCAGCGCTGTCATCGACCACTGAACCCTGCGGAGACTCCCCATGAGCAAGAAACCCGTTCGCGTTGCCGTCACCGGTGCCGCTGGCCAGATCGGCTACGCCCTGCTGTTCCGTATCGCCTCCGGCGAGATGCTGGGCAAGGACCAGCCGGTGATCCTGCAGCTGCTCGAGATCCCCGACGAGAAGGCCCAGAAGGCGCTGAAGGGCGTGATGATGGAACTCGACGATTGCGCCTTCCCGCTGCTGGCCGGCATGGAAGCGCACGGCGATGCCAACACCGCTTTCAAGGACACCGATTACGCGCTGCTGGTCGGTGCCCGCCCGCGCGGCCCCGGCATGGAGCGCAAGGACCTGCTGGCCGCCAACGCGCAGATCTTCACCGCGCAGGGCAAGGCGCTGAACGCCGTCGCATCGCGCAACGTCAAGGTGCTGGTGGTCGGCAACCCGGCCAACACCAACGCCTACATCGCGATGAAGAGCGCCCCCGACCTGCCGCGCAAGAATTTCACCGCGATGCTGCGCCTGGACCACAACCGCGCCGCGTCGCAGATCGCCGCCAAGACCGGCAAGCCGGTGTCGAGCATCGAGAAGCTGGCCGTGTGGGGCAACCACTCGCCGACGATGTACGCCGACTACCGCTTTGCCACCATCGACGGCAAGTCGGTCAAGGACCTGATCAACGACGACGTGTGGAACAAGGACACGTTCCTGCCGACCGTCGGCAAGCGCGGCGCCGCGATCATCGAAGCCCGTGGCCTGAGCTCGGCCGCGTCGGCCGCCAACGCCGCGATCGACCACATGCGCGACTGGGCGCTGGGCAGCAACGGCAAGTGGGTCACGATGGGCATCGCGTCCGACGGCCAGTACGGCATCCCGAAGGACACGATGTTCGGCTTCCCGGTCACCACCGCCGGCGGCGAGTACAAGCTGGTCGAAGGCCTGGCGATCGATGCGTTCTCGCAAGAGCGCATCAACCTGACGCTGAAGGAACTGCAGGAAGAGCAGGAAGGCGTCAAGCACCTGCTGTAAGCACGGCTGCGGGCCCGAGAGAAGGCCGGACTGCATCCGGCCTTTTTTTCGGCTCGATCTCGACGGAGCACCCGATGAGCGACTGGAACCCCGACCTCTACAAGCAGTTCGAAGACGAGCGCACGCGCCCGGCGCGCGACCTGCTGGCGCAGGTGGGCTCCATTCCGTCCGGCGCGGTGTTCGACCTCGGGTGCGGGCCGGGCAATTCGACCGAGCTGCTGGTGGGTCGCTTTCCCGGCGCGCAGGTCGTCGGCACCGACACCTCCGATGCGATGCTCACCAGCGCGCGCGTGCGCCTGCCGGGCTGCGTTTTCGAGCAGAGCGACATCTCGGCCTGGCGGCCCGCGTCGCCCGCCGCGCTGGTCTACGCGAACGCGTCGCTGCAATGGGTGCCCGACCACGCGACGCTGCTACCGCGGCTGTTCGCCGAACTGGCACCGGGCGGCACGCTCGCGATCCAGATGCCCGACAACCGCGACGAGCCGACGCACCGCCTGATGCGGGAGACCGCCGCGCTCGCGCCGTGGGCCGAACCGATCGGCAACGCCGATGCCAGGCGCACGCCGATGCTCGGCGTCGGCGGCTACTACGACCTGCTTGCGCCGCTGGCCGCGCGGGTGCAGGTGTGGCGCACCGCGTACCAGCACCCGATGGCCGACGCCGCCGCGATCGTCGAATGGGTGCGCGCCACCGGGCTGAAGCCGTTCATCGATCCGCTGTCGCCGGCGCTGCGCGCGTCGTTCCTCGAGGCCTACACCCGCCGCATCGCCGAGGCGTACCCGGCGCATGCCGACGGCCGGCTGCTGCTGGCGTTCCCGCGGCTGTTCATCGTCGCGCAGAAGGCTTCGTGATGGCGGCCCACCCGCGCGACATCCTGTTCGGCGCCGGCGAGATGCTGCCGGCGCTGCCCGTCTGCGACCACTATGCCGGCGTCGAAACCCGCATGCACAAGAGCCTCGCGCTGCAGGCCGAGCTCGGCCCGGTGTTCGACATCACGCTCGATTGCGAAGACGGCGCGCCGGTCGGCGGCGAGGCCGAGCATGCGCAGATGGTCGCGTCGTTCGTGATGTCGGCGGCCAACCGCCACGGCCGCGTCGGCGCCCGCCTGCATGCGCCCGACGAGGCGGCGTTCGACGGCGACGTCGACACGCTGGTCGGCCAGGCCGGCACGCGGCTGGCCTACCTGATGGTGCCGAAGGTCGAGAGCCTCGCGCAGCTGCAGGCCGCGGTCTCGTCGATCGATGCCGCGTGCGTGCGCCACGGGCTCGAACGGCAGATCCCGGTCCATGCGCTGGTCGAGACGCACGGCGCGCTGCGCGAGGTCGACGCGCTCGCCGCGCACCCGCGCATCGAATCGCTGTCGTTCGGGCTGATGGATTTCGTCTCGGCACACCGCGGCGCGATCGGCCACCAGGCGATGAGCGCGACCGGCCAGTTCGAGCACCCGCTGGTGCTGCGCGCCAAGCTGGCGATCTCGGCCGCCTGCCACGGCCACGGCAAGGTGCCGTCGCACTGCGTCGTCACCGAATTCCGCAAGCTCGACCTGCTGCAGGCCGCGGCGTCGAAGGCGGCGCGCCAGCTCGGCTACCTGCGCATGTGGAGCATCCACCCCGACCAGGTCCGCACCATCGTCGATGCGTTCGCGCCGACCGCCGCCGAGACCGATCTGGCGACCGAGATCCTGATGGCGGCCCAGGCGGCGCAGTGGGCGCCGACCAGCCATCGCGACACGCTGCACGACCGCGCCAGCTACCGCTATTACTGGCACGTGCTGGAGCGCGCCGCCCGCACCGGGCAGCCGTTGCCGATCGAGGTGCGGCAGGCCTTCTTCGCGGAGGGCCCGTGACGTTTTCCACGACCTCGCGCGGCAAGTGCGCAACAAGCCATCAAATTGTTTCAAAGACGCGGGTTGGCCCGCGATGTGTGCCACCACCCCCCTCCACAATCGCTCCTTCTCACAACCTGTTGGAGCGACACGATGTCCCGCAACCTGATTCTTGCTCTGGCCTTCGGCCTGACCTCGGCCGCTGCCATGGCCGCCGATCCCGCCACGCCGGCCAAGCCGGCCGCGAAGCCCGCTGCTGCCGCCGCGAAGAAGGCGCCGCCCAAGAAGGCCGAAGCCACGCTGCCGGCCGCCGACCAGGCCCAGCTCGATGCGGCCGAGCGCACGCTGTACGGCCCGTACGAATGCGAGTTCGACCAGAAGATCGACGTCTCGATCAACCCGAAATTCCCCGGGTATGTCGACGTGGCCTTCGGCAAGAAGCTGTTCACGATGAAGCCGGTGTCGTCGTCGACGGGCGCACTGCGCCTGGAAGACGTCAAGGGCGTTGCGCTGCTGCTGCAGATCGCCAACAAGTCGATGCTGATGGACACCAAGGCCGGCCAGCGCCTGGTCGACGGCTGCGTCCACGAGAAACAACGCGCCGCCGCTGCGGCCGCCGGCAAGTAATCGCCGACGGTCTCCGGAGACCGATGCCAGCGCCCTGGCCCGCGATGCGGGCGCAGGGCTTTTCCTTTTTCCTGACCTGAACGTATTTGCCCCCCGGAGAACCGCATGCTTCAAGCCTATCGCCAACATGTTGCCGAACGCGCCGCCCTCGGCATCCCTCCGCTGCCGCTGTCGGCTGCGCAGACCGCCGAACTGATCGAGCTGCTGAAGGTGCCGCCGGCCGGCGAAGGCGCCAACCTGGTCTACCTGCTGACCCACCGCGTGCCCGCCGGCGTGGACGACGCGGCCAAGGTGAAGGCCTCGTACCTGGCGGCCGTCGCGCACGGCACCGAATCCAATTCGCTGATTTCCCGCGAACTGGCGACCGAGCTGCTGGGCACGATGCTCGGCGGCTACAACATCAGCCCGCTGATCGACCTGCTGGACGACGCCGCGGTCGGCGCCGTCGCCGCCAAGGGCCTGAAAGGCACCTTGCTGATGTTCGACCAGTTCCACGACGTGAAGTCCAAGGCCGACAAGGGCAACGACCACGCCCGCGCGGTGCTGCAAAGCTGGGCCGATGCCGAGTGGTTCACCTCGCGCCCCGAGGTGCCGGCATCGATCACCGTCAGCATTTTCAAGGTGGGCGGCGAGACCAACACCGACGACCTGTCGCCGGCGCCCGACGCCTGGAGCCGCCCCGACATCCCGCTGCATGCGCTGGCGATGCTGAAGAACGCGCGACCCGGGATCACCCCCGAAGAAGACGGCAAGCGCGGCCCGATCAAGTTCATCGAAGACCTGCGCGCCAAGGGCCACCTGGTGGCCTATGTCGGCGATGTCGTCGGCACCGGCTCCAGCCGCAAGTCGGCCACCAACTCGGTGCTGTGGTTCACCGGCGAAGACATTCCGTACGTGCCGAACAAGCGCTTCGGCGGCGTGTGCCTGGGCAACAAGATCGCCCCGATCTTCTACAACACGATGGAAGACGCCGGCGCGCTGCCGATCGAGCTCGACGTCAGCCAGATGGCGATGGGCGACGTGGTCGAGCTGCGCCCGTATGAAGGCAAGGCGCTGAAGAACGGCCAGGTGATCGCCGAGTTCAAGGTCAAGAGCGAGGTGCTGTTCGACGAAGTGCGCGCCGGTGGCCGCATTCCGCTGATCGTCGGCCGCGGGCTGACCGCGAAGGCCCGCGAGGCGCTGGGCCTCGCGCCGTCGACGCTGTTCCGCCTGCCGCAGAGCCCGGTCGACACGAAGAAGGGCTACTCGCTGGCGCAGAAGATGGTCGGCAAGGCCTGCGGCCTGCCGGTGGTCAACGGCCAGCAGCAAGGCGTTCGCCCGGGCACCTACTGCGAACCGCGCATGACCAGCGTCGGCTCGCAGGACACCACCGGTCCGATGACGCGCGACGAGCTGAAGGACCTGGCCTGCCTGGGCTTCAGCGCCGACCTGGTGATGCAGAGCTTCTGCCACACCGCGGCGTACCCGAAGCCGGTCGACGTGAAGATGCACCACGAGCTGCCGGAGTTCATCAGCACCCGCGGCGGCATCTCGCTGCGCCCGGGTGACGGCGTGATCCACAGCTGGCTGAACCGCTTCCTGCTGCCCGACACCGTCGGCACCGGCGGCGACAGCCACACCCGCTTCCCGATCGGCATCAGCTTCCCTGCCGGCTCCGGCCTGGTCGCGTTCGCGGCCGCCACCGGCGTGATGCCGCTGGACATGCCGGAGAGCGTGCTGGTGCGCTTCAAGGGCACGATGCAGCCGGGCGTCACGCTGCGCGACCTGGTCAACGCGATCCCGCTGTATGCGATCAAGCAGGGCCTGCTGACGGTCGACAAGAAGGGCAAGAAGAACATCTTCTCGGGCCGCATCCTCGAGATCGAAGGGCTGCCCGAGCTGAAGGTCGAGCAGGCCTTCGAGCTGAGCGATGCGTCGGCCGAGCGTTCGGCCGCCGGCTGCACGGTGCACCTGAACAAGGAACCGATCATCGAGTACATCAACAGCAACATCTCGCTGATGAAGTGGATGATCGCGCAGGGGTATGCCGATGCGCGCACGCTGGAGCGCCGCATTGCCGCACAGGAAGCCTGGCTCGCGAACCCGCAGCTGCTGAAGGGCGATGCGGATGCCGACTACGCGGCGGTGATCGAGATCGACCTGGCCGACGTGCACGAGCCGATCGTGGCCTGCCCGAACGACCCGGACGATGTGAAGACGCTGTCCGAGGTGTCGGGCGCGAAGATCGACGAGGTGTTCATCGGTTCGTGCATGACCAACATCGGCCACTTCCGGGCGGCCAGCAAGCTGCTCGAGGGCAAGCGCGACATCCCGGTGAAGCTGTGGGTGGCGCCGCCGACCAAGATGGATGCGCACCAGCTGACCGAGGAAGGCCACTACGGCGTGCTCGGCACGGCGGGCGCTCGCATGGAGATGCCGGGCTGCAGCCTGTGCATGGGCAACCAGGCGCAGGTGAAGGAAGGCGCGACGGTGTTCTCGACCAGCACGCGCAACTTCCCGAACCGGCTGGGCAAGAACAGCAACGTCTACCTCGGCTCGGCCGAGCTGGCGTCGATCTGCTCGAAGCTCGGGCGCATTCCGACGAAGGACGAGTACATGGCCGACATGGGGGTGCTGACGGCGGCGTCGGACAAGGTCTACCAGTACCTGAACTTCGATCGGATCAAGGAATACTCCGAAGCTTGATAGGGCCCCCCAGTCGCTATCGCTCCTGCCCCCAAGGGGCGCCTCCCAGCGGCCCGGCAAAGCCGGTTCCGCGGGAGTTGCTTGATCGGTTGAGCGCCCGCATGCTCGTCGGTCACTTCAATCCTTTCCTCCCTCCCCCTGCGACGCGCCGAAGACCGCGATTCAGTCCCGCTCCGGCGCAATCTCCGTCGCATAGTCGACCAGCGCGCCCAGGATGTCCTGCGCCCGCTCATCCTCCGCCAGCGCTTCCGATTCCTGCAGCCCGTCGATCCGGTCGAAGAACGCCTGCAGCGTCAACGCTCCCCCGGCCCCGTCGTGCAGCTTGTGCACCCGGTGCTCCAGCCACTGGGCCTGCTCGGCGTCACTGAGCGTCTGCGGGAAGTTGCGCGCCCGGTAGCGGAACAGGATCTCCGCCAAGCGCGGATCGGCGAACGCCGGCCGCTTGTCGGCCAGTTGCTGCGGCGACAGCCCGCGCAGCCGCTGCAGCGCCTTGCGGTCTTCATTGCCGACGAAGCCACCATACAAGTCCTCGTCGACATCCGGCTTCCTGTCGGCGGCCGGCCGCTCGAACACGCCCGGCCACATGCCGGCCAGCAGTTGCCCCTGCTTCGCGGCGATCTCCGCATGCGCCATCGCCTTCGGCACGTCGACGCCCCACTTCGCGGCCACCGCATCGCTCAGCGTCTTCAAGTTGCCGATCACCATCGGTGACTTGTTGATGTGGATGGTCTTGATCGGCAGGCGGGTCACGCCGTCGGGCAGGTCGTCGGCCTTGCTGAACATGCGCAGCCGGATCGTCTCGACGTCCAGCGTGAACAGCTCCGACGGGTCGCTCGCCAGGTCCCACACGATCACTTCGTTCTTGTTGCTCGGGTGCGGCGCCAGCGGCCACACCAGCGCCATGCAACCCCGCTCGACGCCATACATGCCCGATATGTGCAGGAATGGCCGGCCCACGCCCATCTCCTGGATCACCTCGTCCTTGCGGCGCAGCTTCAGTGCGAAATCCCACAGCCGCGGCTGGCGCGACTTGATCAGCTTCGCCAGCGCGATCGTCGCCCGCACATCCGACAACGCATCGTGCGCCGCCTCGTGCGCCAGCCCGTTCGCGGCCGTCAGGTGCTCCAGCTTGAACGACGGCCGGCCGTCGTCGTGCGTCGGCCAGGTGATGCCCTCCGGCCGCAGCGCCCAGGTCAGCCGCACCACGTCCAGCAGGTCCCAACGCCCGCACTGGTTCTGCCACTCGCGCGCATACGGGTCGATCAGGTTGCGCCAGAACAGGTGGCGCGTCACCTCGTCGTCGAAGCGGATCGTGTTGTAGCCGACACCGATCGTGCCCGGCTGCGCCAGCTGCGCCTCGATCGCGTCGGCGAACGCATGCTCGGGCACGCCACGCTCCAGGCAGGTCTGCGGAAGGATGCCGGTCAGCAGGCACGACTCCGGGTCGGGCAGGTAGTCGGGCGCCGGCTGGCAATACACCATCAGCTCGCCACCGGGCAGCTCGTTCAGCTCGGCATCGGTGCGGATGCCGGCGAACTGGGCCGGCCGGTCATGGCGCGGCACGCGGCCGAAGGTTTCGTAGTCGTGCCAGTAGAACGTGAAATCGGTCATGGCGCGCAATCTAACAGCACCGGCCCAACCCGGACGGATTGCGCGAACAACGCGGTATCGCTGCCTCATTTGCAGCTTAAGGGTCCGGTCCATCCATCCGATATTCCCGTTTGACTGGGTCCGGTCTGGCGCAGGTGCACGCACCCCCGCCGAACCCCGCAAACGAATTCCACACAAAGGACGCCCTTCATGGCCAGCATCATTCAGTTCCTGACGACCGCTCAGATCGCCGGCTTGTCGACCAAGTCCATCGCCGGGCTGACGACCGAGGACTGGGCAGCGTTCAACACCGCACAGTTCCAGGCACTGACGACGACCCAGGTCGCCGCGATCCCGTCGACCAACGTGTCCGCGATCGGCACCGCCGAACTGGCCGTGATGGAAACGCAGGACCTGCGGGCCCTCAGCTCGACCACGCTGCGCGCGTTGAACTCCGACCAGCTCGGCGCCTTCGGCTCCGACCAGTTCGCCGCGCTGACGACCGCCCAGGTCGCGTCGCTGACGACCACGCAGATCTCGCAGCTCGGCACCGACGACCTGAACGCGTTGACGACCAACCAGTTCGCCGCGCTGACGACCGCCCAGGCCGCAGCACTCACCACCGACCAGATCCCGACGCTCGAATCGTCGGACCTGCGCTCGCTGAGCTCGGCCGCGATCCGCAACCTGTCGACCGCGCAGATCGATGCGCTGACCTCCGACCAGATGGGCCAGCTGACCACCTCGCAGGTGGCGGCGATGACGACCGCCCAGCTGGCCAACCTGGTCACCGACGACCTGAACGCGATGAACACCGCGCAGTTCGCCGCGCTGTCGACCGCGCAGGTCGCCGCGCTGACCCCGACCCAGATGGCCGGCCTGCAGTCCGATGACCTGCGCGCGCTGAGCACCGCCCAGTACGCCGCGCTGACGACCGCCCAGGTCGCCGCACTGACCACCGACCAGCTGCCCAACATCGAGTCGTCGGACCTGCGGGCGATCAGCACCACGGCGCTGCGCCAGCTGAACTCCGACGAGCTCGGCTCGCTGACCAGCGACCAGTTCGCCGCACTGACCACCGGCCAGGTCGCCGCACTGACGACGACCCAGCTGTCGACGCTCGGCACCGACGACCTGAACGCGCTGACGACCACGCAGTTCGCGACGCTGTCGACCGCCCAGGCCGCCGCGCTGACCACCGACCAGATCCCGACGCTCGAGACCAACGACCTGCGCGCGCTGAGCACCGCTGCGATCCGCAACTGGACCACCGCGCAGATCGATGCGCTGACCTCCGACCAGATGGGCGCGCTGACGACCGCCCAGGTCGCCGGCCTGACCACCGCGCAGCTGGCCAACCTGAGCACCGACGACCTGAACGCGCTGAACACCGCGCAGTTCGCCGCGCTGTCGACCGCGCAAGTCGTCGCGCTGACGCCGACGCAGATCGCCGGCCTGCAGACCGACGACCTGCGCGCTCTGAGCACCGCGCAGTTCGCCGCGCTGACCACCGCGCAAGTCGGCGCGCTGACCAGCGACCAGATCCCGCACCTCGAATCCGCCGACCTGCGGGCGATCAGCACCGCCGGCATCCGCGGCCTGAACAGCGACCAGTTCGGCGCGCTGACCTCGGACCAGGTCGCGTCGCTGACGACCGGCCAGATCTCCGCGCTGACGACCGGCCAGCTGTCGTCGCTGACCTCCGATTCGCTGAACGCGCTGAGCACCACGCAGTTCGGCGTGCTGTCGACGGCGCAAGCCGCCGCGCTGACGTCCGACCAGATCCCGCACCTGGAATCGTCGGACCTGCGTGCCTTGAGCACCGCCGCGATCCGCAACTGGACCACCGCGCAGGTCGATGCACTGACCTCCGACCAGATGGGCCAGCTGACGACCGCCCAGGTCGCCGGCCTGACGACCGCCCAGCTGTCGAACTTGGTCACCGACGACCTGAACGCGATGAACACCGCGCAGTTCGCTGCGCTGTCGACCGCCCAGGTCGCCGCGCTGACGCCGACACAGATCGCCGGGCTGCAATCCGATGACCTGCGCGCACTGAGCACCGCCCATTTCGCCGCATTGACGACCGCGCAGGTCGCCGCGCTGACGACCGACCAGCTGCCGAACCTGGAATCGTCCGACCTGCGCGCGATCAGCACCACCGCGCTGCGCCAGCTGAACTCCGACCAGCTCGGTTCGCTGACCAGCGACCAGTTCGCCGCGCTGACCACCGGCCAGGTCGCTGCACTGACGACCACCCAGCTGTCGCAACTCGGCACCGACGACCTGAACGCGCTGACGACCAACCAGTTCGCGACGCTGTCGACCGCGCAAGCCGCCGCGCTGACCACCGACCAGATCCCGACGCTCGAATCGGCCGACCTGCGTGCACTGAGCACCGCCGCGATCCGCAACTGGACCACCGCGCAGATCGATGCGCTGACCTCCGACCAGATGGGCCAGCTGACGACCGCCCAGGTCGCCGGCCTGACGACCGCCCAGCTGGCCAACCTGGTCACCGACGACCTGAACGCGATGAACACCGCGCAGTTCGCCGCGCTGTCGACCGCCCAGGTCGCCGCGCTGACGCCGACGCAGATCGCCGGGCTGCAATCCGATGACCTGCGCGCACTGAGCACCGCCCAGTTCGCCGCGCTGACGACCGCG